>Ga0187782_10001006_pt1 | contig 20176 bp, 16 predicted proteins | sample 0715_SJ02_MP15_2_FD_132454 | JGI IMG/M metagenome (GOLD analysis project Ga0187782, IMG submission 132454) | Tropical peat soil microbial communities from peatlands in Department of Meta, Colombia - 0715_SJ02_MP15_20_MG | ecosystem: Environmental > Terrestrial > Soil > Wetlands > Peat | place... | reverse complement strand
CGTCCCCGTCCCCGTCCCCGTCCCCGTGGCCGTCGCCGTCGCCCGATCGCCGGTCGTGCGAGGCACGGCCGAGCTGGCGGCGCACGCTCATTGCCTTGCAGGTGCCCGTGTTCGATCTGCGCCGTGGAGATGCTCTTCTCATCGTCGACGTGCAGAACGATTTTCTGCCAGGGGGCGCCCTCGAGGTCAGCCACGGGGATGAGGTCGTTCCGGTACTCAACCGCTGGATCCAGGCGGCTGTGTCGCAGGGGGTTCCCGTCTTCGCGACCCGGGACTGGCACCCCGAAGATCATTGCTCCTTCTTAGCGAGAGGAGGTCTCTGGCCACCACACTGTGTGCAGGGGACGAACGGCGCCGAGTTTGCGCACGACCTGCGACTGCCCGCCTCGGTGACCGTCGTTTCGAAGGGCGCCGACCGGGACCTCGACGCGTATTCGGGATTCCAGGGAACGGACCTCGACCGAATGCTGCGGGCCGCGGGCGTCCGGAGGGTGCTGGTCGGTGGGCTCGCGACGGACTACTGCGTGCTCGAAAGCGTGCGTGACGCGATGGCTCTCGGCTATGAAGTCGTGCTTCTTCGAGACGGCATGCGCGCGGTGAACGCGCATCCGGGCGACGGTTTGCGCGCCGAGCAGGAGATGATTCGCGCCGGAGCGTCCTGCGTCGCCACGGCGTGACCACCTCGGCGGCTCTACTCGGCAGCGGGCGCTCGGCGTATACGCGTCCGATGACGTCCCGCGAGGTGAGCCGTCCCGATCGAGGATCTCGCATCGGCCTTTCGACCGACCTCTACGAATTCTCGATGGGCGCCAGCTATCTGGCGCTGGGGATGGAGGGTAGGGCGACCTTCAGCCTGCTCGTGCGCAAGCTGCCGAAACCGCGCACCTTTCTCGTCGTTGCCGGGATCGAGCAAGCGGTCTCGCGGCTGACGTCGCTGGCATTCGACGCCGAGGACGCGGCCTATCTGGCCTCGACGGGATACCTGAGCGAGCAGCACGCGAGAGAGCTGGCAGCCACGCGTTTCACCGGGGACGTCTGGGCCGTCCCCGAGGGGCGCACGGTGTTCGCCGACGAGCCGCTCCTCGAAGTCAGCGCTCCCATCGTGGAAGCGCAGCTCGTCGAGTCCCTATTGCTGAACGCGATCCACTACCCGACCCTCGTCGCGAGCAAGGCCGCCCGCTGCATCGCGGCCGCACCCGGAAAGGTCCTGGTCGACTTCGGCCTGCGCCGCGCCCCGGGGATCGACGCCGCGATCGAGGCCGCGCGCTGCTGCTACCTGGCCGGGTTCTCGTCGACGAGCAACGTTCTCGCGGCACGCGAGCTCGGAATTCCCGTGAGCGGGACCGTCGCGCACTCGTTCATCGAGACGTTCTCCGACGAAACGGAAGCGTTTCGTGCATGTGCCGCCACGGCAATCGGCCCGGTCACGCTTCTCGTCGACACGTACGACACGATTTCCGGAGTGGCCAAGGCGATACGCGTCGCAAAGGAGATGGCTGCTCTTGGGCTGCGGGTGGCGTCCGTCAGACTCGACAGCGGGGACCTCGACGCCCTCAGCCGCCGCACCCGTACGTTGCTCGACGACGCTGGGCTGGCCGAAGTGAAGATCTTCGCAAGCGGGGGTCTGGACGAGACCGAGCTCGCGAAGCTGACCGCGGCCGGAGCGCCGATCGACGGCTACGGAGTCGGAACTCGGTTAGGTATGTCCGCCGACGCCCCCGTGCTCGATCTCGCTTACAAGATCGTCGCCTACGACGGTCGCCCTTGCCTCAAATTGAGCGAGGGCAAGGCGACGCTGATCGGCCCCAAGCAGGTCTGGCGGAGACGGGGGACGGACGGACTCTTTTCCGAGGACCTGGTCGCGGCGCGCGACGAGCCGGCTCCCGGACGCGACTGGGAACCGCTGCTCGAGCCCGTGATGCGCGACGGTCGACCTGAAGCCTTGCCGTCTCTGGACACCATTCGCCTACGCCACCGCGAGGAAATGGCGGCGATGCCGCCGAGGCTGCTCGAGATCGGATCAAACGCATCCTACCGCGTCACGCATTCGGCGGCCCTGCTTCAGCGGCAGAAGGCCGCGGTAGAGCAGGTGCTACGCCGTGAAGGACTTCCCGCCGCATGACTCGACGGCGGACCCGACGTCCTCGACCCCCGCCAGGGCTCACTTCGGCGCTTGGCGACCCCGTGCAGCCGCGAGGGTTTCGTCCTCGCGTCCAGGCCGCGTAGAGTGAGCCGTGCCAATTGCGCGATCGGCGTGCGGCGCGCTGGACCGGGCAACCGACTGCCCGTGCGCGAGCAGGTGCCGCGCGTCGACGATGGGGTCGGCGCAGCCGGGGCGACCGCGCGAAAGCGTCCGTCTCGGCCCCGCTGCCTCGGGAGGATGCTCGTGCACGTGAGGAGGCGAGGGCTCGAGCGTTTCCGCCCTTGCTCGAAGTAGCCCCGCAATGTCGCCCGGGAGGCGTCTGCGCAGGCGAAGGACAATTTCCGGATCAAGCAGCTCCGCGAGCACGCGGAGAACGACCTGGCAGTGTTCGAGGGCGAAACCCAGCCCGACACGCTCCCGTCGTTCCACCTCCGCGTAGAGGGCAGCCGAATTTCCTATTCGACCGACCGCCGGCCGCGAGACGATCTTCGCGAATGGAGGCGGTAGCTGCGTCGCAATCGCGTCGGCGTCCTCCTGGGCGGTGGCGCAACGCAGGGCTCCCAGGACCGCGCCGATCGAGCGTCGGGCCTCCCGATGATCGCGGAGCCCGCCTTCTGCCCTGACCCGAGAAACGAGCTCCTCTTCGTCCATGGGGGCGCCTTCGTGCATCGGCCGTACCGAATGGCATGTCTGTCCAGGACGATGAAAGTCCGCCCCGGGACTTCTACCGAAGGGGGCTTTCGTCGCTTGCGGCGTGAATCTCGCCCCGCTCGCGGCGTGAATCTCGCGCCCCCACGCGCAAGAAATGCAGGCAGTGCCCTGCGGCCAGTTTGGGGACAAATCGCCTGGCGACTCGAGAAGTCAGTGCTCGGGTCTTGGGGGAAACGTCCCCGGCGCCGGCGCGCAAAAGTTGCCGGAGTCTCCGCCCGAACCCGAGCGCTGCAGGCGGCTGCGAAGCCGTAGCGCCTGCGCCAACGTCGCCGCCCCGAAAACGAGCGCATAGCTTCCGAGCAGCATGACCAATGCTGCCGCTTCCGCCTTCGGCCAGACGAGAATGGCGAACCCGAGCAGAAGCGACGCCACTCCCGCGACGCCGAGCAGGACCTCTCCCGGGATCTCGCGACGCAAGGCGACGGCGGCCGCGAGCTCGAGAACGCCGATCAGGATGGCCCAGAAGGCGACAAGCAAGGCAAGCAGATCGATCATCGTCCGGGAGAGCAGCAGCGCTGCGAGTCCGAGTCCGACCCCTGCCAGACCTTTGAGCCCGAGTATCCAGCCAAAATCACGAACGATATGCCGGGTCCCCATCGCAATCGCGATGCACCCGTCGACGAGCGCATAGATCCCGAGCAGAAGGACAAAAGCGGTCAGCGGCATGCGGGGCCAGAGCAGCGCCGTCAGCGCAAACGCAAGAGCGATGACGCCGCGAAACGCGAGCGACTTCCAGCTGCGCACGAAGGCCGTAGTCATCAGAGCAACCTCCGCTGCCACCGAGCGACATCCGTGCCGGGGCGGGTGCCGGGGCAGGAGCACCGGCAGCGAAGACGTTCGGACGTTCGGTGAATCGTGCGAGTCGCCCACCAGGCGCGCCTTCTCAGTTGTCTCTCGGCGCGCCGCTTGCTCGAGCGTCGCGGCACGAGCGTCCTCGAAGGAGCACCGGCCATGACACCTGACCAACTGACCGTACCGCGGCGCGAGAGCCTGCGCCGGGCCTTGCAAATCAAGCGCGCGGAGCTCGAGCGCAATCTCGCTCGACTCGAAGAAGAAGCCGTCGATGCCCGCGTCGACTCCGCCGAGCTCGAGGACGTCGCCGAAGGCGTCATCGAGGACCGCTACCGCAACGCCATGCGAGAGCATGATCGCACGTTGCTCGGAGAAGTTCTTCACGCCCTCCGTAAGCTCGATGCCGGAACATACGGCCTGAGCGAAGCCAGCGGGCGGCCGATTTCGTTCGAGCGCCTGCGAGCGGTACCGTGGGCTCGCTTCGCTACCCACGAGGCCGAACGTCTCGAGCGCCCGGGCGGGGCGTAGACGACGCTCGGACGCACCAGCGCGGACCGGCCAGCAGGAGCGAGCAGAGGGACTCCAGCCTGCCGCAGCTGCCACATGGGTACTTGTTCCGAGCGGGCGGCCCTTCTTTCACCACCCTCACCACGCTCTCGTGGCGTGCGAGGGCGTCGTCCCGATGGCGGGTGCCTCGGGAGAAGTGACCGCAGAGAAATTCGTGAGCCAGTTTCGCTTCGCATCTACGGCCCAGGCGCAGGGCCGATGGCGTGTCATCGTCGCCGCGCTGGCTTCCCTTCAGGCGCATGTCGCGATCTGGGCCGCGATGGCCAACCCCTCCGCAGCGCCCCTCGCGCCGGCCACTGCGTCCGCGGAACTCGAAGTGGCGCTCGAGCCGGCACCGCCTGAGCCAGCTCCCGATCCTCCGCCCCGCGCATCGGTCGAGCTTCAACCGCGCGGACCGTCGCGCGGCGCAGGCCACACGAGCGATCCACATACGCCGGCTCCGGCCAGTCGCGCGTTGACGAACATCGACCCGACGCCGCCGTCCCCGGCGGACTTCAGCCTTGTCCAGGGCCCGTCTCTGGATTGGCTGTATGCGATCGTGGCGGCGCGCGGCGACGGCGACGGACTCGGAGAAGGGGGCGGCGGAGGGGCACCACCTGCCGGCGGCTCACCGGCTCGCGTGGCGTCGGATGATTGGCGCTGGTGTCCCGCTCACATCGAGCACGCGCCCGCCATCGCGCATCTGACGGTAGAGGTCGATCCCAGAGGCCGGGCGCTCCAGGCCACGCTCGTCGATGCCGACTCGGGCTGCGGCGCAGCGGCGATTCGATGCGCCATGAGCGCGGCCTATCTTCCCGCCCGCGACGCAAGGGGCCGTCCGGTCCGCGGGAAAACGAGAATCTTCCGCGTGCAGTTCCTGGGAAACGCGGCGCAGTGACGGCGCGACCCTACGTCGGCCACCCTCCCCGTGCGCGCCCGCCGTGTCACCCCTCCGCGACGCGGCCGTCGGGCGCGTAGTCTTCGTCCTGCTGGTCGCTCCTCACCTGGTTGGCTCCCAGCGCGACCACTCCGGAGCGGTGTCGCCGTTCCGACGGAAATGAAGCCCACACGACCTCGCCCGCGTTCGGAGAGGCGTCGCCGAGCGGAGTCAGTTGCGGCCCGCTCGCGTGGGCCTCGTCGCGATGCACGGGCACGTCAACCCAGAACGCCGAACCGACGCCGGCAACGCTTCGGAAACCGACGTCCCCGTTCATGCGCTCGGCGAGACGCTTGCTGATGACCAGCCCGATGCCCGTGCCTTCGATCGGACCCACTTCCTGACCGGCCCTCTGGAAGGGCTGAAAAAGATGACCCTGCTTGTCCGCAGGGATCCCGATGCCGGTGTCCTGGACCGTCACACGCACAGTGTCCGGGCGCGGGACCGAGACGGCAAAGGTCACCTTCCCGAGCGGCCTGTTGTACTTGATGGCGTTCGTTCCGAAGTTCATGAGGATCTGGGAAAAGCGCGTACGGTCCGCAGCGACGGGCGGAGGGTTCGCGACCGTACGGTCGATGACGAGCTGCATCCCATGTCGGCTCGCCATCGGCTCCAAAATCGTGCGGATGTCGGCCAATAGCTCGGGCACGCTGACGGGCTCGATCGACATGGCAAGACCCCCGGCCTCGATGCGGGACAGATCGAGGATGTCGTCGATGAGGCGAACCAGATGCCGGCCCCCCGTCAGGATGCGCGTCACCCTCTCCCGGTGTCGTTCGGAGAGCGGCTCCCTTCGATCGCGATCGAGCAGCTGCGCAAACCCCAGGATCGCATTGAGCGGCGTCCGAAGCTCGTGACTCATCGCCGAGTGAAAGTCGCTCTTGGCCGTGCTCGCCATCTCCGCTGCGACCCGGGCCTCGCTCAGATGCCTGCAAAGCTCCTCGGATCGCAACGAGTGCTCGCGGGCCAAGGCCTCACGCTCGCCGAGTAGAATCATCTCCGTTACATCTTCGACACAATGGAGGATGCAAGCGAGGTTCCCGTCGGCATCGACAGTCGGCCTATTGACGTGCCGGCAATACCGATCCTCGAACCCACTCCCCTCGACCTCGGGACGAAAGCCGCATTTGCGGATCCCCGTCGAATCCGAAGATCGACTGGCGAGCACCCGCCCGAGCGAAGCCCGAAGGTCTGCCAGGAAGTTCGCGTTCGGCTGATCCGCCGTCTCGGCGACCACATCGAAGACGCTTCGGCCCACGATCGCAGACCGGGAGGTCATCGTGTCGCTCAGATAAGAGTCCGTCGCCCCCACGACCGTGAGGTCCGGCGCCAAGACGAGCGCTTGGTTCAGAGACGACTCGAAGATTCTCCGAAAATCGAATTCGCTCGTATACTCCATCGCCGACTCCAGCGAACGATCTCAGCCGGAAACGGGCGCGACGGGCGCCCCACCACGAATCGTCGACTTAGTTACTCGCCAGTTTGAATACAACTTGTCCACACCGGTTGTCCAGGATCTTCGAGCACCAACGTACAGTGCCATGCTGGACGTAACGAGCTCACGAGATCGAGCGACCATGGAACGCCTTCGATCCTCGTCGAGACGCGAGCAAACCTTGCGCGCGTCCGCACACCCCCCAGCCGGGGCTGCGGGAAAGCCGGCGATGATCGGAGCGCGCGTGCTCGGCCTCCACCTTGCTTTTTCGTGGTGAACATGTCAGCCGAAGGACGGCGTTTCGCGCGCGAGCGCCGGCCCCACGAGCCTCGGAGCCAAGCGAATGACGGTCGACCCTCCCAAAGAGCACTCGCTGACCCACGACTTCGAAGCGGACATGCGCGCGCTTCGCGAGCTGCTCATGGCCATGGCGGGTCGGTGTCGCGCACAGCTGCACCTCGCCCTCGATGCGTTCTGGACCGGCTCGAAGGAAAAAATGGCGGACGTCGAGATGGCCGATCGAGCGATCGATCGCGATGAGAAGTCGGCCGACGCTCTCGTGCTGCGCATCCTCGCCCTGCGCCAGCCCGTCGCTCGCGACCTGCGCATGCTGACAGCCTCGTTCCGGCTCGTCATGGACTTAGAGAGAATCGGCGACGAGGCCGTCGATCTGGCCCGAGGGACGCCCTCGAGCGCGCCCGACGGCGAGCCCGCATACCAGCACCTCAAAGAGATGACGGCTCGGACGGAGAAGCTCCTCGATTCGGCGATCGACGCATTCTTCAAAGGCGACACCGACGCCGCCGTCGATGCACGCCGCGTCTGCGACACGATTGCGCAACTTTACGCGGACATCGTCCGAGAGACGATCGCGTTCACGGCGCGCTACCCGAACGACGTCGTGTCGGCCATCGGCAACTTGAACGTCGCCAAGTGCCTCGAACGAGTCGCGACGCATGCCGCCAACATTGCGCAGGCAACGCTCTTCGTGGCCGGCTGCGGAGACATGCCTCGCTAGGCGTGCACGGCCGGGAGCGAAGAGCCCGAGCTCATCCCGTGCCCTCCGGGTCCGCGGGCGATTGGCATTCCCGATGCTTGGAACCGTTCGCACCATGACCTCAAGAACCGTTCTTGTGGTGTATTTCTCCCAATCCGGCACGACCCGGACGCTCGCGGAGACAATCGCACGCGAGCTCGACGCCGATCTCGAGGAGATCCGAGAAACCACCAAACGCAGGGGCATCCTCGGCGTTGCGCGATCGATGCTCGAAGTGCTCCTGGGGCGCTCGCCAGGGCTTCGACCTTCCACTCACGACCCCTCCGACTATGCGCTCGTGCTGATCGGAACGCCGGTTTGGGCTGCAAGCGTGTCGGGCCCGGTCAGGGCGTATCTCGGGCAACACAAGACGCGCTTTCCCAGGGTCGCATTTTTCGCCACCGAGGGCGGTCGCGGAGCCGATCACGTCTTTTCGCAAATGTCCGAAATCCTGGGTAAGCAGCCCGAGGCCACGTTGGTCCTCCGGCAGCGCGACGTCGTGCGCACTCTTGCGCCGACCCGCGATTTCGTCGTGTCGCTCGGGCGTGCGAGCGCGGGGGAACGCCTCGCGGCAAGTCAATCGAGCTAATGACAATACGATTGAGGCCGCTCGCGCCGACCTCTTCGATCATCGCCAGCCGGTTCTTCGATGACCGGCGACGCTCAATGGACGAGGCCGATTGAGCGCTCTGAATTCCAAGCAGCGGCATGCGTGCCGATGATGCGCAAGCCGTGCGCAAAAGCGCGAACTTTGCCAGATCGCACTTGCCAGACCGTACTTTGCGAGACCGTAAGGAGAGCGCCGGTTAATAAGCGGGCACTCCTTTTTTGCAGTCGTTTGGCAAACTAAGTCCCTTTCTATTTCCAGGCTTCCGGTGTAGCACCGTGGCTTACCGGGGGATGAACTGCACTCGAGCGCCGATTCGCGACTGCCGGAGAAACGGACCCGCCAAGCCAGGAGGACCGCATGCCGCAGTTTCTCACGCGACCGTTCGGATCCGATGCGTTCGTGACTCTCGGTCATTGTCGTCCGTGGAAGCCTGGCCTGGTCTGGGTCCAGCTCGTCTCGGATCTGCTCATTGCGCTCGCTTGCGCTTCGGTGCCGGTCGTCCTCGTCCAGCTCATGCGCAAACGCAGGGACGTCCCGTTCAAGGGGATATTGCTGTCATTCGCGATATTCCTCGTTGCGTGCGCGGCAACGCACGCACTGGAGGTCTGGTCATTCTGGAAGCCAACGCACTGGGTTTCGGCAGCAATCGAGGTCATGGCGGCGGCCCTTTCGGTCACGACCGCGGTGTGCGTCACCAGGCTGCTTCCGGCCGCACTCGCCACACCGCCGCTCGAGACCCGACGCACGGATCGGCTCCGGGACAGTGACGAGACGGGCATCCAGGCCGGGGGGCTCGGCGGGGCTTCCACAACCGTGACCGAGGGCGCAGGCGGTGGGATGGTCGGCTACGTCGAGACCGTTCAGGACGCGTTCGCGCTGTACGCGGCGGAGGAGGCCAACGCAGCCACGAACGCGTTCCTGTCGTGCATGAGCCACGAGCTGCGGACACCGCTCAACGCGATCCTGGGCTTCGCCCAGCTTCTGCGCAAAGACGAGAGCGAACCGCTGTCGGAGCGCCACAGGGAGAGAATCGATCGCATCCTCAGCGGCGGTGAGCACCTGTCGCGGCTGATCGACGACGTTCTCGACCTGTCGCGCATCGAGGGTCGAGGCCTATCGCTCTCGATCGAACCGGTCAGCATCAGCGACGTTCTCGAACAGGTGAAGAGCGAGCTCGCGCCCGCAGCCACGAAGAGCGGCATCGCCATCGAAGTCGAGCCGTCCGCACAGCCACCCCTGGTCAGCGCGGACCGTGCTCGCGTCGCGCAAATTTTGCTGAATCTCGGTTCGAACGGGGTCAAGTACAACCGTCCGGCGGGGAGGGTCACGTTCGTCGTCTCGACGCCGCGGCCGGAGGTGGTGCGGATTCTCGTCCGCGACACGGGCATTGGCATCCCCGTTGGGATGCAGCGGAAGATGTTCCAGCCCTTCCACAGGGCCGGACAGGAGATGGGATCGATCCAGGGAAGCGGAATGGGGCTGGTCATCGCCCGCCGTCTCGCGCTTCTGATGGGAGGCGACGTCGACTTTCGGAGCGTCGCGGGCGATGGCTCGGAGTTCTGGGTCGACCTGCCCAAACACTCCTCAACGGTGCGCGCAACCCCCTCCGAGGCGACGCACCGACTGGACACTGCCAGTCGCACGCTGCAAATGCGCAAGCTGGTGCTCTACGTCGAGGACAATCCGGCCAACGTGATGTTCATGGAAGACCTCGCAAGCACGCTCGAGAACGTCGAGCTGGTCAGCGCCCCCACCGCAGAAGTCGGCGTCGACGTCGCCCGCCGGCGCCGCCCGCAAGTCGTGATCATGGATATCAATTTGCCCGGAATGAACGGCATCGAGGCGCTTCGGACTCTGCGCTCCGTCCCCGAAACCCGGGACGTGCCGGTCATCGCGCTGACGGCGGCGGCCTCCCAGCGCGACAGGGAACGCGGCGTGCAAGCGGGCTTCCACCGGTACCTCACCAAACCCGTGAAGGTCACCGAGCTCGTCACCACGCTGGAGTCGCTGTTTGCTCCGGTGTCGGCCGACAGTTCGTGGTCGACCTCGGCAAAGGTGGCCATCGGAAGCGATCCGCAGGTGCTCTCGTGAACGAGCCGCTGGGGAAGCGGCCACCGGGGCGAGTAAGACTGGCACGCGCGCTGCTTGCGTCGGTGTGGCCGGACATTCGACTGCCGAGCAGCGAGGCGACCGCGTGCACCTGGCCGGCGACCTCCGGATGGAAGACGCGGCCGCCCTGTGGCGCACGCTCCAAGGCTTTGTAGCTCGCGCGGCAGGCCCGGTCCTCGACATCGACCTCGGGAGCGTCGTGGCGGTCGACGGCGCTGTCATGTCGCTGCTCGTGGCGATTCGAGACCAGCTCGCCCAGAAAGGCGTCAAGTGCGCCATCGTCGGAGCGTCGGACCGGATTCGCCCGCTCGTCCATCTGTACAGCGGGGATCAGCCTCCGCGCGTCTATCCGGCTCGCATACGAAAAGGGTGGGTCGCCGGCCTGGGAGACGCGGTCTCTTCCGCCGGCGACGGACTGCGCCACGGCGTCGTGTTTCTCGGCGAGATCACCGCCGCGGTGGGCGCACTGCTGCGGCGGCCGAGAGCGGCCAACTGGCGCGCTCTGCCCGGCCTATTGGAGCGCGCCGGAGTGGACGGCGTTCCCATCGTGCTCTTGCTCAATTTCCTGATCGGCTTCGTGATGGGCTTTCAGTCCGCGCGCGAGCTCAAGCTCTACGGCGCGAACGTCTACGTCGCCGACGTCGTGGGGATTGCCGTGACGCGGGAGCTTGCGCCGCTGATGACCGCCATCATCATGAGCGGCCGCTCCGGAGCGGCCTTTGCCGCCGAGCTGGGCACAATGCGCGTGTCCGAGGAGATCGATGCCCTGCGGACGCTGGGCTTCTCGCCCGCTTCGTACTTGATCCTGCCCCGCATCGCTGCACTCGCGATGGTGGCCCCCGTGCTCACGATGCTCGGTGACGTATTCGGAGTCCTGGGCGGAGTTGCAGTCGCCTCGAGTCTCGACGTCACTCCGCGGGGCTACTTCGCCGAGATCCGCGCCGACGTCCTGCCGTCGGACGTCTGGACGGGCCTCATCAAGAGCGTGGCGTTCGGCATCGACATCGCACTCATCGGCTGCCAGCAAGGATTCGCGGCACGCGGCGCGGCGTCCGGCGTCGGGCGCGGCACGACGGCGACGGTGGTCCTGTGCCTGTTCACCATCGTCATCATCGATACCGTGTTCACGGTCCTCTTCCGGGTGGCCGGCCGATGAGCGCGAAGCCGGCCACGATGGTCCAGCCCCCGAGCACGCAGCCGGCCATAGAGGTGCGCGACGTCTCGATCGGCTGGAGCCGGGACGCGGTCTTGGTCGAGCGAGCGAGCTTCGACGTCGGCCACGGGGAGATCTTCGGCATTCTCGGGCGAAGCGCATCCGGCAAGACGACCCTGCTGCGCGTTCTCATCGGGCTCGAACAACCGCTCGAAGGGCGCATCAGCATCGCGGGGATCGGTGCCCCCGTGCTCGACGGCGCGCGACCCGCCTTCGGCGTCATGTTCCAGCAGGGCGCGCTCTTCGGCTCGCTCACGGTCGGCGAGAACGTGGCGCTCGCCCTCGAGCGGTGGACCGACCTGCCGGAAGACGCGATCCGGGCGATGGTCCGAGCGAAGCTCCGTCTGGTCGGCCTCGAAGCCGCCGAGCACCAACTCCCCGCAACGCTGTCGGGAGGTCAGAGAAAGCGTGCTGCCATCGCGCGCGCGATGGCCCTCGAGCCTTCCCTGCTTTTTCTCGACGAGCCGTCGTCGGGGCTCGATCCGGTGACGTCGGCGGAGCTGGATCGGCTGATCCGCACGCTCCAGAGAGGGCTCGGGCTCACGGTCGTCCTCGTGACGCACGAGCTCGGAAGCATCTTCGACATCGTCGATCGCTGCATCCTCCTCGATTTGGGGACGAAAAGCGTGCTGGCCGCGGGAGTGCCGCACGACCTTCGCGACAGCCCGCAACCGCGCGTACACGAGTTCTTCAACCGAAGGCCGGAGGCATCTTGACGTCCACAGCCACTACCCATTTCAAGCTCGGGCTGTTCACGCTGCTCGCGGGGGCCGCGGCGCTCGCCACCGTGTTCGGCCTCGGGATCCGCGCGACCCAGCGCGAGACGATTCCCTTCCACTCCTATTTCAACGAGTCGGTGCAGGGGCTGGACCTCGGAGCGCCGGTGAAGTACCGGGGCGTCCCGGTCGGAAGCGTCCAGGGGATCCAGATCGCCCCCGATCACAAGCTCGTCGACGTGACCCTCGCGCTGAACGCGGCCGACGTGCGGCGCGTCGGCTTGCTCGGCGGCCCCCCCGGGCTCTTTGCGCAGCTCGAGGCGCAAGGAATCACGGGAGTCATGCTGGTCGACATCGACTTTTTCGATCCAAAGTCCACTCCGGTGCCGACGCTATCGTTTCAGCCCGCGCCGCACTACATCCCGGCCGCTCCCTCGATGATCCGCGGGCTCGAGGAGAGCCTGTCGACGGTCGCCAGCCGCTTGCCTGCGCTGATGGACGCAACGGTCGGGGCGCTTCACGACTTGGCTGCGCTCCTCGTCCAGCTGGGCGACGAACAGGTCGTCGTGCGACTGCGCAAGGCCATCGACGATGCCGACGGCGCCGTCGGTGACCTGCGCACTCTGCTGCGATCGGCGAATCGGGACGCCATCGTCGACAAGACCACGACCGCAATCGAGGGCATGAACGTCGTGGTCGCGAAGCTCGGCGACGTGATGGATCGGGTGGACGGAGAGTCCGGGCTCGTCGCGAGCACCCGACGGGCGACCGACGCGATCGGCGAGCTGGGGCGCCGCGCATCGGGGTCGACAGCGGAGCTCGAGCGCACGCTGCGGGATCTGGGCGAGGCCGCGCGAGCCGTGCGCGAGCTGGCAGAAGACATCGACCGCGACCCCGACATGCTCGTCAAGGGACGCGCTTCGGTGAGAGAGCCATGACATGGGCGGGGGCGGCGGCCACGGTCCTGGCCACGGTGCTGTCCGGATGCGCCTTGACCTCCAGGGCCGCGCCGCTCGACGTTCGCTACTTCTCGCCGCTAGAGGTCGAGCCCGCCCGCATGCCGCGCCCGATCCCGCAAAGCGCCGTTGCGCTTCGCATCGGGCACGTGACGTCCAGCGCCTATCTCCGATCGCGGATCGTGCATCGCGATTCGGATTTCGAAGTGTCCGAATACGAGACGCTCCGATGGACGGAGAGCCCCGAGGTGTATGTCGCGCGCTCGCTCAGGCGCGCGCTCTTCGATGATCGCGGCCTGCGTGAGGCGCTCGGCGGATCGCCGCCCACGCTCGACGTCGAGGTGACGGCGTTCGAAGAATCGCGTCGCGGCCCACACCGCGGCGGGCGCGTGCAGCTCAGGTACGAGATTCATGACGACCAGTTCGTGCTCGCCAGCGGAACGGTGGCAAAAGAGCATGACGCGACCGATGGCAGCATCGAGCAGGTCGTCGCCGCCATCGCCGTAGCGATGCACGCCGCGAGCTCCGAGCTCGCGACGACGGTCGCGGAAACCGTCGAGCGGCTCGCGCGGTGAACACCGGCGCAGCTCGAAGCGTCGTGCCTGAATGCATCTTCTGCGCGCCGGACGCACGTCGTGCATCGAGAGCGGCCTAGCCGCTAACGCGCAGCTGGCTGTCCACGGTCCACACTCCGGGCGTACCACGAGCGGCACCTTCGACGGCGACGCGCTCGGCCAAGGACGGGACCTCGCCGCTCAGAATCACTCTTCCTCCATTCACGGCGATGTGAACGCGCTTTGCCGCATGCTCCGCGTGGCGCTCGAGCGCGCGCTCGATGTTGCCGCGCACCGATTGCGGCGAAGCACCCGGCACGAGCGGCGGCTCGACCGTGATGCGGTTCGTGACCTGACGAACGCCGGCCAGATTTCGGATCGCTCGCGCTGCGTCGTCGTACTGGGCCCAGTGATCCACCGTTCCCTCCAGCGTCACGACGCCGTTCGATACGGTCATCCTAATCCGCTCGTGCGGCACCAGCACGTCCCATTCGAGCGCGGAGCGGACGGCCTTGGCGACGTCCGTATCGTTGCGTTCGAACGAGCCCTGCAGTTTGACCTGTACGTCGTTCGCCACGTCCAGCACGCCCTGGACACGGTGGGCCGCCTCTTGGGCAGCCAAGCGCGCGGTCCAGCTGTCGACCGTTCCGGAAAGGGTGACCGTTCCCGCGGTGACCTCGACTCCGACGTCGGTCTCCTTGACGCGCGTGTCCCACTTCAGCTCGTCGAGGACGTCGTGCTTGATCTGGGCGTCTGTTTTCTTGATCGTTGGTTGCATGACCATTCTCCCACGAGGGGCCTCCGTCGGCGGACGCCGAGCCCCACGCCCATGGCGAAGAGCAACGGCCATTCCAGGCCCGGCCGGCGAGCTGTCCTCCCGCGTGCAACCGCCCCGGCGTGGACCGGATGCGTCGGAGCGAAAAGTTTGTTAGACGAGCGTGGCGATCGTGGCGGGCGGCTGAGAGACCCGCCCGCCGGGAGAGCGCCGTGGGTGATGGGATCGATTCTGCCGTCATCACCGCGCGCGACCTCGTCAAGACGTACCGGATGGGCGAAGTCGAAGTGCAGGCGCTGCGAGGCCTCGACTTCGATCTCGGCCGCGGGGAGCTGGTGGTCTTGCTGGGACCATCGGGAAGCGGCAAGTCGACGTTGCTCAACATCCTCGGCGGCCTCGACGTACCCACATCGGGCAAGCTGTCGTACGCGGGTCACGATCTCTCGCACCCGAGCGAAGAGGCGCTCACCCAGTACCGACGGCGTCACATCGGGTTCGTCTTTCAGTTCTACAATTTGATCCCGAGCCTCACCGCGACCGAGAACGTCGCGCTCGTTGCCGACATCGCTCCCCGGTCGATGAAGCCGGACGACGCCCTGGATCTGGTGGGCCTGTCGGAACGACGAACGCACTTTCCCTCCCAGATGTCGGGCGGTGAACAGCAGCGCGTGGCCATTGCGCGCGCCGTGGTGAAGAAACCCGAGATCTTGCTGTGCGACGAGCCCACGGGCGCGCTCGACGCGAAGACGGGCCGGTTGGTGCTCGAGGTGCTCGAGCGAGTCAACCGCGATCTCGGCACCAGCGTTGCGATCGTGACGCACAACGTCCCCATTGCGCAGATGGCCGATCGCGTCGTCACGCTCGCCGACGGCAAGGTGGCGACCGATACGTCGAACCGTGCTCGAAAGACTCCCGCGGAGATCTCGTGGTGAGCGCACGGCGAGAGACGCGGCCACGCCACCTGCAACCCCGCAGGACGGAGGCGATTTCGAGGTGAGGACGCTCGACAAAAAGCTCGCGAGAGATCTCTGGCGACTTCGGACGCAAGCGCTGACGATCGCCGCCCTCGTAGGGTGCGGTATCGCGAGCTTCGTTGCCGCCATTGCGGCGTCGGCCTCGATGCAAGCATCGCGAGACGCGTTTTACGCACACGCTCGATTCGGAGACGTCTTCGATGCGCTTAAGCGGGCGCCGCGCTCCGTCCTCGAGCCATTGCGCGATTTGCCGGGCGTCGCCGCGGTCGAGGGCCGGATCGTGAGAGACTTCCGGATCGCGCTGCACGACACGACGGAGCCCATCACCGCGAGGTTCGTTTCCCTCGGATGGCGCGCCGATCAGCGTCTGAACGCCACGACGGTACGCTCGGGCCGTCAGGTCGAACCTGGGACCTCGGACGAGGTGATGGTCAGCGAGGCGTTCGCCGAAGCCTGGGGCCTGGCCCCCGGCACCGAGCTCACGGCCGTCATCGACGAGCGTCGCGCGCGGCTTCGCGTCGTGGGGATCGCGGTCTCGCCGGAGTTCGCCTTCGCAGCGGCGCCGCGGACCGGACTGCCGGACCCTAGACACTTCGGAATCGTCTGGATGGACGAGAACGCGCTGGCCAAGGCAACGGGGTTCGTCGGAGCAGTCAACGACGTCACGTTGCGGCTCGGCGCGGGAGCCGACGAACCGGAGACGCTGAGAAGCGTCGATCGCCTGCTCGAGCCCTACGGGGGCCTGGGCGCCATCGGCCGGGCGGACCAGCCCTCGGCGAAGCTGGTCGAGCAGAAGATCGTACAGCTCGGCAAGCTGGCCCGAACGCTGCCGGTGATCTTCCTCGCGATCGCCTCGTTCCTGCAGAACGTCCTGCTATCCCGAATCGTCGGGACGCAGCGCGAGCAGATCGCCACGCTCAAGGCCCTCGGGTATCGATCGCGCGAGCTGGCGGTCCACTATCTCGAGTTCGCCGTCGTCATCAGCGCGGTCGGCGTGGCGCTCGGGACCGTGCTCGGCATCTGGGGCGCCCGTGCCATGCTGCGCGTCTATGCGATCTATTTCAGCTTTCCCGTGTTCATCTTCCGGTTCCACGCGATCGCGATTGCCGCCGCGGCGTTCGTCGCCTTTGCATCCGGGGTCGCGGGCAGCCTCGTCGCCCTGCGGCGGGTGGTCGCGATCGCGCCTGCGGAGGCCATGCGGCCCGAGGCGCCTGCCAGTTATCGCGCCACGGCGCTCGACCCGCTCTACCGTCTGCTCGCCCCTGTCGCGCGAATGGTCGTGCGCGACGTGCAACGACAGCCGGCGCGACTCGTCCTGTCAACGACATCGATTGCGCTGGCGACGTCCATCGTAATGGCCGGTCAGGTTTTCGGAGATTCCATGCACGAGGTGCTGCGGCTTCAGTTCGAGGTGTCGCACAGGGAGGCGCTCACCTTGACACTCGACCGCCCGCGGCCCGCCCGAGCGCTCGACTTGATCCGGCACATTCCAGGCGTCACGCACGTCGAAGGCGAGCGCGTCGTGCCGGTCCGCCTGCGGGCCGAACATCGATCGCGTACGACTTCGATCCTGGGGCTGCAGCCGGCGATGGATCTGCACGTGCTGCTCGACAGCAAGAGGCACCGACTCGAAATCCCCTCGACGGGCCTGTGCCTGTCACGCACGCTGGCCGAGTGGCTCGAGCTCCGCGCCGGCGACGACGTCCAGGTCGAGGTGCTCGAATCGGACCGGCGCACGATGCGCGTTCCCGTCGCGGCGCTCGTGGACGATCTGCTGGGCCTGTCCGGGTACATGAACGCCTCGGAGCTGTCGCATCTGCTCGACGAAAGTCCGCGCGTCGACACCGTGCTGACGGCGACGGATCCCCTCGACATCGATGCCGTCACCGAGCGCATGAACGCGCTGCCCGCCGTCGCCGCGGTGAGCCGACCCGCGCTCGACGAGGCTCTCGTGCGCGCCGAGGTCGCCGACGTGTTCACGGTCCTGTCGCTGATGTTGTCGCTCTTCGCCGGGGCGATTGCCGTGGGCGTCGTGTACAACAACGCCCGGATCGCTCTGGAGGTGCGGGCTCGCGACCTTGCGACGATGCGCATCCTCGGCTTTTCGCGGGCCGAGCTCGGCGGCGTGCTCCTCGGAGAGCAGGCCATCCAGGTGGTGCTCGGCGTTCCCCCGGGCCTGCTGCTCGGCCGTCTGTTCGGAGGACTGTGGCTCGGCAGCGTCGATCGCGAGCTGCTTCGCATCCCGCTCACGATCCTGCCCGCCTCGTATGCGGTCGCCGCTTGCGTCGTCGGCATTGCCGCGCTTGCCAGCGCGCTCATCGTGCGCCGTGAATCGGATCGGCTCGACCTCGTAGCCGTCCTCAAGGCCCGAGATTGAGCCATGCGCTTCCGGTTGCCAATCCCCAGGGCACGAGGGACCGCCGTCTCATGAGCTGGACATTCCGCATCGTCGGCGTCGCCGTCGGAGCGGCACTGCTCGCGGGGATCGCCATGGCGCTTCGACCCCCACCGCTCGACGTCGACGTCGCGAGAGCCGTCCGCGGGCCCCTGGAACAGAAGGTGACCGACGACGGTCGGGCCCGTGTTCGGGAACGGTACACGGTCTCGGCACCCGTCGGCGGAACTCTGGCTCGTATCGATCTCCACGAAGGCGACGTCGTCGAGCCCGACGCGGTGCTCGCGCGCCTGCTCCCCCTGGCGACGCCACTGCTCGACCCCGAGCTGCGCAAGACGGCCCAGCTGCGGCTGGCCTCGTCGATCGACGCCTCACAGCAGGCACGGGCCACGGTCGCGCGAGCCCGGTTCGCGAGCGAGCAAGCGGCCCACGAGCTCGCCCGCATCGAGTCGCTGGTAAGCGAAGGAGCGTTGCCAGGCACCCAGCTCGACCAGGCGACCGTCGACGCGCGCATGCGCGAGGCCGAGCTCGCTTCCGCGACCTTCGCCGCGAAAGTCGCCGAGCACGAGATCGATCAGGCGCGTGCAGCGCTCGCCCACTTCACGCCCGGCGCGGGCAAATCGGAACAATTCGAGATCACTTCCCCCGTCCACGGAGAGGTGCTGCACATCTTTCGCCAGAGCGAAGGGGTCGTCAGCGCCGGGACGGCTCTCCTGGAGGTGGGCGATCCACAGGCACTCGAGCTGGTCGCCGACGTGCTCTCTCAGGACGCCGTCGCCATCAAGCCCGGGATGGTCGCCCGGGTCGTTCGCTGGGGAGGCGACCAGCCGTTATTCGCCAAGGTCCGCCGCGTGGAGCCCGCTGCATTCACGAAGACCTCCGCGCTCGGGGTGGACGAGCAGCGAGTGAACGTCGTGCTGGACCTCGATGGTCCGCCCGATCGCTGGCGCGCTCTCGGCGATGGTTTTGCCGTTGAAATCGAGATCAGCACCTGGACGCAGCCGGACGTGCTCCAGGTGCCCACCAGCGCGCTGTTTCGTACCGGGGAGGCTTGGGCGGTCTTCGTCGTCCGGCGCGGGCGCGCGACCACGCGCCCGGTCGAGCCCGGTCATCGCGGACCGCTGCAAACTGAAATCCGAAGCGGCCTGGCATCGGGCGAGATCGTCGTCATTCATCCCGGCGCCGCCTTGCACGACGGCGCCCGCCTGACCTTTCGCTGAGCCCCTCCTCGAAGGCGGCGAGGCTCCAACAAGGCGTCGGCAAAACGTGCGTGCTCGCGAGCCTTTTGCGCCGGCGGCACGGCGCGATCGATCGCGTCGGTGCCCGCCGAGTTCCGGCGGAGTCGAAAGCTTGGTGGATGGAATGCAACCTGCTGACGCTTGGCCTACAGGTCAATCCCGATGCCTCCCGTCACCCGTCCACCGATGGTCGCCGCGATGCTCGCCCTCGCCGCCTGCGCCGCAGAAAATACGTCGAACCGAGGCGCGACGCCGCCGGAGGCGAACGGGGCGAGCACGGAAGCTCAGGGAGCCGGGCGCTCCGCGACTTCCGCGGCCGTCCCGGCCGCCGAGGCGCGGCCGAACCCCATCGGCCGGATGGCCCTCGTTCCCGGTGTGACCTATCGAATGGGCTCCGACGTCGGCGAGCCGGACGAACGTCCTCCGCACGACGTCCACGTGGCGGCGTTCGAGATGGACCTGACGGAGGTCACCGGCGCCCAGTACGCGGAGTGCGTCCAGAAGGGCGGATGCATGCCGGCGCCGATCGTCGTCCAGTTTCCAGGCGTGTCGCCGGCCGATCAGCAGCTGTACGACCCCGAGTGCAACGACAACCGCAGCGATCGCCACGATCACCCCGTCAACTGCGTCGATTGGAAAATGGCCAACGCCTACTGCCTCTGGGCCGGCAAGCGCCTGCCCACCGAGGAGGAGTGGGAGTACGCAGCGTGCGGGGGCAACTGTGACAAGGCGCTCGGAGGACGGGGAGGCGTGGGCGCGATACTCACCAGCGAGCGATGGCCTTATACGACGCGCGTTGCCGCAACGTGGCCGGGGCCTTTCGGACTCTACGACATGGCGGGCAACGTGTGGGAGTGGACTGCAAGCCTCTACTGTCCGTACGACCATCCCGGGTGCGACGACCCTCGACGCGTCATCCGAGGGGGGAGCTGGTCGCTGAGCGACTTCTGGTTCGTACGCCTGACCGATCGATCTCCTGCGAATCCCTCCAATCGCCTTACGAACGTAGGCTTCCGCTGCGCCCGCACGGTTTCGT
>Ga0187782_10001005_pt1 | contig 20186 bp, 11 predicted proteins | sample 0715_SJ02_MP15_2_FD_132454 | JGI IMG/M metagenome (GOLD analysis project Ga0187782, IMG submission 132454) | Tropical peat soil microbial communities from peatlands in Department of Meta, Colombia - 0715_SJ02_MP15_20_MG | ecosystem: Environmental > Terrestrial > Soil > Wetlands > Peat | place... | reverse complement strand
GTATGGACCCTCGCATCCTTGAAGAATTCCGCGCCATAGTGGGCGGGCGCGGACTCATCTCTTCCCCCGAAGAATTGCACACCTACGAGTGCGACGGCCTGACCAATTTCCGCGTGATGCCGCTGGCCGTGCTGCTTCCCGAGGATACGCCGCAGGTCCAGGCCATCGTGCGGATCTGTCATCGTGAGCGGATTCCGTTTGTCGCGCGCGGTTCGGGCACGGGGCTCAGTGGCGGCGCGCTTCCGGTGAAGGACGGAATCGTCATCAGCTTGACGCGCATGAATCGCATCCTGGAAGTGGATTTGGAAAATGCGCGCGTGGTCGTGGAACCCGGGGTCATCAACCTGGACGTGACCAGCCGGGTGCAAAACAAACAGTATTTTTATGCGCCGGACCCGTCTTCGCAGTCGGTCTGTAGCATCGGCGGAAATGTCGCGGAAAACTCGGGCGGCGCGCACTGCCTTAAATATGGATTTACAACCACGCACGTGCTCGGTTTGGAGGTGGTCCTTCCGGATGGTTCGCTCGTACACATCGGCGGAAAAACATTGGACGCGCCGGGCTACGATCTGGCTGGAGTTTTCGTGGGCTCGGAAGGCACCTTGGGCATCGCGACGAAAGTGATTCTGCGTATCGTGAAGCGGGCGGAGTGTGTGCGGACTCTGCTTGCGGCGTTTCCAAGCACCAATGAAGCGGGGGCGGCGGTCAGCGACATCATCGCCGCGGGAATGCTGCCCGCTGCCATTGAAATGATGGACAATCTCGCGATTCAGGCGGCGGAAGCGGCGGTGCGCGCGAACTATCCCGATTGCGGCGCGCTGCTGCTGGTCGAACTCGACGGCCCTACAGCGGAAGTGGAGGCGCTGATGGACCACGTCGACGCCCTTTGCACCAAAAATGGCGCTTGGGACATTCGCGTCGCGCAGACCGAGACCGAACGCGCGCTGGTGTGGAAAGGCCGCAAAGCGGCGTTTGCGGCGATGGGGCGCATTTCGCCGAACTACATCGTGCAGGATGGTGTGATACCGCGTACCGCGCTTCCTCAGGTGATGAGCGAGATTGCGCGCATGAGTGCGGAGACGGGCCTGCGCGTGGCGAATGTTTTTCACGCCGGCGATGGCAATCTGCATCCCCTGGTTCTCTACGATCGCCATATCGCCGGCCAGGAAGCGGCGGCGGAAGCGCTCTCCTATCGCATTCTCGAGCTGTGCCTTGCAGCGGGCGGATCCATCACGGGCGAACATGGGGTCGGCGAAGAAAAAAAGGCCATGATGGCCAAGATGTTCAGCGAACCGGATCTGGACACCATGCAACGGGTGCGCTGCGCATTCGATCCGTTGCAGTTGTCCAACCCTACGAAAGTGTTTCCCACACCACGGCTGTGTGGCGAAAAACCGGGAGAATACGTGCCGCATCCGTTGGAGTCGGCGGGAATCGCCGAACGATTCTAGCGGAGAGCGGCCAGGTGTTGGCTCAGTCATGACAACTTCGACGGCCATCGCCGAGAAGTTCGAATCCATCGTGGGCTCGGCGAATGTGTGCAGGGTGACAACAAACGATGTAGTGGCGGGCCAGCAGCCGGAATACGTTGTGTCGCCGGGAAACGACAAGGAGCTCGCTCGCGTTCTCTTGTGCGCCAATGACGCCGGAATTGGCGTGATTCCTCGCGGAGGCGGCACGAAGCTCGATTGGGGCAATCCCCCGAAACGCGCGGGAATCGTTCTTTCTACGTCGCGGCTTAACCGCGTGCTGGAGCACGCCTGGGCGGATCTGACGGTCACGGTGGAAGCGGGTTGCACGATGCAAACGCTTCAAGACACGCTAGCGCAACATGGCCAGTGTCTGGCGCTCGATGCGCTTTGGGCGGAGCGCGCGACGATCGGCGGCGTCCTCTCCACAAATGACAGCGGTGTGCTTCGTTTGCGTTTCGGCTCCCTGCGCGACCTCATTATCGGCGTGACCTTGGCTTTGCCCGACGGCACGCTAGCCACTAGCGGCGGCAAAGTCGTGAAGAACGTCGCGGGCTACGATTTGCCGAAACTCGCCACCGGCGCGCTCGGAACTTTGGGTGTGGTCACCCGTGCGATTTTTCGCGTGCACCCGCTCTGCCGCGACTCTCTCACGCTCAGCTTTCGCGCGCCGAGCATCGAGGAGATGCAAGGCGCGATTCTCGCGGTGCAGGATTCGTCGTTGGCACACACCGCGCTGCAAATCCGGTGTGCCAGCGGGCAGCCACCCGAGGCGGACATTCTCTTTGAGGCCACACCCGCGGGCCTTCTTGCACAGAAAACGAAATTGCAGACGATTCTACAAGGCTTGGAACTTCGAGAGTCCGAACGGCAGCGGGTTTGGTCTGCGAAACAGCGGCTCTGGGATGCCGCCGACCCGACGAGTGCGATCGCCAAATTCAGTGTGTTACCCAATGAAAGCGCAGACACTATTCGCGAATTGGGGAAAATCGCAAAGTTGAACTCCGTGGAGTGGCAGATAGTCCTGCAAGCTACTGGAATCGGCTGGCTGTGCATGGTTGGTGCAACTTCCGCACTGAAACCTGCCCTCGAACAATTCAGGTGTCACTTGGAAAGCAACTGTGGCTCGCTAGTTCTTCTTCGCCAGACGCCTGGCATCTTGGCAATCGATGCATGGGGCAGTCCAGGTGACGCGATCAGTGTAATGCGCGCTTTGAAACAACAACTCGATCCGAAGGCCACGCTCAACCCCGGCCGCTTCGTGGGAGGTATCTGATGGCCAGCGAAGCGGCAAAACCGGTGTCGTCGCGCGCGTTTGATGCGCATCATCCTCCGGCGCAAGAAATTATGGACAAGTGTGTCCACTGCGGCTTTTGCCTGCCGGTTTGCCCCACGTATGTGCTCTGGCACGAGGAAATGGATTCGCCCCGCGGGCGTATCTACCTGATGAGAATGGCGCAGGAAGGCACTGCTCAGATGAACAGCGAGTGGGTGGGGCACTTCGATGCGTGCCTGGGCTGCATGGCCTGTATGCCCGCGTGCCCTTCGGGTGTGGATTACGGAAAACTGATTGAAGCGACACGCGCACAAATTGGGCGCAACTACAGCCGGTCGCTCGCGGAAAAGTTTCATCGGCGACTGCTTTTCGAAACCCTGGCGAGGCCGGATCGCCTGAACCTCTTGCGCTGGCCCTTGCTCGCCTATCAAAATAGCGGAGCGCGCGCCCTTTTCCGCAGTGCAGGATTATTGAAACTCCTTCCCCGATTCGTGAGCTCGATGGACGCCTTGCTGCCGAAGCTCAGGAACGGCACGGAGTTAGCGGAGCTCACACCGGCGCAAGGCGAAAAGCGCAAGCGCGTAGGTTTGCTGCTGGGTTGCGTTCAACGAGTGTTTTTCTCTGAGGTCAACGCCGCGACTGCGCGTGTACTTGCTGCGGAAGGTTATGAAGTGGTGGCCCCGCGCCAACAATCCTGCTGCGGCGCGCTTCTGGTGCACGCGGGGGAGGAAGAGCAGGCGCAGCAACTGGCGCGCGCCACCATCGATGCGTTCGAGCGGGCTAACGTGGACTACATCATCTCCAACGCGGCCGGGTGTGGTTCGAGTATCAAAGAATATTCGCATCTGCTGCGCGACGATCCAGCGTACGCGGAGCGCGCGAAGCGCTTCGCGGCAAAATGCCGGGACATCACCGAGCTTCTGGTGGAATGCCCGCCCCGCGCCGCGCGCAAGCCTATCCGTGCGCGTGCGGCATTTCACGATTCCTGCCACTTGCAGCACGCTCAAGGAGTGCGTGCGCAGCCGCGTTCCCTCCTGGCGCAAATACCCGGGTTGGAGTTATTCGAGTTGCCCGAATCCGCGATTTGCTGCGGCTCCGCAGGAATCTACAACCTGGTGCAGCCGGAGGCGGCGAATGAGCTTGGCGACCGTAAAGCTTCATTCATCGCTCCGCTTCAACCCTCCGTCGTGGTCACGGGAAATCCTGGTTGCGTGCTACAACTCCGCGCGGCCTTGGAAAGAGCCAAACACCCGCTGCCCGTGCTGCACACCATTCAACTCCTGGACGCGTCCATCCGCGGTGCTTCGCTGGAATCGCTAGTCTAAAGCCGCAACGGGTTCGCGGAGTATTGCCGCGAGCAGCTCGATGGGATGGATCACCCTGCGGCCGAGGCCTGCGTGAAGCTGCTCGGTGCAGGATGTGCCGCTGGCGACGAGCGCGCGCGGCTCGCCGCCCTCGTCGGCAGCTCGAACCTGCTGAAACAAATCTTCTCCTACCGCCATGCTGAGCTCGTAGAAGTCCTTCTTGTAACCGAAGCTGCCTGCCATTCCGCAACACTCCACCGACGAAGTCGCCACGTCAAATCCAAGGTTGCGCAGAAGTGTTTCGGTCGGCGCGTCGCAGCCAATCGTTTTCTGTTGGCAATGCGAATGATAAAAGAGCCGCTTGCCGACCGGCGATTGCGAAACGTCAAAAAACTCTTTCGCAGTGCGATGGAAAGCGGCCAGAAGGCGGGTGACGTATTCGACCGGTTCGAATGCGGAGGAGCACAAGCGTTCGAATTGCTCGGCATTCTCTAATAGGTGGCGGGCATCCCTGCGAAACATCGCCAGGGAGCTGGGCTCGACCACGATGATGGCGCGCCCACCTTCCAGAAAATGCTCCAAGTGAGCCGCCGCTTTGCGGGCATACTCCGAAGCGGATGTCAGCAAGCCCTGCGAAAGTGCGGCGCGTCCCTCCGGTAACGAATCGCTAACCACGACATCCACATTCATGGCCCGCAAGACGCGGAGTGTGGCCAAACCGCGTTCCGGCAGGCCGTAGTTTGTGAAAACATCGGCAAACAAGGCCGCTCGCGCTGCAGGCTCGCGGGTCTCTCGTGGCACAGACACTCCTGTCTGTGTGTTCAATCGCAGCGCTGCCTCCACGAGTGTTCGCTTCGGGAAGGGAGGCAGCACGCGTCGCCGATCCACGCCCAACCAGCGCTCCATGGCCGACCGCGCCGCGCCTGTATTGGTGAGAGCATTTGCCGCCCACGCAAAGCGCGAGCCCCATTCCGCAAACCAGTGATAGTTGCCGAAGAATATCTTTCCTGCCGGAGCCTGCGCATCCTGTTCCGGCGCTGAGCACAGCGCTTCCAAAGTGGTCGAGAGCGCCGAAGGCCCAGCCGCGTGATTCAGGCGGCTGCGCAGATTCTCGTTTAGCCACGGCACATCCACCCGCACGGGACATTGGTTCACGCAGCGCGAGCACCCGGAACACAGCTCGGAGAATCCTGCGTTTTCGAGTTTGCCGGTGCCCGCTTCCCACGACCCTCCGATGCCGCCGGAGTAGGTTTCTCCGCCGAAAGCATGACCCCCGACAGTCTCAAAATTGGCGCAGGAATTGAGGCAGGCGCTGCAGCGAATGCAGTAAAGCGTCTCGCGAAAAACGGCGTCATCGCGCATGCGCATCCGGCCGTTGTCGATCAATACCAGGTGAAATTCGCGTGTTTTACGCGGTTTTCCGGGCAACGCGAAAGGAGGATCGTTCAGAGGGGGGCTGAGAAAACTCGTATACGAAGTGAGTTTCTGGCCGGTGCCGCTGGCTGCCAGCAATTCCAGGAATACGGCCATTTCCCGGCGTGTAGGAATGATTTTCTCCACACCCGCGACCGCAATGTGCACCGGGGGAAGCAGGCTGGTCATGCGGATGTTGCCTTCGCTTTCGACCAGCATCATCGTTCCCGTATCAGCGGCTAGCAGATTTGCTCCGGTAATCCCGATATCAGCGTGCAGAAACTTTTGGCGCAGAATCTCCCGCGCGAATTTCGTCAGTTCCTCTCCGGTGTCAAGCGGCAAGTCCGTCTGGAACTTGCGCTTGAAGAGCGCCGTGATGCGTTCGCGGCTGTAATGCAAAGCGGGGGCGATGATGTGGGAGGGCTGCTCGTCAGCCACCTGTAAAATAAATTCGGCGAGATCACTTTCGGCGACCTCGATACCCGCAGCCTCCAAAACGCGATTGAGGTGAATCTCCTCGCTGGTGATGCTCTTGCCTTTGACGATGAGGCGCGCGCCGTGATGAACACAAGTGTCGCGAACGTAACGGCATGCCTCCTCGGCCGTGACCGCGAGGAACACGTGCCCGCCGCGCGACGCCACGGTTTCCCGGATTTGCTCAATCAGCTCCGGAAGGCGCGCAATGGCGTCTTCCTTGATTTGCCGCGCATGGTCTTTCAGTGCGTCGTAGTCGGGAAGTGCGGCTGTGGCTTTGTAGCGATTGCGATTAAAGGTCTGCGTGTTGCGGCGGACCGCCGGGCTCTGGATTTCCAGGGCCATGCGAATTGCTTCGAGAAGTCTGCGTTTGTCGCTTTTGTTGGCGACGGCGCGAGGCGACGGAAGGGCGGCAAGTCCTTTTGGTTCAGTACCCATCGCCATCCCTCAGGATCAGGATCTGCAATCGGTGCGGGCCGTGTACGCCTCGCACCAGCGGGCCCATGTCCGCCGTCGCGCTCGGCCCGGTGATGAACACGAGATTCCTGCGCAGGCCCTCTCCGCCAAGGCACGCAGGATCGAACACGTCGCGCGGCCGCGCCACGATGCGATTCGCCGGCAGAAGAACGATGTGCAGCGGCATGAGCAGGCTAGCCGCAGCGACCAGAGGCGGGCCCATCGCAATGCAAACGGATCCGCTGGAAGCCACCCCGGCGAAGGCGTCACTTACACCCACGCTGGCCGCCGAAAGCTGCTCGTCGCTCGGCTCGGCAATGACATTCGGAATCTGGCGCAGCTCTTCGACCACCGTGCGAGCAATGAACTCACCGAGACCCAGCACAATCGATTTGGAACCCTCAGCCAGCCTCTGAACCTCCGAATGAATCTCCGCCGCTGAGCCGCCGACCTGAAAAACATCGGCTGCAGCTTCTCTGGCATTCCCCTCAAAGGTGGCAAGCAAATCGGGCATGGTCTTCGCCTCCGCCTTGGACTGACCCAGACCTGAAACTCTACAGCAGATTGACACATATGCAACTCCCCACTTCTGTGACCTGCGACACGCCAAACCTGCCGATCACTTCGTAACGGCAAGGTCTCCCGTACTCTACTGATATAAGGACAGTTATATCGCATACGTGCGATGGAGTCAGGTGTTGTCTGATAGCGATTTTTGGCTGCCAGATTAGGCGGTCTTAATAGCTTCAAATACCGGACTGGTAACTAAGTACCATTACGGAACACCCAGTTCCGATGGGCCATGACATATTACGTATAGTACCCGACACTTTATACAGGGCCACCCCGCCCTTGGGGCCGGTCCCGGAGGTCCGTCCATGCTGTCCCAACAGGTTCGTTACAAGCGAAATCAAGAGGTGGTGTCGCGAAATATTCAGGGTGAACTGGTCATCGTTCCCATTCGCAGTGGCGTGGGCGACCTGAACTCCCTTTACACCTTGAATCCGGTCGGCTCCGTTCTCTGGGACTTCATGAACCAAGGGCACACCATCGGTGAGATGGTCGAAAGAGTGTGTGACGAGTTTGACGTGACTGCGGCGCAGGCGCAGTCCGACATTGAAACGTTTCTCGATTCGTTGATGGCCGAAGAGCTTATTCAGTCGATGGCATAGGCGAGGTTCGACGGTGGTTCAGACAGCGACATACGGCGAGTTCTCCAGCATGCTCCACGAGCGGTTCCAGGGGCGCCGTGTGCCCGTGGAAGTCTCCATCGAAGTGACCCACCGCTGCCCGCTTGAATGCCAGCATTGCTACAACAACTTGCCGATGAGCGACGAGAAGGCGCGTCGCCGCGAGATGTCTCTCGAAGAACACATCCGGCTGCTCGATGAGCTAGCCGAGCTGGGCTGCCTGTGGCTTCTCTACACCGGCGGCGAAATCTTTGCGCGCAAAGACTTCCTGGATATCTACACCGCGGCCAAAAAACGAGGCTTCCTCATCACGCTTTTCACCAACGGCACGATGATCACGCCGCGCATCGCCGATCATCTCGTGGAGTACCGCCCGTTCGGTATCGAGATCACCTTGTACGGCGCGACGCGCGAAACCTACGAATCGCTGACAGGCATTCCCGGCTCGTTTGACCGCTGCATGAAGGGCATCGCTCTGCTGCGCGAGCGCGGCCTGCCTCTAAAGCTCAAAACGGTACCGACGACCATCAATTACCACGAAGTTTACGAGATGAAGCGTTTCGCCGAGCAGGAACTCGGTGTCGAGTTCAAGTTCGACCCGCTCGTTAATCCCCGCACGGATTGTTCGCAGAGCCCCCTCGCCGTGCGCTTGAGTCCGGAGCAGGCCGTAGCGCTGGATTTCCGCGATCCGGTGCGCCGAGCAGAATTTGGGCGCATCGCACAAGCGGAAATGGCTGCAAATCTCTCCGTCTCGGACAAGAAGTACACCTGCGGCGCCGGCCACAATGGCTGCGCCATCGATCCGAATGGCCGCATGACGCTGTGCATCTTGTCGCACCGCGATGGTTACGATCTGCGCGCCGGCTCGTTTCAGGAAGGTTGGGAAGGCCGGCTGAAAGAGATCCGTCAGAGCGACGCGACGCGCCGGACGATTTGCACCGATTGCCGCATCCACTCGCTCTGCGGCATGTGCCCCGCAAACGGCGAATTGGAGAGCGGGGATGCGGAGTCCCCGGTCGATTTTCTTTGTCAGGTTGCACATCTGCGGGCGTACGCGCTCGGGCTGCAGGTCCCCGCGCACGGCGACTGCGAGTGCTGCGCCGCTGGCCGCCATCACGCGGCCCTTCAGAAATCGGCAGAGCGCATCAACCGGAATTCTCCCGCTCCGGCAAATGTGGTTCCGTTTTCCGGTTCGGGCACACAGCTTCCCGTTCTGAATGCCAGCGGTGGATGTTCCCCCGGTGGCTGCTCCTCCTGTGGAGCGCATTCTCGTTGAACGCGCCAAGAAAGATGCAAGGGCGATGAACGACAGGCCAAAAAACGACCGCAATCCCAAGGCGCCGTACCAGCGCCCGCAGGTGGTGCGCGTGAGCCTTCGTCCGGAAGAAGCGGTTTTGGGTCATTGCAAGATCTCGGGGCAGGCCGGGCCGGTTTCGGCGTCCTGCACAACCCTGCACTGCAGAACGTTCGGGTCTTAAGGAAAGTAAATGGCGCTTGCGGTCACAGCTCTAACGACAAAGCTCGACGAAGCCACGCGGTTCGTTCTGCAAATCGGAGGTTTTTCCATTGGGTTGTGGTGCACCGGCGATATGGGCGTTGCTGTTGATCCGGAGCACCGGCCTTTTTTTCTGCCCTCGATCCCGGCGCACGGCTGCGACATCGAAATGGATGTTTCGTGGGCGGAAACGCTCGAATTGCCAGAGAAGACTGCCGACTTCGCTTCCGGTGGGCTGTGGTCCGCCTACGTCTTCCCCAGCGGCACACAGTTTTACTTTTCCAGCCCTGCGACCGGCAGCCAGCCTTACAAGGCTGTTTGGTTTGACCCAGAGTTTGCTCGCGGACACATGGTTCTGAACCGTTCCAGCTTTGCTCCCGACGCCCCGATCTATCCACTCGAATACCCGCTCGACGAATTGGCCATGATGCACCGACTGGCGCTCGGTGAGGGCATCGAAGTCCACGCCCTGGGCCTGGCAGACGAAGACGGCAGCGGCTACCTGTTTCTGGGACACTCCGGCGCGGGAAAAAGCACGACGGCCCGGCTTTGGAAGCAGCAGCGCGGCGTAAAACTCCTGAGCGATGACCGCATCATTCTGCGCGAGCAGAACGGGAAGATTCTGATGTGTGGCACGCCGTGGCACGGCGATGCGGGAGTGGCCTCGCCGGATTGCGCCCCTCTTACCGCAATTTTTCTTCTGGAGCAAGCGCCCGTTGATGAACTGATCCCGCTTCCCCAGACGAAGGCTGCTGCGGAACTCTTTGCGCGCGCGTTTGTTCCGCACTACTCGAAGAGCGCAATTGACTTCAGCCTGGATTTCGCCGACCAGGTGACGCGCTCGGTTCCAAATTCCATTTTCCGTTTCGCTCCGACCCCAGGCGCTGTGGAGGTTATTCGTCATGCGAGGGTCTGAGCCCGTGGTCCGCAGAGATTCGCGTCTATTCGAGGAACTGTGTTCCGCGCTGTTGAGCCGCGGCTGCGCGGTCCGCTTTCTCGCGCACGGGGAAAGCATGCAGCCGAATCTTCTGGACGGAGACGATGTGCTGGTTGCGCCGGCAGAGGCCGGAAGCCTTCGCCGTGCCGATGTTGTTCTCGCCGAAAACACTGACGGGCTTCGTGTTCACCGCCTCAGCTCATTCGATTTGACCACCGGGAGCGTCGCCCTTCGCAGCGACACAGGTCACGATTTCGATCCGCCTGTGCATCGCGTACTGGGAAAGGTTCTCTCTTGTCGCCGCGGATCCGAGGAACAATCTCTCACGCCGTTCCAGATGCGTTTCGTCCATCCCTTGCGAGTGCAGCTCCGCCGCTTGCGGGTCGCAGCAAAGTTACGCCTCCGGCGCTTGGCGTTTCTCGTTTGCGCAATTGTATCCGTGCTAGCGTGTACCGCGTTCTTTGCTCCAGCGGTTCACGCCCAGACCGCCGACCTTCAGCTCACACAGACGGCTTCCGCGTCCGCCATCGCTGCCGGGTCCAACGTCACCTATACCGACGTGGTCAAGAACAACACCTCGTCTGCCACCGTCACAGCCGCAACCATCACCGCCTACATGCAAACCCCACCCAATACGGTCTACGAGTCGAATACGGGCCAGTGGTCCCTAGGCACGGCCACGAATGCAACTTGGGCAGCCAACGTCGCGACGTACACATTCGCTGCTGTGCCTTCCAGTGTGGTGGTCGGCTCCCTCCTGACCACCACTGGTTTTACGCCTAACGGCTACAACGTCACGAATTCGGCTATCACCGCCGTTACCGCCACTACAGTTAGCGTTGCACTTGCGGCAAACCCAGGCGCTGTTACCAAGGAGGGAACTGGCACCGCTACGGTCTGGTCTTGCACCACTCCTGCTGTGGGCGGCACGGGTCCCGTCGTCTGCACTTATGAACCCACGCTCGCCAGCGGGGCTACTGCCAGCACCCTTACGGTCACCTTCGAAGTCACCGCGGGCGTAGCAGCTGGCACGACCATCCAGAGTTCTGCCACGGTTACGAACTCCACCTTCACGGACACGGTCCCGTCCAACAACACCAGCATCACTTCTATCGTTGTCGAACCCACGACCTCGTCAGACTTGGCCGTATCCATGTCGGTTTCGCCGACCCCGGTTTTTGTCTCCTCCACCTTCACGTACACCATCCTGGTCCAAAACCTGGGCCAAGCCACCGCTCCAGTGACCGCGAATGTCCTCTCGGACACGCTCCCTACTAATGTGACGTTCAGTTCTTACACCGCTTCTGCAGGTTGGAGTTGTCCCACGACTCCCGCTGTCGGTTCGACCGGCACGGTGCAGTGCGGCATCACCACGGCAATGACCATGGGCTCGACGGCGACCATCACGATTACCGTCACAGCCCCCACGAACGCCATGACGCTCAATAACACCGCAACCGTAACGCTGAGTGGTGACCCCAACTCCGCAAACAACACTGCCACCGCGTACACCGTTGTGCAGCCGATTGCTTGTGCTACTCCGGGCCGCGATGGTGCCGGCGGCACACTCACAGGCGTTGTCAACGCCTACTACCCGCCGGCTGCTACTGGAACTCTTGCTTCGGGTTCAACCTCCGTCACCTTGGGGGCTGCGGCGGGCGCCCCGGCGGCTCAGACACCAATTTCATCTGGCGACCTCCTGCTCATCATCCAGATGCAGGGCGCCATCATCAACGCAAGCAACACGAGTTCCTATGGTCATGGTGTCCCGGGCGATCCCGGCGCGGGCTGGACCTCACTCGGCAGCGCAGGTCTGTTTGAGTTCGTCACTGCCACGAATACGACCTCCGTGCCTGTCACTGGCGGAACTTTGACCTTCACCGGCACAGGCCCCACCGGCGGCTTACTCAACAGCTACTCGTACGCAACGGCTACCGTGTCCTCGCTGGGAACGGCCACGACAGCATCCTGGGCCGCTAATGTCGCAACATTTACATTCCCAGGTCCATTGCCGGCAACCGTGGTGCCCAACTCGATCCTGACAACGACCGGCTTCACACCCGCTGGCTACAATGTTACCGGCGCGACCATATTGACCGTCAACAACACGAGTGGAGTCGTTACCGTCGCTTTGACGACCAACCCCGGCGCGGAAACCACTCCCGGAACGGGTTCGGCCGCTTCTCAAGGTCAAGAGACGTTTCAAGTCATTCGCGTTCCGCAGTACACCTCCGCGACGCTCAGCTCCACCCTGACCGCTCTACCCTGGAATGGCTCTGTTGGCGGCGTCCTTGCTCTCGACGTTTCTTCGCAGCTCACCCTGGGGGGCACCGTTGCTCTCGATGCTCTGGGTTTCCGTGGCGCAGGCGGCATCACGCTTACCGGTACGACCGCCACGGTTGCGGACACGGATTACGTAACCGTCTCTCCCGCGAACTTGCCCAACCTTTCCGGCGGCGATGCTCCCGCGAATAGCGGCACCAACGCCTCGAAGGGTGAAGGAATCGCGGGAACGCCGCATTGGGTCGCGCCCGCGTTGAGCACTATTACGACCTCGTCAACGGCGCTGAGCACTGGGCAATCCGCCATTGAAGGCCTCCCTGACGGCAGCTTCGCCCGCGGCGCACCCGGCAATGCGGGTGGTGGTGGCACCGATGGAGACCCAAAAAATAACGATTACAACTCCGGCGGCGGCGCGGGCGGTAACGGCGGCACTGGCGGTCAGGGCGGGTATGGCTGGAATAGCATGGCCGCAACCAACACCACCGATGGCGGTTTCGGTGGTGTAGTCTTCCCGGCTTCCACCAGCGCCCTTGTCATGGGTGGTGGCGGTGGCGCAGGCACGGTAAACAATGGAAGTTATTACATCTCCGCTACCAGCAACGGCGCGGACTGCGGCCTCACTTGCACCGGTATTTTCAGCAGCGGCGGTTACGGCGGCGGTATCGCCATTATCCACGCGGGAAGTGTGACGGGCACCGGAACCATCACCTCGAATGGCCAGTCGACCCTCAGCACACTGAACGACAGCACCGGGGGCGGCGGTGCCGGTGGTTCCATTCTGGTGTTCGCCAACAGTGGCGGGTTAAGCACCCTGACCGTCAACGCTATCGGCGGCAACGGTGGAGATGCTTGGCCCAATGAAGCGCCGGGCGGTTTCCCGGGTCAGCGGCACGGTCCCGGCGGCGGCGGTGGTGGCGGCGTAATTTTCCTGTCCGCTACACCTGCGGCTTCCAACGTCTCTGGCGGTGCCAACGGTTATACCGACACAGTGGATGATTCCTACGGCTCTACTCCCGGCCAGTCCGGCGTTGTTGTAACCACAGACATTATCACGGAGACTCCTGGCACTCAGTCGGGCGCCTACTGCGGCTCCGCCGATCTTTCCGTCACCAATTCGGCCTTGCCCCTCATCGTTCTTGATGGCGGAACCATTACCTATACCCAGAAGGTGTACAACAACGGCCCGCTTGACGCTGTGAACGCGGTCTTCAGCGAAAGCATTCCCCAGAACACAACTTTTGGCTCTGTCACTGCCCCAACCGGGTGGACCTGTAACACTCCCGTTACCACCACACTCACCTGCACCAATCCTGATTTCACGGTGGCCAGCAGCCCGGTCACGTTTACCGTTACCGTCACGGTCGGGGCCAGCGTCCCCTCTGGCACGCAAATCACCGACGTGGACAACGTCACCTCCGGCACCTACGACCCGAATCTTGCAAATAACAGCGCCACCGCGACTGTCACGGTAGGCACGGCGACAATGGCGGACCTGGCCGTCACCAATACCGCTTCCGCTGCCACCGTTGTTGTTGGCGCGACCTTTACCATGACCTCGCTGGTCAGCAATAACGGTCCCGCCACTGTCTCCGGCTCAGTCTTCACCGAGAACACCGCAGTCGACTCCACGAATACCTATAACGCTACATTCGTCTCAGTCAGCGCGCCTGCGGGTTGGGGCTGCACCACGCCTTCCGTGGGAGGTACAGGCACTATCACTTGCTATCCGGCGACACTGGCTGCGGGCGCCAGCGGCACCATCGTGATTACCGAAACCGCGCCAACCGCGCCCGCCGGCACAGTCATTTCCGGCACCGCAAACATCAATTCCGGCGTTCCCGATCCCAACTACGCCAACAACTCCGCCACCGCCTCGATCGAAATTGCCAACGCGGGCCAAGCGGATCTTTCCGTGGCCGCCTCTGGCACGCCGAATCCGGTTACTGCCGGCAACAACATCACCTACACGCAAACGGTCACCAACAACGGCCCCACCGCCATCACCACATCCGCCTCAACCACCGTGACCTTTACCGACGTCATTCCAACTAATACCACGCTGGTTTCCTACACGACTCCCACAAATTGGACTTGCAACACCACAACCGTGGGGACCACCGTCACGCTTACCTGCACTTTGAACACCGGTCAGACTTTCAATATCGGGTCCTCGTACCCCGTCAACTTCCCGTTGGTCGTAAAGGTCAATGCCGGTACTGCAGGCGGTACCGTCATCACCAATTCACCGACCATTGCCAGCACAGTCTCCGACCCGAATACGGCTAACAACACGGCGACTGTAACCACCATTGTGGCTTCGCCAACACAGTCCTACGTCACCATCACCAAGAGCGCTTCGCCGGAGCCGGTCAACCTGAACGACAATCTCGCTTACACCATCGTCGTAACCAACAATGGCCCAGCCGTGGCTCAGGGTGTCACCGTCAGTGACCCAATCCCGACGGCCACTGTCACCTATACGTCTTCTACTGCTTCTCAGGGAAGCGGGTGCACCTACAGCGCTGCGACGACCACGGTGACCTGCAACCTCGGCAGCCTGGGCGTTGGAAGTTCCGCCACCATCACCATCAACGTGAATGCTGCGGTCTTCGGCTCCGGGGCGGTTGCTTGCAATGGCTCGACGACGACCTACACCACCTGCAACACCGCGACTCTGACCACTACCACTTCAAATCCCAACCCCAATACCAGTTCCAGCGTCGCCTCCACCATTCAGGCGTCTACGGCCGTTGACTTGGCCTCGTTCTCTGCGTTCCAGCAGACCGACGGCAGCGTTCGCTTGATTTGGCACACTCTCGAAGAATCCCGCAATCTGGGCTTTCACATCTATCGCGAGGATGCCACCGGCCAGCATCGCGTGGACACTTCGCTGATTGCCGGCTCTGCCTTGATCCTGCGCGGCTCGCGCCCGCAACATGCAGCCAAGTGGTACACGTGGGTGGACGCGCATCCCAGGCCGAACGCGTCGTATTGGATTCAGGACGTGGACATCAACGGGACGCGCACGATGCACGGGCCGGCGTATCCGGAACCTGCCCCAAGCACCGAGACTCAGCCATACGGCGCACCGCAATCGTTGCGGGCATTCGCTTCTTCGCCTTCCCTAAGCCAGCTCAACTCCAACGCGATTTCCGCGAACCCCGGTGGGCGGCGTCCCATGATACCCATCCGATTTCCGAACCCGCCGGTGCCGCCGACTCCACCAACAGGGCCATCTTTCAATGTTGCGGATCATGCCGCAGTGCAAATCTCAGTGAGCCAGGAAGGCTGGTATCACATTCCCTTTGCGCAGCTCTTCTCTGCTGGACTGAACCCGTACACCGATGTGCGCCTGCTTCATCTGTACGCCGAAGGGGTGGAACAACCTCTTCTCCTGATTGGCCACACTGCCGGCTATCCCGCGCCTAGCGATGCGATCGAGTTCTACGGAACGGGGATCGACACTCCGTTCTCCGGAACCCGCGTCTACTGGCTGGTGACGGAGAATTCCTTCAGCAAGCGTATTCTCCCGGCCCCGGCGACCGTGCCGGCAGGGAGTGCAGGAACAAGCTTCCCGTTCACGACCATTCTCGAGGAGCGCACGACTTATTTTGCGGCGCTTCTAAACGGCGAAAACAATGACAATTTCTTCGGCGATATCGTCACCTCCGAACCCGTTGACGAGCTCTTGACCGTCACCCACCTAGACACCTCCTCAACCCAGCCGCTCACGCTTGCCCTCACGCTCCAGGGCGTCACCGACCAGCAATTACATTCCGTGGCGGTGCTGTTCAACGGCACGAGTATCGGCACGTTCGATTTCTACGGGGAAGTTCTTGCCACGCAATCCTTCACCGTGGACCCGTCGCTGGTTCTTGACGGCACGAATGATGTCAATCTAACGGCACTCGAAGGCGACAACGACGTCAGCTTGGTGCAATCGGTGCAGCTTACTTATCCCCACACCTACATGGCGGATTCCGATTGGCTCCGTGCAACGGCCGCTGCTGGCTCCGAGGTGCAAATCTCCGGGTTTGGCAATTCGGCGGTGCGGCTCTTTGACATCAGCGACCCGCAGAACATCGTCGAACTCAACGGTACGGTTTCCGAGCAAACGGGAACGTACAGCATCTCTGCGACGGTTCCCATGGGTGCGCCGGCGACGCGCACGATTCTAGCTTTCGCGCAGGACGCGCTCTCCGCTCCTGTGTCTCTCGTTCCGTACGCCCCGGCTTTTCTTGAAAATCAGCGCGCTGGCGCGGACATCGTGATCATCACCCATCCGGACTTCGCTTCCAGCCTCGGCTCGCTGGTTCGCCTGCGCACCTCGCAGGGCTACAAAGTCATGCAAGTGACCACCGACCAGCTTTTCAACCAATTCAACTACGGCGAGCGCAGCCCCTTCGCCATTCGTACCTTCCTCCAGGAAGCAGTCACGCAATGGCAGCGTCAGCCGAAAGCCATTCTTCTCGTCGGCGACGCTTCCATGGACCCGCGCGATTATCTCGGCTTCGGCGATTTCGATTTTGTGCCCACGCGCATCATTGAGACCGCAGCGTTTAAAACCGCTTCTGACGATTGGTTCACTGACTTCCAGCAGACCGGCTATCCCACGATTCCCACGGGGCGCCTGCCGGTCCGCACTGTCTCAGACCTCGACTTGGTGATTTCCAAAATCGTGGGATACGAACAGGGCCAGTCGGCAGGGAGCTGGAATAACCAGGCGCTACTGATCGCCGATCAAAATGTCGAGGCAAACTTCTCCGCGGCCACTACAACTATGGCCGCGACTCTTCCCTCTTTCTTGCAAACCAGCGAGATTCTGACCGACGGCATGGATCCGTCCACGGCACATTCACAGATTGTGCAAGCGCTCAACAGCGGCGCGCTGATTGTCGACTACAACGGTCACGGTGCCGAACAGCAATGGTCCTTCTCGGACATCTTCGACGATAACGACGCCGGGGCACTAACCAACGGAGGCCGTCTGCCGGTGTATCTGTTGATGGATTGCTTGAACGGATTGTTCCAGGACGTGTACGCCGAGAGCCTTGCGAAATCGCTGATCCTCGCCCCCAACGGCGGGGCGGTCGCGGTCTGGGCGTCTTCCGGATTCACCGGACAGTCGCCGCAGGCCGCCATGGAATTGGCTCTGCTAAACGAGTTGGCCGCTCATCCCAGCGAGATGCTCGGGCTCATGGTTCTGCGCGCCAAGTCTGTCACCACGGACAATGACGTGCGGCGCACGTGGATTTGGTTTGGCGATCCTGCCATGAAACTCCACTTCGGCGCTTCCACATCTAGCTCAGGCCTCCGTACGCCGCCCAACCCATCAGGACCAATTAACCCTACCCGCGGCTGTCCGCGCGGGGTCGCCTGCACTTTGGAGAAACAGCAATGAAGAACTTTTTTCGCTCGCCACTTTTGCTCGCACTCATTCTTTCTCTGGGACTCGCTTCGCCGCTGCTCGCTCAGACGCAGCCGCAGAATCCGGCGCTAGGAATCATCGTTCGATCCACGCAAGCCTCTATCGGCAATGCCGCCGCTTCGGACGGAGCCTCCATTTATTCGGGTGACTATCTTTCCACAGAAGACAATGGCTCCCTGCTCGTGCGTGTGGGAGCGCTGTCCGTGGAACTTGAATCTTCCTCGGGGCTTCACATCTACCGCGCTCCTTATGGCGCGGTGATCGAATTAAATCGCGGCAGCGTGATTTACACCACGCCCGGAGGGAAAGAGAACCTCGTGATTGTGGCCTCGGACGTTCGCATCACTCCCGACGCCTCGCTTGCGGACTTCGGGCGCGTCACCATTGAGAATCCTTGCGAAATCACCGTCTACAGCCAGCGCGGACAGGCAAACGCCAAGGCCGGCAAGGAAACCCACCTTGTCGAGGAAGGCAAAGCCTATCGCGTTCGCGCTGAAAATCGCATCAGCTACCGCGAATACCTTTCACCAGAAGACGCGGATTATCACCGTTACCACGAACATGAGCCTTGCGCTCCGCTCGAGACGCTGCATACCCACTTTCCAGCCGCACCTGCGCAAAGCCACTTCCTTCTTGCCACCGCGGTTCTCATTGGTGTCGGCGGCGGCATCGGCGTCTATAAGGCTATGGAAAGTCCGGATAAGCCCTGAAAGAACTCAACCCCCGCTGGCGCGAAAAAGGCAGGGACCGCTTGCCATTGGCGGCACCTGCCTTTTTCGTTCTTTGTAGCCTCGGCGTTTCGAGTGCCCAAAATGCTGGCCCTGATCGTCGCAGGCCCAGCACGAGGCTAGGCCGTCTCAGCCGTGCCCGCCCGACAATTCCCGCACAATCGCTCCGACGAAGTTCTTCGCGTCGCCGAACAGCATCAGCGTCTTGTCCATGTAATACAGCGGATTCTCGATGCCTGCGAAGCCCGCGGCCATGCTGCGCTTGATGACCATCACGGTGCGCGCCTTGTCTACGTCCAGAATGGGCATCCCGTAGATCGGGCTGCTGGTATCTTCCCGCGCCGCCGGATTGGTCACGTCGTTCGCTCCGATGATCAGCGCCACATCTGTCTGCGGAAAGTCACCGTTGATCTCATCCATCTCCAGCAATTTGTCGTAGGGAATGTCCGCTTCGGCTAGCAGCACGTTCATGTGCCCCGGCATGCGCCCGGCCACGGGGTGAATCCCGAATTTCACGTCCACCCCCTTCTTCGTCAGCGCGTCGTACAATTCGCGCACCTTGTGCTGCGCCTGGGCGACTGCCATTCCGTATCCTGGAACAATCACCACTTTGCTCGCCGCGGAAAGAATCCCTGCCGCTTCTTCCGGTGACGCGCTGCGCACCGGCCGCGCTTCCTTCGCTCCCGCTGCGCTCACTTGCTCCTGCCCGAACGCGCCAAACAGCACGTTGGTAAACGACCGGTTCATGGCCTTGGACATGTTCACCGAAAGAATGAAGCCCGAGGCGCCGTCCAGCGCACCTGCGATAATGAGCAACTTGCTTCCGAGCACGAATCCCATGGCGGCCGCCGATAACCCCGCGTAAGAGTTCAACAGCGAAATTACCGTCGGCATGTCCGCCCCGCCGATGGGGATGATCATCATCACTCCAAAAATCAACGGAATGATGATCATCGCGGGGAACAGGTACATCTTGTCGGGGTGCATCACCAGCACCACCGCGATCCCGATGGCGATCGCCAGCATTCCCAAATTCACAAAATTCTGGCCCTTATACGTGATTGGCCGTTGCGGCAAGACTTCCTGCAGCTTCCCGGCGGCCATCAAACTCCCCGTAAACGTCAGCGCGCCCAGGATTACCTCGAGCGAGAGTACGCCCATCGTGAACCCCGGTACATTCGGCGCCTGCAAATAGAACTCGGCGGTGCCCACCAGCGTCACGCACAGCGCGCCGAACGCGTGGCTCAGCGCGGTCCGCTGCGGCACGGCGGTCATCGCCACTTTGCCCAGCGGCACTCCGATGATTGTTCCGAGGACCAGCGCAATCGCCACCCAGCGATAGGACACGATCCCCCCGTGCAGCAGCGTGCCGCCGACGGCCAGGAGCATGCCCAGTTCGCCGGCCCACACGCCGCGCCGCGCGGTTGCCGGGGAGCTCAGCCATTTCAGGGAAAGGATGAAAAGCGCCGTGGCGATCAGATACGTGGCTTCAATGATGTGGTCGGCTGGAATCATCGCGTCACGGCTTTCTCGGCGCGCTGGTTTTGAACATCTTCAGCATGCGGTCCGTGATGATGAAGCCGCCCACTATGTTGCTGGTGGCCGCCACAATCGCGATGGTTCCGAGAATTGTCGCCAGCGTGCTCTTGGCCTCGCCGGCCAGAATGATTGCGCCGACCACCGCGATGGCATCCAACGCATTGGTCAAGGACATCAGCGGCGTGTGCAGCAGT
>Ga0187782_10001004_pt1 | contig 20190 bp, 21 predicted proteins | sample 0715_SJ02_MP15_2_FD_132454 | JGI IMG/M metagenome (GOLD analysis project Ga0187782, IMG submission 132454) | Tropical peat soil microbial communities from peatlands in Department of Meta, Colombia - 0715_SJ02_MP15_20_MG | ecosystem: Environmental > Terrestrial > Soil > Wetlands > Peat | place... | reverse complement strand
GTGGCCAACGATGTGGCGAAGTATTTCGCGATCATTCCGGCGATGTTCGCGGGGGCCTTTCCGCAGTTGAACGTCCTGAACATCATGGCGCTGAAGACGCCGCAATCAGCCATCCTTTCGGCCGTGATTTTCAACGCACTGATCATCATCGCTCTTGTGCCTCTCGCGCTGCGCGGCGTGAAATACCGTCCGCTGGGTGCTTCGGCGCTGCTGCGATGGAACTTGCTGGTTTACGGCGTGGGGGGCATCATCGCGCCATTTATCGGGATCAAGATCATTGATGTGATCATCACGCACGTCGGCTGGGCATGATTGGAAATGGCAATGAAACTGCGGAATCAGAGAACACAGCATGACGGCTCTAAGTGTGTTCGGACTCTCTGCGGTTACGATCATGGTCGTCTGTTACGCGCTGGAGCGGCGTCACCGGGCGTTCATCCTGGCGTTCGCGGTCTCCTGCGTGCTGGCTTCGATCTACGGATTTCTGCAGGGAGCGTGGCCTTTCGGCTTGGTGGAAGCGGTTTGGTCGGCGGTGGCTGTCCGGCGTTGGTGGATTGCGACACAGAGCCGCGCCGGCGCGGCGGCAACGCACTGAATCTCCTGCTTGGGCGGGATGTCGTGAGGGAACGATGAAAAAAAATCTCGTTATCTCGATACTGTTCACGTTGGTGACGACGGTCATATTCGGCATCATCTATCCGCTCGCTGTCACAGGGCTGGCGCAGGTGCTCTTCCCCAAGCAGGCGAACGGAGAACTGATCAAATCGGGCGACAAGCTGGTTGGCTCGCACCTGATCGGCCAGCCATTCACGGCGGCGGGATATTTTTGGTCCCGGCCGTCCGCGGCGGGCACGGCCGGATATGACCCCACGGCATCGGGCGGTTCGAACTATGGGCCCACCAACAAGATGCTCATCGACCGTGTCAATGCGAGCGTGCAGCAGCTCCAGCCAACGAACCCGAACGCGGCAATCCCGGCAGATCTAGTCACGGCGTCAGGATCGGGTCTCGATCCGGATATTTCTCAAGCTTCCGCGGAGTTTCAAATCCCGCGCGTCGTGAAGGAGCGCGGAATAAGCGAGCAGGATGTGCGTGCGCTCGTTGCGAAGCACACCAAGGGGCGGCAGTGGGGCTTTCTTGGTGAACCGCGCGTCAACGTGCTCGATCTGAATCTCGATCTCGACGCAACTCACCCGATGCACTAGGGAGAGGCTTAGAAGATTTGGCGGTCGCTCTCGGCGATCGGCACATCATTGATGCTCGCGATCCGACGGCGCATCAGGCCCTGTTGATCGAATTCCCAGAGCTCGTTTCCGTATGATCGGAACCAGTGGCCCGCCGGGTTGTGCCACTCGTATTAAAATGTTACGGCGATGCGGTTTTCGGTCCAGCACCAAAGCTCCTTGCGCAGGCGGTAGTCCAGCTCCTTCGCCCACTTGCGACGCAAGAATACCTTGATCGCTTCGCGCCCCTTGAAGAACTCGTCGCGGTTTCGCCAGTCGGAATCTTCCGTGTAAGCCAGCGCCACACGTTCGGGATCGCGCGTGTTCCAGGCGTCCTGCGCCGCCTGCACCTTGGCCTTTGCGGTTTCAAAAGTGAATGGAGGCTTGATGACGCTCGCGCTCATCGATTTTCTTCTCTATTTTTCCGAGCGGCTGGCTTTGGGTTTTTCGGTTGGAGGCTCGAAACGATACCCGACCCAAGGCTCCGTGTGGATGTAGCGCGGGCGGTGCGGGTCAGGCTCGATCTTTTTCCGCAGTTGATTGATGAAAACGCGTAGATATTCGGTTTCTTCGCCGTAGTCGGGGCCCCAAACAGCTTGCAGCAGGCGGCGATGGCCCTGTGCCTTTCCTTGATTGGCGACGAGATGATGCAACAGCTCGAATTCCTTGGGCGTGAGGCGGGCGGGCACGCCTTTGACCAGCACAGACCGCTTTTCGAAGTCGATCTTCAGATCGCCCGAAACAAACGGTGGCAGAGCCTCGGCGGGAACGGCGCGGCGCAGCGCAGCGCGGATCCGCGCCATCAGCTCTTCCGCGCCAAAGGGTTTCACGACGTAGTCGTCCGCACCCGCGTCGAGCGCATGCACTTTATCCCGCTCGGTATTGCGCACCGTGAGCATGATGATAGGAACGTCGGAGGTGCTGCGAAGCTCGCGGCACGTTTCGACGCCGGAACGGCCCGGCATGTTCATATCGAGCAGAATGAGATCCGGCCGTTCGTCGCGAAACAGCTCCAGCGCTTCATCACCAGTCTTCGCTTCGGCCACCGTGTACCCCTGAGACGTGAGCGTGGTGCGCAGAACGCGGCGGATCTGCGGCTCGTCATCGACGACCAGTATTTTCGCGGAGGTCATGGATTGGTGGCGGCGCGTACAGGGGCTTCCGCGTGGCCGGGCTTGCCGCGCTCGATCGGCAGAGTAAACGAGAAGACAGAGCCGCGGCCGCGCTGGCTCGTCACGCTGATCGTGCCTCCGTGCGCCTCGACGATCGCCTTGGCGATCGGCAGGCCCATGCCAGTCCCTTCGACGCTGTAGCGCTGGTCCCGGCCGCGATAGAACTTTTCGAAAATGAGAGCCTGCTCCTGATCGTCAATTCCGGCGCCACGATCTGCAACGCTGGTGACTACGAAATCGCTCGCCGCCTCGGCGGTGATGGTGATGGGTTGATCGGGAGGAGAATACCGGTTCGCGTTTTCGATCAGTTGGACTAGTACCTCCCGGGCGCGATGCACATCCACGCGAACCAGCGGCAGGTTCTCGGCAATCTGCACGCGAACGGTGCGATTTCCAAGCGAACTGCGGCAATGCTCCAGCGCTGCCGAAACGACTCGGTCGATCGGCTGCGGCTCGGCTCGGAGTTCCACTTCGCCCGCGTCGAGCTGAGCCATCTCCGATGCCTCGCCGACCAGGCGATTCAGCCGGTCGCTTTCCTCGTTGATGATCGTGAGCAACTCCTGGCGCTGGTTGGGAGCGAGACCGGGATTCGTAAGAAGATTCGTGACAGAGGCTTTGATCGAGGTGAGAGGCGTTCGCAGCGCGTGCGTGACAGCGTCGAGCAGCGCCGTGCGCAGCTTTTCCGCTTCTCGAGCGGCCTCGGTTTGTCCCACTTGCTCCATGGCCCGCGCGTGCTCCATCGCGATGGCGACCAGTGTTCCGATAGCCTCAAGCGTCTGCCGCGAAAGAATCTGGCCCGAAATCCCGAGGCTGCCTACCGGACGCACTCCCAGCCGGATGGGAAGAAAACAGAGTGCGTTCGAAGCGTCGATCACAGGCTCTTCGCGCGCCATAATCGCCTTCAAACTCTCGGTGTCGAGCTGGGGCATCACGGGGCCGGAGCGATAGACCTTCTGTTTGTCGGAAAGGAACATGGCCACCGCGCCCACCTCAAATGCATCGACGATCTGGACCGGCACGCGGTTGAGCAGCTCCATGACATTGCGAGCCTCCAGCAGCCCTCGGCTGAACGTGTAGAGGCGCTCGATCTCCCTCTGTCGTGCGGAAGCGTCCGCGGCTTTCTGCCGTGCGCGGGTCGCCAAATGGCTGGAAATTACGGCTACTACCAAGAACGTAATCAGCGCCACCCAGTTCCTCGGGTCGGCGATGGTGAATTTTCCGGTCGGTGGCAAGAAGAAGTAGTTGAACGCCAGCGTGGCCGCGATCGACATGACGACCGAAACGATGCGATCCCACACGGTGGAAACAGCTAGAATAGCCAGTATGAAGGTGAGCGCGATCGTTGTGTGATTCGCCTCCCCCGGATAGAGCTTGCGGTAGAGCGCGGTAATGAAGGCGACGATCGCGAGTGCGCCGGCGAGTTGCAACAGGCGGTTCAACGTGGAAGAGCGCACCTCGCCATTCTAGCGTAGCTTTCTGAGGGTTCGTAAACGAGAATATCGCCGTGCCCAAGACTCCCGAACAATGGCTGGCGGAGGTTTCCCCGCCGGCCGAGAAGACGAAAGGCGCCCTAAAACTCTTCCTCGGATACGCGCCAGGCGTGGGCAAGACGTACAGCATGCTCACCGAAGCCATTCGCCGCCACAGCCGCGGCGAGGATGTGGCAGTCGGCGTGGTCGAAACGCACGGGCGGAAAGGCATCGCCGAGCTGATCCCGCAGCTCGAAATCATCCCCCGCAAGAAGATCGAGTACAAAGGCACCGTCTTCGAAGAGATGGATGTCGACGCAATTATCAAGCGGCACCCGGCGGTTGTCCTGGTGGACGAGCTTGCCCACACGAATATTCCCGGCAGCAAGCATCGCAAGCGGTACGAAGACGTCCTCGAGATTCTCGACGCGAAGATCGACGTTCTCTCGACCGTCAACATCCAGCACATCGAGAGCATCGCGCCCACGGTGAATGCGTTCACGGGGGTCGTGGTTCGCGAGACCGTACCGGACTGGGTGCTTCAGATGTCGGACGAGACCGTCATGGTCGATCTCACCCCCGAGGCGCTCCAGAACCGCATGAAGCGCGGCGACGTCTACGGCAAAGAAAAAGTCGAGCAGTCGCTGAAGAACTTTTTTCGCCGGGGGAACCTGATCGCCCTGCGTGAACTGGCCTTGCGCCAGGTGGCCGAGCAGGTGGACCGCAGCCTCTCGTCGTACATGGACGAGAAGGATATCCAGGAGAATTGGGCGGTCCGCGAGCGAATCGCGGTCTGCATCAGCTCGAACCCCCGCGCGCAGTACCTGCTGGCGCGCGCGGCGCGCATGGCCCGGCGGATGGACGCCGAGCTGTACGCCGTGCACGTCGATGTGGGCAACGGCATCAGCGCGCGCGACGAAAAATCGCTGGACGCCAATCTGCAATTCGCCGACAGCCTGGGCGCGAAAGTCGTGCGTCTCAAGGGTGAAAACGTTCCCGACGCCGCCGCGAAGTTCGTGCGAGAGCGGCACATCACCCAGATGATCTTCGGCCGGACGGCCACCGAAGGCCTGAACAAGCTCCGTTACATGAATGCGATTAGCCGCTTCCTGCGCGACGCCCCCGCTGTCGATGTCCATATCGTGACGCAAGAGCCAGACTGACAGCCGCGCGGGATCGGTCACCCGAACCGACCGGCCGGAGTCGAGGGGCCCTCCTGCCGCCTTTCACTTGAAACGAAAGTCACTCCTTTGGCACTATCCTTGAGAGCTTACCCTCGAAAGGAGATACCCCATGCCTAAGTATCGATTTGGAAAGCATCCCCCGAAACTCGACTACCGGACCCTGCGCTTCAAAGACTATGCGACGCCGGGACTTGCGGCGCCGCCTCCTTCCTACAACGTTCTGAACGCCGTTTTCCAGAAGCTGAACGTGTCGAATCCGGCCACGCTCTTCCCGATGGACGGAAACGACACGCTTGGTGATTGCACGATTGCGGGCCTCGCCCACGCCATCACCGTTTACCACGGCCTCCTCGGACAACAAGACATCCTGGCAACCAACACCGTCGAGCAGCTGTACTTCAAGCTCACCGGAGGCAAGGATACAGGCTTGGATGAGCTCAACGTGCTGAACTACTGGCGTCAGAACAAGGTTTCCGGTGACGAAATCCTTGCCTACGTCAAGATCGACCCGAAGAACCACACGCATGTGCAGCAGGCGATCCAACTCTTCGGAGGCGTCTATCTTGGCTTCCAGGTCCAGCAGAATGCCATTCAGGACTTCGATGCGCACAAGCCCTGGACGCCCGGAACGCTCACGCAAGATGGCCATGCGGTCTACGCCGTGGCCTACGACCAGAACGGCGTCACGGTGCTCACCTGGGGCAGCACACAGCAGGGCACGTGGGCGTGGTGGGACGAATGCGTGGACGAAGCGTACGCCATCCTGCCGCCGCAGGCAAAGAACCCGGCGTTTTGCCCCGGTTTCAACGTCACACAGTTGCTCGCCGATCTCAATCAGGTGGCTGGCGCGCAAGCGGCCGCCGCTGTCTAGCTAACGGTTTCGCCGAAGTGGAGGGAGGCGCCCAGCCTCCCTCATTCAACCTGAAGATTAGTGTGACCAGAAAGACTCTAACATGTCCCTCCGCAGAAGCACGCGGAGAGGGACTGACGCCCATCAATCGCGGGGCGAGCCGGAGGACGCCGAAAAAGCCAGAGTTCGGGCTGCCTCCAGCCCGCTACCGGAGCGCCTTCTGTAGCCGCTTTGTCGTCTTGAGCAGGCGCTTCTTGAGGGAGTCGATCTCCTTGGTGAGGGCTTCGAGTTCCTTCTTTGCAACAGCGCCAGCCTTTGCGACTTTGTGAGCCGTTCGGTCCGCTCGCCCGATGGCGCCGCCGATCGTTTCTGCCGTACGGGTCAGCCCGCTCTTGGCCATGTTCTTTCCTCCACGGGCGAGGCGGTCGTTCCGCGTGCCCGTGCGGGAACTATAGCACGCTCGCATTCGCGCACACGCGCGGCATTTTTTTCGAAATTATTGATTGATCATGAAGATGGACATCTGTTCGAAGAATGATCGCAGGAGTTGCTCGGCATCGGCCGGCAGGGCCGCTTCAGCGAACGCGTTGTTCATCAGCTGCATCCACCGGTCGCGCGCGGCCTGGTCGATGCGAAATGGAAGATGCCGTGCCCGCAGGCGGGGATGGCCCCGCTCTTCGATGTACCGCTGCGGGCCTCCGAAGCGGTAGATCAGGAAATCGCGAAGCCTCTGTTCCGCCGCGGCGCGCTCCCCAAGCGGATACATCGCATTGAGAATACGGTCGTGCGGGACCTGGCGATAAAAAGCCGAGACGAGCCGCGTGAATCCTTCTTCGCCGATGAGAGAATAGACTGCGGCCTCGTCCATGATCGTGAGACGAGTCTAGCACTAGTGCAGCGGGGGGCCGGAACCTTGACCGTCAAACTGTACGAGCATATCCTCATTCTGCGGGACAGGATTGGGCTTAGTGATGCTGGGCATTGTTGAAGGATAGTCCACCGCGCGGGAGGCCAAGATGAAGAAGTTGTGGAAAGCAGACTTTCCCGGATATTTCCTTGCAGGAGCACTCGTCCTTATGACAGCAGCCGCTTCCTACGCAGCATCAAGCATCTACGACTTCTCGTTACCGTTGCTGGATGGCAAAGCGGCGCCGCTTGCGGACTACAAAGGCAAAGTTGTGCTCGTAGTCAACGTCGCAAGCCGGTGCGGATTCACGCCACAATATTCGGCGCTCGAATCGACCTACGAGAAATACAAAGACCAGGGATTCGTGATCCTCGGCTTCCCAGCGAATAATTTCGCGAATCAGGAGCCGGGCACGAACGCGGAAATCGGAGAATTCTGCCGGACAAAATACAGCGTGACTTTTCCGGTGTATGGAAAGGTCTCTGTGAAGGGCGACGACCAGACGCCGCTCTACGCCTATCTCACCAAGGAAGCCAATCCCACCCTCGCGGGCGACATCAAATGGAACTTCACCAAGTTCCTCGTCGATCGCCACGGCAGGGTGGTGCAGCGCTTCGAGCCGGCCACTACGCCCGATTCTCCTCAAGTGATCGCCGCAATCGAAAGCGCGCTTAGCGAAAAGTAGAGAAGAGGCTGTCTCGCTCAGCCCAGCGAGAGTAGAGTGCCGTAGCCGGGCGCGCGGCCGCTGAGGCCAAGGAGCCGTACTCCTGCCCACAGCGCGTGCGGCAGGCTCGAGACAACAGGAACTTTGCTGCGATCTTCGAGCGGCGCGAGAATTTCGAGCGTCTTCAGGGCGCCACAAGAAATTAGGATCGCGTCTGCCTGCGGCGCACTCTTCCACACGGCCGTGGCGAATTCGAGCAATTCATCTTGCGTTACCGGTGGACGATCCTCGAAGCGCTCGATGCCCATCCCCTTGATCGCCAGAGTTTCGAAGCCGGATTCGTGCAGAAATGCTTCGAGCCGCCGATTCACTTCGCCGTTGTACGCGGTAGCTACCGCGAGGCGATGCCCACCAACCGCTTTGAGGCCCTCAACGATCGCCGTGCTCATGGTCGTGCAGTGCAGGCCGGTGGCTTTCGTAATTTGGCGCTGCAATTCCTGGTTGAACCTTGCCCCTTTGTAGAATGTGAGCGACGTGCCCATTACATCGATCGCAGCAGCACCTTGCGCCGCCAGTTTCATGGCGGCGGGTACAATGTGACCGACGACTTTGTCGTACCCTTCCGGCGTCATGCGCTCGAGGCCCACGCCGGTGGCGAGAAATTGCACGCCGGTGGGATACATCAATTGCGCCTCGGGCGGCACGGGAGTATTCGCCGGAGGAAAGATCATTCCGAGCACAGGATCGGCGGCCTCGGTCGGAACGCCGAGCGCCGCAAGAGCCGCTCCTGCGGAAGCGATCTTGAGAAACTTGCGACGCGAATTCGCTGCCATGCGCGCCTCCCTATTCCGTCGGGCGCATTCTATCGGTGCGCAAAATCACTTGCCAACAATTTCTGTGTTGTGCATGAATATAGCCCGCGTATGGTTTCCCCTGCCCGCAATCGCCGCCCTGGCTTTACTTGAGTCGCTTCCGTCTAGGCGACCGTCGGCCGTTTCCAAACTCCATCAGAACCTTCATCGAAGAGTCCAAGGAGGATGCATCCTATGTGGCGAAGACTTGCTCCAGTGGGGACCATGCTGTGTCTATTGTTTCTGCGTGTCGCGTGCGTCCAGGCGCAAGCGAGCGACCGGCCCAAGCAGGCTTCATTTCATGTCAAAAATGCGTTCGTCGTCAAAGTGCCGCAGGGCGCGCACGCCGTGCGCATCTGGTTTGCAGTGCCGCAGGAGGACGCCTACTCGGTCATCACGAACTTTACGGCGTCGAGTGATGTCCCCGTGCGCTACGACTGGGATTCGTGGGGCAATAGGGAAGGCTACGTCGAGATCCGCAACCCGTCCGGCTCCGAAATCCACATCAGTGAGGAGTTCGATCTGCAGCGCAGTGAGATGCGCAACAAGATCGATCCGAACGCCACGCGTCCGCTTACCGACGCCGAACGCGCCGCGCTATCGCGCTACCTGCAGCCCTCGACCTACGTGATCGTCAACGATCAGGTGAAGAAGATCTCCGCCGAAATCGTCGGCGGCGAAACCAATCCGATTCTGGCCGCACGCAAACTCTACGACTGGACGATGCAGAACATCGACTACTGGGTGAAGGATCCCGACCATCTGAAAGCCTCGCCGGTCGGCAGTACCGAGTATTGCCTAGGCAAAAAGACCGGCAATTGTACGGACTTTCATTCGCTGTTTGCCTCGCTCGCGATCTCGTCGGGCATTCCCGCGCGCATGATCTACGGCTCGCTGCTCAAGCCTACGCTCAACGGAATGACGATCGACGGCAGCTACCACTGTTGGATCGAGTTTTACGCGCCGCGTGTGGGATGGATTCCCCTCGATGCCTCGCTCGCGAACATTTACGGCAAACAGTTCGAACTCACCGACAAGAACAAGAATCTCGTCGAGCTCACGACCGCGACCGGCTATCACGGCTACGATCCCGCCAAGATCGACTACTACTTCGGGAACATCGATGAGCGCCGCGTCGTCTGGTCGATGGGCCGCGACTTGATGATGGAGCCCGCGCAGGAAGATGGTCCCGTGAATTCACTGCCGAAGGCGTACGTCGAAGTGGACGGCAAAGCATCGACCGACTACACTCGCACGTTCACTTACAAAGAGCTTTCGGCCACCGGAGTAGCGGGATCCGACTAAAACGGGCTGCGCATGATCGCCGAGAAATGGAACGCCGGTGGGATACGTCAGTTGCGCCTCAGGAGGCACGGGGTCGGCGGCGCCAGTGGACACGCCGAGCGCCGCGATTCCTGCTCCGTCAGCCGCAATTCTCAGAAATCGGCGCCGTGACCTCATCGCTGTTTCCATCTCGCGTTGCTAGCTAAGTCCCAGAAGCTTGCACGCGTTCTTGGAGTAGAGCTTCTCGCGGTCCTCCTTCGAGATGTCGAGGGCATCGATCACGCGAAGTGTTTCGCGGATGTACATCGGCCCGCCCTCGGGATCGAACGGCGCGTCGGACGCGAACAGCACGTGATCGACGCCGTAGAAATCGAGCGCACAGACGAGCGCCGATTTCGAGCCGAACGTCGCCGTATCCGCATAGAACATCTTGAAGTAATCGAGCGGCCGCTTCTTGAGTTCCTTGAGCAGTGGACGATAGTCGGTGTGCGACGTGCGCGCGCCCAACTGATCCCAGCCCGGCCCGACGCGCCCCTCAAAGAACGGAATCATGCCGCCCGCGTGGTGAATGATGATCTTCAGGTTCGGCATCTCATCGAGCATTTTGGAAAAGACGATACGCGCCTGCGCCACGCTCGATTCGTAGGGCCAGCCGAACGTCCACCAGACCTCGTACAGCGACTTGTCCTCGGTCTGGTAGTCGGGGAAATTCGCCGTGCGCGCCGGATGAATCCAGATCGGTTTTCCGAGTTTTTCCATCTCGCGGAACACCGGACGAAATTCCGGCGCGTCGAGCGCCTTACCAGCCACGTTCGAGTAGATCTGAATCCCGCACGCGCCGAGTTCTTTCACGGCGCGCCGTGCCTCTTCCACCGCGCCCTCGGGATCGCGCATGGGCACGGACGCAATGAAGCTTGGAAAGCGATCAGGATACTTGCGGCAGAGTTCGGCCATGCCGTCGCTGCCGATGCGGGCAAGTTCGCGCCACGCAGCTTTGTCGCCTGCGGCGTCGGGAGGCGGCGAGGCCAGCGACAGGATCTGCTGGTAGCCCTCGAACATATCCATCACCTTGAAGCGCCGGTCGAGGTCCGTCATCATCGGGACGGCTTCGCTGCGCCGGTGCATGTCCTTCATCTGCCCGGTCGTCTTCAGAAGCTCTTCGTGAAATCTCTTTGGCCAGATGTGCGTGAAGATGTCGAGCTTTCTCATGATTCCCCCCTGAATACTCTTATGGAGTGGTGCGTGGCGGCTTTGGCGGCGGCTGTTTCAACAGTTCGTCGGGATCGTCCGTGCGATCGATGTAGCGGCCAGAGAGCGCGTCGTAGCGGCCCGAAGCGAGCGCGACGCAGCGATCGGTGCACCAGTCAATCCCGTCGTTCGGACCCTGCTTGCTCCTCAAATCGTGCAGGTGCTCGACCATGCGTGGTAACCATCGTTGAGCATCAGCTGACTTCATGGTTTCATCCGCCATCTCCGTCATGATCGAGCCGGGATCAAGCGCGAACGCCGCTACGCCGTGTTCCTTTACCTCTTTTGCCACGAGCTCGGTGAGCCGGTTCTGCATCGCTTTACCGAGGCTGTAGGCCGAGAGATTCGGCGTCAGCAGGTAAGATCGCGGCGACGAAATCACAATGATGCGTCCCCCGCCCCGCGCGATCATTCCGGGCATCACAGCCGTCATCAAGAGCATGGGCGCGAGGATGTGAATCTCCTGCGCGGCCCACCAGGCGCCGGGATCGACAACTCCCACCGGACCGTACGGGCCCGCCACGCCCGCATTGCTGACCAGCAACGTAACGTCGCCCAGTTTCTGCTGAATCGCGCGCACGATGCCTTCGACATCTTCTCGGCTCGTCGCGTCACCGGCGACCGCAAAGCCGCGGCCACCCGCGGCTTCAATCTGGGCCAGAGTGCTATCGATCTGCGATTTCGTACGCGCCGTCAACCCGACCGCCGCACCTTCCGATGCAAATCGCAACGCGATGCCTTTGCCGATCCCTCGGCCCGCGCCCGTAACGATCGCGACGTGTCCCGCTAGCAATCCCGCCATTTCGGACGACACCTTTCCGACCGCACGAAGATACAGTTGGAAACTTACAGCGGCAAGAACTTCAGGCGTGTTCCGGCGCGGGCGATGCGAGAGCGCTTTGCGGTTTGCGCGCCGGCTTCATCAGCGACAAGACAATCGCCGCCAGCACCGAAAGCGCAGCGACACAGTAGAACACGGGCGTGTAGCTGTGATAGCGGTCGAACACCATTCCGGCAATCGTCGCGCCCACAGCGCCTGCAGTCGTGCCAATCACCATCATGAACGAGATCACGGGCGGATAGCCGTTCACGCCGTAGTAGTTCGCCGGCAGGACCATCATCGCGGAAAAACAGACGCCGAACGAACCGCCCATCAGAATCGCGTACAGGTAAAGGCCCGCTGCGCCGCTGGCGTGCAGCGCCAGCAACATTCCAGCCGCAAAGATTAGCGACCCGACCGCCCACGTCAGCCGCGGCTCGATCCGGTCCGCAATCGCGGCGAAGAGGAGCGTCCCGAAAAGCGCGGAGAGAAGCATGATTGAAATCGACGATGCCGCCTGTGCCGGCGCGTACCCCAGATCGCGCAGATGCGCGTTCCCGTGCGCGAGGTAGAGTGGATAGCCCGCGCTGAATCCGATTAGTGAAATGAGGATAAGCCAAATGGCCGGTGTTCGCAGCGCGTCGACGAGCGTCCAGTGTTCATTCGTTTTGTGGACGCGCATCTTGGCGTCCGGGCTGGCGGGAGATGCCGCCTGCTCGGTCGCACCGTCGGGAAACTGGTCGAGGTCGGCAGGACGTTCGCGGACAAACACCATTGCCAGGAACGCGCAGATCGTGCTGAGTCCCGCGATCAGCCACCATCCCGCACGCCAGTTCCCTCGCGAGACGCGAATTATTTTGTCGAGCAGGCGTGCCGCGACGAATCCGCCGAACGTCCCGCCGGTGTGCACGAGCGTGATCGCGAGACCCTTGAACCGGCTGAACCAACGGTTGATGCCGGTCTGCGCCACGAGCACGCCACCGGTCATCGCGCCGAGCCCGATCATCACGCCGTAGACCAGATCGACTTGCAGGCTCGTACGCACCACGGACGACATCAACACCGCCCCGGCCACCACCACCCAGCAGCCGAGCGCCGCCGTGAACCGCACGCCCTTTTTCGCAATGAGCATCGCTATAAGGGGCGCAGGCACGCCAATCATCAGTTGATAGATCGCGTAGGCGAGGCCGAGCTGGGTGCGGTCCCAATGCAGCGCTTCGGCCATGTACGTGTTGACGACACTCGCGCCGTAGAGCGGGAAGGCGAAGTTCGCAAAGAGGATGATCCAAAAGATCGCCAGCAGCTTCCAGCCGTAGAAGTCCGCTCTTCGCGTCATCGCCCCGCCGCACGCGTGCCCGCTGCTGTGATGTACTACTGCAGTTGTTCCGCCGGGACCCAGTTGCCGTGCACCTGATTGCGCAGCCGCAGCGGCAAGTGCGCCGTCGCGACCGGTCCTTTGTCGAGGTGCTCGGCTTCGAACACGAGCAGGTCCGATAGCTGCGTATCGTGGAGGTCGGCGACGAGCGCCAGATAGCCCTCATGTCCAGGCGTCCTCGACGGAATGTGAACCTCCTCCTGGATCGTCACCGGCCGGTTCGAGTGCCACGACTTGAGCTTGCCGCTCTTTATTTCGAGGCGGCTGAGCGTGTTGAACCCGGCGCCCACAGGTCCGGCGGTCAGCGGCTTGCCGGCTTCGGGATCGAAACGCTCGTAGTAGCCGACCGAGTAGTCCTTCATATGGTCCTTGTTCGCGATGCGCGGAAAATCGCCCGAGGGCGCGAGCTTGTACTCCTCGAACTTCTCTCCCGGCTTCGACATATCGAACGTCCAGCGCACCACGCGGCCGTACGTGAAATCTTCCGCCGTCGGATGAATGTGCGACGCCTCCAGGATGAACGGGAACGGCGCGTACTTGCCGATGCCGAAATCGAGGTGGACGTACTTGCCCTCGGTGTAGGCGTTCATGAAGTGAAACGCCGAGCAAGCGGGGTGTTTGAACCAGTGCATGTCCTTGACGCCGCCATCGCGCGGCATGATGCCGACGTAGGCCTCGAGATTCGGTTCGCACACCCAGTGGACGCCCCCCGCCTTGATGCGATCGAGGTTGGCTGTCGTCGGGAAAACGGGAAAGATCACGTGCTCTTTCGACACCGCGAAATCGTGCATCAATGAAACGTACGGAACCTGAAACCACTCCTCTTTCACAAGCTGGCCTTCTTTGTTCGCCACGCAGTACGAAACGTCGCGCGTCGCCATCCCGCTCGCTTCGTAGCCGAAAAAGTGCAAGTCCTGCGTGTCCTCATCGAGGCGCGTGTGCGCCGTCATCGTCTGGCTGCGCAACTTCCCTCCATAATTGAAGACGCCGATCGTTTCCAGCGTGTTGGGATGAAGCTCCACCGCCAGGCCGTCTTCCTTTAGCGCGAGCAGCTTGCCGCCGTGGAAGATCGGCGTCGTGTTGTTCACGCAGCGGTTAATGCCCTTGACGCTCGGATCGTCCGTGTAGGGATTGCGATAGAGGCCAAAAAGTCCGCGCCGCGCTTTCCGCTCGGCCTTCAAGCGGTCGGTCATCACATACTTCATTTTGAAATCGACGTGGCCGTTCTCGAATTTGAACGCGCTGATCATTCCATCACCGCTCAGATACGTGTCGTGGCCGAGCATGGGTGGATATTGCGGATCGGGAATCGTGCGGTACCACGTGCCGTTGATCTCCTGCGGCAGATTTCCTTCCACGATCAAATCGTAGATGTCGCATTCCGTGCGCATCGGTGCGTTGAAACCTGCGTAGTCAAATGAATCCGGGAACTTCGTTGTCATGTCCTGACTCCTTATTTTGTCCGCGGGGCGTTCGAGACCGTAGGATGTCTTCGCTGAAGATTGCCCCCGTATTAGCTGACTCCTATCATCCCGGCGACGAGCCTGTCAACGTATCCGTGGCGGTGCCATATCAGGCAGACGAGATCATCACTTGCGTCCGGGGGTGTCGAGTACATCAAGGTCGAAAGCACGGTCCCTTCCAGCCGTCCGCGGACGATGTAACCTAGATGCTAGGGGTCGTCCATGAGCAAACTGAAATACGTCCTCTCGATCCCCGGGGACACGCTCTATCTCCGCGCGCAAACGGCTGCGGCACAGGCCACCGCAAATCGTCTCGGAATAGACATTGAAGTCGTGAGCGCGGGAATGGATCCGGTCGCTCAAGGCCAGCAACTGTTGAGGCTCGTGCAATCGCGGGTCTCCTCCAGGCTCGACGGAATCATCGTTGAACCGGTGAATGCCCTTGGATTGTCGCGCGTGGCGGAAGCGGCTGTGGCGGCTGGAATCGGGTGGGTGGTCAGCAATGCCCAAGTGGATTATGTCGGCGCCCTCCGCGGCCACGCGAAGTCTCCGGTATTCCAAATCTCGCAGGACCATCTGGAAGTAGGCCGGATTCAAGGACGGCAAGTTGGCGCGATTTTGCCGAATGGGGGCTCTGTTCTCTATCTGCGCGGACCCGCGATGAGTTGGTGGGCCACGAAGCGATTCGAGGGCCTCGAAAGCGCCCGGCCCAGGAAGGTCGAAGTGAAGAGCCTGAAAGTCGTAGGCTCGACCTCGGAGAACGCCCACGACGCAGTGTGTTCCTGGCTGAGTCTTTCCAAAGCGCGGCCGGAAGGCACTCAATTGATTTTGTCCCAAAATACAGACTTCATTGTCGGAGCGAAGAAGGCGCTCGAGACAAACACCTCCGGACCGGAGCGGACCAAATGGCTGGCCGTGCCGCGCGGGGGCGTTGGTGTTGCGAACCGAATCAGGCCGCTTGTCGATCAGCACGAGCTGTGCGCCGCGGTGGTGACTTCCTTGACGATGGACAAGGCTGTGGAAATGCTGCACCGGGCGATGACGGACGGTTTGCAGCCTCCCGAACAGACCCTCGTCGAAGCCTACTCCTATCCGACCGTGGAAGAACTCGCCAAGAAGTGGCAGCTTGTCAGGGCCTAGCTGTAGCGCTGTCCGGTCCGCGCTTAGCGCGTCCTCTGCGCCTCGCGCGGGATAAGCGATGTTCCCCAGCGAGGCCGCGGCTCCTCCAGCAGCTTCTCGAAATCATCTCCCGGCAGCAGAAAAAGCCCGCTGAGTTTTGCGTAGCGGCCCGACGCAAGCTGCACGCACATCTCCGCGCATCGAGCGAGGCCTGGCGCGGGATCGGTAGTCGCCTTGAGTTCCTTCAAGCGCTCGACCATGTGCGGCACCCACCGCTGCGCGTCGGGCGAAACGATCGTGCTCTCGGTCATGTCTGTGTAGACCATGCCCGGCTCGATGGAAAAAACGCTGACGCCATACTCTTCCGCCTCGGCAGCGGTGTGCTCCGAAAGGCGAATCTGGCTTGACTTCGCCACCGCGTATCCTGTGAGGGTCGGCGCGAACCATTGCCCGCCGAGCGCCGAAACATTGATGACCGTGCCGTTGCGCCGCGCAACCATTCCCGGCATCACGGCGCGCACGAAGAGCAGCGTGCCCCGCACGATTACTTCTTGCGCGTCCCACCACGCATCCGGATCGGTGACCCATACTGGTCCGTAGGGTCCGGTCACTCCGGCGTTGTTCACCAGCACCGTCGTCGGCCCGAATTTCTTTTCGGCAGCTTCGACGACACGCGTCACATCCTCGCGGCTCGCCACATTGCCCCCGACGGCGAGCGCTCGCCCGCCTGCCTGTTCGATCAGCGCAACGGTTTCATCGATCTGATTCTTCGATCGTGCGGTGACGGTAACGGCCGCGCCCGCCGCAGCCAGCCCGCGCGCGATGGCGCGGCCAAATCCGCGGCCTCCGCCCGTGACGATCGCCGCTTCGCCCGCGAGCGAAATCGGTTTGCCGTTTGCCTGCGCCGCGCTCACCGAACCGGTCTCCCCGTCACGGGATGCACGTAGTGAAACGGAACGACTTTGTTCTCCGGCCAGAAACTCGCGTGCCGCGCAATGAGCTCATCCGGCCCGTTCGGATCTTCTGGATACGTCTTCGAAAACGGCGGCACGGCGTATCCCGGCTTCACCTTGCCCCAGCCCTGATCGTAGGGTGCGTAGAAAAATACGTTGTAGTTCAGCACGCCGAGCTTCCAGACGCCGCCTTCCTTCACATATGTGTTTTCGTACACGCCGGCTTCCCAAAACGCGGGAAAAACCTCAGGCACGCTCTCGTGGCTTCCGCCCTGCATGAAGCAGCGAAAGCGCGCCTTGGCGGACATGCGGTCCGGCGCGACCGTAATCACGTCCTGAAGCTGAAGATGATCGAGCAGCAATCCGTGCATGGGGCCATTCTTTCCCGCTGCGAACCTCGCCCCCAGTCGCCCGCAATAAAGCCGACGCATCCCGGCCTTGCCCTTGAACACGCCGCCAAGAAAATAGGTTTCGCTGTGCTCTGAGAAGAGGTCGACCACCTCTTCGTACTTGCACTTGTCCATGAAATAGCCGTAGGCGTGCTGAAGCTTGCGAATCGCCAGCTCGTCTTCCACTCGCCCGAGCCGGTCCGCCAGCTCATCGACACACTTTTCCAGCGCCTGAATCCTGTCTTCTGTGGTCATTTCACCCGTCCTTGAGGTATCGCGCTGTCATTCTGAGCGGAGTGTCCCGACGATTCGTTTGTTACCCGGGAATCGCGCTGGTGCGATTCTCGTGTCGGGACACGGAGTCGAAGAATCTCTCTTCAGCCCCTACGCTTCGCTGATGAATTTCGTCTGCAAACACGCGTCGAGCCCCTCGATGCCTTCCTCTGAGCCGTGCCCGCTTTCCTTCACGCCACCGAAGGGCGATTCCGGAATCGAAATCTGATATGTGTTGAGCCCGACCATCCCGGCTTCGAGCTGCTCGCCCAGCAGCTTCACCGTCCGCTGCGAATTCGTGAACGCAAACGCCGCCAGCCCGTACGGCAGCCGGTTGGCCTGCTCGATGACCTTGTCGAAATCTGAAAATGGATTGATCACCGCGACTGGTCCGAACGGCTCTTCGTTCATGATGCGCGCCGTATTCGGCACATCGGAAAGCACGGTCGGCGCGTAGAAGTAGCCGGGACTCTTGAGCCGCGCCCCGCCTGCTTGCACCTTTGCGCCATGCTGCTTTGCATCCGCGATGAATCCTTCGATCGCCACGAGCCGCCGCGCATGAACGAGCGGTCCCATCTTGTTCTTTTCTTCCAGCCCATTTCCGACGGGCCAGCCCTTCGCGCGCTCCGCAAAGCCGTCGACGAAGCGGTTGTACACCTTCTCGTGCACGTAATACCGCGTCGGCGAAACGCAGACTTGCCCCGCGTTTCGATATTTTGCCGTGGCCGACGCGTCGAGCACTTTCTCCACGTCCACATCGTCGAAGACGAGCACCGGCGCGTGCCCGCCCAGCTCCATCGTCGTGCGCTTCATTCCGTCCGCGGCGAGCTTCATCAAATGCTTGCCCACGGGAATCGATCCGGTGAACGAAATCGCGCGAATCACAGGCGACGCGAGCAGGTGCGTTGAAATCTCCGCTGGCACGCCGTACACAATTGCGAGCACGTTGGGCGGCAGTCCCGCATCGACCAGACATTTCGCCACCGCCAAGCCCGACGCCGGCGTTTCCTCCGCCGGCTTCAGAATCACCGAACATCCTGCTCCCAGCGCTGCTCCAATTTTGCGCGCCGGGTTGCCGAGCGGAAAATTCCACGGCGCGAACGCCGCCACCGGTCCCACCGGCTCCTTCACGATCGTCATTCGCGTGCCGGGAGTTCGCTGCGGCAGCACCCGGCCGTACGCGCGGCGCCCCTCCTCGGCGTACCATTCGAGAATGTTCGCGGACATCATCACTTCAATGCGCGTCTCGTGGATCACCTTGCCGGATTCGGTCGTGGCGATACGCGCGATTTCTTCTTTGCGCTCGCGCAGCAATTCCGCCGCGCGCTTCAGGATCTTTCCGCGCTCATCCGGAAAGATCACGCGCCATGTCTTGAAGCCCGCCTGTGCCGTCGCGAGCGCCCGGTCGAGGTCCGCCTTCGACGCATGCGGCACCTGCCCGATCACTTCCTCTGTCGCCGGGTTGATCACCGGAGAAGTCTTGCGTCCCTCCGGCGGCAGCCATTCGCCGCCGATAAAAAGTGCCAAATCCGCGTACGTCGATGCCAGTTGTGTCGCCATTTTCGTGCTCCTGTGATGGATTCGCGCATAGTTTCACGTCCGCGCGAGGCGCGTCAAGATGCCTGCAAAGTGGCACAGACACTCTTGTCTGTGCGCGGTGCGGGTGACTTAGAATGTTTGCGCTTGCTGACACCGGCTGAATCCGACCGCCTGCGCGTCGTGCTTGTCGAGACGCGCAACCCACTGAACATCGGCGCCTCCGCGCGCGCCATGAGCAATTTCGGTTTTCGCCATCTGCGCGTCGTGAAGCCCTACGCGCCCGCATTTCGCGAGGCACGCTCCGCCGTCGGCGCGTCATCCGTGCTCGCCCGCGCCGAGCAATTCAAAACCGTCGCTGAAGCCATCGCCGATTGCTCGCTCATTGTCGGCACCACCGCCGTCCGCCATCGCCACCTGCATCACACGCTGCGCCGCTCCGAGGACGCTGCCCGCCTGATCTGCCGTCGCCTGCGTTCGGGCAACGTCGCGCTGCTTTTTGGCTCCGAGAAACGCGGCCTCACGAACGACGACCTCAGCTATTGCCAGTGGCTGCTCCGCATTCCCACGCACGACGAAAACATCTCGATGAATCTCGGCCAGGCTGTAGCGATCTGCCTCTACGAACTGATACGCAACGCGAAGGCTCCCCGTGAGCCGGAAAACCCTCGCCTCGCCTCCGCCGGCGAACTCGACCGTATCACCGCCATGCTCCTCGACGCACTGCACGAGAGCGGCTTCCTCGACCTGCGCCGGGTTGCCGATTCCGAACAGCGCATCCGGCGCCTCGTCCGCCGCCTGCATCTGCCCGCGCGCGACGCCGTCATCTGGCTCGGCATGTTCCGCCAGATCGTCTGGAAGCTCCGGTCGCAGTCGCCGAAGTCGCACTAGCGCGCGATTGTCGGGTCTCTGCCCATTTGGTCTTTGTGGGTCGCGGCTTTAGCCGCGACATGTATGAGCGGCGCGTAGCGCCGAACCAGTGCGCTGCTTCACCCGCAGCATGTAGTCGCCTTCGCGTGGCGTGCGGGAGTCGACTCTTGCCAATCCTCGCGCTACTCTTTCCGCATGGACATCGACTGGCTCCGCGCACACTGCCTCTCTCTCGCGCACACGACCGAGAAACTCCAGTGGGGAGATGCTCTCGTTTTCAAAGTCGGCGGGAAGATGTACGCCGTGGTGTCCCACGAACCTGACGAAACCTGGCTCTCTTTCAAGTCCTCGCCAGAGGATTTTGCCGCCCTGACGGAGCGCCCCGGCGTCGTCCCTGCGCCTTACCTAGCTCGAGCTCAGTGGGTCGCGCTCGAGACGGAAACTGCGCTTCCCCGCGCCGAACTCCAGCGCCTGCTCGCCACAGCTCACTCACTAATCTTCGCCAAGCTCCCGAAGAGAACTCAGTCCCAGCTCGCCGCC
>Ga0187782_10001003_pt1 | contig 20200 bp, 15 predicted proteins | sample 0715_SJ02_MP15_2_FD_132454 | JGI IMG/M metagenome (GOLD analysis project Ga0187782, IMG submission 132454) | Tropical peat soil microbial communities from peatlands in Department of Meta, Colombia - 0715_SJ02_MP15_20_MG | ecosystem: Environmental > Terrestrial > Soil > Wetlands > Peat | place... | reverse complement strand
GGGGAAGGAACGGGGCAAGATGCGCATTCTCAGTGGGCTTGCGATGGTAGCATGGCGGCTCGGGACTGCGCAGCGCACGCCGCACAGCTTTGCGTGAGAGATGGAGTTCGCGACAAATGCGGCGGATCGACGTCCCTTGTGCGTGTAGATGGCGGATAGTGGTCCACGCTTCCAACGAGATCATCTCCTCCTCCCTCACTCGGACTTTGGAGTGAGGGACTTGATCCCTCGGAAGGTGGGTCCCTTTTCGGAGAGAAACCCGGGTGACTTTTCACAGAGAAACTACATCGGTCGGCCCTACGGTAGTGCTAGAATCGCGTGAGAGGCCGCTACGAGGGCCGTAGAGAGTGGGGGATGGAGTTAAACGTTCCCTATATCCTTGGAGCTGGTGCACACCGGCCGGTGTTGCTATCGGCTTCTTTCTGAACGGGTGGAGAGATTCGGCAGAGCGCAAGAAGTCCAACGCGAGGCGAGGTGCGAGTAGGCTTCGGCTTTGCTGGCTGAGAGCAAAGCACTTCGAAACAGGTATTATGGAAGTGATGGGAAATCGGCTTGCCGAATGGACAAAAGGTCAACCCCTTGGAATTGGTGGTTATATCGGTGTCGCCAACCCGTTTGCCGTGTACGATGGGAACACCGCGGGGCTGAGGCTATTCCCACAGACGGATGCAGCGTTAATTGTTCGGTCACACTCTCGGGAAGAGTCATACAGAGTCGATTACTGCACTCGAACGGAAGATTTCGCATTATCTGGATGATAGTCGTTTACGGAAACTCAATGAGGAATAGAGCCGGGTGGGATCGTAGGTGGGGTTAGGAGCCTCTAAGAACCTCTAGGCGGCATTCTCTATGTGAGGAAATAGGGAAAAAGGTCGGTCGCTAGTGCTCGGACGGGCCCGATTCCCCTTGATCAAGTTTCTTGATGCTCTCTTCTAAGAAGGTGCGGAGGATCTCCCGGTCAAGGGCTGGGTGTGCGAGCAAGCCGACGTCATAAACGCCTTGGGTTTCCTGGGAGGAATAGAGCAACGCGATCGGGATTGCTTGTTTTTGTTTTAGAATCTCCTTCCACTTTTTGAACGTTTCCTTGATACTTACGAACACAGCCTTCTGTACTTGATCTGGGGTCAGTTCCACTCGTTATGCCCCCCTGGAATGAATGTCGATGGCGAGTATTCGCGGAAACAAATAGAGGCTCCTCGCCCAAGGGAAGGGAGCCGCCGGAGAGCTTGATCTCGGCTCCCTGGAGAGGGGCATCTTCATTATTCAGTTTCTTGGTCCTCTCCAATCTCCCTCATCGTATCAGGAAAGACGCTATGGACACCCCTCGCCTTCTACTTCCCTAGGCAGAAGTACAGTCCCTCCCCAACGGTAAAAGCGGCGACAAAGGTTCCGTCAAAACTGATGTGGGGCGAGGACGGCTCTTGGGTGGTGCTGAAATCGCGTGAGAAGCCGCTAGAGGGCTGTAGTTTTCCGTTACTACCGGGGGACTCGCGAAGCGACCGTCGTCATGCGCGGAATTCATCCGGGCCAGGCGCGAGCTCACCGGACGAACAGATCCGCCGCACGTTGTCCCGGTACGATGGGGGGGACGCGCATACTCCGCAGAACTCCGATGCGCTTGCTTCGCCGATCACGCAGGCGACAAGCAACCGCTCCCAGAGACGTCCCAGCCAACCGATCCGGGCACGGACCCCAAGCACCGTGCCTGCCTCGCCTTGACGCATCCCCGCACCTCGCCTTGCGGCGGCTCGCAGCCCACGGTGCGGATGCTATCACGTCCCGGCGTTAGAGCGGCATTAGGATTCCCGCGTCCGTCGTGAAGATCTCGTTAATTTGCGCCCCAAGGGGCTACCGGGCAGTGACGGGCTTTTAACGCTCCGGGGCGATATCTTAAGGCCGCCTAAACGTCGGCCCATGATAGGATCGCGGTTGGGCATGAGACGGCGGACGGCTCCGGAGCGGTCTGCGGCGGGACGAGATATGCACCGTGCCCTCATCGAGGGGTGAAGTATGAATCTTGTCGTTTGGCTGCCGGAGTTCTTCGTTCTCGGGCTCGCGTGCCTGGGTGCGTGCTTTTTGTTCCTGGAAGCATGCGAGCGCATGTAGCGAACTCGGAGGGTGCGATGATCTATCTCACCGGAGCGATCACAGCGTGCTTGTTTGTATATCTGTTCACCGCCTTGATCCGGCCGGACCGATTCTAGCGCGGCCGATCCGAGACGACATGAGACGCTGGGCGAATGCGCACGTTACGTAGGGTACCGTGGGCCCAGGGGAGGGTTCGATAGTGCACGGAACGCAGGTGTGGTTTCTTCCAACCGCGATCATCGTCTTCACGATTCTCGTCGCCGTCCCGCTGAGCGCCTACATGGCACGGATCATGAACGGTGCCTACCGGCCCCCGCGGCTGCTGCGCTGGGCCGAGCAGAAGCTCGACACCGGGCCGATGACCTGGAAGCAATACACGATCGCCCTGCTCTGTTTCCAGACCGTGCTGTTCATCTACAGCTACCTCGTCATGTCCCTGCAGCCGTGGATGCCGTGGAACCCACGACACCTGGGGATGCTGTCTCCCAGCACGATCTTCAACAGCGTCATCTCGTTCATGACCAACACAGACCTGCAGCATTACTCGGGCGACCAAGTGCTCTCCAACTTCACCCAGCTGTTCTGGGCCGTCCCGAACCTGTTCCTGTCTGCGGCGATCGGATTGTGTGCGCTCACACTGATCATCCGGCTCTTCCGCGGCGAAAAGCAGGTCGGCAACTATTTCCTCGACATGTGGCGCGTGGTCGTGTACATGTTCCTACCGGTCGCGTTCATTCTCGGCGTGATCTTCATGCAGCAGGGCATGCCGATGACGATCCACAGCACCGTCGAGGTCCAGACGCTCGAGCCGGGGGCGATGGGGACCACCGACAAGGGCGAGGCGAAACCGCAGACGCTCGTGGTCGGCCCGGTGGCCGCGTTCATCCCCCAGAAGATGCTAGGGACGAACGGCGGCGGATTCTACGGCATGAACTCCGCCCATCCGTTTGAGAACCCGACCGCCGGCACAAACTTCTTCACCACCTTTGCGATGATGGTGTTTCCGTTCTCCTTGGTCCTCATGTACGGGCGGATGCTCAAAAAGGTGCGGCACGCCGTCGTGATCTTCTCAGTCATGCTGCTCTTGTTCGTCGGCACCATCGTCTGGGCGATTGTCTTCGACACGCTCCAGCCGAACCCCGGATTGACCGCACACCCCAGCGGGTACACGTACACGATCCCGAGCCGGACGGCCCCCGGAGGGCGACAGCCTGTGGTCGTGCCGGCCGTCGCGGGCCTGCCTGTGGATCAGCACCTGGGCAATCTCGAAGGCAAGGACCTGCGTTTCGGAACCTCGGCGGGTGCCACGTTCGCGGCCGTCACCACGGACGTCACCTGCGGCGCGATCAACGCCGAAATGGACAGCCTCAACCCCATCGCCGCGGTTTCGCCGATGACCGGAATGTGGATCAACGCCATCTTCGGCGGCAAAGGCGTCGGGATGATCAACATGCTCCTCTTCCTGGTCATCGGCGTGTTCATCGCCGGCCAGATGGTAGGGCGGACACCGGAGTACTTGGGCCGGAAGATCGGCGGCAAGGAGATGAAGCTGGCGACACTGGCACTGCTGGTCCATCCGCTCATGATTCTGTTCCCGACGGCACTCTTTGCCGCCACGAGCTGGGGGCTGCAGGCGGTCAGCAACCCGGGCCCGCACGGGTTGTCCCAGATGCTGTATCAGTTTTCCTCCGCCTCCGCCAATAACGGGTCGGCGATGGACGGGCTCGGCGTGACGTTCGGCCTCAATAACAATCCCAGCTTCTCTCCGACGGCGGTCCAGTGGGACATCGCCGCCGGCCTTGTGATGCTTTTCAGCCGGTTGCTCCCTATCCTGGCCCCGATCGCCATGGCCGCGAGCCTGGGAGCCAAGCCGATGGCCCCATTCGGGCTCGGTACGCTGCGGGACGATACGCCCACGTTCGGCGGACTGCTGCTCGGATCGATGGTCATTATCGGGGCGCTGTTGTTCCTCGTGGCTGCGGCACTCGGGCCGATTGCGGACCAACTTGGGCCGATGCCCTTCGGAGGATAGGAGTCATCACATGCAGACGAAAACGACCGCCACCGGCGGCGGGACGACAGAGACGATTGCCATGCGGCCCCGCCCGCCGCGGCGCGTGAAGCCGCGGGCGCTGCTGACGCCGGACCTGCTGCGGGCCGCCGTCAAGCAGTCGTTCGTCATGTTGCGGCCGGACATCCAATGGAAGAATCCGGTCATGTTCGTAGTGGAGATCGGAGCGTTTCTCACGCTGCTGTACGTCGTGCAGGCGGCGCTGGGGCGCTCGGCGAGCCTCGTGCCGACCAGCTATTTCGTGGGCCTGGACGTCTGGCTCATTCTCACGGTCCTCTTTGCGAATTTCGCGACGGCCCTGGCCGAGGCCCGGGGCAAGGCGCAGGCCGAGTCCCTCCGGCGGACGCGCAGCGAGACTATCGCGTATCGCCTGAACGGTGCAGGCACGGTCGAGGAAGTCTCCTCGAGCGCGCTCCGGCCGGGCGACCGCGTCCGCGTCACCGCCCGGCAAATCATTCCCGGCGACGGAGAGGTCATCGACGGCATCGCCAGCGTGGACGAGTCGGCGATCACGGGCGAGTCCGCCCCGGTGATCCGTGAGGCAGGCGGCGACCGGTCCGGCGTCACGGGCGGCACGATGGTGCTGTCCGACCGGATCACCGTGCGGATCACCGCACAGCGCGGCGAGTCCTTCCTCGACCGGATGATCGGCTTGGTGGAAGGCGCGATCCGCCAGCGCACGCCCAACGAGATCGCCTTGAGCCTGGTCCTGACCGCCTTCACGCTGATCTTTCTGATCGTCGTCGTGCCGCTGTGGGGCATGGCCTGGAACGCCGAGCAGTACATGCAGAGCTATCTGGGACTGTCCCAGCCGGTGAAGGGCCTCGGTACCGACGTGCCGACCCTCATCGCGCTGCTGGTCTGTCTCATTCCGACGACCATCGGCGCGTTGCTCGCCGCGATCGGGATCGCCGGCATGGATCGAGCGCTCGGGGCCAATATCATCGCCAAGAGCGGGCGCGCCGTCGAAACGGCCGGCGACATCGACATCGTGCTGCTGGACAAGACGGGCACGATTACGGTAGGGGCGCGTCATGCCACCGAATTTCTGCCGGTGGGGCAGTATTCCGCCGACGAGCTCCGCCGGCTCGCGGCCCTCGCATCGTTCGCCGACGAGACCCCGGAAGGGAAGAGCATCGTGGCCGCGGACGCGCAACGGCCAGCGTGGACCGTCCCGAGCGGAGGCAAGTTCGTGCCGTTTTCCGCGCAGACCCGGATGAGCGGCGTAGATCTCCCTGGCGGCCGCCGCGTTCGAAAGGGCGCGCCCGATGCCATCGCCAAGTTCGTCGACGCGCAGGGCGGTTCTGCCTCGCAGGAGCTGCTGCAGGGCCTGCAACCGCTGATTGCGCGCGTCGCCTCGAAGGGCGCCACCCCGCTTGTGGTGTCCGACGGCCCTGCCGTCGCTGGCATCGTGGTGCTCGAGGATATCCTCAAGCCCGGGATGCGGAGCCGGTTTGACCGCCTCCGAAAGATGGGGCTCCGGAGCGTCATGATCACGGGCGACAACCCGTTGACCGCGGCGGCGATCGCCAGCGAGGCGGGCGTCGACGATTTCCTGGCGCAGGCCACCCCCGAGGACAAACTCGCGTACATCCGTAAGGAGCAGGCGGACGGCAAACTGGTGGCCATGATGGGCGACGGCACGAACGATGCGCCCGCGCTCGCGCAGGCCGACGTGGCACTCGCGATGAACGCCGGAACGCAGGCGGCCAAGGAAGCGGCCAACATGGTGGACCTGGACAGCGATCCCTCCAAGCTCACCGAGGTCGTCGAAATCGGGAAGCAACTGCTCATGACGCGGGGTGCGTTGACCACGTTCTCCATTGCCAACGACGTCGCGAAGTACTTTGCCATTGTTCCGGCGATGTTCGCCGGCACGCTGCCGTGGTTGAAGGCGCTGGATGTTATGCATCTGCACTCGCCAACCTCCGCGATTCTCTCGGCGGTGATCTTCAACGCCCTCATCATCCCGGCGCTCATCCCCATCGCCATCAGAGGCGTCGCCTATCAGCCCATCGGCGCGGACGCGCTGCTGAAAAAGAACCTGCTTGTGTGGGGCCTCGGCGGGGTGATCGCGCCGTTCATCGGCATCAAGCTGATCGACGTGGTGATGGCCGGGCTGCACTTGGTGAGATAGGCGTTTCTGACAGGAGGCACGAACATGTGGCGGTTGTTCGGCAAGAGTACGCTGTTGCTGGTCATGAGCCTGGTGCTAGTCTGCGGAGTGTCTCCGTTGGCGCTGTGGCTCATCGGCCAGGCCGTGTTTCCCTTCCAGGCGAACGGGAGTATCCTCCGGGGACCCGACGGTAAGCCTGTAGGGTCCTTGCTTGTCGCGCAGCCCTTTACCAAGGACGAGTACTTCTGGCCCCGTCCCTCGGCGGCATCCTACGACGCGACCGCGGGGACCTCGTCCGCGCTGTCCTCGAACAACTACGCGCTTCGGGACCGGGTGGCCCGGCAACTCGGCCCGATCGTGACGTACAGCGCCGGTCCGAAGGCCGGCAAACCGGTGGCGCCCGACATCGAAGCCTGGTTCCAGAAAGATCGGTACCAGGGCAACCCGCATATCGTCGCCCAGTGGGCCGATGCGCACAACGAGCTGGCGCAGGGCTGGGTGAATGCCGATCCCGACAACGCCAAATATGTCGACGCGTGGGCGAAGACCCATGCGCAGGACGTCGCGGACTGGATCAAAGCGAACCCCGGGACGCCGCATCCGAAAGCCGCGGATCTGGCCGTGGCGTTCTTCGAGTCGTTCTCCAAGGAGCACCCCGGAACGTTTCCGTCGGCCGTCACGCGCACCGTGACCGGCAAGAGCGTTACCGAGATCGAGCCTGTCAAGGAGGGTTCCGACATCCAGTCCATCTTCTTTGACATGTGGCGGCAGGATCATCCCGATGCCGCGCTCAGGGATGTTCCCGGCGACATGGTGACGACCTCGGCGTCGGGCCTCGACCCCGACATCACACTCGAGAACGCCGAAAGTCAGCTCGACCGAGTCGCCTCCAAGTGGGCTGCGGATACGAAGCGGGACCCCTCGGTCGTGCGAAAAGAGGTCGAGCAAATACTCGAGCAGAACTCATGGGCGCCGCTCGGAGGTCTTGCCGGAGAAAAGCTGATCAACGTGCTGCAAGTCAATCTCGAGCTGCGTGAGAGGTTTGGGTCTCCACGCTAAGCCGGGAACGCGGTGGGCGGGAGGCGGAGCGTGACCGGCGCCGTTGAACGGAGACAGGAGCCAGGCCGCCAGGGGGCGAGCCGGGATGGGCCGCGCATCCTCGTCGTCGACGACGAGCAGGCCATCCGGCGGTTCTTGAACCTCTCGCTCGCCGGGCACGGATATCAGATCTTTGAAGCCTCCACTGCGCGGGAGGCCCTGGCATCCGTGGGTGTTGTCCGACCGGACGTGATCATCCTGGACCTGGGCCTGCCCGATGCGGACGGCATCGACGTGATCCACCAGCTCCGGCAATGGTCCAAAGTTCCGATCGTGATTCTGTCGGTGCGCGACCAGGAACAAGACAAGATCGCGGCGCTCGACGCCGGTGCCGACGACTACTTGACGAAGCCGTTCGGCGTGGGCGAGCTCCTGGTGCGCATCCGCGTGGCGATGCGCCATGTTAACCAGTCGACCGACGAGCCGATCGTCACGAGTGGGGACCTCGTGGTCGATATAGCGCACCGGCATGTTACACTGGCCGGACGCGGAATCTTGCTCACGCCGACGGAGTACGACCTGCTCAAGACTCTGGCGCTGCAGGCGGGCAAGGTGTTGACGCACCGGAGTCTCCTCCGCGAAGTGTGGGGACCCGGGTATGCGAACGACCCCAATCTGCTGCGCGTGAACATCAGTAACCTGCGCCACAAGATTGAGCCGAACCCTGCCCGCCCGCGCCACATCGTCACGGACCCCGGGGTGGGGTACCGGCTGGCCCTGCTCGATGAACAAAACTGCCAGGGCGCAGGCCAATCGCTCGAGGCCCCTTGTAGGGAGCATGGCGAGTAACGTCCCCGCGTGCGGCGGAAGGCCGGCCTGGGTGCGACGGTCATGCTTTTCGCGTCATGGCATCTTAACGCTCCGGCGGCATACCTTAACGCCGTCTAAACGCCGGTCCGTGGTAGCATGCCGGGTGAAGCCAGGGCATCATATCGCCGGCACGCGCGGGGCTCCCGAGCGGGGCATGCGGTCGTGCACGGCAAAGAGGCGATGATCATGTCAGAGCTATTGTTCGTTGGTGCCGTCTTGTTATTCTTGGCTGTGTCCGCGCGCATCATCGACAGCTTGCCACAGCGCAACCCCGTTCCCGCGTTTCGGAGGCCCCCGCAAGATCTAAAGTCCCCGCCCCGAAGCCCCGGCAGCAGTCACCGTCAGGACTGAGGTGTTCATCGCGTAGCGAGCGACCTTTCCACGTTTCGCCCACTTCGGCTTTCGGATTGGATCCCATGACCCTTACGGGATGGCTGCAGATCGGCGCGGTGCTCGCCGTGCTGTTGGTGTCGGCGAAACCCCTCGGCGCGTACATGGCCCGCGTGTATGCTGGCGAGCGGACGCTCTTAGACCCCGTGCTGCGGCCGGTCGAAAGGCTCCTGTACCGGTGCGCGGGCGTGCAGCCGGAACACGAGATGGACTGGCGGACGTACACCGTGGCGCTCTTGTCGTTTACCCTCGCCGGCATGTTCCTGCTGTACGCGATGCTCCGGTTGCAAGCGGCGCTGCCGCTTAACCCACAACGGTTCCCGTCGATCGACCCCATGCTCGCCTTCAACACCGCCGCCTCCTACGTGAGCGCCACCGAGTGGCAGAATTTCGGCGGCGAGACCGCCATGAGCTACCTGACCCAGATAGTCGGGTTCGTCCCGAAGGCGTTCGTTTCGGGCGCCGGTATGGCGATCATGGTCGCGCTGTTCCGTGGGATCGTCCGCGTGGAAGGCCGGACCATCGGGAACTTCTGGGTGGACCTCGTCCGTGGAACGCTGTACATTTTCCTTCCGCTCGCCGCGGTGCTCGCCGTCTTCCTCGCATCCCAGGGCGTCGTGCAGACGTTCTCGCCCTACAAGACAGCCACGCTGGTCGAGCCGACCTCCTACGAGCAACCGATCACCGACGCCAGCGGGAAACCGGTGCTGGACGCGCAGGGGCATCAGAAGACGACCACCGTGAAGGTGACCGAGCAGCAGATGGCGCTGGGGCCCATGGCATCCGTGGTCGCCATCAGGCAGTTTACGAACGGCGGCGGCTTCACCAACGTGAACTCGGCGCACCCCTTCGAGAACCCCACGCCGCTGTCCAACTTCTTCGAGACCATCGCGATGGCGCTGATTCCGATCGCGTCGTGCTACATGTTCGGCCGGATGGTCGGAAACACGAGGCAGGGCTGGGCGCTCATCGTGGCGATGACGATCATTTTCATGCCGCTGCTGGTAACGGCTGTGGGCGCGGAGCAGGCCGGCAATCCCTTGCTGACTGCGGCCGGCGTCGATCAGCAGGCGACGGCGTCCCAGCCAGGCGGCAATATGGAGGGCAAGGAGGTCCGGTTCGGCATCGCCGCCTCGGCGCTGTGGGGCGCGCTCACGACTGCGGCGTCGAACGGTTCGGCCAACTCGATGTACGACTCGTACACCCCGGCCGGCGGGTTCGTGCCGCTGTTCCTGATGCACACCGGCGAGGTCGTCTACGGCGGCGTCGGGTCCGGGATGTACGGAATGCTGGTCTACGTGATCGTTGCGGCGTTCGTGGCCGGGCTCATGATCGGCCGCCGGCCCGAGTACCTGGGCAAGAAGATCGAGGCATTCGAGATGAAAATGGCGACCTTGGTCGTGCTCGTCATGCCCGCGGTGGCGCTCGCCGCGACGGCGATCGCGGTGCTGACGACGGCGGGACGTGCGGGCATCTTCAACCCGGGGCCACACGGCTTCACCGAGATCCTTTATGCGTTCACGTCGATGGCCAACAACCATGGAAGCGCGTTCGCCGGCTTGAACGGGAATACGCCGTTCTACAATCTCGTCGGCGCTGTGGTGATGCTGGCCGGACGATTCTGGGTGGCGATCCCGGCGCTGGCGATGGCTGGCTCTTTCGTCGGGAAGCGACGGTGGCCGGCCAGCGCCGGCACGCTGCCCACCGACACGTGGCTGTTCGTCCTTTGGCTCGTCACGGTCATCATCATCGTCGGCACGCTCAGTTTCCTCCCGGCGTTGGCCCTGGGGCCCCTCGTAGAACACTTCCTGATGGGCGCGGGCACGATGTTCAAGTAGCCACGGCCGTCGGCTGGCTCCCTCGGGATCCTTTGCAGTCCGGGTGCGCGAGGATTTGCGCAGGATGCGCCGGCACGGGTTCGTGTCTGTCCGCCGCGCAGCCGCCTTGCGTGGGTCGCGTTCCTCTTCTGCAACCGCAGCCACGAGTCGAATGAGGCGCCTTAAAGGAGACCGTAGCGCGGTCCGCTCTGTCGGATCGAGGCCCCGTACCGGTGAAGAGGGCGCAAGCCCTCCGTCTTTTCTTGCCGGCCGATCCGGCCAGACCCGTGGGCGACTGGCCCGCGGGCGCGCCCGGCTGCTGCCATCTGTGCTAGAGTTATCCTGGTAGGGGCGGACCGCGGCGTTGAGGGAGCGAGGACGCCGGGACGGAAGGGAGCCAGGAGATTTGCAGGATGGGTGAGGAAGGGCCGCGGATTCTCGTGGTCGACGACGAGCGGGCGATCCGGCGGTTTCTGCGGGTATCGCTGACCGCGCAGGGGTACCGCGTGATGGAGGCGGCCACCGCCCGGGAAGCTGAGGAAGCCGCGGCGGCGCAGCACCCCGACTTGATCATCCTCGATCTCAGCCTTCCGGACACGGACGGGATCGAGGTCACCCGGCGGCTCCGTGAATGGTCCTCGACGCCGATCGTCGTCTTGTCGGTCCGCGGGCAGGATGAGGACAAGATCGCGGCGTTGGATGCCGGCGCGGACGACTACCTCACCAAGCCTTTCAGCACCGGCGAGCTGCTCGCCCGCATTCGTGTTGCGTTGCGCCACGCGGCCCGTCCCGCGGGCGACCCGGTCGTGACCGTTGGCGATCTCGTGGTGGACGTCGCGCGTCGCATGGTCACCGTGTCGGGACGGGAGGTCCCGCTGACGCCGATCGAATACTCGCTGCTGAAGGTGCTGGCGCTTCACGCGGGCAAGGTGCTCATCCATCGGCATCTCATGCAGGAAGTCTGGGGTGCCGGGTACGACCCCGACACCAACCTGCTGCGGGTCAACATCAGCAAGCTGCGGCACAAGGTGGAGCCGGATCCCGCGCGTCCGCATTACATTATCACCGAACCGGGCGTGGGGTACCGGCTCCGTGCGGCGAATTGAGCGTGTTGCGTCCGCCGCGGCTGCGCCCCGTGCCGACGTCGTGGAACACGCCATGATCGAGGTGACGACTCGTCGTGCGCGGCGGTGCTGAGCCCGAACGCCCTCGTCCGGAGGCGTTCCTTGCGGAGGCCGAGGCCGAAGAGCGGCGTCGGCGGCGGGGCAAGCTCAAATTGTTCCTGGGATATGCGGCCGGGGTCGGGAAGACGTATGCGATGCTGGAGGCGGCGCGAGCGCAACTTGCGCACGGGCGACGGGTGCTTGTCGCTTATGTGGAGACGCACGGTCGGGCCGAGACCGAAGCCCTGCTGACAGGCCTCCCCGTGCTTCCGCGCCGACGCGTGGAGTACCGTGAAGTGATGCTCGAGGATCTCGACCTGGACGGCGTACTCGCCGCTGCCCCCGATCTTGCGATTATCGACGAACTGGCCCACACGAATGCACCGGGGTCGCGCCACCCCAAGCGATGCCAGGACGTCGAGGAGGTCCTGGCAGCCGGGATCGACGTCTTCACCACCCTTAATGTCCAGCACATCGAGAGCCTCAATGACGTGGTGACGCAGATTACCTCAATCACCGTGCGGGAGACGATTCCAGACCGGATCGTCGAGACGGCGGACGAGGTCGAGCTTGTCGATCTGCCGCCGGACGAGTTGATCGAGCGGCTTCGCGAGGGCAAGGTCTACATGCCCGGTCAGGCCGCGCAGGCGATCCAGAGGTTTTTCCGCCCCGGGAATCTCACGGCGCTGCGGGAGTTGGCGCTGCGGTATCTGGCAAGCCACGTCGACCAGGCGATGCGGGCGTATATGGGCGCGCATGCGATCCCCGGTCCCTGGCCCGCCGCGGAACGGGTCTTAGTGTGCGTCGACGACAATCCGATCGGGGAGCGGCTCGTGCGAGCGGGGCGCCGGCTGGCGAGCGGCCTCAACGCGGAGTGGATCGTGTTGCACGTGGAGACCAGCAAGGAGAGTGCCCTTTCGGAGGCCGGGCTCGATCGGATCGCTCGCGCGCTCCGGCTCGGCGAGGAGCTCGGCGCGCGGACGGTGACGCTCCCCGGCGCCGATCCTGCCGCGGAGATCATTCGATATGCTCGGGCGCAGAACGTCACGAAGATCTTCGTCGGCGTTTCGAGCCGGCCTTGGTGGGTCCGGTGGTTCCGGGGCTCGGTGGCGAATCGTGTCATCCGGGCGAGCGGTGCGATGGACGTGTACATCGTGAGCAGTCCGGCCGAGGGGGACGTGATTCCCGCACCCGTGCCGTCGCGGCGGCCGCAGCCGCGACGGCCCTATTTCTACAGTGCGGCCATCGTCGCCGCGGCGACCGCGGGCGGGGTGCTGGTGCGCGGGTTCCTCGACATCGCCAACCTCACGATGCTGTACCTGCTTGCCGTTGTGATCGTCGCGCTCCAATGGGGACGCGGCCCCGCCGTGACCGCTGCGGTACTGGGCGTACTGGCCTACGATTTCTTCTTCGTCCCCCCGCGCTATACGTTTGCGGTGTCGAGCACGCAGTACCTGCTCACGTTCGCTGGGCTGCTGGTCGTCGGTCTCGTGGTCAGCACGCTCGCGGACCGCGGGCGAGAACAGGCGCGGGCGGTCCGCCGGCGCGAGGCGTACACGACGGCGCTGTACGCCCTCAGCAACGATCTCGCCGCCGCGCGCGATGTCAGGGGGATCGTGGACACCGTCGTGCGGCACATGGCGGGGACGTTCGGGCGAGACGCCGCGGTGTTCCTGCCGGCCGGCGAGGCGCTCCGCCCTGCGCTCACCGCCCCGAAGTTCCCGCTCGATGAGAACGAGCTCGCCGTCGCGACCTACGCGTTCCGGCACGCCGAGCCGGCCGGATACGGCACCGACACGCTTCCCGGGGCGAGGGCGCTGTATCTTCCGCTCAAGACCGCGCAGGCCGTGGTTGGCGTGCTGGGCGTCACGCGCCCGGCCGACGAGGGAGAGCGTCTATCCCAGGAGCAGCGGCGCCTGGTGCAGGCGTTTGCCAGCCAGACCGCGCTCGCCATCGAGCGAGCCAACCTGGCAGACGTCTCGCAGCGGCTCGAGCTTTCACGGGAGACAGAGAGGTTGCAGTCCGCCCTCCTGAATTCGATCTCCCACGATCTCCGGACGCCCCTCGCCTCGATCACCGGGACCATCAGCAGTCTCGCCGAGACGGACGGCATGCTGGACGCCGATACCCGACGCGAGTTGCTGGAGACCGCGAAGGAGCAGGCGGACCATCTCAACCGGCTCGTCGGCAACTTGCTGGAGATGACGCGGCTCGGCGGGGGGACCATCAAACTCCGGCTGGAGCGGGCGGACATCGAGGACTTGGTCGGGGCCGTCCTCACCCAGATGGGCGAGGCGCTCGATGGGCGGGAGATCAAAGTGACCGTCGAGCCAAACCTTCCCCAGATCCCGATGGACTTTGTGCTGATGATCCAGGCTCTCACCAACGTGCTGGACAACTCGCTCCGCTACACTCCTCGCGGGAGCCCCATTGACGTTCGTGCCTGGTGGGACGAAGGGCAGGTATGCGTTCAGATCGCGGACCATGGCCCCGGCGTACCGCGGGACGAGCTCGCTCGGATCTTCGACAAGTTCCACCGGGTCCGGCGGCCCGGCGACGCCGGCGGGGTCGGGCTCGGGCTGGCGATCAGTGCGGGGATCGTTGAGCTTCACGGAGGACGCATCTGGGCGGAGAACCGCCCCGGTGGAGGGCTGGCGGTCACCGTGACGCTCCCGTTGGGCGGCCCTCGGAGAGCATCCGCGACCGAGGCGGCCGGCGCATGACGGCCGGAGTACCGGCCGGAGCCGGACGTGTTGCGCTACCTCATCAACTTGTGTTTCTTCACCCAGTCGATCTGTGTGCGGTGGTGCCGGGCGTGCCAGACGTAATAGGCGAGTGCGTGCCACAGAGGTACGATCTCCCGGCTTTCTGGGTGGTAGAAGGATCGCTCAAATGCCTCTGGCGCAAGCGATCGCAGCAGGTACACCCACCGGGCGTGTAAGCCCTCGAGGAGTTCGAGCGACGGCGCGATGTCCGCGCGCCTGGCATCTGCCAGTTGGGACCACCGCGTCTCGTCATAGGGTTTGATCGTAGGGCGCTCTTCCGTCAGCGCGAGCTTGAAGCGGACGTAGCTGTTCAGATGGCTGTCGGCTAGGTGGTGCACGATCTGGCGAATGGTCCAGTTCCTGTACGTTGTGTCGAGACCTTCTTCCGGCAGGTCCGACACCGTCTCGCGGAGCCGCGCCGGGGCCTGCTCAAGCTCGCCGATCCACATTTCGCGCTTGCCGGCATCATGCGAGCCGCCCTCCACGAACGATCCGGCCGGGTACTGGGGCGGTTCCGGCCGCATGGTGTCCGTCATCTCCATCCTCCATTGTTGTGCCGGTGGAGCCCATTTCTCCGTGCCGCGGCACGTTCGACGGCGTCCTTCTTCGGACGCGCGGGTTGTCGGAGTCGAGCCTGCATACTCGTTGTGCTGCCGAGAATCCTCCCAGTCACGTCGTTTGATATCCCTCGTACCGAGAAGCGCAACCCGGGTACGAGAGGAAGCGCGGGACTACGGAGCATATTGCATTCGATGTCCGCAAGAAGCAGCCCCGTGCCTCCGTCGAGGACCGGGGGCCGGATCTTGCAACAGTTAGACGAGATCGAGCTGGGGGATGCAGCCACGGCCGGTGCAGGTTCGGAAGGCAAAGCGGTTGATCGGGCTGGTCGCATCCGGAACGGCATCCCGCTCCGGGGGTGATCGTCGTGGAGCGGTCGGAACGTCCCGCTTCGGTCGAGACATTCGAACACACCGCCGATGTCGGCCTGGTCGTCCGCGCGGCCACGCTGGAGGCGCTGTTCGCCGGCGCGGCCGACGGGTTGGTCGCGCTGACCATCGATCCGGCCGGACTTCGCGACGACGAGCACGAGCGCGTCTCTATCACCGCCGCCGACCGCGCAGCGTTGCTCGTGGCATGGCTCAACGAGATCGTGTACCTCCTGGACACGCGCGGGTTCCTGCCGCGTCGTTGCCGGATCGTGGAGGTGACCGATACCACGCTCACCGCCGAGCTTGCCGGGGACATCGTGGATCGCACCCGCCACGACGTGAGGAGGATGGTGAAGGCGGCCACGTACCATGGTCTCAGCCTGGTGCAGACCGGCGCCGGTTGGGAAGCCCGCGTGATTCTCGATCTCTGACCGCCGGTAGCGTGGCCGGCGAGCCATCACCAGTAGGATGGTCGGCGGCGTCCGTGCGCTCCGGGCAGGGTTCGCACAAGCGCGCGCGTATGAGGTAGGTACGACAAGCGGATGCCGGGGGTCGACTCACCCAGCGCATGGCAGTCGAGCCGGATGGGAGAGGGGGCGCCTCGGTCGACGCCGCTCGGGGGACCGGTGGTGGCTGAGGATCGCACGCTTTATATCCAGACCGAAGACTGGACCCCAGACATCGTGGTCATCAGTCTTGGCGGCGAGCTCGATTTGAGTACCGTGGCCCGGCTGGCGGAGGTCGTCGAGGACCTGATTGCGCGCAAGGATGTCATCGTCGACCTCAGCGGACTGCAGTACATCGACAGCACCGCCATCGCCGCCCTGGCCCAGCTTCACAACCGCGCCGTCCGGTTGGGACGCCGGCTGATCCTCGCCCAACCGTCATTGTTCGTTCAGCGAATCTTGGATCTGACGAGCCTGCGGCACGCCGTTATCGTTTATCCGGAGGTCGCCGTGGCGCTTGACGCGCTTCGCGAGAAGCCGGTGGCGAGTGGGGTGTCCATCCGGGAAGAACCGATGACCGTGGGCGATATCGCCCGGGACGTGGCCGCCGCGGCACGCGCGGCGGACGAATGGGTGAAACGGGTCCAATCTCCGGCGACACTGGATGTGCTGGTCGACATGCTCGTGCAGCGGCTGATCGACCGGGTGGACCGCGGTGGTGCGGAGTTCGTCACCGAGGAGCAATTCTACGACATTCTCTTCGGCGACGCCGGCGCGGGCGCAGTCGAGGGCACGAGCTCCCTGAGGCACGCCACGGCGGCCATCCGATCGCTGTTCAACAGCGTGATCGCGCCGCAGCTCGCTGACCGGCTAGCGGAGCGGAACCACCCGCGGATACGCGTCACGAGGCACGTGTGGATCCGCGTGGGGCACTGGGACGTGACGGTGGCACCCCGGTGACGACCAAGGCGCCGCGCTAGCCCCGCACGGCGCCCTTCGTGAGCCCCGCCACGAGAAAGCGCTGCACCACGAGGACTCCGAGCAGACGGGTAGGCGGTAATAGGTGTGGCAGCCCTCCCGCTCGAGTGCTGGTAGGGCCGCATTCGATGTGTCACAATCATACGGGCGGCGGTTTTGCCGCTTCAAGATTTTGAATCCAAGAATGAAACGCGACGCACGTGGCTCGCTGTGCTCGAACGATCACCGACACAGCAAGAGGTGGGGGGATGGTGGTGGAGCTGGACGCTCGGTCGCAACAGCGGCTCACGACGAATCCGTTGTGGCGGTGGCGAATCGCAAGCCGGCGCGATGCGACGGAAGTTGAGGGGGCGCTGGGGTTGCCGCGAGGACGCCTGGAGAGTTGGGAGATGGGCACCGCCGTGCCGAGTGGAGCAGACCTGAGAAAGCTAGTCCGGCTGACCGGGATTTCCGACCTGGGGGCGCAGTGGGCGACCTGGGCTAACTCACGACAATCATCGTCTTGATGGCGCCGTCGCGGTGCGCGCTCTGGAGGGCGAACGCTTCCGCCGCCCTGTCCAGGGGGAACCGGTGAGTGATCAGTGGAGAGAATCGCACGCGCCCGGCACGAACCATCTCGATTGCCCGCGGGAACACTCTCCCCATGCGACGCTGAAACTTCACGGTCAACGCCTTGCGCCGGGCGACGGACGTCTGGAGCGCGACCGTGTCGCCCGCGGGAATCCCAACCAGGACGACCCGCCCGCCGATGCGCGCGACCTGGATCGCGGCTTCCACGCCGGATGCCGCGTCGGTCGCCTCGAGCACGACGTCGACCCCGCGTCCGTTCGTCCATCCCTGCACCGCATCCGGCTCTTCCGCAACGCCGTCTACCTCCAGACGGCGGGCGGCATCGAGCCGGTACCGCAACGGATCGAGGACGAACACGCTTCCGGCGCCGGCCCCCCTTGCGACCTGCGCCGCCATGAGCCCGATGGGGCCGGCCCCGATCACTGCCACGGAATCCATGGGGTGCAGATGGGCCAGATCGAGGCAATGGATGGCGACGCCGAGGGGTTCGAGCAGCGCCGCTGTTGCTGCGTCGAATTGAGGCGGCACCGGAATGATCGCGTCCGCCGGCGCGGCGTGGTACTCCGCGAGCCCGCCGTGTGTTCCCGGGTTCCCCGCGAACGCCTGGTAAGGGCACAGGTTGGGATCCCCGGCGAGGCACCACTCACATCGGCCGCACGGCCGTGCCGGTTCCACCGCCACCAGGCGGCCGGGCGGCAACCCCAGAGCTTCGCCGCGGTCGTCGGCGATCCGCGCGGAGAACTCATGACCGAGAACGAGCGGGGATGCGGGATCGATCGAGTCGCCCGAATCCTGCCGGTAGAAGTGCAGGTCGCTCCCGCAAATGCCGACCTCGAGGACACGCAATAACAATTCGCCGTCCCCCGGGACAGGATCGGGCATTGTCTCGATTCGCAAGTCTCCAGCTCCGTACAGCCGCGCAGCTCTCATACTACACAACTTCGCGGCTGCGCTTGCCGTTTCCCTGTGGCCGGCGAATGGGACGTGCCAGACCCGGCCTCTTGGGTTGCACGCGCACGCTGGCCATCGGGGCGGCAGAGCGACGAGCCGGGCGAATGCCCAGGCGGGCGAAGCACGCGCAGCAGCCACTGGGTGGAGAAAAACGCAAGAGTCGGGATCACGATCACCAGCACCACGATGAGCCAGAACGACGGGCGCCGAACCAGCGGCGGTCTCCGGACTGGCCTGGTCACGGCTTGTTCGGCGGACACACGCCCGAAGCGCGCATCCATTCCGGCGTCAGATCCGCGGTCAGGCGCATCGCAGGCAGGCTGAATACGGCGTAGCTTGGTACCCTGAGCAGCGCACCGAAGGAAGACTCCTGTTGTGTTGGACGGCCGGCGGCCTCCCCCTAGACGTTTGGTCCGCTGGCCGGCGGCGTTCAGTTCGCGGCGCCGAACCGTACCTCCTGGGCGGAGCAGGAGGGGTTTCGTCGGGTCTGGAAGACCCCTATTGCCCCGATTTTCGCGAGATCCTTGCCGAGAGGTGCGTAGTATGGCAGCATCTGTGATCGGACAGTCACTCCGCCGCGTGGATGGTGAGGAAAAGGTCACGGGCCGGGCGAAGTTTGCGGGCGACGTGGAGTTGCGGGGGACGCTGTACGCGAGGGTTCTGCTCAGCCCGCATGCCCACGCGAGGATCCGGAGGATCGCGAAGGAGGCGACCCGTGCAGTCCCCGGGGTGGTCGCCGTTCTTACCGCGGACGATCTCCCGTTCGGCGATCCGGCGCCCTCGTCGAGGGCGCGGTGCCTGCTCGCGCGCGGTGAAGTGAGATATGCCGGCGAACCCGTGGCCGTCGTCGTCGCTGAAATGGAAGCGGCCGCCCACGACGGGTTGGAACGGCTGGCCGCGTCGACCGAGTACGATCTCCTCCCGGCGCTGGCGGATCCCGCGGCAGCGGCGTCGCCCGACGCGCCGCTCGTGCAGCCGGAACTCTCGGGGAAAAGTTCGGAGGCGCTGCTGCACGCCGCGCTCAAGACGGAAGACGAAGGGGCGCAGGCGCCGAGCAACGTGGCGAGCCGCGTCCGGTTTTCTCGGGGCGACATCCAGCGCGGCTTCGCGGCCGCAGCCGCGGTTGTCAGCCGCCGTTTCCGGACGTCCATTGTGCACCAAGCCTACATCGAACCTCACGCGACCGTGGCCGAGTACGATCCGTACGGGCGGCGGCTCACCGTGTGGACCGCTACTCAGGGCCTGTTCTACGCGCGGGAGACCATCGCCGCCGTGCTGGGTCTTCCCGAGTCGTCCGTCCGCGTCATGCCGATGACGGTTGGGGGCGGGTTCGGAGCCAAGATCGTGCTGCTCGAGCCATTGGCCGGCGCCCTCGCGATGACGCTGGGTCGGCCGGTGCAGCTGGCGCTCACCCGCATGGACGAGTTTCGCACAGGGACACCGGCCCCTCAGTCCATCCTCGACGTGAAACTCGGTGCCCGCCGCGACGGCACGCTCACCGCGCTCCAGGCGAGGCTGCTGTTCGATGCCGGGGCCTTCCCGGGCGCTCCCGTTAGCATCGCCGCGCTGCTGCTCGGAGGCGCATACCGCGTAGACCATCTGGACGTTCAGGGACAGGAAGTCTTGACGCACAAGGCCCCGGTGGGAGCGTATCGCGCGCCGGGCGCGCCGCAGGCCACGTTTGCGATCGAATCGCTCGTAGACGACCTGGCGCGCGCACTCGGCCACGATCCGGTGGAGTTCCGCCTGCGAAATGTCTCGCAGGCGGGTGACCCCATGCCCACCGGGGAGCCGTGGCCGAGGATTGGGCTCCGTGAAGCCCTCGAGGCCCTGCGGGAAGATCCACTGGTGCGATCGCGCCGCCACGCGGCCGCCCACGAAGGGGTGGGGATCGCGGTCGGCGGCTGGCTCGGTGGTCTGGAACCTGCGAGCGCGTGCGTCCGGATGAGTAGCGACGGCAGCGTCCAGGTGCTCGTCGGGTCGGTCGACATTAGCGGGACGTCAACCG
>Ga0187782_10001001_pt1 | contig 20209 bp, 9 predicted proteins | sample 0715_SJ02_MP15_2_FD_132454 | JGI IMG/M metagenome (GOLD analysis project Ga0187782, IMG submission 132454) | Tropical peat soil microbial communities from peatlands in Department of Meta, Colombia - 0715_SJ02_MP15_20_MG | ecosystem: Environmental > Terrestrial > Soil > Wetlands > Peat | place... | reverse complement strand
CGAGAAAAAGTGGACAATGCTGAGCAGATGATCCGCGGTTACTATCAGAGCAAAAAGCAGGCAATGCCCGCGGACATGGAAGAAGCGCTCAAAGGCATCCCCTCCTTTGTCGAAAAGGGCGAGCAGTTGCTGCGGGAAATGCAGAAGAAGGGAATGACGTACCTGATCGTGGACCTTCGAGGAAACAGCGGCGGTTACACGTCGAGTGCCTTTCCTTTCTTTTACCAAATGTATGGCGATATGTACTACGGCCATCACTTCCGGAATGAGTTTGTCACTCGGGTTTCGCAACTCCTCCTTGACAAGTACCACGCGACGCTGGAGGAAATGCGCAAGAAGCTCAATGACCCTGAGTTAGAGCTGGGAGGTTATCATTTTGAGGAAGAAGAAACGCTAAGCGCAGAGGCGGAGCGAAAAAAGGCGATCGCCGAGTACTTGGACAAGCATTACTCCTTTGCGAAAAGCCTGGAGGCCCTCGACGGGAAACCTATTTACACTCCCAAGAAAGTTGTCGTGCTCTGCGATCCGGGCACGTTCAGCGCCGCGTTCCACACGATGGCTTACCTCAAAGACATGGGGGCGGCGGTGGTGGGCGTCCCGTCTTCGCAGTCGCCGAACGCTTTCATGGCGACGACGGAGTTTAAGCTGCCCGAATCAGGTCTTCGTGGATCCATTTCGAATTCCATGCAGATCTTCATCCCGGACGATCCAAAGGCCGATGTCTTCCATCCCGATTTTGAAGTCACTTATTCAATCTTCAAGAAGTACGATTTTGACGAAGAAACAACCCTCAGGTATGCCCTCGACCTGATCGCGGAAGGAAAGCTGTAGACCCCGGCGCGGGTGCGGAGCTCACTCATCGCTGCACTTAGCGCTTGCGGAGCTTCTCGTAAAGTTGCAGCTCTTCCTGGCCGTGTTCTTTGTCGCCCGCGCGGAGGTAGGCCTGCGCCAAGTGGTAGTGGGCATCGGGTCCGTCGGGATTCAAGCGGACGGCCGCTCGAAGCTCCGCAATGGCTTCCGGCTCGCGATGCTGGTCATGGTAGAGAATTCCGAGCTGGAGATGCGCGTCTGCCGATCGTGGATCGAGCGCAAGCGACTTCCTGAACAGAGCTTCGACCTGAGTCATGTCAACGCCTGGCTCGCCATTACCCGTGCCTTTCCATAAGCTGAGCGCGCCATAGTAGTAGGCGAGCGCATTGTTTGGGTTGGTCTCCATGAACCTCTTCATGCGCTTCGCAACCTCGTCGGCGTGCCCCTTGGAAACGTTGTACATCTTGCCGAGAAACAGGTAAGGGCGAGGATCGGAGGGATCGAGGTCTGACGCGTGGCAGAGAGCTTCGATGGCCGCATCGTACATATTGCCAGAATAGAGCGCAATACCAAGGCCGATGTACATTCGCAGAGAATTGGGGAAAAGTGCGACACCTCGCTTGAAAACTTCTATGGCGGGATTGTTGGTGCCGCCCACCAGCAGCAGTTCGTTTCCCAAGTCGAAGATGTTCTTCTCACTCGGGTCCATCTGCGCCGCAAGCTGGAACTCGCCGAGCGCCGAGGGATCGTGCAAGGCTTCTCCGGCGTGCCCGAGCAGATTGTGGAATTCGGCAGTGTCCTTGCACGGCCTCAAGTCTTGCAGGAGGAGCTGCGCCTTCGCCGGGCTCTTGGTTTCGAGATAGGCACGGGCCAAGTCGTAACCGTTAGGGCAGTCTCCGGGGTTCAACTCTTGCGCTTTTTCGAGATAAGTGATTCCATCTTTCGGGTCTCCAGCAGAAAGATAATATTCTCCGAGTTGATGATTCTTGTCAAAACTGGAGGGATCAGCGCGGAGGGCTTCGAGGAGGCCGCGTTCTTGTTCCGTGGCCTCGGGTCTTCCCGGCTCTCGCTCCCGGGGCGCGCTGCCAGAGAGGCTCGGGCCCTCGCTCAACAAACGACGCGGGCTCTCGGCTTGCGAGGAGTACCCGGCTGCATCAATCGTGGTTTTGACCCCGCTGGCCTTGAGTGGTGTGTCGTCGTAATAACTGGGCTGCTCTGTGCCCGCGGGCGCTTGGTTGGGTTGTGGCTGGGCTGTGGCGGTCAGAAGCAAGTCGACGGTGGTAGAGGTTCCGCCCGCAACCCGCACCTCGGCCCGAGTTGCAGGCCGATAGCCGGCAGCCTCGGCGAATAGGATATAACTGGCGGGTTCAAGGGAAGGAAACGAATAATGCCCATTCTGGTCGGCTGTGACAACTTGCCGGGTACCATCGGCCGCCACCAGAGTTACCTTTGCGCCGGCAATCGGGACTTTGGAGGGATCGGTTACGGTCCCCGTCACCGTGCCTTTCTCGCCTGGCAGGAGGGAACCCGCTCCCACCAAGGACATCAGCGCAGGCGTGGGACTTGCCCTACCCTGGTTCCCTGACAAAAGGGTCCCCGCTCCCACCAAGAATGCCAGGAGGCAGCTCAGGGGGATACGGCCGACTTCGGCCCCGCCGTAGACAGGTCGCCTGGAGATGTTACCCCTAGACATACGCTAATCTTTGTAGGCTATCCATTTCCCTCGGACGTGTCAAGGGGAAATGTCAGGGGTCCCTAATCCGTCGTTAGCGGGAGTGAAGGACGTACCGGCGCATGGCCATGCGCTCCGGCAACCCACCTGACCGCACCCGGGTGGCGTCGGTGTCGAGAGCCAGCTATCAGGCGCCGGGTCCCGCGCGCCGGCGACGCGTCCCATATGCCAGGATCCCCGCTCATGTAGCCCCCTTGGGGCTCGTTAAGGCTCTCCCCTTTCGACTCCGGAGCTTCGCTTCGTTTTGCGCAAATGGCGCTCTTTTTGCTCTTTTTAGCCTCCAATTTGGCTTCGTTTCAGGTCCATCTTAGGTTCATTTTAGGTTCGTTTTTCAAGGCTCTTCCTTTGTTTTCAAGGACTTCTTAGCTTCGTTCCCACTATTTTTCATTTTTTGCAGTTCCCGGCTTCCCCCTCTGGCCGGAGCGGCCCGGTTTTGGCTCGCGCCTGGGGGCAGGGGGCCATGGCTTGCGACGGATTGTCCCTGGCCTGACCACCATACTAGGCTATCATCTCTCGGCGGTTTTGTCAAGCGAAAACGGCTGCCCCTAATCCGTGGATAACCACCGGCGGGACTGGTAGGGCGCACGGGCGTGGCCCCTACGCCCCATCCGGTTTCACCCAGAGGGTGGTGCCTGGAGGGGCGAGGCGGCGCCCCGCCCCTACTTCCCCGCTGCCTACCCCCACGTTATCGACGGATTAGGGGTCCGTGCCGCTACGTTGAAAAACGCTTGTGCGGGGAATATAATTTGCTAGGGTTACCTCAGGAGCTGGCATGCGATTCGAGGGAAAGCTGCCGGAAGAAGTTCAGGACGCTTTGAGGAAAGGCCTCCTCAAGCGCCTACCGCTGACCTTCCTTCCCTTCACCAATCAGCAACTGCGCGAGTGGGACTACCTTTTTCCTTACGAGCGACAGTCGGTTCAGCGACTCCTCGTTTACGTGGCCGGCCTGAGCGAGGAGGAGTTTTCCAGCCTCTTCCGGGATGTCGTGCGGCTGGAAGAAGAGATGGGAGTGCGCCACTGGCCGCAGTTCTCGACCAATGAACAGACCATAGAGAATTCGTCCTTGCTCGCCCGTTCGCCATACTTCCAGGAATGGCGGGCGGCCGTGCAGGCGGTCTTCGACGCGGTTGACCAGCGCGGGCCCAAGACGGAGGCCGCCGGCAAGCCGGGACGCCGTCTGATTCTGCTGATCCTCCCCCGGCCCCTTCCCCTCGATCCAGCGACGGTCTGGAGCAAGTGGCAGGGAATCGGCCGGCCGCTGAAGCTCGACCTCGCCCTGTCGGGTGAGACTCCCAGCCTTGCGGAAACTCTTCTGGGAGGCACAGCCAGGGCGGCCGGAGGGCGTTCCGGAGGATTGTTGGATGTGGCGCTGCGCCACCCGGACATCTCGCTTGCGGACGCTTGGGTTTGTGATGCCGGGTCCAGCCTGATCGATTGGCTGCTGAAGGGAGGGCCCTCCGGCGCCACGCTCCCTCCCGCCATCTTGATGGGCTACGGCAGGCTGACTTCCTTTCGGGAAAGCTTCGCGCACGAAATGAACACCATGCGCAAGGACCTGACCGACGCGGACGCGGTGTTCGATTATCTGCGCAAAGTCGAGGTCGCGCCCTGGTGTCCCGCGGAAGTGGCCGCTGTACCAGCCATCCGGGAATTCCTGCGGTCGCTTTATCTCAGCGGCAACGGCGCCCTGCTCTTTGGGAACTCCTTCGTGGAGTGGGCGGCGTCGGAAGCGCTCCGTCGCGCCCGCCCATCCTTTCTAGTGGCGCAGTTCGGAGTTCGTAATAAGCCCAAGCCCTTTACCGGCGTGATCCTGTTTGAAAACCCGGAAAAGCTGAATCCGCTCCCACCCGTCCCAGACTTGCCAGGCAGCGCCGTTGATGCCGAAATGCTGGCGCTATACGTCTGGCTGGCCGCCAAACGTTACCAGGAGTACCAAAGTTCGACCGCGTGCGTCTGTCTCGCCGAGAGCCTTTCCCAAGCCTACGTTGTCGCCCCCCAGGAATTCCCCCTCGGGCGTGAAACGACCCCCGTTGGGTTCGATCAGCTCAGCGCCGCTCTGCGCGACTGGATCGCCTGAAGAATTGTCGATTGACGATTGCCGATTGCCAGAACGGAAAATGGAAACTAGAAATTGGATCCTGGCTTCTAAATACCAGTTTCCTGTTCCCGCTCTCTGGTTCTTCAATCACAAACTACCGGTCCTCAGATTGGACACCAGTTTCCATTTTCCAATTCCCGCTTGCCAATTTCCAGTTTCTATTTTCCGGTTTCTGTTTTCTGCTCTTCCTTCATCGAATAAACAAACTGCAGAATCTCCGACCGCTGCTTGTCGACATCCGCCAAATGCTGCTCGTAGAGTTGCTTGTGGATTGCGAATTCCTTATCCGCCAGTTCCTTTTTCCCCAGGTGAACATAAGCCTGCCCCAGCCGGAAGTGAGCGTCGGGGACATTCGGGGAAAGCTGAAGCGCCCGCTGGTACTCTGGCACCGCCTCGGCGTATTGGTGGCGCTGGGAGTAAAGGTTGGCAAGCTGGAGATGGGCGTCAGCGAACGACGGGTCAAGCGCGATGGCTCTTTTCAATTCAGACTCAACCTGGTCGAGGTAGGCAGGGGAAGTCTCCGACCGCCTGCCCTTCCAAAGGCTGATGGCGTAATAGAAGGTGGCCTGGGCATCACGGGGCCGCAGTTCCGAAAATCGGCGGAAGCACTCCACAACCTCATCGGCCAGGCTGGGGGCGCGGTCATACGCTTTGCTTAAGAACTGGTAGGCGCGCGGGTCGGAAGGGTCCAGGCGGGCGCCGCGCAGCAGGGCTTGCACGGCGTCGTCGTAGCGCCCGCGCAGGTAAAGGGCGAGGCCCAGTCCGATGGCGAGGCGGGGAGAGTTAGGATAACGCTTCAGCCCTTCAGAATAAACCTCGATGGCGGGTTCCACAGTTTGATGGACTAGCAGCTCGCCGCCCCAATCAAAGAGGTTCGATTCGCTCGGCTCCAGGTGCGACGCCTTCTCATATTCGTTGACGGCGGTTACATAGTTCCGGGCTTTTTCTTCAACACCAGCGAGCAGGTTATGCAGCTCTGCCGTGTCCTTCTGCTTCAAAAGCTCCTGAATCTGCCGGCGGGCCTCCGGCAAGCGGTCCTGTTCCTCGTAGGCGAGCGCCAGGTCGTATCCATTGTCATACGACCCGGGATTCTCACTCTGGGCCTTTTCCAGGTACGGGAGGGCCGCCGCGATTCTTCTCGCGCGCAAGTAGAACGAGCCCAGATTGCGGTTGGCGTCGAAACTCGACGGCTCGAGTTTGACGACCTCTTTGAATTCCTTCTCCGCCAGCTCCATCTTGCCCCGCCGCGCCAAGTTGGTGGCCAGGTTGTTCCGGGCCTCCCCGGACTCAGGACGCAGGCGGGCTGCCTGCTCGAGGGGCGTGGCGGCTTTTTCATCCTGGCCTTCGGCGGAGTAAACCAGCCCCAGCAGTTCCTGAACCTCAAAACTCTTGGGCAGAGCTTTGACGAGTGATTCAAGCTCCTGCTGGGCGGCAGTGTACTGTCCGGAATTGAAATGAGCGAGGGCGGACTGAAACTTGCGGTCCTGCGCGCTGTTCCCTGCCGTGTTTGCCTGGCTTGCTGCGCCCGACGGTGACAACCCTGCAAGAATAACCAGACCTGCCGACAACCAGCGAATAGCGAACATAGCGTCTTTATCTTAGCAAATCATCACTCACACGAGGTCGAGCGCCATTTTCAAAGCGCGGTCCAAATCAACGAGCTTCGATCTGGAGAGAGAACCGATGAAATTCGTAAGATCGCTCTTACGCAGGTTTACAAGGTTATCGCACATGATCCAGCACGGATGCTTTAATCCCTCCTCTGGGCCCACTGGAACCTGGGTTGATAATCCTTGCCCGCTGCTGAACACCGGTGCGCATATCACAGTGGAAAACTTCGAGTCAATCAGAACCTGGCGGCCTACAACCACGAACGCTCGATACAGCTTGGGATCACCGCCCGGCTTATGAACCCGATAAAGCTCGCCTCGCCTCACTATTGCTCCATAGTTCCGATTATTCTTCAGTCGGTTGGTAATCCATTACATCTGCCGCTTCGGTATTGAGCTGATCAGCGGCCTGGTTGATTTTTCCCAGGTCTCGGGCATTTATAGCCGCCCGCGCGCGCTCGAACAGATATCCGCGTAAGATGCGCTCAATGAGCGCGGAGCGGGAGCTTTTCGCTCCGGCCAAGCGGTCAATCTTGGCAAGCACGTCGCTTGATAGTGTGATAGAAGTCTTCTCTTTCATACTACTAGTATACTACCGAGTCCTGCTGGGCGGCAATAGCCCAGGGTCCTAAGGAAAAGCCCCGGGCCACAAAACCAGGGGGCCGCGCTACCGCGTTCTAGCTTCGGGCGGCGACCTGATTTCAGATTCCGCAGGGAACAAAAAGGGCGCCCCGTGAATTGGGGCGCCCGAGGTAGCTTCGTAGGGGCGCCCCTTGTGGGCGCCCGCTCTCCGGCCCAAAGCTTCGTGCGGCGGGCCGGGGGCGGGCACGAGGCCCGCCCCTACAGCAGTTCTAGAAGTACAGCTTCAGAGCAAATTGGATCTGGCGCGGATCGAGGAAGGGGAAGCGCGTAGACCCAATCTTGCCAAAATTGGTGTTGTTGAAGGACGTCGACCCGGACACACCGACGACACCGTTGCCGCTAAATCCTGGGGCGTTGAACGTGGGGTGGTTAGTGAGGTTGAAGAACTCCGCCCGGAACTCCAGCCGCTTACTCTCAGTTAATTTGAAGTTCTTGAAGGTCGAGAAATCGAGCCGTCCGATGGCGGGTCCAGAGGTCTGAGAAGTGGTTCCTCCCAACAGCCCTTGGCAAATTGAGACGGGTGTGCAGGGGGCGGGTGTCGTGCCCGAAACGGTAATACTGGGCAAGTTGGTTACCGGTACGGTATGGAAGGAGGGTTGTGGGAAGCCCGGTGCGGGGGTGGGCTGAGTGAAGGCATTCGCGTTCCAGAAATCGTCCACGGGGTGTCCGTTATTCGTGAATTGGCTCTGTCCCGGAACCGTCAGGGCGTTGCAGCCGATGCTATTGTTGGTCCCGTACGGGCAACCAATGGTGACCGGCTGGCCGCCTTCGAGCACGGCGTTCCAGATGAATTGCCAGCCGCCCACGATCTGATTGGTGATGCCGGACGCGTGCGAAAGGAAATGGCTGCCGGCGCCAAAGGGAAGCTGGTATCCCCCGCTGTAGTGGAACACGTTGAAGATGTTAAAGTCGCAGTCGCCATAATCCCCTTGGATTCCAAACCCCTGGACCCAGGCCGCACGGTATCCGATAGCGCTTCCGTTGAGCAGATCGCCCGAATCGCTCCGGCAGTGCGACCAAGTATAGGTGGCGAGGAAGTTCAAGCCGTTCGAATAGCGCTTTTCGAGGCTTGTCTGGAGGCCGTTGTAATAACTGCTTCCAGCGCTCATCTGGTAGCTCCCCCCCGAGCCAAAGTCGGGGAAGGGCTCGGCGCTGCCCGGACCGGAAGTATTGGCAAGGGGATTCATTTCGATATCCGGCTCCGAGTTCGCCCCAGGGTCCACATCCAGGTGACGGGTCGAATTGCCTACATAACCGACACTGAGAGTCATGCTGGGCGTGATTTCATACTCGAGCGTGAAGTTATACCCCATGGTGTACGGCGTCTTGAAATTGTACTGAAGCCCCTCGAGGCCCGCCCCCTCGGTATTGACAAGAGCCGGGTCAAGGGGAATACAGGGGAACGTATTCTCGAGGGTGAGGCCGGTAATGCAGCTTCCCCCGCTGGCGTTCTTGATGGTGATAGGAGTACCGCCATTGGGGTAGTAATAATCCAAAGTGAATTGGAACGGATAGTTCTCACCAATGTTCGGTCCGTACCCGGCATTCTCAAACCCGTTGTAGAAGATGCCGAACCCGGTGCGCGCGACCAACTTTGGCACGACCCGGTAAGCGATGCCGATGCGGGGGCCGAAGTTAGTGTTTTGTGAAGTGGCCAAGGCGAAGTTGCTGAGATACTCAAGATCAATGTTATCCTTGGTCAGCCCAGCGGGGAAGGTCGAATTCACCGTGATCGCCTGGTTCTTTCCATTGCTGGGCTCCAGGTACTTCGCTTGGCCTCCGGAAATCACATTGGGCAGGAAGTTAGCTTGGCGCCCGTGGTTCTCCACAATCTGGCCAAAGTGGTCCCAACGCAGGCCGAGATTTACGGTCAACTTCGGCGTTACTTTCCAGTCGTCCTGGAAGTAGCCGGCCCAATAGTTGTGGCCGTCATCGCTGGGGGAGAAGTTCGAGATATAGACCGTATCCGCGCCACCGAAGTTACTAATCCCATCGGCGACGGTGGTGGGCCCCGGCGTCACCAAGATCTGCGACAGTCCCGAGCCGTAATTGAGCTGGCCATGCGACCAAGCCGGCTGGAGGGTTGAGAACTTGATATGCTGAAGCTCCATGCCCATCTTGAAACTGTGCTTCCCGTAGATTTTGGTCAGGTTCTCCGTGAGCTGCGTGGTCTGAGTGATTTCATCGGACGGCAAGAAGGCGTTCGACCCGAGGGTGTTCAGGCCGCCGATGGAAATCGCCGGCAAGCCGCCATTTTCGGATACTTGCGCAATGCCTTGGATGCCGTATTGGGCAGGGAGATTATTCAGTTCGTTTGCCACGGGCCCGAAACGCGTGGCGTGGAGGCGATCTTCTCCCAGACGCACTTCGTTGACGAGGGTGGGGGAGAAGATATGCGTATAGCTGAGCGCTGCCAGGATTGACTTCGCATCCTGGTCGCCCTGCTGGAACGCCCCGCCATCCGCAATGCCCGCAAAAGGTCCAGGTAGAAAGATGGGGTCGCTGATGTAACTGAATGTTCCAAACACCTGGTCCCTATCGGTCTTGTTCCAGTCCATGCGCGAGTCCACGGCATCGCGGTGCTCATCCAGAATAGGATCCGTAGTGTTGTTATTGACGATGATCGGGGACGTGGATGTTCCCACCGCCTGGGCCGCCGGGAAAAGGCCTAGAACCTTGACCGCGTTCGGATCGATCCGACCGACGGGGATTTGATTAAGCTGGCAATTCGTATTGCTCGGGCAGACGGCGGTAAAGTTCGTTAGGGCGCCCACCGCGATGGGGACGGCGGCCGTAGAACTATAAAACGGGTCGGAAACCCAGCCGTTGTATATCGCAGTAAGGCCAGTCACAGGGTCCACCTGGCCCTTTACTGTCGGCCGCAAGGTGGCGGGATCGTTGAACGTTCCATCGGGGATCGTTCGACCCAGATTGTCCGTATAGGTGCAGTTCCCGTTGCTAAGGCAGGCCGGATCGGTCTGGCCCAGAATATTATCGGCTAGGTTGGTAAACCCGCTGGACGACTCAAGAGGAGTGGGGACAGAGTTTGTAAACACGCTCCCTTGGCGCCTGCGCAGGCCCTCGTAGTCGGCGAAGAAGAACAGCTTGTTCTTTCCGTTGTAGAGGTGGGGAATCACCACGGGCCCGCCGATGGTGCCGCCAAACTGGTTCTGGCGGTATTCGCCCTTTTTGATGCCTCCTTCATCCTCAAAAAAGTCGGCGGCATCGAACTTGTCGTTGCGCGCAAATTCCCACAGGTCGCCATGCAGGCCATTGGTTCCGGACTTGATGGTGGCGTTCATGATGGCGCCGCCCGCGCGGCCGTACTGGGCGCTGAAATCGCTGGTTTGGACCTTGAACTCTGAAAGGGCGTCCGGGGGCGGAAGCACGACAAAGTTGGTGCCGTTCAGGAAGTCGACGTTGTCAGAGTTATTGTCAATGCCATCGAGGAGGTAGTTGTTTTGGGAGGGGCGTAAGCCGTTGGCTGAAAAGGCGCCGTTGGCGGCGTTGCCGCGCGTATCGGCTTGGGGCGTGTTGACGCCTGCTACCACTTGGGCGAGGAAGGTAAAGTTCCGACCGTTCAAGGGCAGGTCGTTCACGCTTCGGCTAGTGACCACCTGCCCGATCGAGGCATCTTGCGTTTGCAAGGCGGGAGGAGCAGCGGTCACTTCCACCGTTTGGGTAACGACGCCGGGCGTGAGCGAGAGGTCCACGACCAAGTGCTGGTCAATACTGAGCGCGATGTGGGATTGAACAGCTTTGGAAAAACCTGCGGCTTCGGCGCTTACTGAGTAACTCCCGATCTTGACCGGTGTGAACATGTAACCGCCGTCAGGTCCGGTAGTTGTGGTAACAACAAGGTTGGTCCCCTCGTTCGTCAGGGCCACCTTGGCACTGGGGATCACCGCGCCGCTTTGGTCCTTGATTGTGCCTTGGATAGAGCCGAAGTCGACCTGGGCACGAAGGCTCTCAGAAGCTAGAAGCAAGAGAGCGGCGACTGCCAGGGCCGAAAAGAGAAAATGCAGGAAACTGCTGCGTCTTTGCATCCGTTCATCCTCCTGTCATCCACCGCATGCGCATGCGGGTGGAGATCTGCGAAATGATGAAGTGGCGGGCGGCCAGCTTGGCCTGGAAGCAAGAGTCGGCTCTTGGTCGTCTCTCCTCGAGGTTCTGCTGCCGCGTGGCTACTGAACCATAATGCAAATCGAGTGGCGCTTTCTCTTCAGGGACACCTGAAGGGATAAGGAACGCTCTTGTCCTCGATTTCTGGAGACTTCTAACCCGACGCAATTCTAGGGACTCTTAACCCGACGCAAGAGAAAAAGCACCTTAAACGCTTAACCTTGTACCACTCTTCAAAGAGGCTTGTCAAGCTTTTTTTATGGCGATTCTAAATTCCTCTTGGGGTCGTCTATTGACTCAAATTGGGGCGAGTAGTATTTTCATATTACGCAGTCACCGTTCTTTGCCGAGGTCGTGACTTCGCCCATGGCTCTAACCATCCGGGATGTCGCTCGTGAAGCAAAGCTCTCCACCGCTACGGTCTCGCACGTTCTCAACAAAACGGGTCAAGTGAGCCGCGAGACGCGGCGCCACGTCCTGGCGGTAGTGCGCCGCCTCGGTTACGTCCGCAACGCATACGCGCACAACCTGGCCTCGAGAAACAGCCGCACGCTGGGCATGATCGTCTCCGACATCGAGAACCCCTTTTTCCCGGAGGTCATCAAGAGCTTCGAGACTCGCGCCCGGCAACTGGGCTACGAAGTCATCCTGAGCAATACAAACTACGACCCTGGCCTCATGCGGCAGGCGACCGAGAAAATGCTCGAGCACCACGTGCGCGGCGTGGCGGTGATGACTTCTGAGGCCAACCTGCAATTGATCGACGAAATCGCCCGGCGCCATATCGCCGTCACTTTTCTGGACCTGGGACCGGTGCGGCGCTACGTCAGCAACATGCGCATCGACTATTTCTCCGGCATTCAACAAGTGGTCGAGCATCTGTTTGAGCTTGGCCACCGGCAAATGGTTTTTGCCGGCGAGCGACCGGGGTTGAAGTCGAACATTGCGCGCCACGAAGCGTTTATCAAGTGCATGAAAGCACTGGGCTTGGACTCCGGCCCGACCCTGCATGGCGACTTACGTTTTGAAGGTGGCGTGGCGGCGGGACAGGCCATCCTGAAGCTGAAGCCCCGGCCCACAGCCGTGGTGGCCGTCAATGATCTGACGGCCGTGGGCCTCATCAAAGCCTTCACGCAATCAGGGCTGCGCGTGCCGGAAGATATTTCCGTGACGGGCTTCGATAAGATTCGTCTCGGAGACTACATCACTCCTGCGATCACGACGGTAGACGTGCATCGCGACACGCTAGGGCGAATGGCAGCCGAGGCGCTGCACGAGTTGTCCACTGCGGAGGAACCCCAGGGGAAGGAGTACGCGATCCCGGCGGAACTGGTGGTCAAGGCCTCAACCGGTCCAGCGCAGTCGCAAGCAAGCCGCGAAACGGATCTTACACTTGTCCATACGGAGCTTGGGCTGAGTGCCTGAACAGGATTGCCGATTGGCGGCCGTCGATTGACGATTGGCGAAACACGGGGGCGCGGCCATCTTGGCCGCTCCTCTCCTTCATGCGGGCCGGAAGCCCGCGCTCCAACCTGAACAAATGCCCAAAACCTCTTGCACCGCAGAAGGGCGGAGGATTGTAAGCGAAAGGCCTTCTCTCTGCGCTTCAGCGACTCGGCGGTGAGGATCCACAGTTCCCCACACCTTGTCACGGCTGGGGGATTGCAGGCGGTTCGGGCTGAGGAGGGGTTGCTGCTCGCGCCCCTGCCGGTCCCAAGCGCGGCATCATGGCTTTAAAGGCGGAAGCAAAACGACCGCTTGGCTCCGCCCGAAGGTAAGCCTGCATCTCGGCGTAAGCTTTGTCGCGAGCGCCTCCCTGAAAGTAAACGGCCGCCAGTTTGGCGTGCAGCTCGGCAGGCGGAGCAGGATCGATTGCCAGAACGCGCAACCATTCTTCTTGGGCCTTGCCGTATTGGCCCTCGTTATAATGCGCTGTGGCGAGCTGGTCGTACAATTGCCAGGCATCGGGCGAAAGCCGTAACCCCTGTTTAAGGATCTCTTCACTCTCGGCGAACTTCTTCTGGTTGTTTAGAACTTTGCCAAGCAGCGCGCAGGCATCAGGAAATCCGGGATCGCAGCGAACGGCTTGATGTAAGTTGGCTGAGGCGCTTTCAAGGTCACGGGCTGCGATCTCGATCGAGGCCAGCCCCGTTAGGGCGCGGGCGTAACAGGGATACTCCGCGATAGCCCTCTGGAATTTCCCGCGAGCGTCATCCACTTGGTTGCCTTGCAGCGCGTGGACTGCCTTTTGATACTCCTTGCGGGCGTTTTTGGGTGCGCTCAGGTCCGTCAATGCTGGCGGGGGCAAAGTTGCCTTTGTCTTGGGCGCACGGTGCATTACGATTTGTAGTTCGACGGGTCCCTCGCCATCCTTCAGGTCCAAGAAGAGCTGGACCGGAAAGAATCCCTCAGCCGTGACGGTCATAACATAGGTTTGGCGAAAGAGACCCGGAAGCTCAAATCGCCCCTGTGCATTAGGGTGTATTTCCCCCGAGCGCTTGCCGTCACGCGTCTCGACAACAATCGTTACGCCCGAGGAAATGGCTACCTCTCCTTCGGTCATCACCTGCCCGGACACCGTCCTAACCCCATGCCCGCTGCCCGCCGGCTTGGCCTCCTGTCCCGGACCCAATCGAGAACTAAGGACTTCCAGCGTCATCAGCAGGACAAATCCTGCCAGCACCTGAGGAAGATGCCTCCGAAATCTCCGATGCATAGTCCCCCCCCGCCGGTGACCCGGACCCCGGAGCAGTGCTTCTTGCTCGCCCTAGACTACCACCGCAATGGCCCTTGTGCAAATCAAGTAGCGTGCCAACTGATTTTGGATTTTAGATTTTGGATTAGGTCTCCTAATGTCATCCTGAGGAGTGCCGATGTTTGGGACGACGAAGGATCTCCGCAGTTCGCAGAAGACACTCATTGGTTGGGCAATCAAAACAACTGCCGGGATTCTTCGGCCCCCAAAGGACGGGGGCCTCAGAATGACAGAGGTTGGCAATCGACAATCGGCCATCGTCAATTAAGGTCGGCGAAGGCTAAGGCAGTTTGGAGGAACTGTTGCCGGGCTTGCGGAGGCAGTTCTTGAACTTTCCCCGTATCGGGATTATTCGCGGCGGCGGAGAGCGCTTGCTCGATCCGCTGCACGTCCATCCCACCGTGCGCCCCCCCTTGCGCAAACCGCTGCAACGTTTCCCGCGCCTTGTCGATTTGCCCGGTTTGGTAATAGAGCACTCCGAGCGCCGAATAACTTCCCGGCCACCCGGGTAGCAGGTCGACGGATTTTTCCAAGTACTGCTCGGCTCTCTCCGACTGCCCTTCCATCACGGACAAGACACCCATGCCCCACAGGAGGTCACCTGCATCCGGAGTCCGGGCCAGCCCCCGTTGTAGTGCCTCTCGTGCGCCGGACGTGTTCCCTGAGCGGAGGTGGACCAGCGCCAGGGAAAGATAGGCTTGGTCCTGGTCGGGGTTTAGGGCGATTTCTTGGCGCAACAGCTTTACAGCCTCCTCGGTCCGGCCGAGGTGGGCGAAGATGTCCGCGAGAAGGGCCATATAGCTTGTATCCTTCTGGCCTTGAGCCGAGACGTGCTGCGCGGCCGTCAGGGCGGCCGCATAATCCCGCTGCCGAAAATACGCATCGGCGAGATCGTACCAAACGTCGTCCGCATTCGGATTGGATTCGAGAGCCATCTGAAAACGCGCGATGGCCTCCGCATAAAGGTGGTAACGCGCCAGTAGGACTCCCACTCCCACCACGGTGCGAAAATCACCCTGGCTTAACTCGTCGAGCCGGGCGATCGCCTGCTTGGCTTCCTCGACCCGCCCGAGCTTCAAATTGGCTTCTGCGAGAAGGTAAAGGTTCTGCGGTTGGCCGGAGTGGACCTTCACTTCCTGTTCCAACTGCTCGAGGTCGTTCAGGCTCTTCAGCTGGGGAGAAAGTTCAGCCCGCTGACCCAGATAATCGTAAAGGTGCTCGAAGGGGTAAGGTTGGGGCGCCGGGTTTTTGGAGAGAGTTTGAAAGATCTTAAGATCCCTTTCCGCCGCCTCGGTTTGGTGGAGACTGCGCTCGGCGGCGGCAAGCCGGTAGTAAACCGGGGCAGCCTGAGGATTCAGTTGCGCGCATTTGCGCAGGAGGGGTAAGGCTTCCTCGAACTTTCTTTGGTGCATGTACAAGTTGCCCAATTCCAGAAGCGCCTCGCCGTAATTCGGGTCGATCTCGAGGGCTTGTTTGAGCCACTTCTCCCCCAAGTCGTATTGCCCTTGCCGACTCGCGATGTAACCTAAATTGTAGAGACACGGCACGTCGCGAGGATTGAGCTTCAGCCCTTGCTGCAAGTATTTCTCCGCCTGGTCAAACCGTCCCAGGTGGCGGTAACAAACACCCAGGAAAGCGTACGAGCGGCTGGAAGAGTCAACCTGGAGGAGCTTCTGGAAGGTGGGGAGAGCCTGATCCACCTTCCCCGACACGAAATAGCACTCACCGAGCGCTGCGAGCAGGTCCGGCCGGTGGGGATCGACTTTCAGCCCCTCCTCCAGCAACGGAATGGCATCACCGTAAAACGACTGTTTCATGCTGAGGCGCGCCATCAAGACGATCACGTCCGGGTTGCGTGGAGCCAGCTTGTGCGCTTGGACGAGGAAATCAAGAGCGTCAAGGTCTTTGCCTTCGTCCGCGCAGGCTTCCGCCAGGAAATAGAGCGTTTCCGCCGAATCGGGGGAGAGCTTGAGAGCTTGTTTCAGCACCTCTTTCGCCTTTTCATCATTTCCGCTTCTCAGTTGGGCCTTGCCGAGATCGTAAAGGATTTCGAAGGTGCCAGGTTGGAGCGCATCCGCAGCTTCGAACTCGTGGATGGCGTCGCCATATTGCCTTTGCCCGGCCAGCAGAACGCCCAACGTGAAATGCGCGCGCACGTCGTTCTTTGCCTGCTCCGAGAGCTTATGCGCAAGCGCCAATCCCTTCTCTTTCTGACCGCCGCCCAGGTACGCCTGGACCAAGTTGAATTGGGTCCCTGTCGAACGAGGGTCAATTTCGAGCGCATGTTGGAGCGCCTTCAAGGCGCCTGTAAAATCCTTCTCGTCTCCTAGCGCGAGGCCGAGGAGGTTGAGGCCCTCGACGCTCTGAGGCGCCAGCTTGAGTCCGGCGCGGATCTCCGCCTCCGCCTGTTTAGGGTTGTGCTGCGCCAGCAGTTGCTGCCCAGCGGCGAAATGCGCACTGGCGGCGGGCAGTTTTTCTTGCGCGAGCAGCGGAGATGCCGTTTGCGCGCGCAACAGGAAGAGCGGAAGGTGGAGCCCCGCCAAGAGCAGCGCAAGATGCAGAAGCAGCTTCGCTGCAGGCAAGCAGGGAGAGCTTTCGGCGGGTTTGCCCAACCTTCCGTCCGGCATCATGAGGATGAGTGTAGCTCCGTCTGGTCGGGCAGTCTACCGGCCAAGTTTCTCAAGCATGCTCTTTGCCGTGGCGTGCTCGGGATGGCGGGCAAGCAGGTCCTGCAGAATCTCCCGCGCTCGAGCCTTGTCCCCCTGCGCGATGTAAAGCCGCGCCAGGTTCAGATATGGCTGATCGAAATCGGCCGCCACGCGAATGGCTCTCAGGAACTGCTCTTGGGCCGGCTCGGGCCGTCCCTGGCGCACAAAGAGCACACCAAGATTATTGAGCGCTTCAGGGTAGTCCGGGCGAAGCGCGATGGCCTGCTGCCAAAACTTGAGTGCCCGGTCCATGTCGTTCAGTTGCACGTAAAGCATCCCGACTCCGTAATTCACCTCCGGATCGCCCGGAGCCAAGGCTACGGCGCGATCCAGGGCCTGCTTCGCCTCGCTGAACTGTTGTTCCCGGCGATAGACGTTACCCAGATTGTAGTAAGCCAGCGCGTAATCAGGCCTCTGCTCGATCGCCTGCTGAAAATAGCGGATGGCTTGGGGAGTGTCGCCGGCCTGCGCCGCTAGCATTCCAAGGTTGTTGAGCGCGTCGGGATACTCGTGGCGCAACTCGAGGGCGCGCTGAAGGTGTCGGCGAGCCTCGTCAGGCTTCCCTTGCTTCAAATACAGCGTGCCCAGATTGTAATGCGCCTCGGCGTAATCAGGATCGGTGGCGAGCGCCAGGGTAAATTCCTGGATCGCCTGGTCGTAGTATCCCGCCTGCGCAAAGGCCGCACCGTATGTGAACTCATTACGCCGAAATTCGCTCAAGTGAAGCGTGCCGGGAAAGGGCAGCGCCAGCTTTGACCTGTCTTCGAAGGTTTGCGGGATGCGCGCGCAGTCCGCGCTCAAGCGCTCGGCATCGGCAGGTCCCTGATAGACCTTCACAATGAAACCCTTGGCGTCGATGAGAAACGTGGTAGGCAAGCCGAGATTACGCCGCCGGTCGAACATGAAGTGGTAAACCAGATTGTAAACCCCGGCCACATCGTCGCTGGCCAGCAAGACAGGGAGCTGCAAGGCATTTGCACGCACGAAGGCGCGGACCTGAGCTGTGTCTTGTGGCTTATCGAGGTTGATGGCCAGCACCTCGAGCGTCGCAGGCTTCCGCAGCGCCGAGGAACGGTCCAGCGTTTTCAGGCATTCGAGGCTGGGCGGACTCCAGGTGGCCCAGAAGTTCAGGATCACTTCCTTACCTCTCAAACCCGCCAGACGGTGCTTCTGCCCGGCAAGATCCGGCAGCTCGAAATCCGGAGCCAGGATAGGATCGATCAGCCAAGTTTCGCAGGCGCCGGGCGGCGGCTCGGCGTCCGGCCGAGGGGGAATCACAGAAAGAGGTTGATAGGGGCGGAACGCCGTCGCGCGGAACTCTTGCGCACCTTCTTCAACCTCGATACGGTGATTAGCAGCCAGCCCCTCGAGGTGTTGCACGAGGCCGCTGGGCCAGCGAATTTCGGCGCTGGCGGAAACGGCCTTGCCGATTCCGAAGAAGATCTCCTTGCTATGCTGCGAGGGGAAGCCTGTGCCGGCTTGCAGCATTTTCATCTGCCGCCCCTCCGTGGTCTCGAGGATAACGACAGTGCCAACCGCATCCCGGTTGCTTTTGGTGCCGCGAAGTCGAAGGGCGAGCGCGTTGCCGAGCTTGGCCGCTTCGCAGCGCAGGATGCGCAATTGTGGTCCTGTCCGATTCTTCAGCGCGATCTCCAGCCGCCCATCGTGATCGAAGTCGGCAAGGGCGAAGGCCCGGCTGTCATCCTGGAAATCCAGGCCGACCGTTCCGGAGATGTTGGAAAATGTCCCATCCCCGTTGTTGAAGAAGAAAACGTTGTGCAAATAGCCTGCCCAGGTTCCGTCGGAGCGGATCAGTTCGTTGATGGCGTTCCAGCCAAGTTCGTAAGGGAGAGTGGGACGCGGGTCCGCTGGAGACTGCGAAACCACGTACTGCCAGAAGAAGCTCTCCAGGTCATCGTGAGTGGGGCCGGAAATCATGCCATTGGCGATGTAAAGATGCGAGCGTCCGTCATGGGCGAAGTCCCAGGCATGGCACGACCACGACCACCCTGCCTGTTCGATTCCCGCCGCCGCACTGCGATCCTGGAAGCGGCCATTGCCGAGGTTGTGGAAAAGGGAATTCCCCTTGGCGTGGTGACGGAACAAGGCGCGGACGTCGGGAGACATGCGACCCAGAAAACTGCTCTGGGACGTCAAGCGCATGCCGGAAGCTTCCCACATGTCGGAGACGTAAAGGTCGAAGTTCAGGTCGTTGTCGTAATCGAACCAGCAGGAACTCATGCCGGGCCCTACGTCCACAACCCCCGCTTCCTCGGCGATATCTGTGAAAGTCCCGTTGCGACGATTGTGATAGAGATTTTTCCGCCCAAAGTCGTTCACCACGTACAAATCCGGCCAGCCATCGTTGTCGTAGTCGCACCAGGTGCAATCAAAGCTGAAGCGATCGTTGTTTTGGTTGAGCCCGGTTTCCGCTGTCACATCCCGAAAGCTGGCGTCGCCTTCGTTGTGGAGAAGGAAATTGGGTGGGCCGTTTCGCGCGTCGTAGTAAGGAACCGGAAAGTGGTATTGCTCGAGTCCCTTATAGTAACTGTACAGGCAGAAGTAAATATCCAAGCGCCCATCGCGATCGTAATCGCCGAAGGCTGCGCCCGTGAAGGTTCCCTGCGGGGGCTGCGCGAATCGAAAGGCCCCAGGCTTCAACTTGAACTTGCCGTTCCCCTGATTGAGGAAGAGTAGAGGCCCATTAGCGGTGACAACAACCAAGTCTTGATAACCGTTGTTGTCGATGTCGGCGAACAGCGCGCAGGGCGTGTTGCCCAGAACGCCCACTCCGGCCGCTTCCGTCACGTCCTCGAAGGTTCCATCGCCGCGGTTGTGGTAAAGCCGGTTGGGGAGACCCGAGGGCTGGCAGATGTAGAGGTCGTCGAACCCATCATTATCGTAGTCAGCGGCTGCGATGCCGTTGTTGCCGTAGATGTCGATGCCGGTCGCCGCGTCGAGCACCGTCCGCCAATAATCCGTGCCGCGCAGCAATTGCGAGCGGAAGGAAGCAACGTCTTCGAGAGCGCTCAAGGTGATATCCACAAATATCGGTCGATAAGAGAGGCTCTGGATTTCCGAGACGGGCTGCCACTTTGTTGCTAGCCACTTTCCCTCGGAGCCTTGCTCCCATTCAATTTGCCACACACCGATGCGCTGCAAGCGGTGCACGCGCGGCCCTGTGCCCACAAAGGTGTACCGGACTTGGGTCCTAAGGCGGAGGGGAAATGCGGAGATGACCTCCAAATCCGCCACCTTCGACTCAGCAACGAGGATCTCTGAGATCGAGGCAAAAGAGGACCGCATTTCATCGAGAAAGGCGTCCCGGCCAAGCGAAAGATCCGAAGAGAAATTCGCGCGCCGCACGGGCAGAGTCGAATCATCGCGCAGGCGTTCAAAGCTCTGTGGGCGGGGCGAGGCAGCCGTGAGCTGCGGCGAGAGGAACACGGTGAGAGCGCGCAAATCATCCTTGTTCTTGCGAAGCTCATCCGCCCAGCGGGCGAAACGGCCTTCGATCTCGCGACCGTATGCCTCGCTGGGATACTCGTCCTCCTTCTGCCGGGCTTTTCGGATCAGTTCCTCGAGAGGGGAGCGTACCCGATAGTGCGGAACAATTCGGTAATCGGAGAACGGTGGAGTGACCGCAGCCGTCGGCGTCGAGGTTGCGCAGAGTCTCACTTTCCAGAGACCCTGCGGCTCTTTGCTGCCGCGCGCCCCGCACAACGGCGCGGG
>Ga0187782_10001000_pt1 | contig 20224 bp, 14 predicted proteins | sample 0715_SJ02_MP15_2_FD_132454 | JGI IMG/M metagenome (GOLD analysis project Ga0187782, IMG submission 132454) | Tropical peat soil microbial communities from peatlands in Department of Meta, Colombia - 0715_SJ02_MP15_20_MG | ecosystem: Environmental > Terrestrial > Soil > Wetlands > Peat | place... | reverse complement strand
GGCCACGGTCGTTAAGCCCCCAGTCCCGACGCGTACCGTAGGTACACCGCCGATGGTGCCGCGTATAGCGCCGCGCGAGGAGTTAAATCCCTTCCGCATCGCGCAGATTCAGTTTGATATAGCTGCGGAAATCTTGAAGCTGGATCCCGGCTTGCGCCAGGTGCTGCGCACGCCGAAACGCATACTGGAAGTGTCGTTGCCCACAAAAATGGACAACGGCCAGGTGAAAGTGCTGACCGGCTTTCGCGTGCAGCACAACATTGCCCGTGGTCCGGGCAAAGGCGGCATTCGTTTCCATCCTAATGTGACTTTGGATGAGGTAAAGGCCCTGGCGGCCTGGATGACGTGGAAGACCGCAGTGGTGAACGTGCCGTTCGGCGGCGCCAAAGGCGGTGTGATTTGCGATCCGAAGCGTATGTCCAAGCCCGAGTTGGAGCGGCTGACGCGCCGCTATGCCAGCGAGATTTTGCCGTTCATCGGCCCGGACCAGGATATTCCGGCACCGGACGTGTACACGGACGCGCAGACCATGGCGTGGATCATGGATACGTATTCGATGATGGTCGGGCATACGGTGCCCGGGGTGGTTACAGGCAAGCCCATCTCGATTGGCGGGTCGCTGGGGCGCGCAGAAGCGACGGCACAGGGTTTGGTGTACGTGGTGGAAGAAGCTTGCAAGATGAAGAAGATCCCACTGCGCGGCGCCAGCGTGGCGATTCAGGGATTTGGCAACGCCGGCGCTACGGCTGCGCGTCTGATGGCGGACCGCAAGGCGAAAATCATTGCTTTGAGCGACACGCGCGGCGGGGTTACGAACCCGCGTGGTATTGATCCTATTAAGGCGATTCGCTACAAGGAGCGCTCCGGAACCGTTGTGGGAATGCCGGGGGCCTCACGCATCTCAAGTGAAGATTTGCTGGCCATGAAGTGTGACATCCTGATTCCCGCGGCGCTCGAAAACGTCATCACATTGCAAAATGCGGAGGCGGTGAAAGCGCGGATCATAGCCGAAGCCGCCAACGGACCGACCACACCGCATGCGGACGAAATCTTGGCGCGGCGCGGCATCACCGTGCTGCCGGATATTTTGGCAAACGCCGGCGGGGTGACAGTGAGCTACTTCGAATGGGTGCAGAACCAGGAAGGCTTGCTGTGGGATTCCGATGAAGTGAATGTCCGCCTGCAGAAAATCATGGTACGCGCCTTCCACGACATGGTGGATGCCATGCGCCGGCACCATGTGCCGCCACGCGCGGCGGCCATGACCGTCGCGGTGGGCCGAGTAGCGGAAGCAACTTTAGTGCGCGGCCTGTTCCCGTAAACCTCAACTTGTCTCCGAATGGGGTGAGGCGAGTAACCTCACCTCCAAATCCTCCTCGATTCTGAATTCGCAGCGGCCAAGCGAAGTCACCGTGCCTTCTCGCCTGAAAATTCGCTTGCAGTGAGAATTTACTGCGCGTAGATTCGCAGGTGGCAGGTGTTCTTTGCGCGGGAATTCCGGAAATCCGTGCGCTGAGGAGCGTCAGCCGGCTATTTTTTGATGGAGCGAGGCGAAAAACAGACCCAAATGAGTCATTTGCATGGACACGGCATCGCCGCACCTCCCATTCTGCTCGCGATTGGCGGATTTGATCCCAGCTGTGGGGCGGGAGTCGCGGCGGACCTGAAGACTTTTGCGGCCCATGGGTGTTATGGAATTGCGGCAATCACGTCGCTGACGGTACAGAACACGCAGGGAGTGGAAGCGGTCCACCATACACCGAGCGCGGAATTGCGCGAGCAATTGGAAGTGCTGACAAAAGACAGCGAAATCGCCGCGGTAAAAATTGGAATGCTGGGCAATCGTGCGAATGCTGTGGTCGTGGGAGAATTTCTGGACGCGCACACATTTGCGCATGTGGTACATGACCCGGTGATTCGCTCTTCGAGCGACGCAGAGCTGCTGGATACCACCGGAGTGAAATACCTCGCCACGGAACTGCTAAAGCGCTCGAGCGTGATAACGCCGAATGTCCCGGAGGCGGAAGCGCTGACGGGAATTGCGATAAAAGATTTGAGCGCCATGGAGGCCGCGGCACGCAAATTGGTGGAGATGGGGGCCAAGGCCGTGATTGTGAAGGGCGGTCATATGGAGAGGGCTATCGACTTGGTGTTCGATGGAAAAGACGTGCACGCGCTCAGCGGCGACAAGGTGAAGATGGAGAATACACACGGGACCGGGTGCACGTTTGCTTCGGCCATTGCCGCACATTTGGCCGTGGGCCGAAGCTTGGTGGAAGCTGCGACCTTGGCAAAGGCGTACGTCGTCAAGGCCATAGAGAAGGCGTACCCGGTCGGCAGAGGAAGAGTGCCGCTGGATCATTTCTACAGGATGAAGATTGAACCGTTGGCGCGCGGAACGCACGAACTGACACAACATGGACTGCATCCTGCTGCGGAGCCGGCGGCGCATTAGAAAAAGAAGCCCCCTCAACCAGCTACCGCCCAGGGAAGCTCGAGAAAGGAGGTGTCGTGCAGAAGATTCTGCGATGCAGCAGGTGTGCCCGCGGTATGCGGATCGTCGGATCCACGGGGCTGGGAAAAGAGGTCAAAAAGACGGTGGTCTGCCCGTACTGCAAGACCAAGAACAAAGTCGCGTGGCCACGTGGCGACCCATTTCGTGTGCAGCGAATCGCGACACGCTAGGGCAAGTTCGTACTCCTTCTACCACCCACCTCCTCCACCACCACCGCCTCCTCCTCCCGATCCACCACCGCCTCCACCTCCTCCCGAACCCGGCGCCGTTGCTGAAGAAGAAATGGCAGAGGTCAGCGAACTGCTGAAGGCGGAGGCGAAGCTTGTCCCCGTGAGACCGACCCACGAAGAACCCGAATAGAAGGAAGGAACGTACGCGGGCGAAGACGAGCCTGGAGCAGTGCCCGCCCCGGCGAGCACATTCGAGAATTTGTTTGCCCAGTTCTGCTCGACATCCAAGGCAAGCGCGTAAGGAAGGAATTTCTCAAATACCGCGGGAGTCTGTTTAGGTGGAGCGGCGCGGTTGAGGCGATCGCCATCGACTTCGCCGAGAAACATCTTGAAGCCCTCAACCTGGTCCATCAGCCGACGACCGGCGAAAGTCGGCGCTTTCATCAGGTAAAGAAAGAGCAGATGCAGTCCTCCAGTAGTCAAGACAAAGAGAACAAGTGCGAGGGAAGTCAGCTTCAGAAGCAAGAACAGACCCACGGCTTCACCGAAGAGAAAAGGAATGCAACCAGCCGTAACGAACAACGCCTTTCCCGTGCCGGCTGCTTCCGCAAGTGCCGATGAGTGCGGCTGGACATTGCCGCGCCAAGTGTTGAAGACACTGCGCAGGAGCGCGGCGAGGCCGAACGTCCACATGGTGAGCCAAAAACTGAGAAATGCTCCCATCACGACTTTGGGTCCGCCCAAAGCGAGCAGGTAAACAAGCACAATCGCAATGGAAAAAACCACCGGAGCAATCAAGTACCGCGAGTGGGTGACGAAGTAGGTTTTTTGTTCGGCGGCAGCCAGCCATTTTTTTAGAGCGGTCATGGCGCCCTGGATGGTGGTGTGATTCTCGTTGTGCAGCCAGACCTGGTCGCGGCCGGCGAAAAGATACTCGGCAACCTGTTTTTCGTCGGGGGTGAGGACGCGGTTGTCATTCTTCGTCAGGTAAAGAGTGTAGGAGCCGGCCTGCTGCTTGATGGTGAGGAAGCCGCGGACGGCCATATCGAGAATGGCGGCGGCGAAGGTCTTGTTGTCGAAGCCCATCTGCTCGAGGTAGCGCATGCCGGCAGGAGAAAGGTTTTGCGGCGGCTCATAGAGGGCCATGATGACGCCAGGGGCGGGATCGCGACCCACCGCGGACCAGGCGATCAGGTAATAAAGGAGAATGAGCAGGAAACCCCCGGCGAGGGGCAGAGCTTCGCGATTGTCTTGAAAGAAAAATGCCACCTTCTCAGAAAAGGTAGGCTCCTTGAAATAGCCCTTTGGCCACATCAAAAGAACGGTCAGTCCTTCGTGAACACCGAGCGCGCGGGTGGCAGAGAATTGAAAAGTAGAATCTTCGGGGGTAGCGGTCAGATCAGCTTCGCGCGAGCCTTGCGGACCGGTGAAGCCGGAGAGTTGTACTTGATCGAACGGGACTGCCGGCGGCAAATGAACGGCGGCGGAGGCATGTTGGATATTGAAGCCCCACCCTAAGCCGGTGACATTCCAGAAAAGTTCGTCATGATCCTTGAAAAAGCCAAGTTGGCGGTTGGTGGTGTAGGCCAGCGTGTAAACGTGGCGCCCGCGCGCGACCATGGCATTCGGGTCGCCAAGGTAAATGCGCTTGCCGTTGGCATAGTCCTCCACGCGGAAAGGCTCGTCGAGGGAGTCGCGTGTGGCAGAGAGCATGTGGAACCCCACAACATATTTGTTGTTGTAGGGGTCTAGGTAACTGGTGGGAAAGTCGCGATAGATTCCGTGGCGAATCTGATTGCCTGCGACGAACACGATAATGGTCTCAGTGACTTGGAGTGTAGAGTCTTCTTGCAGTGAGATGTCGCTGTGGAAGTCGAGGATTTGCTCCATGTCCGGGCGCTGGGTGCGTTGCGGGCGCTGCGGCCGCTGCGCGACGCAGGCCAGAGCGCCACCAAGGAGCAGAGCGCAAGCAAGGAGCATCCGGGTTGGAATTGCCTTTCGCATCGGCAAGCTCGTAGGCACAGTTTAGGCTGGGTGCATCGGCAATAAAGCTGGGGATTGGCGAGCGCGTGCCCGTATTTGTAATATCCGTCTCGAACAGGGGGCTCTTTGTTGGCCAAACATAGAGGTGTTTGGATTCTTTTGGGTGTGGCCGGAGTCGTCGCGATTGCGACGATGTTAACGCCACGGGTCGCCCAGCCCCTTGCGTATCATCACTTCGCGGATAGCCGAAACTGGCTGGGTGTTCCAGATTTTGGTGATGTGGTTTCTAACTTGGGTTTCGCGTTTGTGGGTGTGTGGGGCTTGGGGGTTTTGCTGGGGCCTTCGCGTCGCGTGACTTTTGTGGACCTGCGCGAACGGTGGGCGTACCTGATTGTTTTTGCCGGTATGGTGCTGGTCGCGTTGGGGTCAAGCTACTACCACCTAGCGCCGGACAATGACCGGCTGGTGTGGGACCGCTTGCCCATGACGATTGTGTTCATGGCGCTGGTGGATGCGATGATCACGGAACGAATCAGCGTGGAAGCGGGACTTGTGCTGCTTCCGGTGCTGCTGCTCATCGGGACAGCCAGCGTGGTGCAGTGGCACCTCAGCGAAGCACGCGGTGCAGGAGACTTGCGTTTTTATGCAGCGTTGCAAGTTTATGCTGTGCTGGTCCTGCTTGTGATGGTTCTCTTGGCGGGACGATACACGCGCAGCGGGGACTTGGTCATTATCATCGGTTTTTATGTGTTGGCAAAAATTCTGGAGATCTTGGACAACGCGATTTTTGCGGCCGGGCATGTCGTGAGTGGGCACACACTCAAACATTTGGCCGCGGCTGCGGCCGGATGGTGGGTGCTACGCATGCTGGAGAAGAGACGGCCCGTTCAGGTGGCGCAGCTCAACTCCCGGTGATTGTGTAGGTCGCTGCCACAAAATTGCTTTGCGAAATGCCATTCCCCGTAGCCATAGCCCGGATCGTGGTTGTGGTCGAGACTGTAATCGTGCAAGGGCTCGAGCACGAAGGGGATGAGGTCGAGGGGAATGTTCCATTCGTGGTGTAGTAGATGGTCACGCCGCTGGTGGTATCGGAGATGGTGACGTTCTGAGCTGTGGAATACGTGCCCGCTGCCGGCGAGAAGGTCGGGCTGTTCGCCGCGATGGTGTAGACCGCGACAGAAGTGTTGCTTTGGGAGATGCCATTCCCCGTTGCCATAGCCCGGATGGTAGTTGTGGTCGAGACCGCAATGGTGCAAGGGCTCAAGCACGAAGGGGATGAGGTCGAGGGGAACGTTCCATTCGTGGTGTAGTAGATAGTCACGCCGCTGGTGGTATCCGACAGCGTTACGGTCTGTGGCGCGTAGTAGGTGCCTGCGGGCGGCGAGAAGGTGGGTGCGTTGGCGGCAATCGTGTAGCTCGCTAGCGCCACATTACTCGCCGCATATCCGCCGCCGGAGGCTATGGCCTTGAGAATGGTGGTCGTGGAAATGGTGAGCGTGCACGGATTCAAACAAGACGAGGATGAAGTCGTTGGCATAGCTCCGTTGGTGGTGTAATAGATCGTCGAACCGCTCACCGTGTTCGAAACCGTCACAGTCTGGGCGGTGTAGTAGGTACCCGATGGCACGGAAAAAGTCGGGGTGGGTCCCTGGATCAGGTAAGTTCCGCTGGATATAGCGCTCATGAGGTAGCCGTAAGCGGCCGTGATCGCGTTGATCGTGGTGTTCTTTGACACCGTGATCGGCCCGGAGTACACCGGCGAGTTGGTCGTCGGAGTCGAGCCGTCCAGAGTGTAGTACATGGGCAGATTGGCGGAGTTCGACAGGCTGACCGACTGCGGCGTGCTGTACGTGAAAGGTGTTGGCCAGAACATCGGTGCTGGTGCCGTTGGAAGCAGAATGGAGTAGGCCCCAAGCACGACATTGCTACGCGGATATTGTGGATACGTGGCCATCGCATAGATCGATATCGAGGTCGAGATGGGAATGGGTGCCGTGTAAACAGGGGAGTTCGTCGTCGGCAATGATCCGTCCGTTGTGTAGTAGATCGTCGCTCCAGTCATGGCGTCCGACAGGGTAATCGTCTGCGGGGAATAGTATGTGCCCGGTGCTGGAGAAAACGTGGGCGTGGGGACACCCGGATCTGGAGGATGCATCACCGCAGCCCAGCCTGCTAATTGCGCTTTCGTGTAGGCATGCGCGCCAGGCATGCCTGGAGGCAACGTCAAACCATACGGATTTGTGTTGCCGTCCCCACCCACATGGCACTGACCACACGCAAGGTCCACATCCAACCAAGTGGCAGCACTGAAGGTTGAACCGTCGATGAGCGAAGTCTCGGGTGCGGTATTCGGAGTGGTGATGTTCTGAGCGTAGAGCTGGCCGGAGGTCGGGAATGTCGCGTAATTCGGGTTCGCGCTGATCCGGAACAGATGACTATTCGCGCTACCCAATGCCGCTTGCATGTGGCAGGTGACGCAAGCACCCGGAATGTCGGCGTTCGAGCCGGTCGGGAACGGCGTGCCGGGTCCCATCGGATGGTTCACGGTACTCAGGATGGTCTGGGCCAGCCGGTGACACTGGTCGCAGGTGGTTACAATGGGCGTGGTGGCATTTACCGCCGCCACCGTGCTCTGGTGCGGATCGTGACATCCGGTGCATCCCAGGTTTTTGGTCGGGTCGGAAAGGGTCTCGCTGAATTGGCTCTGGTAAGTGCCGGCGATGGTGATGGAGAGATCCGGAGAGTGTTGCGCGTTCTGGATGAGCGTGCCGCTAAACCGGGCGTGCGGGCCGTTTAGAAAAGCCTGACCTGCTTCGTGATCGATGTACGGCTTGTAAACCCATTGGTTGGCCGGATTGGCGACACAGGTCGAATATGTCGAACCGGACAAATCCGAGCAGTATCCGTGATCAAGCGTCGTGAGCGTGTTTGCTGGGCTGATGCTGCCCGAAATCGGTGGATTGCTGGTTGGGTTGGCCATAACAACCGCCTCTGCGCGATGGCATTCCATGCACAGCGCCGTCGCCGCCTCGTTTTGTTGCACGGTCACGACTATGGGGTCGTAAGGATGCGAGCCATATCCGTAGGCCGCGATGTGGCACCTTTCGCACTGGATACCCGTCAAAAACCACGAGGACGTGCCGTTCGTTCCCGACGCGACGTACCCGTCCGTAGGAATCCGGCTGAACTGGGCATCGGGAATCCACGTTACCTGATTGCTGGTGTTCGCCGTCGGCTCCGGTGCGGAGTCGTCGAAGTTGTACCCCGTGGCGTGGCAACGCCCGCAATCAAAGTTGCCCTTCGGGTAGAGATCACCTGTGAATCCGGTGTCGAAAATCGTGTTCAAGTAAGTGCCGGCAGGATTGGTGCTCCCTCCGTAGTTCTGCCAACCGCTGTAAAGGTAAAAGAGGTTCCGAACTCCTCCAGCCGCGCCCGTTGGGGCGACCGGAGTGTAGCCGGCCGGGGCCAGGGAATTGGGCAGTGTGTAGTAGGGATAGGTGCAGCCGGGATCGGTTGGGCTCAACCCGTTCTGCGCCAGGGTCGCGACGGGAGTACACCAGCCCACCGTCACCTGCTCGGTGCTCCAGTTGTACGTGCTTCCGGACCCATAATGGGCGTCAGTCGCGGGATAAATCGTGCCGTCGGGGCCGCCCCAAAGAGCCGCCGGAGCAACCTTGCGGAGCGTGTTCTTGTGCCCGGTCATGAGGTACGGCAGTGTGTCCGTACCATAGTGGCAGCTCAGACACTGGTTTACGTCTGAATACGCGGTGGTCCAGCCCCCGGCACCGTTATTGGATGCACCGTCCCCGTGATAAACCTGGCCGGTGCCATTGGGCTGGTAGGTCAGATTGTCTACCGGTTTGCATCCTTGACTCAGGTAGCATTGCGCGTGCGCATCCAGCGGGCATATCGCTGCGAGTAGTATTAGGGCGATTAGGATCAAGAATGGAAGGTTCGGCTTGGCTGTCATGTTTATCTCCCCGTCGGAGCGAGGCATTTGAAGAGGTCTTGCGCTGACTTTGAGTTCACTATTCACACTTCAACCCCTAAAGCTGTGCCGCAGGACACCGAGTTATGGTCTTGAGACACAAGCTCTAGCCCTCGCTTGAGGCGCCCAGGTTCCGGTACGAATATGCCGGCTGTCTGCTGATAGGTGGACACAACTCCTTGAGAGCAGGAGTGATAGGAGGCTCCTGGAACAAGGCGGGGACGCGGCGGGCTAGCCGGGTTTGGACCGCGATCCGACTATTCTGCGGATGGATTGTTCTGCGGGGGAAGCTGTTGTTTCAGGCTGTCTATCTCCGCTTGAAGGGCTTGGATCTGCTGTTGTTCGTCATCGAGCTTGGCTCTACCTGCGGTGTCATCGGCGTAGTTGGACTTGGAATAGTAAGCGTTCCGGTCTAGATCGAACTCGCGTTGTAGCCACTCGAGCTGTTTTTCTGCGGAGTCGAGCTTCTGCTGGATTCTTGAGTCTTCAGAGGATTCGCAAGCGGCCCGCGCGGCCTTTTTCAGTAGCGCAATTCTATCCTCGAGAAAAACCGCGCTCACTCGCTCCGGGGCCTGGGGTTGCGTTTCCATCAGCGGTGGGGAGCCAAAGGCAACTCCCGAGGAGCCGGGTTTGAAGTTCGTCATGTCCACGTCGCCGTCGGAAATGACTTTGGGATCATAGGCAAGGTCGCGGTGAATGTGGTCGAGTTCGTCCTGGGCCTCCTGCAAGAGGGCTTTGACTCTATCGTCGAGGGGATTACTGCAGTCTCCTGCCTGGGATGTAGACGCCGCTGGTTGAGCGGGAGTGCTTGTCGAGGGCTCTGGAGAAGCGCTTGCTTCGGTGGGTGAGGAAGACCGTGCCGGAAGTTCGTCGTTGGTGAGGACTTTGGCAGGCGTCGCGGAATTCGCTTTTTGCTCGCGCGCGACGCGCGCAGCATCGGGTATGGATTGCGCGGGAGGCATTGGCTCTTGAGATCGCGCCGGCTCGCCAAGAGCAAAGGCGAAGAACACCAGGGTCAGAGGCAGCGCTCGCGAGCCTCCCGGGACTTGGTGGGCTACGGGTTTTGCGGGGAGGAGGCGAGTTTTCATAGCGACCCTCCTTTTCACAAGCCGGATACTACACCCCTGAAGGCACGGGCACAACGCTGGGAGCTTTGGTCGGGCGGACGCCTGGGGAAGGCGCTGAGCTGACAGTGGCCCTGGCGGTCAGTGCAATTGATTGGGCAAATTAGTGTTTGTAGACGATTTTGCCGGCGACGATGGTGGCTACTGGGCCGCCCGTGAAGCTGCGGCCATCGAATGGGGAGTTGCGCGATTTGCTGGCCGATTCCTGCACATGGTAGGTCCAAGGGCGATCGAGCGAAAAAATGGTGAGGTCGGCGGGTTCGCCGATGGCCAGTTTGCGCTCTTTGCCTAGGACGCGGGCCGGGCCGGTGGTGAAGAGCTCGACCATGCGCATCAGCGGCAGGCGCCCGGAGTGGACAAGTTGCTCGAGAGCGAGGCCAAGAGCGGTTTCGGAGCCCAAGATGCCAAAGGGAGCTCTGTCGAATTCGACGTCCTTGAGGGCGGGCTCGTGGGGCGCGTGGTCCGTGGCGATGGCGTCCACGGTGCCGTCGGCGAGGCCATCGAGCAGCGCTTCGCGATCCTCGCGCGCGGCGAGCGGTGGATTCATTTTGAAGCGCGAATCGTAGGTGACGTCTTCGTCTATCAGTGTGAAGTGGTGCGGTGTGACTTCGCAGGTGACGCGCAGACCTTGCTGCTTGGCGAAACGCACCTGGGCAAGCGAAGACTTCGCCGAAAGATGCGCGATGTGCAGATGCGCGCCGGTCAGTTCGGCGACTTGTACGTCTCGGGCAACGCACACCGATTCGGCGGCGGCGGGCATGCCGGGAAGACCGAGTCGCGTCGAGGCGATTCCTTCGCGCATCACCGCTCCCGCGGCGAGCGAGACGTCTTCCGCGTGCTCGATGACCGGCAAATCCAGCGTACGGCAATAATCCATGATTTGGCGGGCGAGTTTGGCGCTAGCAATGGGCTTGCCATCGTCGGAAACAGCGACAATGCCGGCCTCGCGCATGGCGGCGATGTCTGAGATGGCTTCGCCTTTGCTCCCCACACTGGCAGCGCCGATGGGCCAGACACGCACGTGACCGAAGGCCTTGGCGCGATCAACGATGAAGCGAGTGATGGAAGCGTTGTCGTTGACCGGCTTGGTGTTGGGCATGCAGCAAACAACGGTAAAGCCACCGCGCGCGGCCGCATGAGTGCCCGTTTCGATGGTCTCAGAATTCTCCTGGCCGGGTTCGCGCAGGTGCACGTGCATGTCAATGAAGCCGGGAGCGACGATGAGACCCGAAGCGTCGAACGATTGCCTGGTATCCGCGTGTGCTAGTCTTCCTTGTGGCGCGATTTCCGCGATGCGCTCGCCGTCGAGCAAGATGTCTCGGAGAGCATCGGTTTTGGATGCGGGATCGAGGACGCGGCCGTTTTTTATCAGAAGCATTGGTGATTCCTTGGGTCTACGAAAAGCACGGGTCTAAAGACCCGCCACTACAATGATCAGGCTTTGGCCTTCGCCTCGAGGGCGGGATGCGTTGCGCCCTCGACAGCGCCAATCATCAGCAAATAGAGAATGGCCATACGCACGGAGACACCGTTAGTGACCTGCTCGAGCACGGCGGAGCGCGGACCATCGGCGACGTCGGGCGTAATCTCGATGCCGCGATTAATCGGGCCGGGATGGAGAATCAGCGCGTCCGGCTTGGCGAGTTTCATGCGCTCGGCGTTGAGCTGGTAGAGCAGAATGTAATCGTTCTGCGAGAGCGAGGGCTCGTAGAGCCGTTCGGTTTGCACACGCAGAACGATGATCACGTCGGCATCTTCGAGAGCTTCCTCGACGCGATAGACGCAGCGAATGGGGGTGCCCGGAGGGCCGATGTGCTCGAGTTCGCGGGGAACCCACATGGCGGGGCCGCAAAGTGTGAAGCGAGCGCCAAATTTCCCGAGGAGATGAATATTCGAGCGCGCCACGCGGGAATGCGCGATGTCGCCGAGGATGGTGACATTAAGATTTTTCAGCGTGCCTTTGCGGTCACGAATGGTCAATGCATCAAGCAGGCCTTGAGAAGGGTGCTCGTGCGTGCCGTCGCCCGCGTTCACCACGGGAATTTCCAGGTGGCGGGCCACAAAATCGGCTGCGCCTGAAGAGGAATGGCGCATCACGAAACAGTCGGGCTTCATGGCGTTGAGGTTGTTGGCGGTGTCCAGCAGCGTTTCGCCTTTTTTCAGGCTGGAGGCTTCGGCCTGGAGGTTCATGGTGTCTGCGCCGAGACGCGCCGCGGCGGTGCCAAAGCTGAGTCGCGTGCGCGTGGAATTCTCAAAAAATGCGAGAGCGACGGTTTTTCCGCGAAGGGCGGCGAGCTACTTCAGAGGATTGCGCTGGATTTCCTGAAAGGGTTTGGACTGATCGAGAATGAAGGTGATTTCGTCGGCGCTGAGCGGTTCGATCGCGAGTAAATCGCGGAAGCGGTAGTTCATTGATGCTCGTTTGGAACGGAGGCGCGTCGCGGAGCGAGGAGAGTCGCGCCCCGAACTGGAGGTATTTTACGCGGAGAAAGGGCAGGAAGCAAAAAATGGTCGTCGCACCGACATCTTGCCGGCTGGAAGCCGGCGCTACGCAGGAGATCCTACTACTCGACGCGGTCCACCAGGACGACGCGCTCTTCGTTGTCGATTTCCTGGAGGCGCACTTCGATAATCTCGGTGTCGCTGGTCTGTACGGTGCGGCCAATGAACTGGGCTTCAATGGGCATTTCGCGATGGCCGCGATCAATCAGCACACAAAGCGACACGCGGCTCGGCCGTCCGAGATCGAATAAGCCGTTCATCGCGGCGCGGATGGTGCGGCCGGTGTAGAGCACGTCGTCGACGAGCACGAGATCCATGGCGTCAACCGCGAACGGAATATGGGAGGATTGCAGCACGGCTTGCGGGGCGACCTTCGAAAGGTCGTCGCGATAGAGGGTAATGTCCAGCGTGCCGACGGGAACCTCGACGCCATCGATGCCGCGCATGGCGCGGGCAATGCGTTGGGCCAAAGGAACACCGCGGCGCCGGATGCCGATGAGCGCCAGATTTTTGGTGCCGCCGCTCTTTTCCACAATCTGGTGAGCAAGGCGTTGCAAGGTACGATCGATTTCCGCTGCGGACATCAACTGATTCTTCTCAACGATGCGCATAGTTGGCTAAATGCTAGCACAAATCCGGAAAGGAGAACGCTAGCAGCAAAGGCACGCTTCACCAGCTGTAGTGCACTTTGTAGGTGATGGTTTTCTCTCCATCTGGTGGCAGGGTAACAGGGAATTCGATCGTTTTGCTGTCGTTTTTCTTATAGTTATCGGAATTCTTGACGATGTCCCAACTGCTCCAGCGGTACAGATGCTCGACGACGCGTATATCGACAGGAGTTGTTTTGTGGCTGCGCAGCTTAATCTCAAACGCTTCATCAATCCAGCGGCCGTTGAAATCAAAGCGGTATTCGGTGCGAGTGCGCTCGCCAGCCAGATCAAAAGCGTTGCCGGTGTAGAGGCGCAGAGTTTCGTCTTTCGGCGTGTGATCGATATTGTTCTCACCGGTGAATTCCAGCTGTCCGTCATCATCCCGGCGGTAGAAACGAACCCTCCCTTTTGGCAATGGCATGCCGAGATGATTCTCCGAGCTGTTTTTGAATTCCTGCATGACCCAGACCTTGGGATTCGAAAGTGTGCCGTAGCTTTCTTGCTGGCGAATATTCTCGTAGGTCCAATTTTGGTACATCGGCTCGATCTTAAAGCCGTCGTAAACGTAAACGGACTTGGCCTGAATGCCCGTTGCGCGAATCATTTCCACTTGCTTGGTCTCGCGGTCGTGAAGGGTCGTGGGGTGTTCGAGGGTATAAAGGTGGTATTCGTCGAAGGCCTTTTCGGTGACAGGCGGCGCACCGGGACCTGCCGACTGCACGAAGCCGCCACCAGCGCCCGCCTGGTACATCGCCGATTGCCGGGGCTGCACCTTGTTTAGATCGCCGGCCATCAGTTTAAGCCGCGCATCACGAAAGGCCTTGCCGCTTTGGTTGTGAAGGGTTATCCAGCCTACCAACTCGAGGACGCTGCTGTTCGGTGGGGCTACCGCGTTGTAGCTGGCCTCCCAATCCATCCCGCCGGTGATGTAGCTGAACTCAGCCGCGGTCGCGCCTGACCGGTCGGTTTGTAATTCCCATGAGAGCGTGGGCTTAAGAACAGTGTCGTCGGCGAGCGCAGGAAACACCGGCTGGCCGGGAAGGAAGAATTGAAGTTTTCCGTCTACCTCAATGATGGGCTGGTCGCTGCCGTTCGGAGGCTGCCCGTAAGCGCCAAGTGCCGACCCCAGATAACCGCTGCGTACGATTTTGCCCTTCAGGACGTGCATGTTTCCGTTGTTATCGGTCTGCACAAAATCCACGGTCTGACCTTCGTAGAGGGAGAGGAGCAACGCTTGCGTGACGGGATCGTTGCGGTAATTTTGCTCGAGGATTTGGAGGTGTTGCCCCGCAGCCAGCGGCCGCAGGATCACGGAGTCAGGCTCAAGGTGAGCGGTGATGTCGGTGATCTGGACGTGGTTCAAGCCCGACTTCAGATCGAGAGGCAGTTTCTGACGCACGACGGCAAACCCCTGATTGTAGACAGTGAGACTGGGTGCACCCGCTGCATCATCAGCTCCGGCGAGGTCGAGAGCGCTGGCGAATCCACCCAGAACTAGTATGACTATCAAACACAAGTAAGCGGAGTGCCGAGCGGATGGCATAGTGCCTCCTGAAGTAACGAATTGATTAGTTAGACGCAGATAGTACGCAGTCGTTGCCTCACACGGCAATCCGGAACAGAGGGCAGTCTTCGTGGCATCAAGTTAGTTCGACGATTCTTCAGAGTGTTCACTTCCCAAAAAGAGTGCATGGTAGACTGCGCAGTCTGCCGAAAAGGAGATTGCGCAATGAGAATTTGCACAATTGCATCTCGCTGTGTGTTTCGCCTGTGGATCGTCTGTGTCGCGCTGGCAGCAAGCGGAGTCTCGCTTTACGGGCAGGCGCCCAAACCTGCAACGACAACGAAGGCGGTTGCTGCTGGACGCCCGAGGCTGGTCGTGATGCTGGTGGTGGACCAGATGCGCGCGGATTATGTGGACAAGTTTCAGGGACAGTGGACCGGAGGCCTGAAGCGGTTGTTGACGGACGGCGCATGGTTTCGAGCCGCGGCCTATCCCTACGCTGCAACGGAGACCTGCCCGGGCCACGCCACGATTTCGACCGGAGCGTTTCCGGCGAGCCATGGAATGGTAGCGAACGCCTGGTGGGACCGCGACGAGCAGAAAATGGTCACGTGCACGAGCGACCCAAACGTGAAGAACTCGGCGTACGCCGGAGGAGCAACGAAGGGCGGAGATTCCGCGTGGCGCATGAAGCTGCCGGCGTTTGCCGAGGAGCTAAAATTCCAAACGGGCGGCGCGACACGAATTGTGACGTTCTCGTTGAAGGCGCGCGCAGCGATTACGTTGGCGGGACACAGTGCAGATGCAGCCACTTGGGCTGATGGGACGACTGGCGCCTGGGTGACCTCTTCGGCGTATGGCACGATGCCGTTTATCGAGGGCTTTGTGGCGCAGCACCCCGTGACCTCCGACTACGGCAAAACATGGGCACTTTCGTTGCCGGCGGAGAGTTACTTGTACAACGAAAACGCGACAGGCGCCGCCACAGTGGAGGGCTGGACGACAACGTTTCCTCACCCCTTGCGGGGCAAGGAAGGAGGCAAGGAACCGGATTCCGCATTTTTCGAGCAATGGGGATCCAGCCCATTCGCGGACACCTATTTGACCAAGATGGCGGAAGCCGCAATCGATTCCCTGGGCCTAGGAAGAACCGGTGCGACAGATTATCTGGGCATAAGTTACTCCACACCGGATTATGTAGGGCACCGGTTTGGTCCGCGCAGCTGGGAGATTCAGGACATTCTGGTGCGGCTGGATAAGGATCTGGGAGAACTGTTTGCGTACTTGGATCAGAAGGTTGGGAAAGGAAATTACGTGGTGGCGCTCACGGCGGATCACGGTGTGGCGCCCATTCCCGCCGACATGCAAAAGACGGGATTCGATGCGGGCGTGCTGAGTCTGCCGGAATTGAGCGAGCGAATCGAGAAAGCGCTGGAGCCGTTCAATTATCCGAAACCCGCGGTGGCACGCATTGCCGGGAACGAGCTGTATTTTGCACCGGGCGTGTACGACAAACTCCGGCAGGACCCAGCGGCGAAAAAGGCGTTGCAAGACGCCGTTGAAAGGACAACGGGTGTCGCAGGGCTGTTTTGGGCGGAAGAGCTCAGTGGTGGCGTGAAGAGCGTGTCAACGACGCGCACGGCTGCGGAACTGAGTTACTTTGCGGGGCGGAGCGGGGACATTTTTGTCTTGCAGCAGCCGTATTGGCTTACGGACAGCTCGGCGGATGGGTCGAAGCGCTACACCGGGACGGGACACGGCACGCCGTATTACTACGACCAGTGGGTGCCAATTTTGCTGATGGGATTCGGGATCAAGCCTGGGGAATATTTTGAGGCCGCAACCCCGGCGGATATTGCCCCGACCTTCGGGGCTCTGACGGGAGTGACGTTGGCTACGCGTGACGGGCGGGTATTGAGCGAGGCGTTGGTAGCGCGTAGAGGGAAGCGGCCAGGGCAGTGAACAGGAAGCCTCGGTTGAAGCTGGCTTGGCGACGGCCTCCCGCGTACGTCGTCGGGCAGAAGGGCGTTCCTACAGTGCGCGAAAGTGGTATGCTCTGGGTCCAGGGTGAATCCTTCCGATCGCGTTGACCTTAGTGTGCAAGTCGGCGCTCTGCGCCTTCGTAATCCTGTCATTACTGCTAGTGGAACTTTCGGGTACGGGGTGGAGTTTGCTCATTTGGTGGATTTGAACCGCTTAGGCGGCATAGTCACCAAAGGCCTTTCGCGCGAACCCATCGAAGGTGCTCCTTCTCCGCGCTTGTGCGACACCCCTTCGGGCATGCTGAACGCCGTCGGACTCCAGAACGTCGGAGTCGAGGCGTTCCTGCGGGACAAGTTGCCACTGTTGCAGAAATACAACACTCACGTCATCGTCAATGTGTTCGGATACTGCCTGGAGGACTACCTTGCCGTGATTCGGCGGCTGGAAGACAGCGAAGGGATTTCCGCGTATGAGCTCAATATTTCCTGTCCGAATGTAAAAAGTGGGGGCATGCAGTTCGGGAGCAATCCGAATTCGGTCTCGGAGATTGTCGGAGCGGCGCGGAAGGCGGCGGCAAAAAGGCCGCTTTGGGTGAAGCTTATGCCCCTGGTAACCGATATCGGGCAAATCGCGGCAGTCGCTGAGGCAAACGGGGCGGACGCCCTGACCGTAGCAAACACGTATCCCGCGATGGCTGTTGATGTTAGGACAGGCCGGTCACGGATCGGGAACCTGACTGGTGGGCTTTCGGGTCCGGCGATCAAACCGATAACCTTGCGGCTCGTCTGGGAGGTACGGAAGGCTGTGAATATCCCAATTCTAGGCCTTGGAGGGATAGAAACGGTGGAGGACGTGCTGGAATACATAGCGGTAGGCGCGTCCGCCGTACAGGTCGGGACGGCCAGTTTTTCTGACCCAAAGGCCAGTGAGAGGATCGCGGGAGGTTTAGAGAGCGCGCTACAGGAGGTAAATACTTTAAATTTCAGAGAGATACGGAATAGGTTCGCAGTCGAAAATGGTTGACATAATGCCCTAATTGTGCTACACTTTTTTAGATTTCGTAGCTAAAAAACCACACTATGAGACGACCACTCTTTATCACTTGGGCTGCGATTCGCTGGGTACCTCTGATGTTCCTGATTTGCCCGGCCATGGAAGCTCCACTGGTCGCCCACCTGAGCGCGCCGGTGAAGCCCATCAAGACCTGGGTAGGAAACGCCAGCTGGTACGGGCCGAACTTCAACGGCAAGAAGACCGCCAATGGGGAAAGGTTCAATGCGGAAGGTCTGACGGCCGCTCATCCGAACCTCCCTTTTGGCTCCTGGGTTCGCATCGTCAATACTCGAAACGGCAAGTTCGAGCTGGTACGTATTAATGACCGGGGTCCCTACCAAGAGGGACGCGAAATTGATGTATCCTATCGCGTAGCCCGGAAGATTGGCCTGATCAACTCGGGGGTAAGCCAGGTGCGGTTGGAACTTATGCAACTGCCGGCGAAATACGCCCAGCCGGATGACGGGTCAAATTAATCAGCTTCGGGTTTGTCCCGAACCTTGACCTTCGACGCCCATCCACGCAGCAGCCTGATTGTAGCGCTCGATTTTGATTCGCTGACAACTGCCCTGAAGTTTGCCGATCAGGTCGCGGACCTTGTCGGCATGTTCAAGATCGGCAGCCAGCTCTTTACTACTGCGGGGCCCGAAGCTGTCCGGCAGGTGGCGCAACGCGGTCCGGGCGTTTTTCTTGACCTGAAATTCCACGATATACCCAACACTGTGGCGGGTGCGGTACTGGCCTCGGCGGCGATGCCGGGCGTGCAACTCGTCAACGTCCATGCGCTAGGTGGAGTGGCGATGATGCGGGCGGCAGCCCAAGCTGTGAGCGCTAGTGTGGCGATGGGAGCGGACCGCACACGGCTCCTGGCAGTCACGATTCTAACCAGCATGGATCACAAGGCGACGCGCGAGGTGGGAATTGCCGGCGTGCCGAAGCTGCGCGCCGTGAAACTTGCGAAGCTCGCGAAGGAAGCTGGCGTGGACGGAGTAGTTGCTTCCGTCCAGGAAGCCAAGGCCATTCGCAAGGCCTGCGGACCAGATTTTCTGATTGTCACACCGGGTGTGCGTCCAAGGGAGCAAGAGGTGAGCGGCGGCCAAGACGATCAAACGCGGACCGCTACACCGCGCGAAGCCATCAGAGCGGGCGCCGACTTTATCGTCGTGGGACGCCCGATCCTTACGGCACCGGATCCCCGCGCGGCAGCGCAAAGCATCGTGGACGAAATCGCTGCGGCGAAGTCTTAAACTCTGTCCTCGCTCCTCTGCTGAAGATTATGAGCAATCCCCTGAAAAGTGTAGTGGTTGGTACAGCGGGGCACATCGATCACGGGAAATCGACGTTGATCGAGGCGTTGACCGGTACGCATCCGGACCGCCTGGAAGAAGAGAAGCGGCGCGGAATCACGATTGATCTGGGCTTCGCGTTTCTCGAAGAAGGCGGGGTGCGCTTCGGCTTCGTGGACGTACCAGGGCACGAGCGTTTCGTGAAGAACATGCTTGCCGGCACATCGGGCATAGATGTGGTGTTGCTGGTGATCGCAGCGGACGAGGCTGTCAAGCCACAAACGCAAGAACACTTTGATATTTGCCGGCTGTTGGGGGTGAAGCGCGGCATCATCGCACTGACGAAAACGGATTTGGTGGACCCTGATACCGTGGAACTCGTGCGTTTGGAGATTGAAGAATTTGTAAAAGGCTCTTTCCTGGAAGGGACACCGATTCTGCCTGTGAGCGCGAGGAGCGGTGCGGGGCTGGGTGAACTGAAACAGACATTGCAAGAAGTTGCACACGAGGTTGAAGACAAGCAAGCGGGCCGGTATTTCCGATTACCCATCGACCGGTCGTTTGCAGTGAAGGGATTTGGCACTGTGGTGACGGGCACGCTGATTTCCGGGCAGGTTGCGGCGGGCGATGAAGTAGAACTTCTGCCGGAGCGGAAGCTGGTGCGAGTGCGGGGCGTGCAGACGGGTGGAAAGACAGTAGAGCACGCGGAGGCGGGACAGCGGACGGCAGTGAATCTTGCTGGTATTGAGCACACCGCTGTGCAACGGGGCATGGTGCTTGCTGCACCGGGACGATTCGCGAAAACGCGGCGGCTCGACGCGCGGCTGGAGCTTCTGAAGAGCGCGGAGACCGTCAAGAATCGCACGCGGGTGCATTTTCATGCGGGAACAGCGGAGACCATCGCGGAGGTCTTACTACACGACAGAGCAAAATTGGATCCCGGCGAAAACGTGCTGGCGCAATTGCGATTGGCTGAGGATGTGGTAGCGGTGCGCGGCGACCGGTTCATCGTGCGGCGATTTTCTCCGGTGATTACCATTGGCGGAGGTGTGGTGCTCGATTCGTTGGCCAGAACGCCGTCACGGAAAGACAGGGGCCGCGCAAAGTTCCTGGAAACTCTGGAAGCCGGAGCGCCGGAGGAAATTTTGCGCGCGATGGTGGAGCGAAACATCCTCGGGCTGAGGATGGAGGAGATTGTCTCGCGCACAGGTTGGAGAGTGGAGGACGCCCGGGAAACGGCCGAGAAACTGGCGAAGGCAGGCGCAATTCGTCCCGTGAACTTGGAGCCGTTCTTGTTGATTTCGGAGGGGTTCTTCCAGGATGTCCTGAAGAAACTGCTGGTTCGTGTGGAGGCGTTTCACAAGCAAAATCCGTTGTTGCCGGGGATCACGAAGGAGGAATTACGCGCTTCTACAGGGAGGCGCATACGAATAGAGACATTCCGGGCGGCGCTGGACGAACTCGTG
>Ga0187782_10000999_pt1 | contig 20226 bp, 15 predicted proteins | sample 0715_SJ02_MP15_2_FD_132454 | JGI IMG/M metagenome (GOLD analysis project Ga0187782, IMG submission 132454) | Tropical peat soil microbial communities from peatlands in Department of Meta, Colombia - 0715_SJ02_MP15_20_MG | ecosystem: Environmental > Terrestrial > Soil > Wetlands > Peat | place... | reverse complement strand
AGCGATGCCGCCTCCGCCGCCACGCCTTCCATGATGTCGCCGTCGCCGCATATGGCATACACCTTGAAATCGAAAAGGTCGAATCCTGGACGATTGAAATGCGTCGCGAACCACTTTCCGGCGATGGCCATGCCCACGCTATTGCCCACACCCTGTCCGAGCGGGCCGGTGGTGGTTTCGACGCCGGTCGTCAGGTGCGATTCCGGATGGCCGGGAGTGCGGCTGCCCAATTGCCGGAACCTTTTGATTTCCTCCATTGTGACCGAGAGCTCCTTTTGCACTTCGCCCTTGGTGTTCACGGCCCGCACACCGGCCAGATGCAGTGTGGAATACAGCAGCATGGAGGCATGTCCTGCGGAGAGCACGAACCGGTCGCGGTTCGGCCACAACGGAGAAACGGGATCGTACTTCAGGAAATACTGCCAGAGGGAGAAGACAACAGGCGCCAAACCCATTGGCGCGCCCGGATGACCCGAGTTGGCTTGCTGCACAGCGTCGATGGCAAGCGTGCGGATGGTATTGATGCAAACTTGGTCTAAGGTGTGCTCGCTCACGGTGTCTCCGGCGCGGGAGTGGGGGCGCCCGCTGAAATTAGGCTCAGGCTTTAGATGCTTCCACGGAAGAAAAGGCGTCAAAATTGTACTGCAAATGGACTCGGGTGTCTGCCTGGCACCTAGATAAAGGAAAGGAGAAATCGAATGGTGCGGCTGGTCGGACTCGAACCGACAACGGGGAAATCCCCAGCGGATTTTAAGCCCGCCGCGTATGCCAATTTCGCCACAGCCGCACCGGGCGTTTACGCGGCAGAAACAGAATAGCACGCAAAGGAGAGGCCGTTCACGTGGGTCCGTCTTCAGGGAACCCTTGGGTTGAAGGGGTTAATGTCCGCCGAGTCCGAATTCGATGCACGGCTCTGTCCGAGTACCTCACATCTTTAAGCCACGGGGTTTGCGGATTTCCCTCATTCGTGACTGCAAAAGATGGCCGTGCCGGCTTTCCGCTCGTAATAGCCCAGAAGACCAAGAGCAACATTTGTGGGCTCAATCAGGTACACAGGATTGACTTTAGTGACTTTGGTCACAGCCCTCTGTGATCGTTCCTCGTACTCTGGACTTGAGTCCAAATCCTATGGCCACCCAGGTTCCTTTGAACGAGCAATCCAAACCCTCACCGACACTCCCCCATCTCGCCCTCAGTTCCAACCCGGCCGCAAGGCCCAAGAAGAAACTAATCCGCCGCAGCGATGTCGATCGTTACCAACTCTATCGTCGCAGTTTTCAAGCTGCCTTCCTGGCTCTGAACTTGGGGCTGGGCGCCGAATTCTATTTTTGGGTGCGCCAATTCGAAGTCGGTGTGATTGATACGAGCTTGCATCGTCCCGCGGGCGTCGAGGGCTGGCTGCCGATTGCGGGCCTGATGAACCTGAAGTATTGGCTGCTCAGCCGTGAAATTCCCCAAGTCCATCCCGCGGCATTCTTTCTTTTGCTTACGTTTCTCGCCATGGCTTTTCTGTTCCGCAAAGCATTCTGCAGTTGGCTTTGCCCCATCGGCACGATCTCCGAATATCTCTGGCGCGCTGGAAAGAAGCTCTTCAGGCGGAATTTCTATCTTCCTCGCTGGCTGGATCTGCCCCTACGCGGTTTGAAATATCTCTTGCTGGGATTCTTCCTCTGGGCCATCTCGGCCATGTCCGTTGCAGGAATCCGCGATTTCATGCAGAGCCCGTACGGACTGATCGCTGACGTCAAGATGCTGAATTTCTTCCGCCATATCGGTCAGACCGGCCTGATGGTCATTGGCATCTTCCTGCTGGCTTCGGTCTTCATCCAGAATTTCTGGTGCCGCTTCCTTTGCCCCTACGGCGCGTTGTTAGGGCTAACCTCCTGGTTGAGCCCGACCCGCATTCGCAGAAATGAAGAGACCTGCATCGACTGTGCCAAGTGCGCAAAAGCGTGCCCATCGGCTCTCCCCGTGGACAAACTCGTCCAAATCCGCTCCGTCGAATGCACCGGTTGCCTCGAATGCGTCTCCGTTTGCCCCGCGCAGGATGCGCTTGCCATGAGCCTGCCGGCCATGCTCACCGCCAAGACGAAAAGAACTGTTCTTCCGGCGTGGGCCATGGCTGCGGGAATTGCCGTCCTCTTCCTCGGTGTAGCCGGCTTTGCCAAGGTGACAGGCCACTGGGATTCCGCCATTCCTACCGCAGTCTATGAGCGTCTTGTGCCGAACGCGGATCAGGCTGCTCATCCTATGCCAGGAAGGTGAGTCTCCATGAGCGCAACGCCACAAGTTCGTTCGAGCCAGATGCCCACCAGTGAAGTGCTGCGCTTGAGCGACTTGGTCAGTTATCAGGAAGGGACGGTCGTCAGTCGCACGTTGCTCAAGCATCCCGGCGGCAATTTGACTCTTTTCGCTTTCGACGCTGGTCAGGCACTGACCGAACACACTGCTGCGTTTGACGCGCTCGTTCAGATTCTGGACGGAAAGGCGGAAATCACGATTTCCGGTAAGCCTTATCAGGTGGAAGCCGGCCAGGCGATTCTGTTGCCCGCCAACGAACCCCATGCCCTGGGCTCCCTCACTCCTTTCAAAATGTTGCTGACCATGATCCGCCCCGTGTAGCTGCCGAATTTTGAGATCGGTTCCCATGTCAAACACAGAACGCACTCGTTTCCTGTGGTATAAATCCGGAAGACTTCACCACACACTTGGAGGATCACAAATCGTGGGAAAGAGCCTTGGCACGCTCTTCATCGGACTCGCACTTATCAGCCTTGCCTCCATTTCATCAGTCCCGTGCGCCGCACAAACTTCTGGTACAAACAGGAATCGCGTCACCGCCGTGCGCGTTTGGCAAGACACCATCGAATTGCCCACCTACGAAGAAGGATTGCCGGACGAAAATCCTCCCTTCGATCAGTTCGTCACCAACGGCCGATTCAACTACCCCTATACGCTGCGCGAAAATCTCACGAACCATGTTGCACCTCGCCGCTGGCGCGCGCTGAATCTTGAAAATGAATACTTGAAGTGCGTGGTTCTGCCCGATCTCGGAGGGCATCTTTACCGCTGTCTCGACAAGCGGAACGGCGCGGATATGTTCTATGCCAATCCTTCGCTCAAATTCGCACGCATCGCCTACCGTGGAGTCTGGGCCGCCTACGGGATCGAATTCAACTTCCCTGTTTCGCACAACTGGATGACGGCTTCCCCGGTCGATTTTTCGATCTCCGGATCCTCGGACGGCAGCGCCTCCGTTTGGGTCCGCAACATCGATCGCGTTTACGGTATGGAATGGTGCGTGCAACTGACGCTGCATCCTCGGCAAGCACTCCTCGAACAGAAAACCACGCTCTATAATCCGAGCGGCGAGCGTCACCGCTTCTATTGGTGGACAAATGCGGGCGTTCAGGTCTGGGATGACTCGCGCCTATATTATCCGCAGGAGTTTTCCGTTTTCCACGGCTACACCGATCTGGACACTTGGCCCGTCGATCGCAACGGCGTGGATTTGAGCGTCGTCGGCAATCACAAATACGGGGCGGTCTCTCGCTTCAGTTTCGCCAGCAACGAACCCTATATGGCGGTCTATCACCCGAAGACCGATGCCGGTGTCGTGCATTACTCCGCTCGGACCGACCTGCCCGCGAAAAAAGTATTTTCCTGGGGCAGTGATGCCGAAGGTCTCGGCTGGCGGGAAGCGCTTTCCGACAATCACAGCGCATACGTCGAAATTCAGGCCGGGCTTTTCCGCAACCAGGAAACTTACGGCTTCCTGGACCCCCAGCAGGCCATTCACTTCACCGAGATCTGGCTGCCGGTCTTCCATCTCGGAGGCGTCACGCGTGGGAATCCCGACGCAGTGCTTAATCTGGTGCGAATTCCGTCGAAGAAAACAGAGGCCACCTCTCTCGAGGTGGCGCTGAACGTCTCGCGCGATTTTCCGAGCGCGAAGCTGGAACTCCTGGACGCATCGCTGGTCATCGCCTCGGAAACGGTGTCGCTTACGCCGAAGTCCACCTTCCGCAAGCAGTTCCCGGATTTGCCGTCCCAGAAAACCTACACGGTGACGCTGTCCGATGAATCCGGAAAAGCCATCCTCACCCACACCGAAGGGAAGTACGACTTCATGGCCAAATCCGAAGTGCCGAAGGAACTGCCGCCCGCCTATGTCTACCCTCCCTCGGAAAAACGCACTGAAAGCGACTTCCTGGAACTGGGGAGCGACCAGGAACGAAACGGCGAAGTACTCGACGCCCTTTCCACCTATCGCGAGGGCCTGAAGCGTTTTCCAGATAGCATATCGCTCCATCGTGCCACAGGCCGCCTCGACGTTGGTCTGAAGCAGTTCGCGGATGCCGCCGTGCAACTTTCTCCTGTGCTCACGCGCATCAGCAACGATAGGGAAGCCGCCTACTATTTGGGAATCGACTATGTCGCAACCAGAGAATGGGAGAAAGCCCGCCGCGCCCTTGAAGTCAGCGAGCAATATGGAACTTTTCGGGCTCCTTCATTATTCGAACTGGCGGCGCTGGATGCGCGCGCCGGCAAATTGGAGAAGGCTCACGAAAAACTGGCCACAGCCTACACCGAATTTCCAGACGCCGTGCGCCTGAGCGACATGGACGTGACCGTGTTGCGCCACTTGGGCAAGGCAAGCGCAGCCAAAGAAAAACTAAACAGCTTGCGGCTCTCCGATCCGCCGAACACTTTCCTGCGATACGAAGCAACCCTCCTGGGCAACGACGACGCAGCCCTTTGGCAGCACCTCGCCGCCGATCCGGAACGGATTCTCAACATTGTAGTCCTCTATATGCATTTCGGTTTCTATGCCGACGCGGTGGAACTCCTTTCCCATTCCTATCCGACCGGCCCCGTAGTCGTGAGCGAACCCGGCACGCCTGGCCCGGAAGCGTACCCACTTATCGCCTACTATCGCGCCTATTGCCGCGATTTGTTGCGCCAAGATGGCACGGCCGATTTCAACGCTGCCTCGCATATGCCCCTGACCTATGTCTTCCCGAACCGCCCGGAATCTTTCGACGTTCTCAACCGCGCCATGGCCGCGAATCCCAAAGACGCGAGCGCCCATGCCCTGCTCGGTTCCCTCTATATGTCGGGCGGAATGCTGGACTCTGCCATGAGCGAGTGGAACGCCGCGCGCGAATTGAACCCGGCGATTCCTGCTCTTCTTCGCAACATGGGCTACGCCGTTCTTTATTCAAAACAATCTCCTGAGCGCGCGATTGGGCTGTTTACCGAGGGAACCAAATATGATTCGCAAAACCCGGAGAACTATCTCGGCCTCGAACGAGCCCTCCGCGAAGCGGGGCGTTCACCGGAAGAACGCGTGGCGGCGCTCGAGAAATTCCCCGGCACAAATCCTCCGGCCACGCTGATCTTCCAGCTGGCACGTGGTCTGGCCGATGCCGGACGCTACGACGAAGCGCAAAAAGAGCTGGCCACGCGCTTCATCTCCTTGGAAGAAGGAGGAGCTAGCCAGCTCGATGTGTATTTGGAAATCAAGCTCAAGCAGGCGCGTGCGCTCGCCTCAAGCCATCATTGCGATGAAGTCCACAATCTTTTCCAGCATATCGGCGACCCGGTTCCCCAACTCGCCCTAACAAAAGATGACCTTGCCCTTGCCCTCAAGTCTCCACGCAGACAATCCGAAATTGGCCAGGTGCAGTCTTCCTGTTCGAATTAGCAACCGTATTCAGCTTCGAAACCGGTCGCTCTGCCGGCACTGTTCAATGACCGCCTCCAAAAATCTCTCTGTGCGCGGCCACCCGTAGATCTTCAGCCCCATTTTGTCCGCTAGCCGGTTGGCAATCTGCATCGCCATGGTCGTCCGCACGGCCGGATCGAGAGAATCCCTGCGATTCAGAAAAGTCTCAATCAGCTGCACTTCTTCTAGCGTCACCTTGCCGGCATCGACGGGAGGCAGGGTTTCGTCAATCGTGGTCCCTGCATACGGTCGCACGCCCTCCAGCGTCTTTTCATGGACCACCACGGTCCCGGCCACATAATCGCCTACTCGCTTGCTCTGTCGGCTCAAGAAGATGCACACCAGCCCGACGGCGTACATGGACGGAAGAATGTCCACAAGCCGCAGGGCATTTCGAACAATCGCCTCGTACGCACCGATCGGCCGTCCGTCATCCTTAATCACTCGAACCTGCGCATAACGCTTCCCGGGAGTCTGCCCGTTCCAGAAAATCTCAAACAGCGCAAAATAGGCGGAGTTTAAAAGAAAAAGAAGAAACACGATAATCGCCACTACCCACTGCGGGCCCAGTCCTCCCCACCGCGCCAACCCGATGCCGATGAAACTCCCTACAATGAGCACGAAAAATCCCAGGACGACCTGTATGCCCGTGTCCAGGAGCAGGGCCAGAAACCGGCTGCCCAGTCCGGCAATCGGGTAGTCCAGAACCGTCTGTTCCGGTGTGTCAATGGTAAGCTTGTCGTGGGAATCCATCGATGATCTCCACCCGCTGGGTTGAAAAGCGCCGAACACACTGGAGCCGGCTCGAACAATTGGTCAACACCGGTGGACGCAGCAGCGTCTCCTCCCTTTCGCCCACTGATCTTCAGGAATTAGCTCTATTATATCGGCAGATTGCCGCGGACCTGGCCACCGTTCGTGAAGATGCCACCAGCATAAATCTTGCCCAGTACCTGAATCAGCTGCTCGGCCGCGCCCATAACATCATCTACATGGGCCGCAAGACCGAGAGTCGCAACATCCTCGCGTTTTATCGCTACACTTATCCCGCGATTTTCCGAGAGACTTTTTCGAATACCCTCGCGGCCTTCCTGATCTTCCTTTCGGCAGCGGTCGCTGGTTGTCTTCTGTGCCTCAGCGATCCTTCGTTTTCGCGCCACATTCTCGGCCCTGGCATGATCCACAGCATCGAACAGCATAAAATGTGGACGGATTCTATTGTGACCGTGAAGCCTGTGGCTTCCAGTCGGATTCTCACCAACAATCTGAGCGTTTCGATCCTCACGTACGCGCTGGGAATTACTGCGGGCATTGGCACCGTCTGGATGATGCTGCTCAATGGCCTGATGGTTGGCGTGATCGCTAGGGCCTGCTGGCAGGCGCATATGAGCCTAATGCTGTGGAGCTTCGTTGCAGCGCACGGCGTTCTCGAGTTACCCGCCATCTTCATCGCGGGAGGCGCCGGGTTCGTCATTGCGCGAGGACTCCTGTTTCCCGGCGCGTTGCCGCGCGGCGAATCACTGGTCCGAGCGGGACGTCTCAGCGCCAAACTGTTCTTTGGGACGATTCCGCTTCTACTTATCGCAGGACTTATTGAGGGATTTATCTCCCCTTCCAACCTGCCTCGAGCGTTGAAGTTTGGCCTTGCCGCCGCGCTCTTCACTCTGCTGATGCTGTATCTCTTTTTCACAGGGAAGTCGCAACCTCTTGAGGACGAAGGCGACCCCTTCGAAGGGCGGGACGCCGCTAAATCAGGCTCCGGTCTTTTGCCCGCAGGTACTGATTGACCACCGCGGTCGCGAGCTTTGCCGGCTCGACTTCCAAAGTCAGCGCCCCATGCTGGCGCAATGAACGCAAGAGCAAATCGCGTCGTTGCACAATTTCCATGGCTGCCGTCCGTCGGTACATCTCTCGAACATTGTCTGGCCGCTCTTTCACCATCGTCCGCAGTTCGGGCTGCCCAATAACGGTGAACAGAACCAGGTGCCTCTCCGCCATGTGCATGGCGCTCTCAATCACCTCCGGTATCGTCGCCGTCTCTGCCAAATCGGTCATCCAGACCACCAGGCTTCGCCGCTTCTGGAGCACCGCCAGCGTTTCCGTTGCGCGCCGATGGTCCGCTTCCAACTCCTCAGCTCGCATCAGCGCCAATCCATCCAGCAAAGCACGAATATGACGTGAGCCACGGCCCGGCGGAAGCCGCTGCAGAATCCGTCTTCCGTATCCCAACAACGCTACGCGGTCGCCGGAATAGAGCGCCACCTGCGCCAAAGAGAGCGCCGCACCCACGGCGTAATCCAGCTTGCTCAGTCCTTTCACGCGCGTCCGCAACAGCCTTCCGGCGTCAAGCACCAGCCAAACCGTTTGGCTCCGTTCAATCTGATAGGACTTGCTGATCAATTTTGCCCGCCGTGCCGTGGCGCTCCAACAAATGTCCCGCCACTCGTCGGACTCGCGGTATTCCCGCAGGCTTTCGAATTCGCGACCTTGCCCCGGTTGGTGCTTATATCTTTTTTCCAGCGCGATTTGGCGGCTGCGAATAAGATAAATCGTGTCCTTCTTCGACTCCTGGAAATTCGGATAGATGCGAATGGTCTGTTTCAGCGAAGCCACCGCCCAGCGCTCGGCGATCTGCCACGCTGTCTGGTATCGCAAATAGGTGTGGCCAAAGTGCATGTCGCCGCGTTCGCGTGGACAGATGGAATAGCTGGCTCTTTGTGTGCCACCGGCCGGAACGCGCACGTCCATTTCCGGGATCTCCTTGCGCAATCCAACCGGAGCCTCTTCCTGAGCACGCAACAAAATGTCCAATTTTCCGCGATTCAGGAATTCCAGCGTTGCCTCCGTCGGCTCCCGCAACTGCAGCGTGGATTTCCACAAGCGCCGCACTTCCATCTCTTCGGGCCTCGGCAGTCGTTTTAGGTCCGTCGCCCACAGGACCAGCACCAGAAAATCCCACAGGACCATTGCCAACAGGTATTTCGCATCTGTCCATGCCGGGCCAATCCACCACAGGCCAATCAGCAACAGAAGGAAGAAGCGGCGCCCGAACGCGACGCCCAATCGCCCTTTCGCTTTGCCACGAGCGCCAATCGTTACTGGAGCAAGTTGGGACGGCTCCGTCATTTTGGCACTTCCACTCCCTTCACCACGTCGCGCACCACCTGATCAGGCGTCACGCCTTCCAGGTCCGCTTCTGGCTTCAGCACCAGGCGGTGGCGCAGAATCGGCACGGCCGCGGCCTTTACGTCATCGGGAATCAGGAAGTCGCGTCCTTCCGTGGCTGCCAGTCCCTTCGCAAAGAGCATCAGGCTGATCGCGGCGCGCGGGCTCCCTCCCAGACTTACCGAGGGCCAAGTCCGGGTGCGCGCCACCAGCTTCACCATGTAATCAAATAGGGCCGGCTCCACTTTCACTCGAGCCGCTTCCGCCCGGGCGGCCATCAGCGCTTCCGGTGGAACCGTTTCGAAGGCCACTTTTTTCAATTCCCGCGAATCGAAACCCTTCTGGATATTTTCCAGAATCTTCACCTCTTGCTCGCCGCTCGGGTATGCGATGCGGATCTTCGCCAGAAAGCGATCGAGTTGTGCCTCCGGCAGCGGGTAGGTGCCTTCGAACTCCACGGGGTTCTGCGTCGAAAACACGGTAAAAAAGGGAGTCAGTTCGTAACCCGTGCCATCGATCGTCACTTGCCGCTCCTCCATGGCCTCAAGCAGCGCGGACTGCGTTCTCGGCGGCGTGCGATTAATCTCATCCACCAGCAGCAGGTCCGTGAAAATCGGCCCGCGGTGCAATGCAAACGAACTTGTCCCCATGTTGAACATGTTTGCTCCAATCACGTCGGCGGGCATCAGGTCCGGGGTGCACTGCACGCGCTGGAATTTAAGTCGGAAAATATTGGCGAGCGCCTTCACGGCCAGAGTCTTTGCCAGACCCGGCACACCTTCGACCAGCGCGTGTCCACCGGCCAACAACACCAGCAGTAACTGGTCCAGCACTTCCTGCTGACCGACAATCACGCGGCCCAGTTGGCCTCGTACATGGTTCGCTAACTCCTGCGCTTGACTCATTCCGATTGTCCTTTTTTCTCCGGCGCATTCGGGACTTCCAATCGCGCCGAGTATTCGTAAAGATCCTGCACAATTTCGAGGGCTTCCGTGTCGCTCAGGCCTAGCGTTCTGGAACTTCGATCCGCGCGCGCCAAGGTGCCCAATAGCGCTTGCTCATCCCAGCCGAGTGTCCGGCTCCCCGCATGTGCCAATTCAACCACTGTGGCATTGGCATTCAGTCCCAACTGGCGCACCAGTTGGGAGCGCAGGCGCTGATACGCCACCCGCACCGCAGCCGACCCCGCGTGCACCGAAGTGTACAGATCGCCCAGCGTGTCTACAAACTCCAAGGGAGAAAGGCGCGAAACTTTTCCCGGCATTCGAATCGTGCCGTAGCGCCGCCCATAGGTCACCAGGACGAACCCGAAAAGCACGCCCAGTTGCACGAACACCCAGGGAAGAGGGGTCTTCGCGATATACGAGGAAAAATCCGTCCGCGCGCCATGAAAATACTCGTCCCAGAGAATTTCTTTGTGTTCCGTCCCCCCGATAGAATTCAGCAGCAGCCGCAGGTTCCCTGGTTGCTGGATTCCACGGTTCGTCAGCGGTGAAGGTGAACCCCACCACACGATCGTTCCTTTGCCCACGGTAAATGTCACTACCGCGGCGGTGTCGCTGTTTCCATAAACCGCAATTTCATCCATTCTCCGCGGATGCCATTCGATGGGAGCGGCCATGGAAATCTCGGGCGCCCCCAGAGCGAGCGGGGTGGGAAGAAGGGCAGGGAACTTTGTCTCATCCTGCATGTCATCCATCTCCGCGAAGAAATCACCGCCGGGGAGAAAGAGCGCGGCATTGCTGCCGGTGGCGACGATCCGCCCGCCGTTCTCCAAGAACCGCCTCAGCGCAGCGGTCTCTCCCGGGGATGGCGATTGCTGCGGACTGGCCAGAACCAAGACCTGATTTTGCGCCTCTCCGGCCAGTTCCGTCGGCGATTTGTCCCAGCGCTGGATGTCATAGCCCAACTCCTCCAGAAGGAGGTAAGCGGCCTTCGCTCCGTCCCATGAAGTCGAGTAGCTGGAAGGATATCCGGCACGTCCTCCTCGCTCTGATGGCGAAAGCACGGACGTCGCAACCGCCAATGCCAGGACCAGAACACTGGCGACGATCAGGAGGGAACGGTCGGTGCGGTCGAGCCTTGCAGGCATCCCATCTTCTCCAACTGCTCTTTGGTCCCAGCCCATTCCGCGGCGGAGATGGGCCGGTATCCGTACCAGATCAATTCAAAGCTTTGGGTAATCGTTTGCAGTGAGCCCTGCTCTTTCGGGTGTTGATCTAGCAGCCGCAGCGATTCGCGCGGGGTTCGCGCGCGGTCGCAAGGCAGAATGCGCATGTCTTCGAGGTGTGCTACTGCAGCCCAATAGGCGCAATGGACCGCCTCTCGAAAATCGCCTCGATCGGCGGCTGCCAGCGCCTCCTGAATCCAATGCCGCGCATCGCTCGGCGACACCTCAACCTGCGCCCGAAATCTCTCCGTCTTCGTCGATTTCGAAAGCCAGCGATAAAGCACGTAGAACAACAGAACTACGGCTAGGAAAATGACGGCCCACGCGATTCCGTTCCCTGTCTTTTGGCTGATGTGAAGCACCCGGAACAGCCGGATGAACTGTTCGAGAATCCACCGGTTGATTCGCGCTTTTATCACTTCCCAGGCAGAGGGCCCGGACGAGTCTTGGAATTCTCCTCGGCCAAGTATCTTCTTTAGTCTGCTTTCCGACTCGGCTGCATTTGCCTCGGAATGTGTCTTGGACAGCTGCTCCGCTTCCTGCCGCATGGTGTACAGCCGCTTTTGTAGTTGTGCAGCCATCCCTTTCTTCGGATCATGTTCGATCACCCGGAGTGCGTCGGCAATTTCTTTGGTGGGTACAGAATAAGAGTGGTCGCCGTCCTTCACTTTCCAGGATTCCGGCAAGGACCGCCGAACTTCTGCGGTTTGTGCGGGATTTTTGCTGGCCTCGGCAATACGCGTGAGCTCACGCTCGTAGGACGCCAGATCAAGCTCATTGGGAGCGGAGCTGCTGTTGCCAGCCACAGGCGTCTGTGGGCGGCAAGGCACGGAAAGTGCCAACAAAACCCCCAGGAAAAGCATCGGCGAACACATCTGGAGTCCCACACCGCATCGCTTCATTTCTTTATTGGATTCCTGGGGGATCCGCCAGCGGCCGTGGTACGCTGCTCAGCGAGTTCATCAAGTGCTGGATGTCAAAGCCTTCTTTTCTCACCCGCAAATTGTAGTACATCAGGGAAGCGGAGATCGTCCCGATCGGCCCGACCAGCACCTGGCTCAGGAAATTCGCAACATAGCTGTAGGCCATCACTCCGAGCGAAGGCTGGTGCTTCGCCAATGCCGCTTTCACGGTAAAGATGGTGGCCGGAAACTCAAGGAACATGCTTACCACCCAGCTGATGACAAACGTCAGGAGGAACAGCAGGAACATTTGCCACCCGTGCCCTTTCGTCAGCTCCATGCTCCTTTCCATCGACGTGATGGAAGACGCGTCTTCCACCATTGCCACCGGCACGGAAACCGCCAGCCGGCACGCCAGATAGATCCCAGGAATACACAGCAGAAAGAAGGTAACCCCGCTTGTGATTACCGTCGCCAGGAAGACAAGAATGATGATCACGATTACGGTCATGATCCTGTCCTTCGAATTCAAGTACGCGGCCCGAACGCTGGCGGGACGCCCCAGATACAGCTCCGATACTGCCCAGATTGTCGCTGCCTGGGCAATCCCGAGCAGTATGAGCCATACTGCAGCAGCTCCCACGGCTCCCAGGATGATCCCGCCAATCATTCCAGGAGAAAAGCCATTGGGGCTCTTCAGCGTCCCCCTGCTGCCGAGGAGTAACAAGAATCTTGCAACAAGGACCACCAGATAAGGAACCGCGGCTATTCCCACAAACAGCAAGAAGTTTTCCCGATACAGCGTGAACGTGTGGTCGAGCACTTCGCCAAGCGTCATAGGGCGGAGGTCTGCAGTGGCCATGGGCTCTCCTGGTTTTGTGCGCTATTCAGCGCATGTAAACACATTTACATTTGCTCGGCAAGATGACGCGGCCATCATTTGCGGCTCGTGCAGGTAAAGAGTGAACTCCAAAGAGAAAGGCGGTGCTGCTCGGCTGGGGGGAGGATGCAGAATGGTCGGGCGCAGGTCAGGCGGGTGAGGTTCTTTCTGACGGTACGACGAAGTTGCGGGGAATAGGTCTCGATCAATCGGCCAACGGTGAAGGTGAGATCCTGATTCATCTATATAAATGAAACACAGTCAAGTAAAAAAATTTACCTACTCCTTAGCCCGCAACAATTTGTGATTCACCTCGCAAATGGCTTCCAGTTTGGCTCGCAGCTGCTGGTAGTTCTCCAACCACTTCTCTACCTGGGGCTTCTGTTCGGCCCGGATACTGAACTGCCGGGTGCGTCCGCCGGGATAGCTGACCGTCAGCACCCAGACACGGTGGCCTTCTCCTCGCCGACACTTCGGACAACCCCGGCGATGAAAGATCTTCCGGTCTAGCAGTGAACCGCGCACGATCTCTGTGGCATCCGGGAGCTGCCGGGCCAACTGATTGCGCGCTTTGATGGCTTCTTCCCGTTTCATCTAGGAACATGAAACAACAACGGATAACCCGTTGTCAAGACCCCAAGCAGAAAAAACAGCCCAGAAACTGGGGGAGGGCAAGGGTAAATGGCCGTCGATTTCACTTACTCTGGTCCCAAATAGTATTTGAGTACCGATCCCTTCCAGGGAGAACGTCGGTCCCGGCAAAAAGCCTGCTTGTGGCCCGCTCTATAGAACCCGCACAATCAGAGCCTTTCTAGTGGGCAGGAGAATGAGAATGAGACAGTCGCTTGGATATAGTCGTGGCGTAAAACTCGCCTTTGTCGTTGTATTTCCCCAAGCAGATGACCCGATCACCTTCCTTAACGTCGGAAGCAGTTATTTTGTTGACCGTTTTGTCTCCGTGATACTGGCTGTTCCATGCGGTCGCACTATCATAGTGGATTGTCCTTTCGACCTGGCCGCCTACTTGTCGAACGTCTATTGTAGAGTGATCGGCATTGGTTCGGATGACATTTCCTTCCCAGCGACCCTCTTTTGCTGGCTTCGTAGTAGTGCTCTCTTGGGAGAGTATGGGCGTAGAAACCGTGAACGCGAAAAGAGACACAAACAAGAGCCCGAGTAGTTTCTTCATGATGATCATCTCCTGTTAAACGGCGTGCTACTTCCTCTTACATGCGGGCATGCTACTTCAAATGTCGTCTTTATCAAATCTTTTTTTAGCATACTTTTCCACGACAAAACCATCGGGGTGACGCAAGGAATGCAACTAACCCGTAAGTCGCTGTCAGTCAGCAGTTTGATATCATCGGGAGTCTCTCGAACATCGATACGGCCCAGATTCCTTTTGATTCTTATTATACGTTAATTAACAAAACTGAATTTATGGTCCTAAGATGGTCGCTGGAGAATTGGACAACATTCGACTTGCTGAAGCCATGCCACTGATCGTAAAAATCAGAGATGCCATGGGCGCACGATCGAGATCGTCGCTCTCAGCGCATCCTGAGGAGAAATTTCTGGAAGAAAAACCAGATCAGAAGAACAAAGAAGGCTAAAACCAAAAAAGGGGACATTTTAATCGAGCTTTGACAAACCTCGCTGCGATAGGTTGACTTGCCTGAGTTCCGCAACCTAAGATGGCGGCACTGTGGCGGGTACCGACACTCTCCTCGGCCAAACCGTCTCCCACTATCGCATCATCGAGAAACTCGGTGGTGACGGAATGGGTGTGGTGTAAAAAGCCGAGCACACCTAACTCGGCCCACTTCAGAAGCTGGTCGTGGCAGTGTGGGTGGGTTGCCGCACAAGGGTGCAGGCGGGGGCTGCGCTGATGAAACGCTGGATTGAGCGCCTTCTGAACGTAGGTCCTGGAGATTTGGGACGTGGGCTTCTTCTGAGTTCCTGCCTATTTTTGGTCATCAGTACCTTCAAAATCGGCAGCGTGGTGGCGAACGCCCTCTTTCTGTCGCGATTCCAAGCGAGCCACCTTGCTTACGCCGATATTTCCAGCTCGGTTCTGGTGGCCCTTGCCGTGGCGGGATACGTGAGTATTTCGAGGCGGGTGATACTACGCGATCTTGTCGTAGGCTCCATGGTAGTTTTCGCCGCCACGTACGCGTTGTTCTGGGTACTGGCCCACTTCTACTCCCGCTTGGTCTGGATTTCACCGGTGTTGTACGTATGGGTAAAGGCTTTCGGCGTGCTCGGGGCCACGCAGATCTGGACCCTGGCGAATTACATTCTGACGACCCGCGAGGCCAAAAGGGTCTTTGGGATGGTGGGCAGCGGGGGCATTGCAGGAGGGATTTTTGCGGGGTTTCTCGCCAAGACCATGGCCAAGAGGTTCGGAACCGAGAGCCTCCTGCAGGCTATGGCTATGCTCGTTTTCATCTGTGCCGGGCTAGTGGTCTTGATCTGGCGCGAGAATCAAGCGCTGATTGCCGATGCGCAAGAAACCGCTGGTGAATCCGAAAAAACAAACTCGCGTAACCTGCTCACCAGCATGCGGCTGTTGTACTCTTCGCCCTATATGCGGACCATTGCAGTTGTAATCTGCATTTCGTCACTGATCTCCCAATTGACAAACTGGCAGTTCCTGGCCTTTGGTCAGCATTTTCTGGTCAAGAAAGACACCATGGCGATTTTTTTTGGTAATTTCAATTTTTACGCTAATTTGCTTGGGCTGTTGTTCCAGTTGCTCTTGACCGCAAGATTTTTGCGTACATTCGGTATTGGCGCGGCCCTGTTCGCGCTTCCCACCGCGGTTTTCCTGGGTTCTGCCGGATTGCTGGTTTTCGGCACTCTAGGCGCCGCCGTCGCGTTGAAGGGCTCCGACCAGGTGCTGCGCTATTCCATGGACAAATCCACAACGGAGTTGCTCTACCTGCCCATCGCTGCCCGTGTAAAGCTACAAGTGAAATGGTTTATTGATACCGTAGTCTGGCGCCTCGGGGATGGGCTCTCCGGCATAATTGTTCTCATCTTTGCCACCTGGCTGCACTTGCCGGCGCGCCACATCAGCTGGGTCGTGCTGGTGTTGGCAGGCGCCTGGCTTGTGTCTGTTGCTGTGGCGCGGCGCCAATACGTCTCCACGCTGAGGGAAAGTATTCGCCAGCATCGTTTCGATGTGGAAAACGCCACCGCACCGGTCCTCGACCGATCAACTGCGGACCTGCTGGCCACCAACCTTTCCGAATCCGCTCCAAAAGACATCCTCTATGCACTTGGTTTATTCGAGGTCGAGGAGCAGAGAGCGGCACATCCCGCAATTCGTGCTCTGCTCAGTCATTCCGCGCCGGAAGTGCGCCAGAAGGCCATCTCCATTCTCTCCGCCGCTCGTGACCATGCCGCTGTTCCTGAAGTGCAAAAATTATTGTGCGACCCCGAGCTCGGTGTACGCACCGAGGCGTTGCTTTTTCTGAGTCGTCATATGCATTTCGATCCCCTGACGTCCATCGAGGAGATTGGCGATTTCCCAGACTTTTCGGTCCGGTCGGCGGTGATCGCCTTTCTCGCCCAACCCGGGGACGCCCAGAATCTGGAAGCCTCGCGGAAGATTCTGGATTCGATGCTCAGCGAAGGAGGAGAAGATCGCCTACGTCACCGTCTGGAAGCGGCCCGCTTGCTTGGCGAGTTGCCGGACTGTTTCGATCCCTTGCTCTCCGAGCTGCTTTCCGATCCCGATCCTCAAGTGGTGTGCGAGACCATTCGTTCCATCGGAGTCCTCCGCAAACGCTCCCTTGTCCCGCAGTTATTGGACCGTCTTGGAAAAGACGACAAGGTGATTGCCAGCGCAGCCTCTCATGCACTGGGCGGATTCGGCGACTCCATTGTAGGCGTGTTGCGCGACCATCTCGGCGATCCCTCCGTGCCCATCGAATCACGCCGAGCAATCCCGGACGTCCTGATGGCTCTCGGAACGCGAACAGCCGCAACCGTGCTGCTGGACAACCTGCTGGAAGGCGATACCGTGCTGCGGACTCGTGCAATTGCCGCGCTTAACAAGCTTCACCGTCTGCATCCGGAGATTGAACTGGACATTCAGATGTTGGAGACGGTATTAGCGGTCGAAATTCTGGGGCACTACCGGTCATACCAGATTTTGGCCACCATCGGCGCCGCGCCAGACAGCGACCATCCTTTGATTCGAGCGCTGAAAGAGTCCATGCACCAAGAGCTAGAGCGTATCTTTCGACTACTAAGCCTCCTGCATCCCCACCTTGACCTACACAGTGCCTATATAGGTCTGCAATCCACGAGCGCTTCCGTTCATGACAACGCCTTGGAATTTCTCGATAACGTCTTGAAGGCGCGACTGCGAGATATGTTAGTGCCGTTGCTGGATAACAAGATCACGGTGGCGGAACGGGCCGAGATAGCGCACCGGCTGGTGCATACTAAGATCGAAAGCCAGGAACAGGCCGTGGCAACACTGGTAGCCTGCGAGGATCCGTGGTTGAAGTCATGCGGGGCGTACGCAATCGGAAACCTTGGGATAAAATCTTTGGAGGGGGAATTGGATCGATGTCTGACTGATTCAGACCCTCTGCTGCGCGAAACGGCCCGCGCTGCGAAAATGCGCCTACGATAGACCTTGGAGCAAGCTTAGACCGCATACGCGAAATTACGGTAATTCCTTATGGACCGGTGCACGATCCTTTCAGTGACCGGAGCCGGCATCTTAGAGATGCCCGGTTGAAGGCGCCACGACGTGGCCACGAACGCGGACGGTGAGAGGTAGCACACCTCCGAACAGCAACGCGACCGCCAGAATCCCGAAGCCGGACCTGAACGAGTGGGTTCGTGCCGCCTGGAGCCCCACCAAAGCCGGCCCGAGAAATCCTCCGAGTCCCGACGCGAGACAGTTGATCGTGCCGGTAGCCATCGCCGCAGCGGAATCACAAAGAAATGCGGAGGGCATGGCCCAAAAGCTGGGCAAAAAGGCGAGCAGGCTTGCGGCGGCAATGGAGAGGAGGAAAAGTGAAGGTACGGTCCCCCAATCCGCCACGCTCAGCACCACTAAGGCAGCCGCCGTCACCCACAGCGGAATTGCAGAGTGCCAGCGCCGTTCGGCAGTCCGGTCGGAATGCCAACCGTTCACCTGCATGGCAACAAAACCAAGCAGGTTAGGCAAGGCCACCAGCAGAGTTACCTTGAAATCGCTTAGCCCCGACACGCGCTTGAGAATGGTGGGCAGCCAAAAGGCCAAGGCGTGAGCCGAGCCATTCTGCACTAGGTGCGCCGCAGTCAGAATGAAAACGTCGCGATGCCGCAGCGCTTGCCACACGGTATAAGTGCGGACGGATTCTTTGGCCCGCTTCTCGCTCTCCAGTTGATTGATAACCCAGGCCTGCTCATTGGCAGGTAACCACTTCGCCTGACGTGGCCAATCGGTCAGATAAAACCAAGTCATAACGCCGAAGAACAGTGCAGGCACGCCTTCCAGAATGAACAACCACTGCCAGCCGCGTAGGCCGCCCCAGTGGATGCCCAGCAGCAAGCCCGATATGGGGGAACCGACCGCGAACGATAAGGGAATGGCGGCCATGAAACCCGCCACGGCTTTGGCGCGATCTTCATAGACAAACCAGTGGGTGAGATACACAATGATCCCTGGGAAAAACCCCGCCTCCGCCAATCCCAGCAAAAACCGTAGCGTATAGAACTGGTGCGGTGTACGGATGAAGGCTGTCGCCATGGTGACCAGCCCCCAAGAGATCATGATGCGCGTTAGCCAGCGCCGTGCACTCCAACGCTCCATGATCATGGTGCCGGGGATTTCTAAAATGACATACCCAAGGGAGAAGATGCCTGCGCCCAACCCAATTATGCGATCGTCAAAGCCGAGATCGTGCGGCATTTGCAAGGCCGCGGTCGCAAGATTCTGGCGATCCAGGTAAGCAATTACGTAAAGAAGAAACACATACGGCAGAAGACGCAGAGTAATCCGACGACGGGCGTGCCGGGCAACATCGCTGGGGATGAGGGCTGGGGCAGACAAGTTTATTTCTCGAAGATCGGATTAGTTAGAGGAGCAAATCACGCCATTATATGGTGGGCTCCGCAAGCTTCCGGTGAATCACGTCACAGCATATATCGGCATGTCAGAGTTGGGCAATCAGGTTCTACTGGGACAAGACATGGTTATCCAACATCTGTTGCGGTAGGGACGACCATCGCTGATCGCCGCCCCCGCACATAACCGTACGAGCGGCCTACCCGCATACGGCTCCCACCTTGGATGATTGGCGCGCAGTGCCGCTACTCGCACACCGCTCAATCCGTGGTACACCCGCTTCCGCTTCCCCGCACTGTGTCAGGCTGGAGTTGGGTGGATCGGCGTTCTCCTTGGTCCGCGCCCTTTTCTCGCCAGGCTCCGCCGAAGATTGCTATTCTTTGTTCGTTTGGTTAGGCTGCGGGGCGATCATTCCGTGAGCCAAACAATTTTGAGTTGTCGGCAGAGTTTAATGTGTGTAGAGTTGGGGCAACGTTTTAAGGAGATTAGTTCGATGCACAGACTGCGACTACCCTGGCTTGGACTACTTGTTGTAGTAGCGGTTTATGCGGTTTGTCCTGTCACGATGACCGCCACAGACGAGCCCGCCCTCAGCAAGGAGCAGATTAAACAGTTCCTTCTAACGGCCAAAGTGGTAGACAGTCACCAATCCAAGAAAGGCGTAACTAACACCTCACGGCTTACACTGAGTGACGGCACGCTTACACACGATGCCTCTTTCCAACCTATCGATGAACACGCTACGATGAAAAAGTTTGCCTCCGGCCGCACCGAAATGAACTTTGTGGACTCTTACAAGTACAATCTTGCCGCTTATGCGCTAGCGGAGCTGATCGGTTTTGACGACATGATGCCGGTGTATGTCGAACGCAAGTGGCAGGGTCATGTAGGTTCGCTCAGCTGGTGGTTGCCCGTCAAGATGGATGAGGCGGAACGGGTGAAGCAGAAGCTAGAACCACCGGATCAAGACGCTTGGAACAAACAGATGTACAAAATACGGGTCTTCGACCAACTGGTTTACGACGAGGATCCTAACCTCACGAATGTGCTGATTGGTGAGAATTGGCAACTTTGGCGGATTGATTTCAGCCGCGCGTTCCGGGCCTACAAAGAACTGCAGGCCCCCAAGGATCTGGTGCGCTGCGACCGCCGGTTATTTGAGAAGCTGAAGGCGCTGGACGCTAACGAACTGGCGGAAAAAACCAAGCCGTATCTGACCAAAGACGAAGTGAAAGACGTGATGGCGCGGCGGGACAAGATCGTGGCGTACTTCCAGAAGCTCATTGCTGAAAAAGGCGAGAACGAGGT
>Ga0187782_10000998_pt1 | contig 20232 bp, 19 predicted proteins | sample 0715_SJ02_MP15_2_FD_132454 | JGI IMG/M metagenome (GOLD analysis project Ga0187782, IMG submission 132454) | Tropical peat soil microbial communities from peatlands in Department of Meta, Colombia - 0715_SJ02_MP15_20_MG | ecosystem: Environmental > Terrestrial > Soil > Wetlands > Peat | place... | reverse complement strand
GTTCATCGTGTCGGAAGTGAACGAAGGAAAATTGCTCCGAATGTCGGTTTGGGCAGCCGAAGTATCTTACCCGATGGCGGGGAAAAACCCTAGAGCCGACGATCAGGCAGCCTCTCGGATTGGCGCGAAAGGTGATTGAGGCAGTGGCTGATATTGCTGATCTTGCGTGGCAAGCTCAGCAGCGCTGCGCGGCAATCAATCGTCGCAAGCGCCGCAGAAGGCTGCGAGCGTCGTCAGGAAAGGGTGGGCGGCAAACCCCTCGGTTCGGGACCAAACCCTACTTCCGGCATCGCATTTCGGCCTTCTAGTCAGGATTCTGCCTACTCTGCAGTGGATTTGCCGTCCCAAAATCAAGACTACAACAGGTTGATGTGGAGCTTGTTGAAAAATACAACACTTGAAAATGGAATGTTAGGAGATCCATGTGCAAGTGAACTTGCTTAAAGATCAATCGCTTACACGCAGTTGTCAGAGGTTGGCGGATTTGAAGGCTGCGGGATGCAAGGCGCCGCCAAGCTTCGTTCGGAGCAGGATTCTGGCTCTATCCTATTGAGGTGAAGGAACTATCCACGTCTACTTCTCTCCAAGTAGTCGATGGAACAAACTCATCACAATTTTTTTTTCACGGATTCCCAAAATGGCACACAGAACGGAGTAAACGACTGCAATCAAGACAACGAAAACGTGGCGAACACGCGCCCGGGCAGACGCTTACCCCGCGCAGGAACTCGGCACACACAGACACCGCTCAAAACGGTGGAGGACCCGCCGCGAGCTCGAAGCCGGGCCTCAGCCTGGCTGCCGTTTGAGGGTAGGCGCGCTATTTCGGTTTCTGGTACCAGTAGATCGCCACGGCGACGAGCACAACCGTGATGATCCAGAGAATGATGTCTTTGGTGCGGTTCTTTTCTTCTGCCATAGCGCAACAGGATACATGAAATTGCGCCCAAGCCAAGGGTTTTTTGCGGCCGTGGAGCGACTCACGGTTTTGCGGGCGGGTTCGCCGATCCAGCCCGCTTGTAGCCGGTGAACTTCACGACCTCGCGCAGACGAACGGATTCGGTGCGGAATGGCAGCGTGTCGTCAACCCGCACATACGCCGGGAACCAGAGTCCATCCACCAGTTGCCGGTAGCCCACGAACGTGGGACGAATATCCTGCGGCTGATGTTTCTTCGGGTGCACCTGCTCGGGCACGCTCTTGCCGCACAGCTTCACGATTTGAAAATCGCGATTGTCGACCCAAATGCGTCCCGAAAAATAGCGCTTGTTCTTCTCCTGTTTTTTCGGTTCGACGTGAAAGACGTAGGTGTCGAGATCGTCCACATGCTGCTGGCCGGCGTAGGTCAGGTTGTACTCGGGGACTTGATCGCTGGTGAGAATCCAGGGCATGAACCGGCGAACGTCGTCGAGGTCGTCGGCGGTCAGCTGTACCCCGCGCAAAGTCGACTGCTCGGCGAAAGTAACATTCTCCTGCCGCTTGCCCTTGTCGTCGTAGGAAACGATGGTGACTTCATGCATTTGCCCGTCGACCGCCGACTTGTCGTTCAGGGTCTGGATGAGCATGTCCTGCGTGTAGGTGTAATGGGAGCGCGCGTCGCGGACCTTGTTTTCCTCGGCAGAAAATTTCTGGATGAGCTCGGCCGGCGCCATGTTTTTCGGCGCCGTCGTGTCAAGAACACCGTTGCCGACGTTGCAGTCGGTTTGCGCATTCAGCGGGGCCGCGGCCCAGGCCAGCGCAAAGCCCAGAATCGCGGCGAACCGAAAACAGCTGTTTCTTCTGTTGCATCGGGCCCGCAGGCTACAAATCAGCGTGAGGTTCGTGCTTTTCATTTCAGCCGAAACATACACCCGCGAAAGAGCCGCACGCAAACGCGAAGTTCCGTGAAAGTGCAATGTCTTGCATTCGCACCCTGAGATGGTCCGTAAACAGTAGAGCACGGAAGACTTAGATTGGCATCGGCGATGCAGTGTAGGGAACGGGGATGAGAGCGCCTATGAAAACAATCATTTTCGCATCGCTGCTGTTATGCGCGGCTGCCGCCTTCGCACAATCGACGAGCGCGGTTCATGTGCAACCGCTGCAGATTGAAAACAATCCGCAACACGCCGAGCGCCGAGCGATGGCTTCCGAACAGCCTCTGGTGGGCGGCAGCGGCCCGGAGACATACTCCTATGCTCAGGGCGAGCGCCCGCTGTGGGAGTTTGGGCCGGTTTCTGAGCCTGTACCGCTGGGCGATGTGGCCCGCGCCTATCGCAAACAGAAGCAGACCGCCACGAAGGCGCAATTCGTCTTCGAGAAGCAAGGATCGTAGGCTCCGGCCTTGGGGTTTCAGGGGCGGCTTGGGTTTTGGCTCGCCTCGACCTTGGTTTCTCGTGCCATCGCCGTTCCACGTTCATCCTTAGCTAATCCCCGCACAAAACGATTCCACCCATCCCGGCATCTCACAACATACAATTAGACTTCTTATGAACAACCGCCTCGGCGCGTGGCTGCCGGGCGGGTTTACTTTTGCCCAACATTTACCCAACGAGGGAGGAATCGCAGGGATGAAGCTCTGCAAGATGCATCTGGTCGCGGTGTGCTGGTTTTTCCTGATGGTGGTCCCGGCCTACGCTCAACGAGTGAACTTCGGAGTCGATGTTGGCGAGACTTCCGACAAGTTCGGCGGGCTGGCAGCGGTTACAGGCTTGGAGTTGGACATCGACGGCCAGGTAACCATCCTCAAGAACAACGAGAAGACGGGCCGGCCGGCGATCGTGGCGGGGGGAGAAATCCGGCTGCCTTCCGATACTTCCAATCACGCGCGGGAATACGCTTTGTTTGGCGGTCCGGCGTTCCCCTATCACAATTTCGTGTTCAGCCTGCACGCGCAGATTCACCAGCTCGATCTGCCCGTCGCCTATGTCGATAACCAGTACTTTGCCCGCGATCGCTTCCGCCTGCTGGAGCTTCCCGTGGTGATCCGTTACAACTTCGCCAGCGGCAAGCGCGCGTTCGTCGAGGCGCAGGGCGCTCCCGAGTTCACGCCGCATTTTCACAATTCTCCGCTCAACCTGGCCCCGTTGCCCAATCCCAATTTCGATCACGGATACTTCATTCGGGGAAGCGCCGGCTACAACTTCAAATGGTGGTATGTGAAAGCCACTTACGAAACGCGCTACTTCAGGTTCCTGGCGAATCCCAACAATCCCAACGGACTCTACAACTGGCGCACGAACCTTGCGACCGGCGGAGTGGGTTTCGTTTTCTGAGCGCCTTCTGAGCGGGAAGAAAGCTGGCTACGAGGCGGCAAAGATCGAGTACTGGTGTGTGCCCGTGAGCTTGCGGAGATACCCGCTTCCGGCAACCACGGACTCGAGTTGCGGATTGTGATAGAGCACATAGACTGGTCTCCGCTGTTCGAGCAAGCTTTGTCGCAAGTTCTCGATCAGGCGGCGCAGTCCCGATTCTGGGAATGGATTGAATAGATAGATCAAGAGTGGCCCATCAGGGAACCGATACGCAGTCGCATCGGCGCAAATGGATTCCAAGGCAAAGCATTGCCGGGAATCGCTTTTGTAGGCGGCTAAGTTCTCCTGCGCGATAGCGTGCAAGGAAGGCAGAAGCTCCACCCCCACAATGCGCCGGAACGGATAGTCGGAGGCCATGAGCAGCGCGCGGCCTTTTCCCGAACCGAGATCGATGAACGTAAATTGCGCGAGATTCAGGTGCGCGTGCTGGCCAAGCGCGTCGAGCATTTCACGAAACAACGCCGGGTCCGTCGGTTGATATGGCGAATGAAACGCGCCCAACAGCCGGTCGCGCCAGCCGACTGCGCCGCTAGTGGTGTTGACGCGCAAATCCCAATCGTAGTCGGCGTCGCCGAAACGCGTTTTCAGGCGCGATGGCCGGGAATCCAAGACGAACTCCCAGAGCAGAACCGCGAGATCGCGCGTGGCGGCCAAGGCGCCCGAACGCCGGGCTCGTTCGCTCCAATAATTTCGCGCTGTGGGAAGAAGACGGAGGCTTTCCACTCCCCGCCTATGGTAGCGGAGTTCCCTCGGGCCGGGTGTGGAACTTGGGAATCCCCGGTTTGTAGCCGGGAGGCAGTCCCCGCGAAATGAAAGAAAAATCGTCAGGATTGGCGACCAGCACGCGGCCATCGAAGGTCAACTCGTAGGCGTTGCCATCCGGATCGACAGGAACTCCGGGCAAGTGCTCGGCGCCGGCGAGTTCCCACATGCTCGTGGGGAAGTGTCCCTCGCGCTGGTTGAAGCGAGCCACCGCAATTTGCAGGTTGGTGACGTCTTCGTCCACCTTGATGGCACGCAGATGTTCGAGCGCATTCTGCTGGATGCTCTTGTCCTGGGTGGTTTGATAGGCCGTAATCCAGAGCATTCGTGCCGTGGCGAAATCCTCGGCGTGTTCCGCCATCTGCGCGGCCAGCACCTTCAGAAACGGGTGCGCATTCGGCACCTTTGAGCCGCGTTCAAAAACCTCCCCAGCTTTCTTGTAGTCGTGAAGTTCGGTGTAGTAGACGAAGCCGAGATCGTAGTACAGGTGCCACTCGTCGGGATTGTGCGCGATTCCGTAGTCCATCAGTTGAATCGCGCGGTCGGGCTGGCCGGCTCCGTTGGGCGGCCTTGGAGCCAGAAAGGCGGCGCCGAACTGATAGGCGGGCAGCAGATGGGGATCGAGAGTGGTGGTGATTCCCAGCAGCGGGGCGAGTTCGTTATAAGAGTGTTCGCGAACATAGTGACGGTGCCCGAAGTACTGCACGGCGCGCGTCCAGTAAATGCAGGCCATCAGGCCGTCGAAGCCCAGGCTGGCGCGCTTCACCAGTTTTGGTGAGCTGATGTACAGCGAATCGTCGACGATTGGGATGGAGCGGGTTTTGTCGATCTGTCTCAGCAGCAGAACGCAGCTGGCCATCGACACCGCGAAAACAGCCGCCGCGATGATCGTGGTCTGCTTCCGGGTAGTCATCGCCGGACCTCTCGAATCGAGCGCCAGAAATCGACCCGGCAAGTCACTTCAGATTCCTTCGTTCGAAGATGAGCACCGCGCCGCTAAGTGCCATTGCGGTATAGCACAGCGCATAGAGCGTATTGTGCAGGATAAGTTGCAAGCCCACCGGCTGCTGATGCGCAACATTGCTGATCACGTTGAGGGTGGAAAAGTTGGGAACCAGATAAGCCGCTCCGGTCGCAATCCAGCGGGCCAGGCCATGCGTCATGAAGGCGAATCCGCGAAGATCGTCGGCGAAGCTGCCGATGACGAACAGCGAAAACGCAAAGACCGCCGAAAGCAGCGGCGACGAAAACGACGAAAACAGCAACGCCAGCGAACAAATGATGAGAAATTCCAGAATGATGAAATACAGCGCGACCAAGATCGATGCGTCGGCTGCGGCAAACTTATGAGCCACATAAAGCAGCGCGGCGAAGACTCCGATGGCCATGAAGAACGTATTCACCACCAGCGTGCCGGCCAGCCCAAAGAATTTTCCCACGATGAACTCCCACCGCCGCACCGGCCGCGACAAAACCGTATACAGCGTGCGCTTCTCGATTTCCTTGGAGACCAGCCCGATCCCGATGAAGATGGCAATGACCACTCCGAACAGAGAAACTGCCGTCAGCCCCAGGTTCACCACGACCAGCCGCTCGATTTCGATCGAGATCTGCCCCACAAAGATGGCGGCGCCGGAAAGCAGCAGCGCGAAGGCGATGAGGTTGTAGAGCACGCGATCGCGCACCGCTTCGCGAAACGTGTTCGATGCAATGTGAACGATACGGGCAGTCATGCCAGGGTCCCCGCGGTGGTTTGCGAATGTTGGAGTTTCTCGACGAAGTAGGCCTCCAGCGTAGTGCGCAGCGGAGTGATTGCAATCAGGCGAAGACGCTCGCGGCGCAGCGCATCGATGGCGGCGTCCTGGTGCGTATCCGGCAAAATGGCCCGGACCGTGTCGCCGGAAACGTGGCACTCAGCTCCCAGCGCCTTCATCGAAGCCGGGATTTGCGTGCCCTGCCAGACCACTTCCACCTTTCCTTGCACGGAAGAGGTCAACTCCTCGACCGCGCCTACCCCGCGCAACTCGCCCAAGTGGATGATGGCGACGCGGTCGCAGAGCGCTTCGGCATCGGAGAGAATGTGGGTCGAAAAAAATACCGTCGTGCCTTCCTGCTTGAGCTGCTCCATCAAATCGCGCACTTCGCGGCGGCCCAGCGGATCGAGGCCAGACATGGGCTCATCCAAAAACACGACTTTCGGGTTGTGCAGGATCGCCTGGGCAATTCCTGCGCGCTGCAGCATTCCTTTGGAGAATTTGCGCAATTGCATGCCCTTGATATCGGTCAGACCGACACGCGTGAGAACTTCCTCGATGCGGCGTTTGCGGTTGGCTGCGGGAACTCCGGAGAGCTGCCCATAGTAATCAAGCAACTCGTGGGCAGTGAGGTAGTCGTAGAAGTAAGGCTGTTCAGGGAGGAATCCGATCTGTGCCTTGACTTCAGGATCGGTCCATTCGCGGCCCAGAATGCGAGCTGTTCCCGCCGTGGGGAAGACCAGACCCATCAGCATCTTTAACGTGGTGGTCTTGCCCGCACCGTTGGGGCCGAGAAACCCGAAAATCTCTCCTGCTTCGACCGCAAGGTGCAGCGGCTTCAGGGCGCGCTTCGGCCGCTGGCGCCAGAAGCCCACCATGTAGGTTTTTTCCAGACCGAGGATTTCGATCGCAGCCATCGTTCGAAGAACAACGGAATAGCGTTGTCGAGAAGATTATATGCAATGGGAGGAGAGGGAAGACCGTCAGGCCAGTTACGAGGGTCATGCGGGGGTTCAAGAACCTCAACACGCGTGGAAAGCTTGCCGAGGGGCCGGCGGCGAAGCGCCGTTTTCCGTTGGTTTGGGGAGGGGAGGTGTTCCGGCGGCTACTGCACCGGGCTGAAAGTAAGAATCCCAGCCTCGGTGTTGGAGCAGACCCCGGCAGGGTCGACGCGAACCACGGCATCCTGCTCGGTGCAGAAAGCGCGCACACCGGTCTGGCCCGGAGATGCGGGCACAGCCAGGGCCGTGTAGCCCGCAATGAGGTTATCTGCGACGGGACCAACGCCCGTAGTGAACAAGTAGCCGCTCTTGCCGCTGCCGGCGGGGTTGCCGTTGCTGGCCAGCACGCCGTCAATCAAGCAAGACGAGGTCGAAGTCGCCGGGGTGGGGCAAACTGCGGCCACGCCCCCAGGGCCCAAGTTCACTAGAGCCGGAGCAAAACCTACCGTTGGGTAGGTCGAGTTGTAAGTTACTTCGGCCGAGTTGATGGTGCGCAGCGAGGCCACCGCAGAAGATTCATTGGCCGCTATGCGCGAACGCATCAGGTTCGGAATTGCGATGGCTGCGATGATCAGAATGATGGCTACCACGATCAGCAGCTCGATCAGTGAGAAGCCTTTGTCTTTTTGCATGGATCCGGCTCAAGCTTTCTTTCTGAAAGTCGCTCTTCCAGGAATCTCCCTGGTTTACTCCACTCCATGTTGCACTCCTTCTTCCAATGCGCCTAGGTTACTGAAGTTATCGATACGGGGTTTTGTTTTCAATGTCGTGCGTGCGTGTCGTCGGGTTCGCAACCGGTAGGTCAGCCATCGGTAACTGCGAAATGACTCAAAGGGCCGACATTTTCTGTCAAGCCGATGTGGGGCTTGGCTCCATGAGGAGCCCTTGGTATGGTGGGATCACATCCGCTCGAGCAGTACAAGCATTCAACCAAAGGCTGGTGGTTCTGCCGTTGTGTACGGGATTTGATTCATTGCGGGAGAAGTGCGAAGAAAATCAAAACGGGCAGCGAACTTCCGTTCGCTGCCCGCTAGCTAAGCGTGCGCTAACCCCGTGAGTCTTACTGGTTGAGTGGCGGGAAGGTGAGAACGGTCGCTTCGGTGGTGCCGCAGGCGCCCGCCGCATCCCAACGAACCACAGCATCTTCAATCGAACAGAATGCGCGCTGACCGGTCTGGCCGATGGCATTTGGACGCGCGTAGATCACGTACCCTGTGTTTACGTTGTTGGTCACAGTGCCTGTGCCAGTTACGAACTGATAACCGCTCTTGCCGCTGCCTGCCGGGTTGCCGTTGGCGGCCAGCACGCCGTCAATCAAGCAAGACGTGGTCGAGGTCGCCGGGGTGGGACAAGCTACCGCCACGCCCCCAGGGCCCAGGTTCACCAGAGCCGGCGCAAAGCCGACCGTGGGATAGGTGGAGTTGTAGGTGACTTCCGCGCTATTGACGGTACGAACGGAAGCAACGGCCGAAGACTCGTTGGCGGCCATGCGGGCGCGCAACAGGTTCGGAATGGCGATAGCTGCAATGATCAGGATGATGGCCACAACGATCAGCAGCTCAATCAGTGAGAAACCCTTCTGTTTCCGCATCTCGATTTTCCCCTCTGTGTTTGTTTAAGTTTCTGGTCACGAATGACGCAGTCGTCCCGATAATTGCATCCGCCGGGCCAAACCTGCTAGTTACGTTAGTTTCCCGCGCCTTTGGTCAAGGGTTTTGTTTTCAATAAGGGCACAAACTATAGTCCAATTCTTAACCCGATCCAATTTTATTCTACTGGCAAAACGCGTCGCAGAGTCTGACATTTCGTGTCACTGCCTTTCGAGAATTCCTGATTTGAGAACGCAACCGCGCAGTCAGTTTGCATCGAATAGGAGATTCTGCGTGTTAAGCGATGCCAGGACGTTTTCGCAGAAACCACGATTTACGATCTCAATTCCCAACCGGCTGCCTTTGCCACCTGGCCGAAAACCACCAGCTTTGGCCGAGGTCGGCCAATCAGGCATGCGTTCCGCCACGGTTCAACTGAGCTTCACATTGAAAACAAAAGCCTTATGGAATTACAACTGGTTAATTCTTTGGCATGGCAGTTGCGTCCTTGAGGTCAAAGCTTTCTGTCCGGCGGTCTGGACAGAAAACCAGAATTGGAAGGCGGCTCTTATGAAAAGCAGACTGTGGGAGAAGTTAGCAATCCTGACATTAGCTCTCTCCGGTGTTCTCTCCATCGGCGCGTTGGCTCAAACCACAGAGGAAGGCCCGGGACCTACCGAGCAACCCAGCGCTCCCATGGAAGTTGGCCAGCCACAGGGTCCGCAGGCACAGCCGAATGACGCTCAGCCCACCGAAGCGCAGCCGGGTGGTCCTACCGGTGAAGCTCCGGCAACGACCGATCAGGGCGTGGGGCGCATCAGTCTGATTCACGGCGACGTTTCCACACGGCGCGGCGACTCCGGCGACTGGTCGGCAGCCACACTCAATCAGCCAGTCATGGGCGGTGACAAAGTTTCCACTGGAGATGGCGCCCGCACCGAAGTCCAGCTCGATTTCGCCAACATCCTTCGTCTGGGGCCGAACACCAAGGCCAATCTTGCGAACTTCACGCACAAAAACATTCAGATTCAGCTAAGCCAGGGCATCGCCAACTACGATGTGTCGCGCGACAGCGAAGCTGAGCCCGAGATCGACACGCCAAACGTGGCCCTGCATCCGGCTCATCGCGACGGCGTGTATCGCATCGAAGTGCGTCCCGACGGCGATACGGTCGTGATTGTGCGTCAGGGTGAAGCGCAAATCTCGACGCCGGAAGGCAGCACGGAAGTTCGCAGCGGGGAAATGGCAACGATTCGCGGTGACGCGAATTCCGCGCAATACAAGATTTCTCCCGCTCCCGATCGCGATGACTGGGATCGCTGGAATGCCGAGCGCGATCATATGATCCGCAACGCCGAGTCCTGGCGTCACACCAACCACTATTACACCGGAACCCAAGATCTTGACGCCTACGGCCGCTGGCAGAATGTGCCGGACTATGGAGATGTGTGGGTTCCGGACCAGACCGAAGATTGGGCTCCGTACCGCAACGGCAATTTTGTCTATGAGCCCTACTACGGCTGGACGTGGGTCGGCTACGAGCCTTGGGGCTGGGCGCCGTATCACTATGGCCGCTGGCTCTATTGGAATAACGCCTGGGCCTGGTGGCCGGGCCCGGTGTGGGGTTGGTATCGTCCGTTCTGGGCGCCCGCCTTTGTTTCGTTTTGGGGATGGGGCGCGGGCTGGGGCTTCGGTTGGGGATGGGGTGGTTGGGGCGGCTTTGGCTGGCTCCCGCTTGGACCGGGTGACTGGTTCCATCCGTGGTGGGGCGGATATCGCGGCCGCTTTGGCTGGACGGGTCGTGGCTGGGATGCCGGCCGCTGGGGCGGCATCGGTCCTCTGCACGCAGGCAACCGCTTCTCCAATGTGGCCAGCATTCATGACTCCCACATCGGAAGAGCTCTCTCGACGGTGAATGCCGGACACTTCGGCACACACGTTGGCGCTGTGGCGGCAACTCACGAACAACTCGGCGGAGCCCGCATGATGGCGGGCAACCTGCCGGTGGTGCCATCCCATGCCAGCTTGTCGGCCAGCGGACGTGCCGCGGCACCGTCCACCATGCGCAATGGCGGCTCGGAACACTTCTTCGGATCGCACAACAACGTGGCGCGGCCCGCGTCGTTCGAGCAGCAAACCGCCAATCTGCGGCAGTCGATGCAGCAGAACCATGTCGGTGCGGTTCCTGCGGGCGGCCGGTCTTCCGGCGAGCTCAATGCTCGCGGCACCGGTTTCAGCAATCGCCCGAGCGCGGGAATCCAGGGCAATCGGGAAAACAACAACTTCGGCAACCGAGGGAATCAGCCTTCGGCGACACAAAACCGTGGCTCCTACGGCTCGGCAAATACCGGCGACCCGGGGAATCGGGTGGGCGAAACCGGGCGCAGCCCGTCGCCGTCAAATAACAGCTCGGCCAACAACGGCGGATTCCGTCCGTTTACCCCGCCCTCGGGCAGCGAGGCTGCGCGTGGCGGTTCGAACGGAGGATCAACCAGCGAACGCGGCGGCTACTGGAATCGCACCGCGCCCAGTTCGTCGAGCGAGCGCGGATACTCCGCGGGCGAAACCCGAGGATCGTCTTCGCGCCCCCAGCTTGATATGCACCAGCCCATCGTGCGCGGTCCATCTTACGGCGGAAGCTACGGCCGCGGCAGTTACGGAAACGGCGGGTACGGCGGCTCGCGCAGCACGCCCGGCTATGGTGGTTCTCGCGGCCCGAGCTCCGGCGGCCGAGCCCCGAGCTCTAGCGGAGGACATCCGAGCGGCGGCGGACACTCCAGTGGTGGAGGGAGCCATTCCAGCGGCGGCGGCCATTCCAGTGGCGGCGGCCATTCCGGCGGCGGCCACGGCGGACATCGCTAGATACGCAACTGTGGCGAGCGAACTGGGTTTCACTTTCTGTCTAGCAAGTGGATGTAAACCAAGTGAAGGTCAGAGGCGAAAGGGCGTGCTAACCAGCACGCCCTTTTTATTTCAGGTGCAACGCGGCAAAGTGGCAAGGTGTCAAAGTGGCAAGGTGACAAAGTGGCGAGGTTGGAGGTTTTCGAGGTGACAAGGTGACACGGTTGAAAAGTTCGCAGCTTAGGAATCCAGATCCTGTGACTTCAGAAACTTTAAACCTTGATGCACTTCAATTTTGCACCTTGCCACCTTAACACCTTGCCACCTTGTCCTAATGCTCATACGCCGGACTCTCCGGCTCCGGGCGATCATAGTCCCGTCCGTACTTGTTCTTGTGCGCTGAGGCGACGTCAGCCTCCGCCAGCGAGAAGTTTCCCAACGACGAATCTCCCGCAGAAACCGTGATCTCCCGGCTCAGCGTCTTCAAGGCGTCCGGGGCCACGGCAGCGTGAAACACCTGCAGTTGATAGCGTCCTGGCGGAACATTGGGAATGCTGATTTCTCCCCGCGCATCGGAAATGCCGTAGTAGGGAGTCGCCAGCGCAATGACGACCGCGCTCATCTGCGCATGAATGTTGCAGAAGATGAATGAGATTCCCGGCTTGTCGAACTGCACGGTCCGCGTGCTTCCGCTCTCATAGAGCCCCAGATCGAAGCGTTTCCCCTCGAACAGCGAAAACACGTTGTGAAAGAAGGGATCGTGATTAGGAAACTCGACCATTCCTCCCACAGGAATGACCACCAGGGAAGGCTGAAAACTCTTGTTCTTCTGCACGAGTTGGGGAATGAGCGCTGGGTCCTGACGTGGAGGGTCCACCGTTGTCCCTAGCGGAGTCAGCCAGACCACTGCCTGGGACGAGTCTTTCAGGCGATGGCCGCTGCGCGTGAGTTCCACATGCGCTTTCAGTGCCTGTTGCGCCGGGGCACCGATGGCCGCGCCCGCCAGAACCATGAACAACCCGAAATGGAGCCTGCGATTTTTCAAAACAAGATCCCCACCGACAAATTCACCTGGTTGGTCGGGCTGCTGCTTTCGTAAACCGGGAAGGTGCGCAGCCGGCGGAACTCCGCCGCCAGCACTAAATCGGAGCGGGGACGAAACACCAGATTCCCCAACGCCCCGCGATTCCTTCCCAGGATCTCGCCGCCATTATTTGCGTCGGTCGCGAACCCGCGAATGTCGCTGGTAAACGCGTCGTCTTGCGACACAACCCCATTGAACTCCAACTTAGGTGTAAGTTGAAACTTGAGTTGTGTCCAGCCGCCGGCGGTGTCGAGGCCGCGAATCGGAGCGACCCCGTAGCTCGTGCTGGTGCCATAAACGATCGACGTACCGATCGCCGCGCCCAGCCCGCCAATGGCGCGCCCGCGGTAGAACTCGCCCGACAGCCCGACTCGGGGAAGAATCGGAATCTGCCAATCCGCCATGCCCGCCCAGGCATCGACATTGCGGTTCAACGACCAGTTCTGCCGCCCATAGTAGCCGGCAACACCAAAGCCGAGCGGACGATCCTGCACCGGACGAGACCAGGCCGTGCGCAAGGCATAGGCCGGCTGTCCGCTCTGCTCTCCGGCCTGCACCGTGCGAAAGAAGGAATTGTAATTCTGCTCCCAGTCGAGGTTGTCGAGAAGGCCCGCCTGCAGCGTGAGGCTCTGGCGATCCGACAGCTCAAAGCGGTGCTCCACGCGCAATTGCGGCGTCCACGCCCAAAGATTTCCGGCAAAGGCGAACGCTGGTGTAGCCAGCGAGGCAAACGACGTCGGTGACAGCGGCGAGATGAATAACTCATCCTGGCCCGCGACCACCGAGGTATGTTCCCAGTCAAAATGCAGGCTCGCGGTTTGCAGCCGCACGATGCCAAAATTCACGCCGTTTCCAATCGCGGGGAATCCTCCGGCAAAGTCCATTTGCACGTCAGCGGAGGTTTTCGCACCGGCAAGGGTTGGGCCAAAAATCTCCAGCCCAATCTCGGATTGCCGCAGCGTCGCGCCCAGGGAAGCTTGCGGACTGCCAGCCGAGACTGGTTCGGCATAGTCGGGGAAATCCAAATTGTCGGACCCGCCGACGTTGCGAAACGCGTTCATCAGCACAATGCCGTGCAGCCGGGCCCGATATTTCGAGGCGGTTTCCACTTTCGTCTGATATTGTTCGTCGATCTTCGAGCCGAGCAGGGAAGTGGACTCCTCGAGCTGCTCCACGCGCTCTTCGACCGAAGCCGGGCTCTGCGGCGTTTGACTCACCCCGTGCAGCGCTGGGACAGTCTCAGCAGATTCAGCCGCGACCGCAGTGCGGTCAGCGGCGGGCCGCTCCAGCAGTGCGCGTGTGGTCTGTAAATCCTGGCGCAATTGATGCATTTCCGCCCGGGATTCTGCATTCTCGGCGCGCATCTGCTCCACCAGCGCCCGCAGTTGGCGAACCTGATCCTGCAGGTCACGAATGGCGCTGGTAGTCTCGCCAGGTTCCTCAGTGGCGGTATTTCCAGGCGAATTCTGTGCCCGGCAGAAAAAGCTAAACAACATGAGAGCGGTCACCGCGCATGCGACGCCGCGAACAGGGAATGGCCTGTGGGTTCTCACACCAACCTCCTGTGACATCCATCATCCGCAGTCCGGCACCTGGGAACGACGACGAGGAGCGCGCCTATGGGCTCGGATGTGAAATCTGACTTTGTGCTGCGTTATCGGGCGGGGCGGGCACGAAATCTACAGGGTGCTCCTCGCTCACGCCCTGGGAAGCTTGCGAAACCCGGCCCGGCAGCACGATGTGAAACACGGTCATGCCTTGCGGGGTGCGTTCCAATTGAATCTGGCCGCCGTGGTCTTGCACGATTTTCTGCACCACCGCCAATCCCAATCCGGTTCCGTTCTCCTTGCCGTAACTGACGAACGGATGAAACAGGCGGCCGCGGATCGATTCCGCAACGCCGGGACCGTTATCGGCAACCGAAACCGTTATCGCGCCTCCAGATTCCCCGGCGGTGATTTCCACTTTTCCACCCACAGAAGGAGCCGCCTCGCAGGCGTTTAGCAGCAGATTATAGAGAACGCGTTCCAGCTTACGTTGATCGAACCATCCCGAAACCTGGGGCCCGCAGAGCACATCAATCGAACGCGCGTGATGCCGCGGATGCAAACGCACCGCCTGGACGGCGCGCTGGATAACTTCCAATACATTGCCATAAGCCGGAGTTAACGATTCGCGAGTGCGGGCGAATTCCAGCAGGGAATCGATCAGGTCCGTCATCAGATTGACGCCCGTGCGCACTTCCTGATAGAGCTCCTCGCGCTGCACCGGCGTCAGATGACTGTCGACCAGAAATTCTGAGTTGGCGACGATGGCCGCCAGAGAATGACGCAGATCGTGCGAAATCGAGCTGGCCATGCGCCCGATGGTCGCCAACTGCTCCGATTCCAGCAGATCACGCTGGGTCTTGAGCAGGCTGGCGCGCATGCGGTCGAAGGCGCGCGTGAGTTCGGCCACTTCGTCGCCGCCGCGCGGATCCAGAGGATAGTGAAACTCGCCCTCTTCCAGCGCTCGCACTCCCGCAACCAGATTGCCCAGCGGCCGCGTAAATGTGTGCGAAAGAAAGAACACCAGTCCGCTTCCCACAACAACTGCAGCCACGCCCAACAAGATCAGGTAGCGGTTCAGTTCGTTCAGAAACCGCGTCGCCTGGTCATACGATCCCAGCACGCTGAAGCGTACTGGCGGGGTTCGCGAAGCAGACAATTCGAGCGACGTGGCCAGAAATCGTTCCTTGCCGACCTGAATGTCGTGGGGCTCTGTCTGCACCGAACCGGTGATCAATGCCCGAATATTGGCGCCCTGGGCGAGATCCTGCGGCAGGGTCGTAGCAACAATCTCATTGCCGCAGGAAAACGCCACCTGACTGCCGGCGACTTTGCTGACTTCTCCTGCAAGCCGGTCGTTGATCTCGTATCCGATGACCAGGAAACCGAGTAGCGTTCCCTCGGTGCGCGAGCCGCGATAAATGGGCTCGATAAAGGTCTGATAGAGGTGATGTTCGCCCAGCCACCAATGGCTGGGTTCGTCGCGGTCTTCTCCAATCGCTTGCTGAAAGTATTTCTCTGCAGCCGCGCGTGTAAATCCGGGAGTCTTCGTGTGCAGCGCAACCACTCTTCCGCTGCGGTCGACCAGCACGAACAGATCGCTGTTGGCGGTCTCGGAAACATCCTGCGACGCGTCCTGAATGGTCACCGGATCGGGACTGGTCATAATCGCGCGCGTGATGGGGAGATCGGCCAGCAGAGCCACGTCGCTGGTCAGCATGGTCTCGCGTTCGTGGCGAAAATCCTGAAACGCGGCCACCGAGTTGCGCAGGCTCACGGCGATGCTCTGCCGCACGTTCGTTTCCACGCTGCGCCGTACCAGAAGCAGGCTGGTGGTGGTCAGACCGGTTGTGATCAGCACCATCGACAGCAGAAAGCGCGTGCGCAGACGCAAGCGCGGCAGCAGCTTGCCACTCGCGGCTGTGGAAAGGTTCCGCACGGTCTCGGAAGACGGTTTCACCAGAGTCAGCGTACGAACTTATATCCCATTCCATGGACCGTGCGAAAGTGCACCGGGCTCGAGGGGTCTTTCTCCAGCTTCTGGCGAAGTTTGAGGATGTGATTATCCACGGTGCGCGTCGAGGGATAGTTCTGATAACCCCACACTTCATTCAGCAGTTCGTCGCGGCTGATGACGCGGTCGGCGTTCTGCACCAGGAACTGAAACGTCTTGAATTCCTGGGCGGTCAGCACGACCGGCTTGCCGTCGCGCTTGACCTCCATCTTGCGGAAGTCGGCGGAAATGCCGTCGAAGCTGACCACGTGCACTTCCGGCGCCCGCGTGGTGTGCCGCAGCGCGGCGCGCACACGCGCCAACAATTCCCGTGGGCTGAAAGGCTTGGTCACGTAATCGTCTGCTCCCAACTCCAGCAACAAGACCTTGTCAGCGACATCGCTGGCCGCGCTCAGCACCACGATCGGCAACGTGGGGGCGAGCGCCTTGAGTTCTTTGCAGACGTCGCGGCCCGAGACTTTCGGCAGGCGAAGGTCGAGCACCACAGCAGCCGGCGCTGAAGATTGAAAGCTCTCAATCGCCGACTTGCCGTCCGATTGAGTTTCAACCACATAGCCTTCGGTCTCGAACAATCGCCGGAGGGCTTTTTGCACAGCCGGGTCATCCTCGACTACAAGGATGCGGCCGCTCGGTTTGGCTGAAGGTGCGGGATTCACAGTTCTGGCTGCGTTCAGTGGAGTCGCAAGGTTCCCCATAAGTTCATTTCCAGTTTTTCCGGGGGAGTGATTTTTGGCCAGCCCTTCCATTGTTACAGTTGCGGAAGCGCTTGACTTCTGCAGCTTACAAGGTCTCCTCGCAGAATACGCGTTTCTGCTGGCGATTTAACATTTTTTTTACAAGTTCACAGGCGTGTCAAATCCGAGTGCGGCAGATCACGTGCTACGCGAAACGCGGTCGCTGGAGACTCTTCTGGATCAGAAGCGGTGCAGTAAAATGAGGCCTTGCCGGCCCTCCCAGATCTAGATGGATTGGTCGTCGTGCTGGTGCGCCCGCGCAATCCGCTGAACATCGGCGCGGCCGCGCGCGCCATGAGCAATTTCGGAGCGCATCGCCTGCGGCTGGTGAATCCTTATGGCGTAGCTTTTCGCGAGGCGCGTTCCGCCGTGGGCGCGTCTTCGGTCCTCAAGAGCGCAGAAGAATTCAAAACTGTTGCGGACGCGGTCGCCGATTGCGCTCTCGTCGTCGGAACGACCGCGGTTCGCAATCGCGCCTTGCAGCATCCGCTGAAAAGGCTCAATCAGCCAACAGGGAACGCAATTCGCAAACGCCTGCAAACCAGCCGCGTCGCACTCTTATTCGGTTCCGAGAAGATCGGCCTCACCAACGAAGATTTCAGCCACTGCCATTGGCTGCTGAACGTTCCCACGCAGCAAGCGCACATCTCCATGAACCTCGGCCAGGCGGTCGCCGTCTGTCTTTATGAATTAGCTCGCGGCAAGCCCGAAAAACCGACCCCCAACAAAGTTGAACCTGCAACTGCCGGCGATGCCGAGCAGATCACCGGCGCCCTGCTCGAAGCGCTGCGCATCAGCGGCTACATCAAGCCGGGCACGGAAGCCATGTTTGAGAAGAAGGCTCGCCGGCTGATCCTGCAACTGAATCTCGAAGCCTACGACGCAAAACTCCTGCTGGGGATGGTTCGGCAAGTTGTCTGGAAGCTACGGCAAGGTGGAAGTCACGAGGAAAAGCAATAGCGACTGGTTCACCCTCTTCGTCTTTGCCGCGCCGCCTCATAGAGCACAATGCTGGCCGCCACGCCGGCGTTCAACGACTCGACTTGCGCCGCATGCGGAATCGCGATCCGTTCATCGACTTGAGCCATCAACGCGCGCGGCAAGCCCGCGCCCTCATTCCCAATGAACACCGCCAGCTTCCCGCTCAGAAGCGCCTGGTCGATCGGTGTCCCCTTATGTGACGAAGTGGCGATCAGGCGTACGCCGTCCCGCCGAAGCCGGGCACAAACGCTTTCCAGTTCGCCCGCAGATTTCGCCACCACCACCGGCAGTCGAAAGATCGACCCCGCCGACGCTCGAATCACTTTCGCATTGAACGGGCTGACGGTGCCCTCGCCCAACACAACTCCCGCGCTGCCGAATGCCTCGGCGGAGCGCAGAATCGTCCCCAGATTTCCCGGATCCTGCAGCCCGAGGAGCACCAGCAGCGGTCCGATCTGCAACCGCTCCAACGTGTCGTCGAGAGAAAATTCCTTCCATCGCACCAGCGCGGCCACGCCTTGCGGCGTTTCGCTGGGAACGGCGCGGTCAAAAACATTGTCAGGAACCACCAGCGTATCCACGTGCGACCCGATCTGCGGAAGCAGGCGCTCGGCCAGGTTTGCAGCCGACTCTTTGAAGAAGACCGAACGAAAGCGCAGCCCGCTGCGGATCGCCTCCTCGACCACGCGGAGACCTTCAATCGCACAATCGCCGCCCGCCGTGCGCTCGGCGTGCGCAAACGCCTGCCGCAGTTCTTTGACCGCCGGATTATGACGGCCTTCGACGCGCCGAAGCCGTTCCCGGATTTCTGCTGCCGCGGACTCAGGGGTTCTGGTCATGCTTCTACGCTGGCATTCCTGGACGCACCCTACTCTGCTGCGCCGAGCCGCCCTTGCCGTATTATGATAAGTTCCGCCGTCTAAATCTATCGAACCTGTCGTAATACTAGAAGGGAGCGCCGTGCGCGCCGAGATCGTCAAGATCAATTCCGAAAGCCCCGAAACCTCTCTCGTCAAATACGCTGCCGACCAAATCCGCTCGGGCGAAGTTCTGGGCATGCCCACCGACACGTTTTATGGCCTGGCCGCCGATCCGTTCAACCTGCGAGCTGTGGACAACGTCTACGAGATCAAGACGCGTTCCCGCCACAAGCCTCTGTCGTTGCTCATCGAGAGCGTCGATCAGGCCGAAGATTTGGCCAAAGCCCTGCCCGAGGAATTCTATGCCTTGGCACGCAAGTTCTGGCCCGGCCCGTTAACTTTGATAGTCAAAGCGGGTTCGCGCCTGCCGCTGAAAGTCACCGCAAACACTGGAAACGTCGCATTGCGCGTACCCAACGCCAGGATTCCACGAGCTGTGGTCACGGCCGCCGCCATTCCGATCACCGCGACCTCCGCGAATTTGAGCGGCGCGTCGGAGTGCACCACCGCCGAGCAGGTGCGCGATCAACTGCACGGGCGCATCAACATCATCTTGGACGGCGGGCCTTCCCCCCGCGACGTGGCCTCGACCATTATCGATTTGAGCGACGAATCGGTGCGCTGGCGCATCATCCGTGAGGGTGCGATTCCCGCCGACGAGATTTCCAAGTTCTTTGCTCAGGGATGATTGCTGCGCCGCCGCGCAGAGGTTCAGGGCTGCACGCGCGCTCTGGGTATCGTCCGAGAGCACCGTTACCTCAACAATGACCGACGAAGCCAACCAGCACCGGCCCGCATCTTGGTGGGTTCGTCTGCTGATTCTGCTCCTGGTGGCGCTCGCTTCGTTTCTGTTCGGCACCGCCTGGCAGATCGTACACTCCGCCTCGCTGCAGGAAATTCGTCCCGCCGATGCGATCGTCGTGTTCGGAGCGGCGGAATATTCCGGTCATCCTTCGCCGGTTCTGCGCGCCCGCCTCGATCACGCGCTCGATCTGTTTCGCCGCGGTCTCGCGCCCGTGGTCATCACCACCGGTGGCGCGGCAGCCGACCCAACTTTCAGCGAGGGCGGCGTGGGCCGCGACTACCTCATGCACAGCGGAATTCCCGAGCGCAGCTTGATCGCCGAAACCCAAGGCCACGACACCGCGGAATCTGCCGTGCGGGTCGGCGTGATCATGCGCGCCAACGGCCTGCGCAGCTGCATCGCCGTCAGCGACGCCTATCACGTCTTCCGCATCCGCAAGCTGCTGGAGCACGAAGGCATCGGCCCCGTCTACATCTCACCAAGGCCCGATTCCCGCCCGCACGGCATCGCGCAACGCTCTATCGCCGTGATGCGCGAAGCGACCAGCTATCTGTTGTGGAAGATGGGAATTCCGTAGCGTTAGATTCCGCCGAGTCCGTGTATCCCTCGCACAGACGCTCAAGCTGAACCAGCCCCCGGCCAAAGCTAATCAGGAATTTTGATCGCCCCATCCTCGGCAATCGGGAAGAAAGGATTCCAAGCAACCTCCCACAGGAAACCGTCGGGATCCGCGAAATACCCGCTATATCCGCCCCAGAATGCGTCCTTGGGCGCCTTCATAAGCCGCGCGCCAGCCTTTTGCGCCTCGGCCAGAACTGCGTCAACTTCTTCCCGGGTTCGGGTATTGTAGGCAAGAGTGATGCCGCCAAATCCCTGGCCCTTGGCGGCGACATTTGCATCTTTGGCG
>Ga0187782_10000995_pt1 | contig 20262 bp, 8 predicted proteins | sample 0715_SJ02_MP15_2_FD_132454 | JGI IMG/M metagenome (GOLD analysis project Ga0187782, IMG submission 132454) | Tropical peat soil microbial communities from peatlands in Department of Meta, Colombia - 0715_SJ02_MP15_20_MG | ecosystem: Environmental > Terrestrial > Soil > Wetlands > Peat | place... | reverse complement strand
TTTTCGCTTCGTCCCCGACGAGGGCTAGGACTTGCCGAAGGGTTTCATTCAGGTCCAGTTTTTCTCTGGGTGTCGAAGTCTTTTTCGTGAGGGCCCGAATCCGTGCGATCACTTCTCCGGCTCGCTTTCCGTCGCGAACGATGCGGCGGGCGGCTTCCCGGGCCTCCTCAAGATTGGGTGTATCTCCCGCCAACCAACGCAGGCTAGCGCTGGCGTTGCTCACCACGCCCGACAACGGCTGGTTGACTTCATGCGCGATCGAGGCCGTCAGTTCCCCCATCATGCTCACCCGATTGATGTGCGCGAGATCTGCCTCGAGTTGCCGCAGCCTCTCGCGCTGTTCCTCGGAGCGCTTGCGGTCCTCTATGTCGGTCGCCAGGCCGCACCACTTCACATCTTTGCCGGGTTTGTCGCGCAAGGGCACGACGCGTGTCTGGAACCAGCGGTATATCCCGTCACTGTGACGTAAGCGCATCTCATACTCGAACGGTTCGCCCGCAACCAGCGACGTCCGCCATTTGTCCAGAACTCGCTTGAGATCGTCGGGATGAATGACGGCTTGCCAACCGGAGCCTAATGCCTGCTCCAGCGGAATCCCCGTGTACTCGATCCAGCCATTATTCACGAAGCTGCGGTATCCGTCAGCGTGGGCAACAAACGCCAAGGCCGGCATGGTTTCGACCGCTTCGCGAAACTTTTCTTCTTGCTTCCGCAGCTGACGAAGGCGCAATTGATGCAGCACCCAAATCATCGCCAGGAGCGCCCCCATGCATAGCACGCGAAACCAATTCGTCTGGTACCACGCTGGAGGGATGACGAAATCCACGGTCGCACCCTCTTCGTTCCACACGCCGCTGTTGTTGCAGGCAATCACGCGAAACCGGTAAGACTTCGGGGGCAGGTTCGAGTACTGCACTTCGCGATCATTGACGACCTCTCTCCAGTCCTTGTCCTGGCCCTCCAGTTTGTAGCGGAAATGTACCTTCTCCGGCACGACCAGGCTCAGCGCCGTGTAATCAATCGTGAGATCTCGGACGAGCACGGCTAAGTAGACGCCGTTGGCTGCATCATAACTTTTGCCATTCGCGATGATCTTCTCGATCTGGACTGGAGGCGGCAGTTTGTTGAGTGGAAGATGGGTCGGATCAACGATACTGATCCCATCGCCGGACACGAACCAGATTTTTCCGTCTCTGGATCTGCCTATTCGCGGAGAGAGGCCAGGGGTTGCCAATGGCGTGGGTCCGTCGGAAGCGTCGAGAACGGTTTCTCCAATGGTGCGCCTCGGATCAACGAACCACGACTCCAGATCGGAACGAGCAATGCGCACTAAGCCGCAACTCGTGTGCAGCCACATGGATTGGGTGTTATCCCGCACAAACTCGTGAACGGAGTTGCAGGGCAATCCGTTTTGGGTGCTCAGCGTGTTGATTCGGCCCTTCTGGAAACGGCTTAGCCCTCCTTCAGTTGCAGCCCAGATGGAGCCGTCCTGATCGACTTGAAGGTTGTTGACACTCCCTTCCGGGAGACCGTCGGTCGCCGAATACCAGTGACGGACTTGACCGTCCTTAAAATAGGCGACCTTTCCCTGAGAAAATCCGAGCCACAGGCCGCCGACAGGATCACTCGCCAGGGCTGGCGCCAAGCTTCGGCCACCGAACTCAGCCCAAGGAATGCTTTCGACCTTGCCTGTCCGCAGAAAGTGGAAAAAACCTTGATCCTCGCTGATCCAGAGATCGCCCTCACTGTCCTCGGCGACGGAATGCGCATATCCACCGGGCAGGGCGGGTACCCGTACAAAGCGGCCACGCTCGTCAAGGTAGGCAGTTCCCGTACGAGAGAAAGTCCAGATTCGGCCACGATGGTCCTCGTACAGGGCGCTGTGGAAGTCATCAGGCAAACCAGGATCCACAATTTGGCGAACAGTTGCGGGCAACTGGGCACGCCGCTTGCGGTAAAGCGTCAAGCGTCCATTTTGCCATCGGTCTAAGCCATTTCGAGTCCCGAACCAAACGGTGCCATCCCTTGCAGTTAGAACCGATTCAACACTAGTAGCTGAGAAACCCTGGCTGTCGGGCATTGGGGACACAGCAGATTCGTGAAAAGAGTCGAGACCACTCGACGTTCCTACCCAGATATTCCCTTCCTTGTCCTCAAACAAATCTCCGATGCGATCGCTCGAAAGACCGCCAGATTTATCAAAAAAATCTGTCTTTCCCTGGTGAACATGGAGCAGACCACGGTCTTTGGTTCCGATCCAAAGACCACCATCGCGATCAAGCAGCAGGGCGAAAGGATTGAATTGTTGATCATAATCCGGAACCCGGTACGCCGCACTCTTTACGCCAGTGACGCTAACGATTCCGCCACGGGTAGAGACCAGAACGTCGCCATGGTCTCCTTCGATCAGAGCATGAGTCTCCGAAGCAGAACTCGGCAGTGAAATAGATTTCGGGGAATCGGGCCTCCATCGCCACAAGCCAGTGCCGGTTCCCGCCCAGAGGTTGCCTTTTCTATCGCAGAGTAAAGCCCCCTTCCCCATCCCTAGCGTGCCTTTGTCCTCAATGCAACTGACGTCCCCGTTTTTTATTGAACAGAGTTTCCGGACCGGTGCCTCCTCCACCCCTGCCCATATCCTTCCTTCACTGTCTTCCGCGATTGCATCAACGGCTTCTGCGGGTAACTCGGGGTACAAATTCAGCTTGCGCTCTTTCCAACTAGCCAGTCCTTTTTGAGTGCCAATCCAGAGAGTTCCGTCATGAGAGACAAAGAGCTTGCGAATGATATTGCTGGGCAGACTCTTATTTTGGCGCGGTTGCCACGGCACGCTTCGAACACCATCAAAGCGATACAAACCTAAATCGGTCCCTATCCAAAGATAACCATCGGGTGTTTGCGTAACCGTGTTGATGGGAGCGGTGAAAAAACCTTCGCGTATTTCCCATGACTTATGTGCATACTGACTGACGTCAAGTGAGGGATTCAACGCGAAAACGGCAGAGCAGCACAGCAGGAAAATAACTTTCGCAATAAAGTTTTTGGTGCCCTTATATGCGAGTCTCCATTTCTCTTGGCCAACTGCGATAGAGGCAAGCGATGCCCCCATGGTGGGAAGATGACAGCGGAGCCATCGTGCCCTCACGATCCGAGTTCGAGCTTGTCTGAGTGACTCAGAAACGGTCATGTTTGTGAGCGTGACTCTCAGCGCCCCTCCGGTCACCGGCGCCAGTTTCTGCGTACCGGCAATCGCGGTCACGCGATTAGAATGTCAGTCTCGCTCCGACTTGCATAATGCGCGGGCTATACGCAGACGTAATTCTACCGTTGTTTGGGGAGTTTAGGTTCGCAGTCGGCGCACTCAGGCTGATGAGATTGAAGGCATTGGTCGCCTCGCCTCTGATCTGAAAAACAATTCCGCGCTCGAAGTGAAAATCGCGCAGCAGCGCCAGGTCGACGTCACGGTAACCTGGAGCACGCAAATAATCGCGAGGCGTATTGCCATCTGCACCACCCGGTCCGATGCCACCTGGTACGCCGGGGCCGTTCTTGACGAATGCCGCCGTATTAAACCACTCGGCAGCAGCCTGCGAGCGTGGCCTATGCGGGCTTAGAAATGGGCTGACGCCAGCCACGAGGTCCGGGCGATTGTTGCCATAACCATCGAAGTTCTCACTGATGCCGGTCAGGATGTTCACTGGCAAGCCGCTGTAAAGAGTCACGACAGGCGAGATGGTCCAGCCGTTTGCAAGCGCTCTGACCGCGCGGTTCTCGCCATGAAAGTAGTCGACATTCCAGATGCCAGAAATCACCGCCATGTGTCTGCGATCAAAGTCCGTGGGCCCGCGTTCCTCCCACAGATTGTCGTAGTCTTGAGTTTCTCCACCGATGCCGGTTGCGGTTCCATCTGCGCTCTCAAGAGACTTGCTGAAGACATAGAATCCGCTCAGTATTAGATCGTGGGACATCTGCTTTCGAAATGACATCTGCAGTGAATTGAAGGAAGCTGTAGCAGTTGATTCCAAGTACTGCACCTGCCCAAGCACTCCCGGATCGTAGGGACGCCGCGCGTTGGTATTGCTCGAATTCGCCGATGCGCTCCAGACCGGGTAGTTCGCGTCAGTAGTAAACGGAACATCGTGAGAAAGCGAGCCCACATATGCTGCTGTGACAGCCACTCCGCTAGGCAACTGGCGCTCGACTGCCAGATTCATCTGGTAGGTCAGGGGCCACTGATATTTCAACGAGATGGTTTCGATGCTGGCCGGAGTGAGGAAACGTGGACTCTTCGGATTGTAGAAGTACGGGAATGGATCACCATTGGGGAATGACGAAGGAATTCCATCGGGAAGCGTGGGACCGTAGGGATTCGTAAGGGATGCAACGTCCGTAAAGGTTTGACGGACGGCAAAAGGCTGTGCGTTGGCGGGTTGATTCCATTCGTTCGCATCGACTTCACCGCAAAAAACGCCCGCCCCCGCGCGAATCGCGGTTTTGCCATCTCCAAAGGGATCCCAGGCAGCACCCAGGCGCGGGGAAAGGTGGTGCCAACGGATCGGAATCGGACCTCGGCTGACATCGCGATCCCCAGCAAACAGCATTCCTGTCGGAGCACTTGGTACTACGCTGGATTGCAGACCCGGAACAAACGTTGCGGTTAGATTCGACGATTCATAGGGCGGCGTCTCGATCTCATAACGCAATCCCAAATTCAACGTGACCGCGGGCCGGATTCGATAGGAGTCCTGCAAGAAGCCAGCGTAATACCATGTGGAGGTTAGGCTGTGGTAAGGAGTGTCCTGCTCCATCGAGCCCACAAGACCCGCGACAAAATCAGCCAGAGCAAATCCGATTGAGTCGGGACCATTCGACACAAAGTTGAACAAACCGAAATTCTCCAGGTTGCCGGCGATCGGATCGTGTTCCATGGCCAGTTCGCCGCCCATGTCGATCGAGTGTTTACCTTTAATCAGGCTCAGAACGTCACGCAGCGAGTACAGGTCAGTGTCACTGGCCGGACCGGCAAACGCACCACCTCCCGAGAAGTAACCGGAAACGTTGATCGCGGGAAGCGATGGCACTCCCTGCGTTGTATAACTGGAGCCGAACGCGGAGATCGGTGTCACGGGCAGGTTCCGCCGCCCTGCCGAGATGCGCAGGTACTCGAGCCAAGTCTGGTTTGCCAGTGTCGGGCTGAATGTGTGGACATCACTGATGTTCACATTCTGCTGCCGGGCAAAGTTCTGGTTCACTGACCAGAGAATGTCGCCGTTTCCGTATGCTCCGTTAACCGTGTGCATGTTGAAATAGGTGATCGCCAGATTGTCTCTGCTTCCGAGAAGCTGGTTGTACTTTGCCAGATACTCGTCATTGTTGGTTGGCGCGTTGTAAAAGCCCGACCAGCCTCCCGCCAGGCTTCCGCTTGGAATGTTCGGCAATGGTACTAGGGCAAGCAAGTTGGCTGCTGTCTTGTCCAAAAGGCTCGATGGAATGCAATTAAGAGTGTTTGGTTGCGAACACCCAGGACCGCTATTTTGGCCGGTCAAGGGCACAGGTGTGAGAGAGGTACCGCCCAGGCCGTTCTTATTTCCGGGATAAGTGCCGGGCATGTACAGCGTGACGTTCTGTTGTCCTGGCGGAGGAGTGTTTCCCGGAGCCAGTAACGTAAAGTCACCAAGACGCTCCGCTGCAGTGGGCGTAATGGCACCGGTCAGTTCCTGACCCACGACTTGGCGCAATCCGCCGTAGCTGAAGAAGAAGAAGGCCTTGTCGCGCTTGATTGGTCCGCCAATCGTGCCGCCAAAGTTATTGCGATGATAAGGAGCATTGATAAATCCACCCGTCGCCAGGTTCACTGCGGATTCCACGGAAACGCGTTGAAATCTGTATTGCGGTTGAATTCAAACAGCGACCCGTGAAATTGATTGGTCCCCGATTTGGTCACGGCAGTGACAACGCCGCCGCCCATGCGGCCATATTGGGCAGAATAGTTGTTAGTTTCGGCGCGAAACTCCTCCAGTGCATCCGGATTCGGCAACTGGTTCCCGTAGTTGCGGGCCCCGCTCATGTTGATGCCCCCATCCAGGTAATAACTCACCATGGGGACACCTTCATCCACTCCCCCGTTGATCACGACATCTGTGGATGGAATGCCAATCTGGAAGTTGGGAGTTCCTGAAGGGTTGCTGAACTGGCCCGCGCTATTGAATTGCACGCCAGGCGTCAACGACAACTCTTGATAAGCATTACGGTTCACCAAAGGGAGCTCGATGATCTCTGCTGAACTGATCGTTCTGCCAATCTCGACGCTTGAAGTGTTCACCAAAGGCGGCGCTTCCGTTACTGTGATTGTCTCGGACGGTCCCCCAGGAGTAAGCGTGATGTTCACGGTTTGCGTTTGATCGACCGTGAGCACCACATTTACTTGCACGAACTTCTTGAAGTTGGGGGCACTAACTTCCACAGTGTACGTACCAACCGGAAGGAATTCGATGCGATACTCACCGTATTCATTGGCACGTGCTGAGCGACCCAGGCCTGTGCTGGTGTTCTTGGCTGTGACTATCGCCGAACTGACCAATGCGGCCTGCTGATCCTTCACACTTCCGCTGATGGTTCCGGTAGTCTGCTGTGCTGATGAAGGGAGAAGCCCGACGACAACGAAGATTGTGAACAGCAGTATGCGTGCAGGCTTCGCGATTTCGACGAAACTGGACATTCCTGGCGAGATTCTGAAGCTTGACTGACGGATATCCTGGAAGCATCGCACCAGTCTGATCTGAGACTACGCCAGTCGCGGGCGCCAACGCGGTTGGGCCAGCGGCCAAGTCTGTGAAGCAGGCTGCGATTGCAGCAAGTAGCATTTTCAGAGCAAAGCTAGCGTTAGTTATTGCGTTCCGCGGCACTAAAATGTGAATATCAGCTGATCGGTCTTTTCGCGAACCTCCCCCTTTTCGCAACTTGGTAATCTAGCACTTTCTTTGCTGCCTGTCAGTATTTCGGGATGGGTGATTTTTCGGTATCCTGAATTGTCCGAATTTCTGAGCGTGGAGTGCTACGCGGGCCACAAGGCCGATGAACGTCCTGTCCGATTCCGGCTCGGCGAAAAGCAGTATCACGTCGACGCCGTGCTCGATCAGTGGTACGGCCAGGACGGAATCTTCTTCAAAGTTCGAGCGGACGACGGAAATCTCTATATCCTTCGACAACAGACAACGAGCCCTGATGGCACGTGGGATCTTGTTTCCTTTCGCGAAGAGAAGCGGTGACCGTTAATGCGCGCTAGTCCTGGTGCTGAATCGCGAGCCATGCTTGTCTCCCGTAAAAAGCCAGGTTCATCCCGCAGACGATTACTCCTGCTACGGTCAGTGCCGTAGCCGAAATGTTTGGGTAGACTAGCTTGTTTACGTAATGCAGCAGAAACCCGCCCTGGTAGGGCTGAATGCCAGTCTTGCCTTCGAGCCAATTGCCCGCTTATAGCGATCTACCTCCCCGTTGTAATCCTCGACGAATTTCTGCATCCTCTGTTCAAGCGTCTGGCGGTCGAAATCGTAGGCAACATCGTCGCGGGCCGTGAGCACGCCCACGGTGTAGCTCTTGAATATCGCGTCGGCATCCGTGCTGGTGAGTTGCTGCCCCCTTTTGTCTCCTTCGTACCCAGGGGAACCAGCGATGTGAATTCGTCTTCGGTCTCAAGCTGAAGCCATGTGTTCGGCGGCAACACCTGCCACTGCACTTTGGAAATGTCGCCCAGCTCCGCAAGCCAGGCAAGTTTCTGCAAGCGCGTCCAGCGCTCCGGAACGCGGTGATAGTAGAGCGAGTGATCATCGTCCCGCGTGCCGTCCTCGCGAACTGCAAGCGTAATTCCGACGCCCACCTTAATCCCGAAGACATTGTGTTGTTTACGTTCGAGTCCCGTCGTTCCCGCCATTCATTTCAGCAGCTCACCATCAAATGCTGAAAATGCATGGTCCACCAGCATCACCTTTTCCCTCTTCCGTTCCTTCCCGAATAGCGCCTGAGAACTGCGCTGAGGCACGCGGTCCGCCGCCTCTGTGGCTGGTGACTCTCGTTACCAAGACAATGAGTTACCTATGCTTACATTCTGTAACTGTCTGCGAGACTTAAGCCAGCATTCTTTCGAGTTTGCCCCGAAGCACAACGAACCGCGTTGGTCGAGTTTCCTGATAGCAACGGAGCCAGTTATGCGCACTGAGACGATGCCGGCTGCAATTCTTTCCCCAAAGCATTGGGCGGAACGACCGGGAGACGCGGCAGTTGCGACCAGCGGCCGGAGTTGGTATTTCACTTTTTTCTTCATTTCCGGATTCTGCAGCATTCTCTACGAGCTGATCTGGCTTCGCCTCGCCATGGCGCAATTCGGTGTTACCACGGCTATGGTGTCGATTGTGCTCTCGAGCTTCATGGCAGGATTGGGCATCGGTTCCTGGTGCGCTGGGCGCTTGGTGCGCAAGTACGCACGGCGTCTCAGCTCTCGTCCGTTGCGACTTTACGCAATGGCCGAGTTATTGATTGGCGGATCCTCCATAATCGTGCCGTTGGAGCTGCGGACTGGCCGCTTCGTGCTGGCGCACGTGGGGGGCAGCCTGTCCCTGTCGTCATCTGGCTATTACGTTGCCGCCGGAGTGTGGCTGGCATGCAGTCTGATTCCGTGGTGCGCGTGCATGGGTGCAACGATACCCTTGGGCATGTTTGCCATCGGCAGCGACAAGCGCCTTGAGTTGCGACGCTCATTCAGCTTTTTTTATCTGGCGAATGTGCTCGGAGCCGTGGCGGGGACCGTGATTCCCCTGCTGTTGGTCGAGGTCTTCGGTTTTGCGGGCACCCTGCGATTTGGGATGTGGCTCAATCTCGCGATCTGCGGCGCTGCTTTGGCGCTCGCGCGCAAACAAAGGCCGCAAGCAGGCAGCAACGAGGAGTGGGATGCTGCTGGCAAAAGCTCCCCCGCCTTGCACCATATGTTGGGGAGTAGCACTCTCTGGTTGCTATTCGCCACCGGACTCACCAGCATGGGCATGGAGGTGGTCTGGACCCGGCAGTACACGCCCTATGTCGGCACATTCGTCTATTCCTTCGCAACCATCCTGGGGGTTTACCTGGCCGCGACGTTCATAGGATCCAGCATCTACCGGTTTTGGAGCCGCCGCCGTAGCGAAGGATCTCTGGTCTGGCTGTTCATCTGGCTCGTGTCTTTAGTCCCTCTGCTGACCGCGGATTCGCGCCTGGGGATTTCAGCATGGCTCCGTGTGCCCTCGGGTATCGCCGGATTCAGCGGTCTTCTGGGATTTCTGACTCCGAGGCTGATCGACCGTTTCTCGGAGGGCGACCCCAACCGAGCGGGAGTCGGGTATGCAGTGAACGTCGCCGGCTGTATCCTGGGCCCGCTCCTTGCGGGTTTTGTCTTGTTGCCGCATCTCGATGAGCGGTACGCCTTGGTGATGCTTGCTCTGCCTTGGTTGCTGGTTGCTTTGCGGTTCACGCTGTTCCGGCAGCCGGAGGCGGCGAAAAATTTCACAGCTCAGCGCGCGATAGTGTCCGGCATGGTTTTATCTGCGTCGTTCGGTTTGATCTTCATGACGCAGAGTTATGGGCAACGGGTTCCGGAGGCGCAGGTACGGCGGGACAGCACGGCCACCGTCATCGCAACTGGCGCGGGCATGCGGAAGCGGCTTCTGGTTAACGGCGTGAGCATGACCGACTTGACGCCCATCACCAAAATGATGGCCTCCTTGCCCATGGCGTTCCTCGATCATCCTCCGCAGAAAGCCTTGGTCATTTGTTTCGGCATGGGGACAACTCATCGTTCCATGCTGTCCTGGGGAATCGACTCCACGGCAGTGGACCTTGTCCCCAGCGTTCCCGCACTTTTCTGGTACTACCACGCGGACGGCCCGGAGCTGCTGAAGTCGCCGCACTCCCACGTCGTAGTTGACGATGGCCGCCGTTTTCTCGAGCGCACCGCTGGACAGTACGATGTGATCGTCATCGATCCGCCCCCGCCGATTGAGGCAGCCGGCTCAAGCCTGCTCTATTCGCGCGAGTTCTATTTCGCCGCCCAGAAGCGCTTGCGGCCGGACGGCATCCTCGAGCAATGGCTTCCCACGGGAGATGCAGTGACGACCGCTGCCATTGCGCGCGCCTTGCAAGAATCGTTCCCCTACGTTCGCGCGTTTGGTGGAATCGAGGGTTGGGGGATCCACTTCCTTGCGAGCCGCCAGCCCTTTCCCGATCGGTCCGCGACTGACCTGGCAAAACGCATGCCGGCGGGTGCAGTCGCTGACCTGGTGGAATGGGGACCCTTCCCAACCGCCGAACAGCAGTTTGCGTCCGTCCTAAAGAGGGAGATTCCGCTCAGCCAGTTGGTCGCCGAGGATAGCGATGCACCCGCCATGCAGGATGATCGCCCACTAAACGAATACTACATGCTGCGCGACAGCGCGTTTCCGGTCGGCAGATAATCAATAGGTCCGAGAGATATAACTGGCATCCGACGTGCCACAGAAACGCGAGCGAACTAATCCGTTTGCGTATTATGTTTTGGCAGGTATACGACCGCGAATCGTTGAATGCTGCTGTGCCCACAATCTGCACCACCCGAATCAACCTCTCACGGGTAAACTGTAACCCAACATAGAGCGGGGCCCTTGGACCCAGCCGGTCTCAGAGATTCTGACGGCGAACGATGAATCAGGGGCGAACCATCGGTAAGGACGAACAACCAAATAATTACGATGAGGATCTTCATTCCTATCCTTGAGTTGCACGCCTTAGAGTATGCGACGCGATGGCGGGTGAGTGCCGATAGCCGCCCGCCGGATTGCGATCTGTTGCACTCGAAAGCTGGCTTCAAAAAGGAGCTTCAAATTGAGCAAGAGTAACAGGACGAAGAATTTGCTCCATTTGAGCCGCCCGGGAAACGACTCGGCACAGGGATACAGCGACGACGCGCCCCCGTTGCGGTCAGAGTTGTTCAGCGCCGATCAGATGCGGCAACATGGCAAGGCCTTGGCGGGTTCACACCAAGTGAGCCCGGGAGGCGCTCCCAACCGGCTTCTGGCGCGGCTGGCCGAAAATGAAGGCGTTCTGCTCGGCGTCCGCGAGTTGTTGACGGCGGCGGTTAAGACGAACCGCCGCATCATGCCGGCTGGGGAATGGCTCCTCGACAACTTCTATCTGATCGAAGAGCAGATTCGCATGTCCGAGAAACACTTGCCGAGGGCTTACAGCCGGGAACTGCCACGCTTGCTGAACGGCCCTTCGTCCGGTCTTCCGCGAGTTTATGACATCGCGCTGGAGACGATCTCGCACGGCGATGGTCGGCTGGATCCGGAGAGTCTCAGCAGCTTTGTAGCGTCCTACCAGACGGTCACCGCCCTCAACCTAGGCGAGCTATGGGCGCTACCCATCATGCTGCGTCTGGCGCTGATCGAAAATCTTCGCCGGGTTGGAGCCCGGATTTCTGCCGACAGGAACGGCCGAAACCGCGCCGATTATTGGGCGGACAAGATAACGGAGACGGCCGAAAAAGACCCCAAGAGCCTGATCCTGGTGGTCGCCGACATGGCGCGGTCGAACCCGCCGATGGTGGGCTCGTTCGTTGCGGAATTTGCGCGCCGGCTGCAGGGGCAAGGCCCCGCCTTGGCTTTACCGCTCACCTGGATTGAGCAGCGACTTTCCGAATCCGGGCGGACGATCAAGCAGTTGGTGCAGTCAGAGAACCAGCAACAGGCTGCCGATCAGGTCTCGATGAGCAACAGCATCGGCAGCCTCCGTGTCTTGGGCGCGATGAACTGGCGCGAGTTTGTCGAGAGCCTGAGCGCCGTCGAAGAGGTTCTTCGTGAGGACCCCAGCGGGTTCTACGGCAAGATGGACTTCTCGACGCGTGACCGTTATCGGCACACCGTGGAGGAGATCGCCAAGAGCAGCCCTCGCTCCGAGCCCGAGGTGGCGCGCGCCGCGATCCAACTGGCGCGGGAAGCCGCGGCCCGGAAGGGCAGCGACGAGCGCGAAGAGCATGTCGGCTTCTACCTGATCGATAAGGGATTGGAGCAACTTGAGCGGAAAGTGGAGGTCCGCTTATCTCCCGCTGAAGCGTTTCGCAGGGTGAGCGGCGAATTTCCTTTGCTGCTGTACCTCGGCGCGATCACGCTGATCACAATAATCGTCGCTGGATTCTTGGTGGCGAAGGCGCATGCCAGTGCCTCGCCGAGTGCTCTGCCGAGTGCCATGCATGGTTGGGCGCTCGGTCTGTTCGGCATCCTCTCGTTAATGTGCGCCAGTCCTCTGGCCGTCTCCCTGGTCAACTGGCTGGCGTCGCTGCTGGCGACTCCGCATCGGCTCCCTCGCATGGACTTCTCCCAGGGGATTCCGCCGGAACACCGTGCTCTGGTGGTGGTCCCCACAATGCTCGTGAGCGCCAAAAACGTCGAGGACCTGATCGAGGCGCTGGAGGTCCGGTTCCTGGCCAATCGGGACGACAACCTGCACTACAGCCTGCTGACTGATTTTCGCGACGCGCACCAGGAAACCCTGCCGCAAGACGAATCGCTGTTGCGCCTGGCTCAGAAAAAAATCGAAGAGTTAAATCAGAAGTATGAGAGCGCAAACGACGACCTGTTCTTTCTCTTCCACCGTCCGCGCCGATGGAACCCGCAGGAGCAACTATGGATGGGTTACGAGCGGAAGCGGGGGAAGCTTGCGGAATTGAATTCCTTCTTGCGCGGCGGTTCCAGGGATCGGTTCTCGCTCGTCGTTGGCGACACCTCGATCCTCGCCAATGTGAAGTATGTCATTTCTTTGGACACGGATACACAGTTGCCGCGCGATTCGGCACGGGAGATGGTGGGAGCGATGGCGCACCCTCTGAATCGTGCGCGCCATGACGATGCCAAGCAACGCGTCTCGGATGGGTACAGCATCCTTCAGCCCGGGGTCGGCGCGAGCCTGTCGGGAGCGAACCAGTCGAGATATGCACGCCTGTTGGGAAGTGAACCCGGCATCGATCAGTACACTTGCGTTGTCTCCGATGTTTACCAGGACCTGTTCGGCGAGGGCTCGTTCATCGGCAAGGGAATTTACGATGTCGATGCGTTCGAGATGGCACTGGAGGGGCATTTCCCCGAGAACCGTATACTCAGCCACGATCTTCTGGAAGGGTGCTACGCGCGGTCGGGGCTCCTGAGCGATGTGCAGTTGTACGAGGAATATCCGTCTCAATATAGCGCGGACGTCAGCCGCCGCCACCGTTGGATTCGTGGGGATTGGCAGCTTGTGCCGTGGTTGTTACCGCGTGTTCCGGGCTTTGGCGGGCGTCGCCTGAACAATCCGCTTTCCGCGCTCTCGCTATGGAAGATTTTTGATAATCTTCGGCGCAGTCTGGTACCCGCGGCCTTGTCCCTGCTATTGCTGCTGGGCTGGACGGTTTTGTCACCGCTGTGGTTTTGGACCCCGGTCGTGATCGGAATCATCCTGATTCCGCATTTGGTTGCCTGCGCCGTAGACCTGCTGCAAAAGCCAAGCGATGTAAGTTTGAATCAACACCTCGCTGCTACAGTGGGCTACGCATCCAAGCACTTCGCGCAGGCCGCCTTTACGCTCGCGTGCCTTCCTTACGAAGCATTCTTCAGCCTGGATGCGATTGTGCGCACCGTCGGACGGATGCTGTTCACGCACCGGCGGCTTCTCGAATGGATTCCGTCGGGCGACCTGAATGGGAAAAGCCGCAGGGACGGAGACCCGGCCCGCTTCTGCCGGACCATGTGGGTTGCCCCCGCAGTTGCTACGGCCGCCGCGATCTATCTAACCATCTCGAGGCCAGCCGCTTGGGGGGCGGCTGGGTCCATACTGGTACTCTGGTTTGCCTCGCCCGTGATCGCGTGGTGGATCAGTTGTCCGTTGGCTCGCCGCGCCGCGCGCCTAACCACCAGCCAGACCGTCTTTCTCCGCAAGCTTTCGCGGAAGACCTGGAGGTACTTCGAGACCTTCGTCGGTCCGCAGGATCATTGGCTGCCGCCCGACAATTACCAGCAGCGTCCCGTCGCCAGGCTCGGTCATCGCACTTCTCCAACCAACATTGGACTTTCGCTGCTCGCGAATTTGTCGGCGTACGACTTCGGTTACATTTCGGCCAGACAACTCATCGAGCGCACAGCGAGAGCATTCGACACGATGGAAATGTTGGAACGCTACCGCGGCCACTTCTACAACTGGTACGACACAGAGTCCTTGAAACCGCTATTGCCCATGTACATTTCGAGCGTCGACAGCGGGAACCTCGTAGGTAGCCTGCTGACACTGCGGCCGGGACTGCTCGCGATTCCCGATGAGAAAATACTAGGTTCGCGATTATTTGAGGGTCTGAATGACACGTTAAGTGTCCTGGTGGACGCGGCCAGAGAAGACGCGGCCAGAGAAGACGACCCTACAAAACTTACCCAGCTCCAGAAGGAATTGAAATCCGCATGCGACTCGCCGCCAGCTTCACCCGCGGAGGCGCGGAGCAGCCTCGGCCGGTTGGCTGCGTGCGCCGCGGAATTCGCCGGCAGCCTCACCGCCGATTCTGAGGGCGAAGTGAAGTGGTGGGCAAACGCGTTCGCTTCCGAGTGCCAGAGCGCCCTGGATGAACTGACGTTTCTCGCTCCAGATGCGCTCGAAGAGATCCCGACGCTGCGCCAGTTGGCTAGTCTCGCGGGGGACCTCCCGCATAGCCAACGAGCCACGGAGAGAATTGCTGCCATCGAAAATCTCGCGCGCCAATGCGGTGAATTCGCCCGTGTGGACTATGACTTCCTGTTCGACGAGAGTCGTCGTCTACTTACTATCGGTTACAACGCCGGGGAGCACCGGCAGGATACGAGTTATTACGATCTGCTCGCTTCGGAAGCAAGATTATGCACTTTTGTGGGGATTGCTCAAGGACAACTGCCGCAGGAGAGCTGGTTTGCGCTGGGACGCCACCTCACCACCGCAGGTGGAGGTCCAATTCTCCTTTCCTGGAGCGGATCGATGTTCGAATACCTCATGCCGCTCATCGTGATGCCGACCTACGAAAACACGTTGCTCGATCAGACCTGTCGCGCCGCTGTGGCCAGGCAAATCGAGTACGGGACCAAGCGCGGTGTGCCTTGGGGTATCTCGGAATCCGGTTACAACTCCCTCGACACTCGTCTCAACTATCAGTACCGCGCGTTTGGCGTACCCGGCATGGGTTTCAAACGCGGCCTCGCGGACGATCTGGTTATTGCGCCATATGCCTCGGCGTTGGCCTTGATGGTAGCGCCCGAGGAGGCCTGCCTGAATCTTCAGGCCCTCGCCTCGGACGGCCTCCAGGGGGAATACGGCCTGTATGAAGCTATCGACTACACTCCTTCGCGTGTGCCCCGCGGGCAATCGAACGTCGTGGTTCGCTCTTTCATGGCGCATCACCAGGGTATGAGCTTGCTCTCGTTGGCCTCCCTGCTTCTTGATCGTCCCATGCAAAAGCGATTCGAGTCGGATCCGGCGTTCCGGGCGGCCGCGCTCTTGCTCCAGGAGCGGGCGCCCAAGGCCATAGCATCTTATTCGCAACTGGCCGAACTCTCCGACATAGCTGCTGCCCCCACCGGTTCGGAAGCGCCAGTACGCACTTTCAACACTCCTGACACGCCGGTGCCAGAACTGCATTTGCTGTCGAACGGCAGATATCATGTCATGATCACCAACGCCGGTGGCGGTTACAGTCGATGGAAGGACATGGCGGTGACGCGCTGGCGCGAAGACCGCACCTGCGACAACTGGGGTACATTTTGCTATATCCGTGCCCTCGCCAGCGGTGACTTCTGGTCAGCCGCATTTCAGCCGGCGCTCAAAGCAGCGGACAGTTACGAAGCCATCTTCTCCGAGGGGCGGGTGGAGTTCCGCCGCCGCGACCACCAGTTCGACACCTACACAGAAATAGCCGTTTCGCCAGAGGATGACGTCGAGGTGCGCCGCATCACGATCACCAACTCCTCGCGAGCGCGCAGAGCCATCGAGATCACAAGTTACGCGGAGGTCGTTCTCGGATCGCCGGCGGCGGATGCGCTTCACCCCGCCTTTAATAATCTGTTCGTCGAGACGGAGATCATCCGCCAGAAGCGGACGATTCTTTGCACTCGCCGGCCTCGCTCAGTGGAAGAGCGGCCGCCATGGATGTTGCATTTAATGTCCGTTCATGGGGCGAAGATCGAAGAAGTATCCTACGAAACCGACCGGGTGCGCTTCATCGGCCGAGGACGCACTATCGCCAATCCACAAGCCATGGCCGAGCGCGCGCCGCTCTCGGGCCGCGAAGGGTCGGTGCTCGATCCGGTCGTTGCCATACGTCATGAAATCGTGCTCGATCCCGAAGAAAAGGTAACGATCGACATCGTCTCCGGCATCGGCAAGACGCGCGAGGCATGCTTGAGTCTCGCTGAAAAGTACCAGGATCGCCGTCTCGCGGATCGCGTTTTCGGTCTCGCGTGGACACATAGCCAGGTGCTCTTGCAGCAGATCAACGCCACAGAAGCCGACGCACAGCTTTATGGACACCTGGCCGGCTCGATCGTGTACGCCAATTCCTCGCTCCGCGCTGACGCGAGCGTCCTCATGAAGAACCGCCGTGGGCAGTCCGGTCTGTGGGGCTACTCCATCTCCGGCGATCTGCCCATTCTGCTGCTCGAGATCGGAGATCCGGCCAACATCGACCTCGCCCGCCAACTCATCCAGGCGCACGGTTACTGGCGCCTAAAAGGATTGGCGGTGGACCTGCTGATCTGGAACGAAGATCACTCCGGCTACCGGCAGGATCTGCAAGACCAGATCATGGGACTGATTTCCGCAGGGGTTGAAGCCACCTTGAAAGATCAGCCGGGCAGCATCTTTGTGAGACCCGGGGACCAGATATCGAGCGAGGACCGCATTCTGTTCCAGTCGGTCGCCCGCGCCATCCTCTCGGACAGCCGCGGATCGCTGGTGGAGCAGTTGATGCGCCGCCGCGCCGAAGATCTCAGCGTTCCGCAACTTCCCCTGGCCCGAGTCCACCGGCCCGAGCTCGCTGCCGTCCCCGCCCCCCGTCGCTCCGATCTGATTTTCTTCAACGGAATGGGCGGATTCACCCCCGATGGCCGCGAGTACATCATCACGACCACCGCGCGCGAAATGGCCCCAACGCCATGGGTCAATGTACTGGCGAACGCGCGCTTCGGAACCGTCATTTCAGAGAGCGGTCTAGCCTGCACCTGGAGTGAAAATGCCCACGAGTTCCGCCTCACTCCCTGGTCCAATGATCCCGTGAGCGATGCGAGCGGAGAGGCATTCTATATCCGCGATGAAGACAGCGGCCACTTCTGGTCACCCACGCCGATGCCCAGACCGGGCGCTGAGCCTTATACCATCCGGCACGGATTCGGCTACAGCGTCTTCGAGTACACAGAAGGCGGCATCCGCTCCGAAATGTGGGTTTACGTGGCTGCCGATGCGGCCGTCAAGTTTACGGTTTTGAAAGTGCGAAATGAATCGGGCCGATCACGCCGGCTCTCCGCCACCGGATATGTGGAGTGGGTTCTTGGCGACCTCCGGCCGAAATCGGCGCTACACGTGGTCACCGAAATTGACCCCGACGGCGGCGCGCTGTTCGCGCGGAACTCCTACAATACGGAGTTCGCCGACCGGGTTGCCTTTTTCAATGTAAACGATCGAAGCCGCACTATGAGCGGCAATCGGACTGAGTTCCTGGGCCGCAACGGCACGCTGCGGAATGCGGCTGCCATGGGCCGATCCCGGCTCTCCGGGAGAGCGGGGGGTGCTTTGGACCCGTGTGCCGCGATCCAGGTTCCGTTCGAGTTGGCCGACGGGCAAGAGCGCGAAATCGTCTTCACTCTCGGCGTGGGCCGTGGCGAAGATGACGCTCGCAACCTGGCGGATCGTTTCTGCGAATCGGCTGCCGCCCATGACGCGCTCGAAGCGGTATGGCAGTACTGGAAGCACACGCTGGGCGCGGTGCAGGTGGAAACGCCCGACCAATCCCTCAACGTGCTGGCTAACGGCTGGCTCCTATACCAAACTCTGGCCTGCCGTTTTTGGGCGCGGAGCGCATTCTACCAGCCGGGAGGCGCCTTCGGTTTCCGCGACCAGTTGCAGGATGCGATGGCGCTTATTCATGCCGCGCCGAACCTGCTTCGTGAGCACCTGCTCCTATGCGCGTCCCGTCAATTTCGCGAGGGCGATGTCCAGCATTGGTGGCATCCCCCGTCGGGCCGAGGCGTGCGCACGCACTGTTCGGATGACTACCTCTGGCTCCCCCTGGCGACATCAAGATATGTTCTCGGCACGGGCGATACCGGCGTATTGGACGAACCGATACACTTCCTACATGGCCGTCCGGTTAACCCGGAAGAGGACTCATATTACGATCTGCCCAACCGCTCTGAAGAGGCTGCCAATTTGTACGAACACTGTGTGCGCGCCATCCTGAGGGGCCTACGATTTGGTGAACACGGCCTGCCGCTTATGGGTTCCGGCGATTGGAACGATGGGATGAACCTTGTCGGCCAAAAGGGCAAAGGCGAAAGCGTCTGGCTGGGGTTCTTTCTCTATGACGTGCTTCTGCGCTTCGCTGAGGTCGCAGGCGTGCATGGCGACGCTCCGTTTGCCGATCGCTGCCGCCGCGAGGCGGTTCAGCTACATCAGAACATCGAGCTGCACGGCTGGGATGGTGAGTGGTACCGCCGTGCCTACTTCGACGACGGCTCCCCACTGGGATCGGCCAGTAACCCCGAATGCCAGATCGATTCGATTGCGCAAAGTTGGTCCGTTCTATCCGGAGCCGGCGATGCCGAGCGCATGCGCATGGCGATGCGGGCCGTGGATCAGCGGCTCGTTCACCGCGACTGGCGGTTAATCCAACTCCTCGATCCGCCGTTCGACAAGTCAGATTTAAATCCCGGCTACATCAAGGGATACCTTCCCGGCGTGCGAGAGAATGGCGGCCAATACACTCATGCGGCCATCTGGGCGGCGATGGCGTTTGCCCAATTGGGAGATAGCCAGCAAGCCTGGGAACTATTCTCACTGATCAACCCCGTGAACCACGCAGCATCTGCCGAGACGATTGCGACCTACAAAGTGGAACCGTACGTCGTGGCCGCTGATGTCTATGCCCTGGCGCCGCACATTGGCCGCGGAGGATGGACCTGGTACACAGGGTCGGCCGGATGGATGTACCGCCTGATTGTGGAATCGCTCTTAGGGCTAAGACTGGATGTGGACAAACTGCACATTGCTCCCTGCCTCCCCGACAATTGGAAAGAGTGCAAGGTGCATTACCGGTATCGTGAGACGATATATCACATCGCTATCGTGCAGGGGTCGGGGCAGGGCGAGACGAGTGTTACGGTGGATGGCGTCAAGCGGCAAGGTAACGTCATTCAACTGGTTGACGACCGGCGGGAGCACGCGGTCGAGCTGGAATTAAACACTCCCGAGAGCCGCGCTGCGGCACAGCCCAACATTCTTGCGGCACAGCCCAACAATGAGGACAAGGACGAAGCCCGCCTGCCCGACGCTTCCTGATTAGGGAAGGCCGCATGGAATCCAGCGTACTGGCGCGATTGAATAGGGTACCGGCCAGGCAGACTGCGAAAGCGCGCCTCAAGCTGCTCGAATTTTGTTCCAGATGACGACATCAAGCTCGTGCCGGCTCTTCGACCCCATATCCACTAAATAACGGGAGTCGTGTGGGCTGCATCGTGGAGACGGAATGCCCGCAAGGGGATATTCCATCACCTGCTCCCCCCTATCGAGGCAGGTGGGACAGAGAACTTTTCGTTCCACAAGCCAATAGGCTTTGGCTTGTTGCCTGTGGCTTAGAGCGATTGCCTGGGCGACCTGTTCCTCGCCGTGCAGCCACCCGCTCAGTTCCTCGGTGCCGTCCTCAAGGACAATTCTGACCTGATATTCACTACCGTGGTCGTGCGCCATGTGTTTTCTCCCGATGTGTTTTATCCCTGGCGCCAGGATGGATTCCGAAACTTCGCATTTCTTGGTTCGAATGCTACGTCGTTCGGAGCGGGCCGGTCAATAAGGGGAATCTTGTAATACATTTTCGAGACTCACCTAGACGGACTTTGCTAAGCCCTCATACTCAGCCCTCTTAGCCCGGATGGTGGCCGCCGTCGCGCCCAGCCACTGCTGGCGCCCCAGTCCCAGTGCCGCGCACGTCGGTAACTTGGAGCGATTCGGCCTGCA
>Ga0187782_10000994_pt1 | contig 20268 bp, 18 predicted proteins | sample 0715_SJ02_MP15_2_FD_132454 | JGI IMG/M metagenome (GOLD analysis project Ga0187782, IMG submission 132454) | Tropical peat soil microbial communities from peatlands in Department of Meta, Colombia - 0715_SJ02_MP15_20_MG | ecosystem: Environmental > Terrestrial > Soil > Wetlands > Peat | place... | reverse complement strand
TGCTCGACTGGAAGCTCTTGGTCTTCGCAGCGATGACGTCGCTCGCCCTCTTCAATCGCTATGTCCTAGCGCCGCGCCTCGACCGGTGGACGGCCGCGCGCTATTGGCTTAGCGGTTCGGCGTGGCTCGAATTCGCGCTTGGCGTGGTCGTCATCGCCCTCGTCGCCGTTTTCGCCGAACTCGATCCGCACTGAGGAGCGCCGCTACTCGCGCTCGATGCGGACGACCTGCGGACGCTCGCGCACCACGCCGTCGGCGAGCGTCATCTCCAGCGCCTCGCGGATGGAGGCTTCGGTCGTCGCGTGCGTGATGATGACGACCGGGGCGATCGGCTCGCCGGCGACGCGCCGGCCGCCGCGCTTCTGCATGATCGCCTCGAGCGAAATCTTGCGCTCGCCCATGCGCGTGGCGATCGCCGCCATGGCGCCAGGCCGGTCGACGACGCCGAGCCGGACGTAATATCCGCCTTCGTGCCGCTGCATCGGCACGCGCTCGTTCTCGGCGAGCTGAGACGCCTTGCGGCCGAAGACCGGCTGCGCCGGCAGCTGCGCGACGTCGAGGATGTCGGCGGCGACCGACGAAGCGGTCGGGTCGCCGCCTGCGCCGGCGCCGACCAGCGTCAGCGCGCCGACGGCGTCGCCGTCGATCGTCACGGCGTTCAAAACGCCCATCGTCTGAGCAAGCGGCGCGCCGCGCGGCACCATGGTCGGATGAACGCGCTGCTCGACCCCGTGGGGCGTTCGCTCGGCGACGCCAAGCAGCTTGATGCGGTAGCCAAGCTCCTCGGCGGCTTCGAGATCGGCGAGCGTGATCGCTTCGATGCCCTCGACCGACACCGCGTCGCGGTCGACCTTAAGGCCGAAGGCGAGCGCGGCGAGGATGGCGAGCTTATGCGCCGTGTCGAAGCCGCCGACGTCAAACGTCGGGTCGGCTTCGGCGTAGCCAAGCCGCTGCGCCTCGGCGAGGCAGGCTTCGAATGGCAGCCGCTCGGTCTCCATGCGGGAGAGAATATAGTTGCAAGTGCCGTTCAGGATGCCGCTGACGCGTCGGATGCCGTTGCCGGAGAGGCTTTCCCTGAGCGTCTTGATGATGGGCACGCCGCCCGCGACCGCCGCCTCGTAGGCGAGCCAAACCCTCTTGCTCTCGGCGAGCCGCGCCAGCTCGACGCCGTGCGAGGCCAACATCGCCTTATTGGCGGTGACGACCGCGACGCCGCGGCCAAGCGCCGCCTTGACGCTCTCATAGGCCGCGCCGTCGGCGCCGCCGATCAGCTCGACAAAGACGTCGAGGTCCGCCGCCGCGAGCGCGCGAGCGTCGTCGTAGAATTTCGCGGTCATGAACGCCGGAGCGAGATTGCGGGGACGGCGCGCCGAAACCCCGACGACCTCAAGCGGACGGCCGAGCCTTTCGGCGATCGCCGAGCGCCGCCGCTCCAGCAGTCTGAGCAGCGCCGACCCCACGACGCCGAGCCCCGCGACGCCGACCTTCAGCGCCCCGGTCACGGCCGCCTCCGAATTCGACGCCTGTGGAGGACCGCCTGCGCCTCTTTACTTAAGTCCGAAGCGCTCGAACGCGCTGAGCCGCTTCTTCTTGCGTTCCTTGCGCGCCGCATAGCGGGCGTCGCGATCGAGCTTCGCTTCATAGGCCAGACGTTCGGCCTCCTCGCGCTTCACTTTGTCTTGCGCCTGGCGGCGCTGGGCCTCCTCACGCTCGGCTTCGAGACGCGTGGCCTCCTCGGCGGCGCGCCGGGCGGCTTCTGCGACCTCGGCCTCCGACTTTAGGCGCTTACGCTCCTCGTCGCGCGCGGCGCGCGCTTCAAGGATCGCGCGACGCTTGGCTTCGCGCTCCTTGATGGCCGGATCGTTCGGATCATATTTCGGTTGGGAAAGAAACTTCTCCGCCATCGCCTTGCGTGCGGCGGCGGCGGCGGCTTGACGGTCGAGAAAGTTATTCGCGTTGAGAAACGACATCGCCTTTCCAGAATCTGTTGGGGAGCGCGGGGCTCTTGCCACAGCGTCGAGCGGCGGGCAACGAAAAACGCGCGTCTCCCGAAGATTTGACGCCCGCGTAGACGCTGTTAGCGGACTTATGTGAACGCGCGTTGAACCTTTTCAAGACCCAACATGACCGCCTGCGCGTCGGCGCCCGCTCATGCCCTTCGGAATCGGCGCGAGTGTCGGCCGCCGGTCATAAGTTCGTCAAGGTCTCAAGCGGCCAGGAGTGAAGCTCGCCGAGCCGCGGCGACTTCTTGATTTGATGGCGATCCATCCGGCCGACCATGTCTGACAGGAATCGGATCGCCTCGACCACGTGGGGGCCTTTGTTGAGCATGACGCACTCGGCGCGCTGGGACATGGCGGCGTCGGTCGTCTCGGCGCGGCTCGGCAGGCCTTCTTTCACGAGATCGTCGAGCACCTGCGTCGCCCAGATCGCCGGCACGCGCGCCGCCTCGCAGAGCCAGAGGATCTCCTCCTGCATTTCGGCCAAACGCTGATGGCCGAGCTCGACCGCCAGATCGCCGCGCGCGATCATCACCGCGGTCGGCCGCGCGCCGGCGGCGCGGACGATCAGGCGCGGCAGGTTGCGAACGGCTTCCGGCGTTTCGATCTTCAGGATCAGGGGCTTTGGCGGCCCGCCTTGGCCGGCCGATTGAAGGGCGCTGTCGAGCGCGTCAATGTCTTTGGCGTGCTGGACAAACGAGAAGCCGATCAGGTCGGCATGGGCGGCGACGGAGGGAAGCGCCGCCAGATCTTCGGGCGAAAGCGAGGGCAGATCGAGCGGGAATCCCGGGAAGTTCACGCCCTTCTCGACGCGCAATTTGCCGCCCTTGGCCGGCACGCTTTCGGCTGCGACGATGCGGTCGTCGCCCTCGATCTCAACGACGCGGCCGCGAATTTTGCCGTCGTCGATCCAGACCGGCGCGCCAAGCGGCAGCCGACGCACGACCTGTGGAAAGCTGATCGCAAGAGCAGGAACGTCCGGAGCGCACTCCCTTCCCGGTTCGCCGAGCAGCCGGAAGCGCTCGCGCCGCCTTAGGCGCACGGGTCTTTCGGGCGACAAGGCCTCGATCCGGCACTTTGGGCCCGGAAGGTCCATGACAATTCGGCATTCGCGCCCGAAATCGGCGGCCGCCTTGCGCACGTTCAAGGCCATCGCCGCCCAGGCCTCGGCGGCGTCGTGCGCGCAATTGATTCGCGCGCAATCCATGCCGGCTTCGACGAGCTTGAGGGCGAGCTCCGGCTCGAGCGCCGCTTCGCTTGGCAGCGTGACCATGATCGCCGTCGACCTCACGTTTGCGCCAAAGAGCAGCGCGCACTGCTCCGTCAATCGTCTTGGCCCCTCGTTCCAGCGCGCTTTGTTGGGGAAGGGCTCAGGCGGGAGACCGCAGATCGCCGCGAGCGCCGCCGCGACGGCGTCGAGATTGGCCATCACATGCCCCTCGCAGCGCCCGAGCGAGGAGAGACCGAGCTCGGCCAGCATCGGCTGCAGCGCCGAGACGTCGCGCCGCCTAAGCGCAAGATATTGCGCAAGGTTGCGCGCCGAATCCTCGAATGAAGGATCGGCGATCGCGCCGCCCCAGGCTTGCATGACCGCTTCGGCGTCGTTGGCGACGGCGTCGCGGAGACCTACGACCGCGGCGCGCGCGGCGATCGGATCGACTCCGGCGTCTTCCTCGGATCGCGGGTTCAAAGAAGCGCGCATCGCATGGCTCCTTAAGCTCAAAGGTGCTATGGGCCCGACTTGACACTGGGGTGATTTCAAAGCCGGCGGCGGCGCGCCGGCATTCATCCAGGTCAAATGCCTGCGACTTTCCGTCGCCGGCTTTAAAGATGCGCCGCGACGGGCCGATGCCGACGAACGAAGCGCTTTTCGCGGCCAGCGCGAGCGATCGCATGATCGACCCGCCCCGGCCGCGATCCTTTAAGGACGACGCGGGCCTAAAAGCCGCGGCAGCGATCGGCGCGCTGCTCGTTCACGCAATCGTGCTCACGCCGCTCGTCGTCTCGATCGACTTTTCGAAGCCCGAGGCCCCGCCGCCCGAGGCCATTCCCGTCGAAGTCGTGATCGAGCCGCCGCCCGATCAGGCTCAACCCCCGCCGCGGCCGGTCGACTTAACGCCCGCGACCGACGCGCCGCGCGCGCGGGCAAAGGATCAGCCCGAGCGCGACGCGCCGGACGAAACGTCAACCGCGCCGCAGCCGACGCCTAAAACTCCTGAGGCTCAGCCGAGCGCAGCGCCGGCGGCCGAGGCCAGTCCCGCCGCTCAGCCGCCGCAGCCGGTCACGACGACGGTCGCGGAAGAGGAAGCGGCCCCGCCGACCCCGACGCCGACGGAAACGCCCGCCGCTCCGGCGCTTGACCCGAACGCCCTGCCCCGCGCGCTGACGCTCCCCGACTTCAACGCCGGGCCGACCTTCGACGTCGCGGGCCTGTCGCCCTATGAGTCCATCATGGTCGGCAAGGAGAAGGCGACCTATCTCACGGCGGTCTATGGGCGGGTGATGGCCAACATGCCGCGGCCGCCGCGCGAGGGACATGGACCGCGGCCGGCCGAGGGCGTGATCAACTTCACGGTCGACGGCAAGGGGCGGCTCCTACGCCGCGAGTTCGTCCAGCACAGCGGCGATCCGGCGCTCGATGAGGCGGCGTTCGAGGCGATCGCCGCGGGGGCGCCCTATCCGGCCCCGCCCGACCATGTGACGGTCGGGCTTAAGTTCGTCTACCGGGCGGAGTGAGGACGAGGGCGCGATAGAGTATCGGGGACAGGCGCGCGCGCTATGGCCGTGGGGCAAGCCTCCCGCGGGCGCCAACTCGGGCGCCAACTCGGCGCCAACTCAAAAGCAACTCGGACCAACTCGCGAGTTGCGGCGATCGTTATTTTTCAATGACTTGCAACTCGAAAAGGCAAAAAAAATTTATTCCCCTTCGATTATGAATCCGACCCCTCGCCCCTACCCCTCTCCCACAAGGGGAGAGGGGAAGGCTGCCCCTCTCCCCTTGTGGGAGAGGGGTCAGGGGTGAGGGGTCGATTGATGCTTGACCTGGAGTGAAATCCAAGAGCTTTAGCGTACGCGATTTTCTGCAAATTTGCAAAGGTCTGGCGCCGCCGCCCGTTCACGCCCGGCGGATGAACAGCGACCCAAGCGGCACCTCGGCCGGATCGTCGTCGACGACCGCGCGGACCCTTAAAAGCCCCGCCTGCTCCACGTAGAGCGGCGTGAACATGATCGTCGCGGCGGCGACAATCAGCCGCGGCGCGCCGAACCGGTCGCGAATCGGCACGTGCGGGTCGGCGGGGCGGCCAATGTCGAGCGGCTCCTCGAAGATCACGTGGTCGGTCCCGGGCTCGTAGACGCGCAGCGACAGCATGTCGAACGGCTCGGCGGCCGGCGAGACGAAATGCGCATGCACGCAGAAGCGGCGTAGCGTCACCGGCAGCGCCTGCTCGACGAGCATCACGCCATTGTAGCAGCCGATGAAGTCGAGCTTGTCGCCCTCGCCGTGGCGGACGTCGTCGCAAAAAATGCTGTAGCCGTAACGGCTCACGAAACTGCCCAACCGCTCGGGCGAACGCTCAGCGGTCCTTACGTGAGCCATCGACCGTCATCACCGGCAGGCCGCCGACCGTCGCGGTCTTGGCGTAGGCGTTTTCCCCATCGCGGCGCTCGCGCCGGCGAAGCTCGAAGATGACGTCTCGGTCCAGCGCCTCGGCGAGCTTGGCAAGCCAGCGAATGGTCAGCTCCGATTTCCCGACGAGCTGATTGTTGACCTCCGAACGCTTCTCGCCGAGCCGCTCGGCGAGCTGCTCGCGGGTCTCCTTGGATTCCGCCGACTCTTCGACGACCGCGCGGACAATCTCGTCGCGCACTTGTCCGTAAAGGCGGCTTGCGGCCTCAGCCGCGGCGCCAATGTCAAAGCGATAGGACGTCATCGGGATTGGTTCCCCAAATGCAGAGTTCTTTTTCGCCGACCAGCTCGCGGCGGATGCGACCGACTTCCAGCCGGTAGCCGCGATAGAGGTCGTACTCCTTCACGCGATCCGCCCAATCCCCGAAGACCGCGATGAAGACGTCTTTGGCCGGAAACCAGCCGAAAATGCGAATGTCCGGCGTCTTCAGCTCCCAGACGCTGTTCTTGATCTGGGTGAGCGCCCGGAACTGCCGGCTGATGATGAGTGGCTTTCCGGCAACATAGCGATAAAAAAGACCATAGATCTGTTCGGCGGGCGTCAAGTCGGCGGCCGAGGCCGAGGGTTCGCGCTGCGCCGCCCGCTTCTCCAGCCATTGCACGAAATCCGGCGTGCCGAAAAGCAACCGCTCGGGCAGCTCGCGCGCGGGCAGCCCGATTTCGATCCGGACGATCGACCCGTTTTCGACGAGATCCTCGAGGCTCGCCATTAACGCGCCCGCCGATGCGATCCTCAGCAGGATTTCTTATTAAGCGCGGCGGCGGGCTGCCGAGAGCCAAAAGTCGATCGTCCATCGCGCCCCAACGCTTCAATAAACCGGCGCGTCGGTCGACAGGCCGCCTGAACTTGCATCGGGCGACGGCGGTGACGAAGGCGCATTGGCCAACGAGACAGAGGGCGCGTTGGCTAACGACACGACCGACGAAGCCTCAGGCGACGGCGTCGGCGTTGGAGTCGGCGCCGGCGCGGCGGCAAGCGCCGGGGTGGGTGTGGCTTCCGGCGGGGACGACCGCCTTGGGCCTCGGCTTGCGACCAAGGACCCTTGCGGCGTCGGGCTTAGGACCGGCGTCGACCCGTTATCCGAGACCGGCGATGGCTGTGCCGTCGGCGTCGGCGAAGGCTCCGGCGCCGAGCCAAGGGCCGGCTCGGGAGTGGCCGGCGCCGCAGGCCCAGGCGCGGGCGGCGGCGGCGAGGCGAGATCCGCGTCGCTCGGCGCGATGGCGCGCTCCTGGTCGTCGAGCCCCTTCATGAAGGCGCGGCCCGCCGCCGGGTCCTTGAACTGCCAAAGGCCGTCGCGCACGCCCTCAAAGATCAGCGAATAGACGGCGAGCTGGACGCCCTCCCTGACCGCAAGCGTGACGGGCGAGGTCCGCGTATAGCCGGCCTCCGCCTGCAAGAGCTTGTCGACCGCAAGGAAGTAGAAATAGGAGCCGTGCACCAGGACGGAATAGACCTCCTTCGTCGTGGTGACCGACGCCATGACGCGGCCCGTCTGCACGCTGACCGCGCGGAGCGCCACCGTCACCTGGTCGCGCCGATACTGCGTGTCGGCGCCGAGCCCGAGCCAAGCAGCGCCCGCGCCGCCCGTCGTCTCGTTCGTGTCGTAGCCGATGATGCCGCCCTCTAAGATCACGCCGGCGAAGCGCAACGGCTGAAGAAGCGGCGCGCTCTTGCCGTAAAGGGCGTTCCGTGTGTTCTGAATGATCGTGCGCTCCTGCACGAGCTGCTGCACGCCGGTGCGCTCGACGACGTTGAACCACTTGCCGTCGCCGGCTTTGGTGAGCACGTCGGTCAAGATCGCGGCGCCGCCCTGGGTCACTGCGTGGGAGAACTCGGCGAAACTGTCGTTTTCCTTGTTCTGGCCCGTCATGTCGGGGAAGGCGTAGACCGCGACGTCCAAAGGCTGTCGCGGCGGCGGAAGCTGGTCGAGCACGACGCCGGTCGTGGTCTTGGCGACCATCGTCGCCGGTTCGGTCATCAGGTCGCTGACGCTGCCGGGGGCGCAGCCGCCCAAGGCGACGACGAGCCCGGAGACTACGCTGAGTACGCGAACGCGATTGTGAGCCCCCAATTTACCCCTCCAGCCTGACTTTTCCGCTCCTTAGGCGGGCGACCGGCCCCTCAAGGCGCCTCGCACGGGGTCGACATAGGAGCGGAATGTTACAAACGAGCGGCGCGCCTCCGGGCAGAGCTTCCCCCGACCGAACCCACGCCACGCGACGGATGCATCAATTTCCGGTGGGATTGGCGACGGTGTTGGCCGCGCTCGACCCCGACCCTGTCCCTAGGCTGTTCAACGCGTTGGTGAGCCCGGTCAGATTGGGCTGGTTGCCGGACTTCGTTCCGTTGCCCTGATCCTGAGCGACGCTCAGATAGAATGTCGGGTCAATCGGGTTGCCGCCGAAGGTCGGATTGTTCGGGTGGTAGACGAGTTGCTGAGCGCTGGCCGGAAGGCCTGCCAGAAGCAACGCGACCGCGCCCCCGAAGATGACGCTCGCTCTCATTCCACACCTCCTAACGGGCAGATTACCAAGGACAATTTATCCACAAGGTTGTTAACACCGCCTGCCGCGAACGCCAAGCGCGATGCCGGAAGCGTGAGCCCCTTTAGAGTCTTCGTTAATTAGACGTTCACCTCCGCTTGATGATCCAGCCGTCAGGACCGCGCTCGGCGATCACGTCGGGGCCGATGATGAGATTGGGCGTGATCAAGGCGTTCGGCGTCATGAGGAAGGTCAACGGCGCCGGCCCGGTTTGGACGAGCGGCAGATTGAGACCATTGATGCCTAAGAACATGACGTCCGCGAATTGATCAGAGCCCGGTTGAATAAGGTCGATGTTGTCGTGGTTCCCGTAGATGCCGATCGAGGCGAAGTCGCCATGGCCGCCTTGCAGCTCGGCGAGGTTGTTGTTGTTTCCAACCTCGATTGCGATCGCAAGATTGCCGTGCTTGTGATGTTTATGGGTTCCAGGCCCGTCCTGCGGGCCAGGGTCCCCCGGCTGGTCGATGTAAGGGCTGTCCCAGCCGGCGCCATCGTTGTCCTCAGCTCGCACGACCGACGAGCCAAGACCAAACAACGACAAGACGACGGCAAGACCGACAGCCCGGCTAAATCGAACGCGGCGTCCCGGGCAGGATAAAGTCCGCATGGCACACTCCAAATTCGGTCTGAACGTCGAGCCGCGCGCTTAATTTTGCGCCCGGCTCCGCATTAATCGCGGCGACCGATAGGACCTGCTCTTCCCCTGCCCTCAGTTCCGCTTCGCCGCTCTGCCTGTTCTCAGTCGATCCCGACGACGAGGATTTGCTGACACTCATCGTGTAACGGCCTCGCACCGTTTCCGACGCTCGCGCCCAAGGCGCGAGTTGAATCAGGCCCCCTTTGTCCGTCGCTCTGATGCCGCATTGCAGATTCATCGGCGCCCCCTCCGAAGGGCTCTGGCCGCAAGCCAAGACAGCGGCTGCGGACCAGAGCCAAAGTCTGACGGAGACGTGCGCCATGGGTTGAATAATGGCGACGGTTCAATCCGAAACGACCGACGGGCGCGGGTTCCCGCCAGCCGCCTTAATCGTTGTTAGTGCTGAATGACAATCGCGTGATTGTCGTTCCCATACTGAATGGCGACCGACGAGTTCGTAATGCCGCCCTTGCTGACCTGGCCGATGAGGGCCGAGTTGTCTTCGCCAACCTGGACCAACGCCGAATTGTTCGTGCCGCCGTCGACAGCGACCTGGTCGACCAGAGCGAAGTTGCCGTCCTTATCGGAGTCGCCGGTATCCTTTTGGAACACGAACGAATTGTTCGTCCCCGTCGGGCCCCAGTCATCATGACGACGGTCATGGTGACGACCGGTCGGGTCGGCGAGCTGGTCCACGATCGCCACATTGCCGTCTCCGAGTTGGATCACACCGGAGTTATTCGTGCCGTGATGCCACTTGTTGTCCCTTTTGCCGACTTCCTGGTTCACGAAGGCCCAGTTGTCGTTGCCATCCTGCAGAAGGAACGAATTGTTGGCAGGCTTCGGTTTGTGGTGGTGCTTCCAATCGTACGCATTAGCGGCGGTCGTGCCCAAGAGCACGGCTAGCGCCGCTACGCCTAGGAACTTCATAGTTCACTCCCTAACTTTCCAGACGGGGCGAGCGACCATCGCCGCCCTCGCGAATCGTTAGTATTCGATTAACGCCTCACGCGCAACACGAATCAAATTGAAACAATCGCATTGAGTTAATTGGGGAATTCCGACGTTTCGCTTCGGATGAAACTAAAACTTTCATGACGATTATAGTTATCGTTGCGGAATTGCCACACCATGCAAATGACGGAACGTAAACGGATTAAACGATCGAAACGGGGACGTGACATAGAGGCCCCGATCGCCGCGCGTCCTCTAGCGCAATCGGAGCCCGCGCGCCCTGTCACTTCAAATGGGGAAAGCCTTGAAACGCCTGATGTTTCCGCCCTCGCGGCCGCCATCGCCGGCGTCCGCGCCGGGCAAGTCGCCTCAACAGGGAAGGCTCTGACGCGTCACGTCTTTTGGCTGAAACGGCCGCCCGCGCCGCGGCCGGCGGATGAGGGCGCGAGACCGCGCCCGCCCCATGTCCCCGGAACGCAAAAGGCGCCGGGGCAAACTGCGGTTGGTTGGACTCGTCCTCGCCGTCGTCGCGACGCGCCGTCATGTCGACGCGCCGTCATCGCGAGCGCAAGCGAGGCGAGCCACCGGCCGCGAGGCTAGCGACTTTCCACCCCTGGATCGCTTCGTCGCTTCGCTCCTCGCGATGACGGCAGGTCGCGATGACGGCGCGTCGCGTTGACGCCCGAATCAACGCACGCGCCGACTGCTCTCAATCGAGCAGGTCCGCGAAAAACGGATTGAGCATCCGCCCATCAGGATCGGAGCGCCGAACCCAGTTGGAAAATTCCCGCCATCTCTCCCCGTAGCCGTCGGCGACGTGCTTCTTTTGCACGAACGGCGTTTGATTGAGAAGGGGGATGCCGTGTCGCCGATACGCAAATTCGTTGAATTCCCCAAGAAAACGGTCCCAGGCCGGTTTGTCGCTGACCGCGTGAATTGGATCGAGGGAAAACGTGTCCCCGTCATAGGAGTATGAGAGCACGCCGCTCTGATCCTTGCGGATATAATAGGCGCCGAGCGGCATGTTGCAGCGGAAGCCGTGCGCCTTGAAATGCGCCTCGGCGAAGGGGACGTAACTTTTCAGGCCCGCAAGCCATGACGCGGCGGGAAACGACCAGAAGGTGAAGGCGTATCGGCACGACGGCGGCGAGCGGCGATAGTCGACCGTCTTTTCGGGATTCAAGAACGCGTAGCCGCCGCCCCACGCGAGCGCGCGGTAGGTCGCCCGAAAGGCCGAGAAGCTCAGGTCATGGCCGAAGTTCCGAAACGCCGCGTTCGGCGCGTGCGCGTCGATGAGGCGCCCGACATGGGCGACGCTGTGGTTCCACAGCCGACGACGGCTCGCGGCGAGAAATGAGCCGAAGCGGCTCGGCTTCTCGACGCGCGTGCGGATCTGGAAGACGGCGGCGCCGCCGACGAGCCAGCAGAGCAGGCCTTCGGAGCGGGCGATGAGCTCGTTGACCTCGCCGTCGGTCAAGTCCTCGACCGGCCGCGGCAGATACTCGAAGCGGACCGCCTCGAGCGGCTTCACCTTGAAGGTGGCCTCGTAGATGATCCCGGCAAGGCCGTGGCTTGACCGCATCATCCGCATCGTAGCGGGGTCGGTTGCGTCCGACGCCTCGCGCTTCTCGCCCTTCGGCGTCACCCATTTCATCGCCGTCGCGTAAGAACTGAGTTGGCCGAACTCGGCTCCGTCGAGGCCGTCCTTGGTGTGGCAGCAGGCGGCGGAGCCGAACGTGATGTTGCCGATCTCGACGTTGGTGAGGAACTGAAGGCCTTGGGCTTTAAGCGCCGCGGCGGCGTCGATCCATTGCAAGCCCGCTTCGGCGGTGATCGTCATCGCGTCGGCGTCGATCTTGAGGATGCGGGCCATGCCCGTCATGTCGACGATCGTGCCGTCGGTCGCAACGCAGGGGGTGAGCGAATGAAAGCTTCCCTTCGCGCGCACGGGACCGGGATAAAGGTCCTTGTCGCTTAAGATCGCGCAGAGGTCCTCGACATTGGCCGGCCGCGCGAGCTTCTTGGGCGAAACGGCGATCCCGCCGTCATAGTTTAAGATCATGACGCCGTGCGGGCGAGAGGAGGAAAAAGGGACGCGGCGACCGCTCGCCGCAAACGGCTGGTTAGCGCAAAACGCGCCGTTGGGCCATGGGGGAAAGCGAGGGGGCTTAAGCCGACGAGGCGATGTGGCTCCACGCCGTCTCATATGCCTGAAGTTAGCAGGCTGTTGCAGACACTCGCCCAACGCCGGTAGAGTTCGGCGCGTTTGTTCAAAGGCCTGAGCGGCGCCGCGGCGGCGCTCGAGGGATCGAGCCTCATGCCAACCGACCGAAGCGTGCGCCTTGGAGACCGAGCGCTCGGCTGGTTCGCTCAAGCCCTCGACCGCATTCGCGTCTGGCACAAATGGCCGTTCGTCGTCGCCATTCCGATGATGCTCGGCCACCGCGCGCGCATGCGGCGGTTCAACCTCTTCGACACCGAGCGCGCGCCCGACCTCCTAAATCCCAAGGCGCCGGAAGCCGCGATGGACGCGCGCCAGGCCGACGGCTCCTACAACGACCTCAACTTGCCGTGGATGGGCATGGCCGGCGCGAGGTTCGGCCGCAACGTGCCGATCGAGGCGACGTTCGGCGAAAAGGCGCCGGAGCTTTTCGAGCCGAACCCGCGTCTCGTCAGCCGGGCGCTGCTGGCGCGCCGCCAATTCACGCCCGTGCCCTACTTAAGCGTGCTCGCGGCCGGGTGGATCCAGTTCGTGCTGCACGACTGGCTGAGCCACGGGCCGAACGACCCTAAGGTTCCTCCGTATCATGTCCCCCTAACCGAGGGCGACGATTGGCCGGCTGACGAAATGACGGTGCTGAAGTCGAAGGCCGACCCGCTCGTCTCGGCCAAGGACGAGGGAAAGCCCGCCACCTTCCGCAACACCGAGACGCATTGGTGGGACGCAAGCCAGATCTACGGTTCGTCGCTCGAGCGGCAGCTTGCCGTGCGCCGCGACCCCGAGACGGGAGAGACGCGCTTAGACGGCAAGCTGCACCTGCAAGCCGACGGCCACCTGCCGCTCGAGAAGCACATCCGCCACGGCGAGCTGGAGCTTGCCGGAATGAACGGCAATTGGTGGGTCGGCCTGTCGGTCATGCACACGCTCTTCGCCCGCGAGCACAATGCGGTCGTCGACCGGCTGAAGATCGACTATCCCTTAGCCGCCGGCGAATGGCTCTTTCAGAAGGCGCGGCTCGTCGTCTCGGCGCTGATCGCCAAGATCCACACGACCGAATGGACGCCGGCTTTGATGAATTCGCCTGAGGGGCGGTTCGCGATGCGCGGCAATTGGTGGGGGCTGTTGGGCGAGCGCGGCCGGCGCGCCTACGGCCATATCGGGGACGGCGAGGTGCTGTCGGGCATCCCGGGCTCCGCTCCTGAGCAGCACGCCGCGCCTTACGCGATGACCGAGGAATTCGTCTCGGTCTACCGGATGCATTCGCTGCTGCCGGACGAATTCTCGTTTCGGCGGCGCGTCGACGATTCCGAAGTCTTGAAACGCGACCTCGCCGGCGTCGCGGCGGCGGGCGTCCACAAGCTTTACACCAAGCTCACCTTCGAGGACGTTCTCTATTCGCTGGCGACGAGCAACGCCGGCGCGCTCGTCCTGCACAATTTCCCAAACGCGCTTCGCCGGCTCAACAAAAAGAACGTGCCCCCGCAGGAGCCGATCACGGTCGATCTCGCCACGATCGACATCTTGCGGGACCGCGAGCGCGGCGTGCCGCGCTACTGCGCGTTTCGCCGGCGCTTAGGCATGGCCGCGCCGCGCTCGTTCGACGAGCTGACCGACAACCTCGAGTGGCGGGGCGAGCTTCGAAGCGTTTACGGGGACGTCGAAAAGGTCGACCTGCTCGTCGGAACGCTCGCCGAGACCTCGCCGCCCGGCTTCGGCTTCTCGGACACGGCCTTTCGCGTCTTCATCCTGATGGCGTCGCGGCGCCTAAAGAGCGACCGCTTCTTCACCTCCGACTATCGCCCGGAGGTCTATACGCCTCAAGGCTTTCGCTGGATCGAGGACAACAGCCTGCGCACCGTCATCGAGCGGCATTGCGGGAGCCTAAGGCCGCATTTCGCCGATCTGCGCAACGTGTTCTTCCTGTGGGACAGGGCGAGCTGACTATGGGTCGCCGCGTCCGCATCCCCTTCGTCGCCGACCTGTTTCGAACGGACGTCGCCGACGAGATCCGCGCCGTCGCGGCGGATGATAAGTTCGACCGCGACTTCAAGGGCGGCGGGCCGCTCCTCAACCGGCTGGTGATCCGCAACATCAGAAGAGTTCTTTCCCTCGACGAGCGGCCGCTGCCGGCGGTCGCGCCGCAGGCCGACGCGGAGCGGGCGCGCGCTCAGCGCGAGCTTGAGGCGAAGCTCGACGCCGCGGCGCTTGCCGGCGCCTTCGACGGCGACAGCGTGACGCGGCTCGCAAAAGCCGTTCGCGGGCTTGACGGCGCGCCCGCGCTTGAGGTTGCGGTCCAGGAGGCGGTCGGGCGGGCGTTCGCTTTCGATTACCGCGCCAGCGCCGAAAGCTGGGCCGCGGCAAAATTGCTCGACCGCGCCGCGCGGACCTTAAACCCTGCCGCTTCTCTATGGCTGAGGCTCACAGGGCAAATCAGACGCGCCAAAGCGCGGCTTTCCGAACTTGCCCATGGCGATCGCGCCGGCGTGCATGCGACGGCGATCGCCGTCCACAACCTCGTTCGCGGCTTCGCCGAGATGCGCGAGCTCGTCGCCGAGCCGGGGGCGGCGGACCTTACGGACGACAAGCTGATGGCGCGGTGTCTCTTTGCGCCGGAGCGGGTCTTGCGCCAAAGCCGGTCGGGCGCGCGGGATTTTAAAGGCGAACGCCTCGGGCCGGATACGCTTGTTTTGCTGGAGCTGAGAGCCGCGCAAAGGCTGAAGCCCGACGCTCAAATCGCCTTCATGGCCGGGAGCTGGTCTCAATGTCCGGCGGCCATATGGACGCCGGCGCTCATCCGCGCGGTCTTTCGGCGGGCGATCGCGCTCGAGGCGCCGAAGGCGGCGCCGGTCGGGGCGACGTTCCGGCTCGCGCCGATGCGGGCGCGGGCGGCCAGCGCTTTAAGCCTCTATCGCGTCGTCTTAGGGAGCGATTTGCTCTTGCGGGCGGCGTTCGCCGCGCTGCTGCTTGCCTGGCCCCGCCTCTTCGCCGCTTCGTTCGGCGCGTCTTTGTCGTCCCTTCGGCTCTGGGGCGTGGTTCTGCTCGTCCTCGCCGGCGTCTATGGGATCGGTTGGCGAGACCCGATGCGCGCGCGGTTGCCCAATGTCGTCGGGCTCGCCGGGCGCTTCGCCTCGGCGCTCGTCTATTGCGGCTTCAGCGGAATGTTCTTCGTTCCGGCGATTGTCGACGCGCTCTTCGGCGGCGGGCTCGCATGGCTCTATTTCCGGGCGATCCGCGCCGAACTCATGACGCGGCCTTGAGGCGAGCGGCTGAAGCCGGCGGCGTTTGGCCGTCCTCGATCACTTCAAATTCGCTCTCGCGGGCGCCCCAGACCACGCGATTGGGGGAAAAGCGAACGTCGACCCGTTCCGGAGCGATCGCGCCTTCCCTTAAGAGACGGTAGGTGCAAGTCACCGTCCCCTGCGCCTGCGCCGGGATTTCCCAATCGAGGGCGACCGGCGACCTCGGCCTGACGCGGACGGTTTGACCGACCTTCACTCGCAACCCCGCTTCCCGCAGACTTTGTTTCAAGAAGCGCTGCGCAGCACGCCACCTTCTTTTTTTGAGAACACGACCCGGGCTCAACCCTAACATGATACAATTGAGTGACAAGGGTCTTGTTTTCAAGGTCAATCAAGACGGCGCGATGACGCGCCTTACGACGGGGCGAGGATGGCGGACGCGGTTGTCGACACAATCGGGCTCAATTGCCCGCTGCCGATCCTCCGCGCGAAGCAGGCCTTGATCCGCGTTCCGGTCGGCGGAACGCTGGAGATCCTCGCCACCGACCCCAATTCGGTCGACGATTTCGAGTGGTTCTGCCGATTGAGCGGCCACCTGCTCGCCGAATTTTCGAGCGAGAACGGCGTTTATCGTTTCGTCATCAAACGATCGTTGTAGCGCCGGCGCTTTGCTGCTCGGCTAGCCTTGGCCGACCGTGCGACAAGACGCCTCGCCGAGGCGGCAAATCCATATGGAGATTTTATTCGCCGCGCGGCTACCCAGGCGCCGCAAAAGCGGGGCGGGATTCTACCGCGCGGCGTCGCTTTATTGCGCCACGTCAAAGAGCGGCGTCGAAAAATCGCGCATAAGTTGAGCCCTCCGCGCCTGGCTAAAAAAAGAGGCAATGGACCCGTGAATCTCGTCGTTTGGCTTCCGGCAATGTTCGTTCTGGGCCTCGCCTGCATGGGCGTCTGTCTGCTGTTCGTGCAGGCTTGCGACAGAATCTAGAAGGAGAGAGCCATGATCGTGATCACGTCCGCGGTGACGGCGTGCGTCATCGTTTATCTCTTCGCCGCGCTCGTTCGGCCGGAATGGTTTTAAGGGGCTTTCGTCTCCTTAGCTCGTGAATTCGATCGCCGCGGCGCGAAGAGGCTGCGCCCGCGGCAGGCTCAAGCTTGAAAGGCTGCTTTGATGTGGCTCCTTCCCGCATTGCTGATCGTGACCGCGGTCGCGCTGTCGATTCCGCTCAGCGCCTATTTCGCCTGGCTGATGGATGGGAAATATCGCGCGCCCGCGTTCCTAAAGCGCCTGGAAGGTCTCCTCGACACTGGCCCTCAGGACTGGAAGCAGTACACGCTCGCGCTCGTCGTCTTCAACGTCGCGCTCTTCGTCTTTGGCTTCGTCGTCCTTTCGCTGCAGCCGATCGCGCCGCTCAACCCGCTGGGGCGCGGCATTCTCGCGCCGTCGACGATCTTCAATACGGTCATCTCGTTCATGACCAACACGAATCTGCAGCACTATTCCGGCGACCAGCACCTTTCGAACTTCAGCCAGATCTTCTTCATCCTGCCGAACATGTTCTTGTCGGCGTCGGTCGGATTCTGCGCGCTTTCGGCGATCATCCGCGCCTTCCGCGGCGAGGCGACGGTCGGCAACTTCTTCGTCGATATGTGGCGCGTCGCCATTTATATCTATCTGCCCGTGTCGCTGATCTTCGGCGCCCTGTTCATTCAGCAGGGCATGCCGATGACCTACAACAGCGCCGAGGTCGCGACGACCCTTGAGCCCGCGTCGATGGGCGTCGACGACAAGGGGCAAGCCAAGCCGCAGACCATCATCGTCGGCCCGGTCGCGGCCGTCATTCCGATTAAGATGCTCGGAACGAACGGCGGCGGATTCTACGGCATGAACGCCGCCCATCCGCTTGAAAATCCGACGGCGACGTCGAACTTCCTCACGACGCTCGCGATGATGCTGTTCCCGTTCGCGCTCGTTCTGATGTACGGGCGCATGCTTGGACGCATCCGTCATTCCGTCGTCATCTACGCGGTCATGCTGACGATGATGATCGGGCTGATCGTTTGGGTCATCGTGTTCGACACGCTGCAGCCGAATGTAGGCCTCACCGCGCATGCGGGCTCGACCTATACGATCACGAGCCCCTCGGCGCCGTCGGGCAAGATGGACGTCACGAGTCCCGCCGTCGCCGCGCTGCCCGTCGATCAGCACCTCGGCAACCTTGAGGGCAAGGAGCTGCGCTTCGGGACCTCCGGCGGGGCGACCTTCGCCGCCATAACGACCGACGTCACGTGCGGCGCGATCAACGCGGAGATGGACAGCCTTAATCCGCTCGCCGGGCTCTCGCCGCTCGTCGGCATGTGGGTCAATTGCGTGTTCGGCGGCAAGGGCGTCGGCATGATCAACCTGCTGCTATTCCTCATCGTCGGCGTATTCCTCGCCGGGCAGATGGTCGGGCGGACGCCTGAATATCTCGGCCGCAAGGTCGGCGCGCGCGAGATGAAGCTCGCGATGATCGCGCTTCTCGTCCACCCCATCCTCATCTTGGGGCCGAGCGGGTTGTTCGCGGCGTTGAGCTGGGGAACGACCGCCGAGGCCAATCCGGGCGCGCACGGCTTCACCGAGATCGTCTATCAATACTCGTCGGCTTCCGCGAATAACGGATCGGCCTTCGACGGTCTCGGCGTGACCTATGGCCTGAACGACAATACGTCACCGTCGCCTGAGGCCGTCCCCTGGGACATCGGCACCGGCATGGTGATGCTGTTCAGCCGCTATCTGCCGATCATCGCGCCGATCGCCATGGCCTTCTATCTCGGCCGCAAGAAAGTCGCGCCCGTCACGCTCGGCACGATGAGCGACGACACGGCGACGTTCGGCTTCCTGTTGCTCGGCACGATCGCCGTCGTTGGAGCGCTGCTCTTCTTGCCGGTGGCGGCGCTTGGGCCCATCGCCGAACATCTTGGGCCCATCCCCTTCGGCGGCTGAGAGGCCGCCCGCGATCGGCGCCGCTTTTTGAGCGGCGCCGACTGAAAGCGCACCTTTAGGAGACTTCTGAGCATGTCTACCGCCGCTTCCGCGCCGGCCCCGGCCATCAACCTCGCTCGGCGCCGCGACTTGTTCTCGACGGACATCGTCCTGACGGCGCTGAAACAGTCCTTCATCATGCTGCGCCCGGACGTGCAGTGGAAGAATCCGGTCATGTTCGTCGTCGAGATCGGCGCGGTCTTGACCCTTCTTTACGTGATCCAGGCGGCGCTCGGCGTTTCGTCGAGCACGGTCTCGACCACCTATTTCGTCGCGCTCGACATCTGGCTGTTCCTGACCGTCATTTTCGCGAATTTCGCAACGGCGATCGCCGAGGAGCGCGGCAAGGCCCAGGCCGAGACGCTGCGCCGGACGCGCGTCGCGACGCCCGCCTCGCGGCGCCGCGCCGACGGCAGAATCGAGACGATCTCGTCGATCGACCTGAGGCTCGGCGACGTCGTGGTCGTCGAAGCGAACCAGATCATCCCGGGCGACGGCGACGTCATCGAAGGCGGAGCCGTCGTCAACGAAGCGGCGATCACCGGCGAATCGGCGCCGGTCATCCGCGAGGCGGGCGGCGACCGTTCGGGCGTCACCGGCGGCACGACCGTTCTTTCCGACCGAATCGTCGTGCGGATTTCCGCAGGGCCGGGAGAGTCCTTTCTCGACAAGATGATCGCGCTCGTTGAGGGCGCGCGCCGCCAGCGCACGCCGAACGAGATCGCGCTGACCCTCGTGCTCACCGCCTTCACGCTCATCTTCATGATCGTGGTCGTTCCGCTTTGGCCGATGGCGTTCAACGCCGAGCAATACATGATGGGGTATCTGGGCCTGAGCGATCCGGTGAAGAGCCTCGGCACCGACGTGCCGACCCTCATTGCGCTCATCGTCTGTCTGATCCCGACGACCATCGGCGCCCTCTTGGCCGCGATCGGCATTGCGGGCATGGACCGCGCGCTGAGAGCCAACATCATCGCCAAAAGCGGCAAGGCCGTCGAAGTCGCCGGAGACATCGACACCGTCATGCTCGACAAGACGGGAACGATCACGCTCGGCGACCGCCATGCGCGCGAGTTTGTGCCGCTCGGCGACTACGCGGAGCTGGAGCTTGCCCGGCTCTCGGCGTTGGCTTCCGTCTCCGACCAGACGCCGGAAGGCAAGAGCATCGTCGCCGCCTATGCGAGAATGGCCGGCGCGCGTGGGGCGGTCGAGGCCCCGGCGGGGTCCGAGTTCGTGCCCTTCACGGCGCAAACGCGCATGAGCGGCGTCGACCTGCCGAACGGCTCAAAGATCCGCAAGGGCGCGCCCGACGCGATCACCGCTTACGTGGAGAGCGTCAGGGGAAGCGTTCCCCGGCAAATGGCGGCCGCGGTCGGCAAGATCGGCGCGCGCGGCGCGACGCCCCTCGTCGTCTGCGAGGGCGCGAAAATCGCCGGCGTCATCGCGCTCGAGGACGTCTTAAAGCCCGGCATCCACGATCGCATGGCTCAGCTTCGGCAAATGGGCCTGCGCACCGTCATGATCACGGGCGATAATCCGCTGACCGCCCAGGCCATCGCCCAGCAATCCGGCGTCGACGACTTCATCGCCGAGGCGACGCCGGAGAAGAAGCTTGCTTACTTGAGGAAAGAACAGGCCGACGGCAAGCTCGTCGCCATGATGGGCGACGGCACCAACGACGCGCCTTCGCTGGCGCAAGCCGATGTCGGCCTGGCCATGAATTCGGGCACGCAGGCCGCCAAAGAGGCCGGCAACATGGTCGACTTGGACAGCGACCCGACGAAGCTCATCGAGGTCGTCGCCATCGGCAAGCAATTGTTGATGACCAGAGGCGCGCTGACGACCTTCTCGATCGCCAACGACGTGGCGAAGTATTTCGCGATCGTCCCGGCGATGTTCGCCGGCACGTTGCCGTGGCTCAAGGCCTTCGACGTGATGGGGCTGCACTCGCCGACGTCGG
>Ga0187782_10000993_pt1 | contig 20271 bp, 12 predicted proteins | sample 0715_SJ02_MP15_2_FD_132454 | JGI IMG/M metagenome (GOLD analysis project Ga0187782, IMG submission 132454) | Tropical peat soil microbial communities from peatlands in Department of Meta, Colombia - 0715_SJ02_MP15_20_MG | ecosystem: Environmental > Terrestrial > Soil > Wetlands > Peat | place... | reverse complement strand
GACGATGTGGCTCAGCAACTCGACGGAGCTGCTTCGCCTCAGTGAGGCTCTGCAGCAGATGCTGGCCAAGGTCGGCGTCACCGTACACCTGCAAGCGATGGAGCTTGGGACGCTCATGGCGATTCGCTTCAAGCCCATCGACCAGAACCAGACGCAGATGAACCTGAACGGATGGTCGTCGGCCACCGGCGACGCCGACTGGGCACTCCGGCCGATCTTCGACAGCCATGCGTGGCCGCCGACGTTCAACAACATTGCGTTCTACAAGAACCCGCAGGTTGACGCACTGCTGGCGGCGGGGTTGGCGACGGCCGACCAGGCGAAGCGGAACAAAGTCTATGCCGAGGCGAGCCAGATCATCTGGAACGACGCGCCGCACGTCTTCCTGTACACCCCGCAGACGCTGGCGGGTACCCACGGGGGCGCGACGGGCGTGTGGGCCCTACCCGATCTCTCGTGTGACTTTCGCGAGGCGTCGCTCGGACAGGGGTGAGGTCGCCGTCGCCCAGGGGGGAAGAGGTATCGCGGACGGCGCGACCGAGGACCGCATCGGCAATCCGGGTCCAGGGCGCCACCGACAACATATCAGGAAAATAGCATCAACATGGGGCTGGCGCGTACTCTCCGTCGGCATCGCGACGCACCGGCGCGCTCGGTGAGGTTCGCGTTTGACAGGGCCACGAGACCGGAGGCATGGCGGGATCAACGTACGGATTGTCCGCGCTACGGTACGACATCCCCACCCTGGAGGTGGTAGAGCACCTGCCGGTGTGGCTCCGGAGTCCCCGAGTTCTACCTGTGGGCGACGCAGGTGCGGCGGGAGCGGTGTAGGGTCTCGGAGGCGACGCGTTATGCGACTGCGACCATCGACCGATTGCTGCGCCAAGGCCGACGATCGGCAGGCTGCGCAGCGTCGGCGAGGTCTCTCGCGCCGCATCGCGACCCCGGCGGCGTGAGACGTCGGGGAGGGAGTCGATGAATCCAGTCTGGCAGCAAGTGTTCCGACAAGTCGACGACGCCTGGCCGGAGCAACTGAACCACCTCCAAGCCCTGGTGCGGGAGCCGAGCGTGCTCGGTCATGAAGCGGGCGTGCAGCGGCTTATGCAAGCCACCTTTCGCGAGTTGGGATTGCACGTGGTAAGCTTCGAGCCCGACCTGGGAACGATCTCTCGGCTCCGGGGTTTCTCTCCCCCAGAATGGAGCTATCGCGGGCGCCCCAACGTTGTCGGTATCTGGCATGCCTCCGAGACCGGCGGCCGCTCCCTCGTGCTCAACGGCCACGTCGACGTCGTGAGCCCGGAGCCTGTGTCCCAGTGGAGCCACGACCCCTGGGCCGCCGAGATCCAGGACGACCGAATGTACGGGCGCGGGGCCTGTGACATGAAGTCCGGCGTCAACGCCGCGGTCTGGGCGGTTCGAGCCATCCGATCTGCGGGGCTGCAGCTCCGCGGGGACATTATTCTGCAGTCCGTGATCGAGGAAGAATGTACGGGTAACGGCACGCTCGCGTGCCTTGCCCGCGGCTTCGTGGGCGATGGGTGTTTGATTGCCGAGCCGCACCACGACGGTGTGGTGGTCGCCCAGTTGGGCACGCTGTGGTGTCGCGTGAAGGTGCGTGGTGCCGCCGGGCACGCCGGCGGCACCACGCGCGCGGTCAACGCGATTGAGAAGGTCTATCTCCTCATCCGCGCCATGCGAACGCTGGAGGAACGGCTCAACGCCGAAAAACACCCGGCGTTCGCTGACAATGCGTGGCCCATCAACTTCAACGTCGGGGTGATTCGCGGCGGTGATTGGCCCTCGAACGTCCCAGCCGAGTGTGAGATGGAGTTCAGGATGGCGTTCTACCCTGGCACGAGCTCGGACGAGGCCAAAGTGATCGTGCGGGAGCACCTGCATGCCGCCGCAGACGCCGATCCATGGCTGAGAGATCATCCTCCGGACATCACGTTCTACGGGTTTCAGGCCGAAGGCTGCAGTGTGGACTTTACCGTGTGCCCGGTTATCCAGAGCCTCGACGCGGTGCATCGAGAGATCATGGGCCGGGGGCTCCGTCCGGAGGTGATCACCGCTGCGAGCGACGCACGATTCTTCCACTTGTACTACGGCATTCCGGTAACCTCCTACGGGGCCAGGGGCGCGGGGCTGCACGGCATCGACGAGTACGTGGAACTGCAGACCGTCCGAGATGCGACGAAGGTCATTGCGGCATTTATCCTCGACTGGTGCGGAACTGCAGGATAGCACGGTTCGCCCGAAACACACGATTCGAAGGCCGGGAGGCGCAACTGCGCCAGGGCCAGCCGCGAGGGGCGGGGGAGCAAGGTGGGCGGGCCGGTCCTTATCTCAGGACGGCGATCTCTGCAGGTTCCACCTTCCGGTACACTTCTCCGGGCGCACGGCGCTCGCCGTTGACCGTAAGGAGGCGCTCGACCGGGATTCCGAACAGTCGCTCGTTTTCCTGCAGATACGGGCGGATGATCTCCCAGTCGGGGGTGTCGAGATTCGCGTAGCGGCCGCCGTTGAGCTGTTCTTCGCCCAAACGGCAGAACGGATCGCGGGCGTAGATCGCGCCGCCGCTGGCCAGTGAGAAGAGGTTGCCCCCGGGATAGGGCGTGTCGAGATCCACGATGTTGCCGTCGACATCGTACCCGATCCCGTTGAGGATGACGAAGCCGCCGCCGTGCAGTGGATCGCCGGCCATGAACGACTCGGCCAGATAATCCAGCGCAGTGCCGTTGATCACTACTCGCGGTCGGCCCACGGCGTTGATCAGGGGCCGGCCGGCCGCGCTGCCGAGGATGTAGATCTCCCCGCCCTTCGAGCCGTAGAGGAGCGTCTGCCCCACGTTACCGTGAATGACCAGCTTGCCTGACTTGAGAATCTGACCGACCTGATCCTGCGCATCATTGTGGATGTGCATCTCCAGGCCGTCCAATCCTGACCCCGAGTAGTCGCCGGAACTGCCGTAGACGTCGATGCGACAGCCCTGCGTGTGTGGTCCCAGCCCGCTGCCCAGGAACCGCTGACCGTGTGCGTCAAACACAAGAACGGACCGCCACCCCGCACGATGGGCGCGAACGAGAGCGCGCGCCAGGCTGTCCTCCCCCTCCGACGGGAAGCCCCGCGCCTCCACCACAAGTGTATGACCGTCTTCCGGTGGCCGGCCGAGCAGATGCCGGTGTGTCCAGTCGATGCGGTGGAAACGAGAGTCATTCGGGCCCCCGAGAGGGCAGACGTCCCGCAGCACGTCGTAGAGAGTACTGTGCAGCAGCGCGAGCACCCAACTGCGCTTCTTTGTACCGGTGGGCAGCCGCCGGTCGATCAACCACGTAAGCGCGCCAATCGCCGCCGCCCGTGCCGAATCGTCCCCGCGGGCTCGGCGCCGGACTTCTTCCAGCCACGCGACGAAGGGCTCGTATCCCCACCGGCGGATGCCTTCGCTCCCCCGCGCCAGGGACGCGTCCGCCGCCCCCAGGGCCGGCTCCGGCGTCCGCGGGGTCGCGCCCACCGGGTCGTCCGCCGCCGCCGCCCCGGAAGGAGGGTCGATCCGGGCGGTCCGGTGGTAGTACGTTTGGCCCGCCGGGATCATCACCGGATGGCCGAACTTATCGGTGCAGGAAAGTCGTCCGTCCCGCGTTGCGGTGAAGAGAAACGCGCCGCCGTCGGTGTACGAGCCGCCCCGCGCGTTCCAGTAGCGATCGGCAACGGGGCAGATGCGCGCGTCCTCGCGGGCGAGGCTCGCCAGCAGGCCATCGATGGCCTGCTTCTCCGAGGCAATGACACCCACGCTCACCTCCGCACCTTGCTGCAGCGCGAATACCTGCGGCCGCAGCATGGAGGTGTCAGTGATACCCGCGAGTTCCCACCCCTGCTGATTCGGCAGGGTGCGAGCGATGATGAAGAACCAGGGGCCATCAGGTGAGCCGTGGATGTGCGCCACCTGGATGGCCCGGTAGATTCGCTGCTTCTCCGGCGGCAGCATCAGGAAGTCCCGCTCTGTGGTCGGCGCCATTGCTTCGATGAGGTGCTCCATCGGGTACCCGTACGTGCGGCTCCACAGATCGAACAGCAGCACCGCGACTTCGGTATCGGTGAGAAAGAGCGGGTACAGCCCGCGCTGCGCGAGGTACTCGCTGATCGCGTGGAAGTTGGCAAAGTCCCCGTTATGCACGAGGCCTACGTCCAGGGCGGCGAACGGGTGGGCGCCGCCGGGATGCCAGACCCGCCCTTTCGTGGGATAGCGCTGGTGTCCGATCCAGATGCGGGCCCGCACGTCTTCCATTCGATAGTACCGCAGTGCCTGTTCTGCGTGGCCGACGATCTTCAGCACGAACATGTCCCGGCCGTACGAGAGCACGAACGCCCGCATCCGCCCCTCGGCGTAGAACGTTTTGTTCAGCCTGAACGCCCACTGTGAGATGTACTCGTCCTCGGCCGCCTGGCTGTCCAGGGCGGCCAGACCGTGCTCGTCCACGAAGCGGCGGAGCACATCATGCCGCACCCGTACAAAGTAGCGGTGCACATCGGGGGGGCGCACCTCCAGGCCCTCGATGTCACGGTGATCCTGCACCGTAGGGATTCGGTAGTCCGTATGGACGTCCAGCACCGGATCGATGAACTGCCGGACGACGTCGTGATAGGCCCCGGTATCGAGCAACGCGATCTGGATGAGGTAGTCCGTCGCCAGCCGATCGGGGTCGACCTCCATCTGTTCGGGAACCAGCCCGGCCAGCGCCAAGCCCCCGCCCTTGCCGTTGCCGCGGTTGTGCATCTGCGCGCACGGCGCCAGGATGTGCCGTCCGGCCACCGGTATCGTGGACGCGAGTCCCACGACGCCGCATCCTCCCTCAGCCTCGGCCTTGCGGGAACAAAGGGAAGCACCGGTATATAGGTGGCGGCGAGATGCGATGACCTGCTCGCTCATTTCAGGGTTCATCGCCGCGCGCCGGCGGCTTCCGCCGGCTCCAGGTAGACCAGCAGGTCGGTACGGCCGCGCAGTTCGGCGATCGATTTGAGCCCCAGCCTGCCCAGCAGTTCGCGCAGCTGGGCCGCCCAGGCGCGGTACAGTTGAGCGATGCGCTGCGCTCCCCAGTGGGGATCGATCAAGCGCGACAGCTCGGGATCGGTCGTCGTGATCCCAAACGGGCAGCCTTTGCCCTTTTCACAGGTCCCGAGCCGCGTGCAGCCCAGTGCCACCAGGTCAGCCGTCCCGATCGCCGCCCCGTCCGCCCCCAAGGCGACGCACTTGGCGACGTCGTAGGCGGTGCGGATACCTCCGGAGGCGATCAGCACGATCTGGTCCCGGATGCCCTCCTCCATCAGGAAGCGATGCACTCTCGGGACGGCGTACTCGATGGGCATGGCGATGTTCTTCTTGGCGATCTCCGGCGCCGCCCCGGTACCGCCGTAACCGCCGTCCAGATCGAGGATGTGCGCGCCCGCATAGTACGTCCCCACCGCCACCATGTCCACGTCGGTGGGCGTGGATACTTTCACGGCGACGACGGCGTTGGGGTTGACCGTGCGGATCCAGTCGACGTGCTTCTTGTGATCTTCCACCGAATACACGCTGTGGAAGGGGAACGGCGAGAACAGCGACGTCCAAGCCACCGCCTCCCGCATCACTGCCACCGCCTCGGTCGTCTTGCCGCCCAGGAGATGGCCGCCCAGGCCAGGCTTGGCGCCCTGTGCGTACTTGAACTCGACGAACCGGGCCCGCTGGACAGTTTCCTCGCGCACGCCGAAGAGTCCCGTAGCCACCTGGGTGATGACGTGGTCGGCGTACGGGATCAGCTCCTCCGGGTAACCTCCTTCCCCGGTCGATGCGAAGGTGTTGACCTCCTTCGCCGCCATGGCCCGCGCCAACATCGTCTGCAGGCTGACTGAGCCGAAGGACATCCCGCCGCCGTAGAACGGAACGGAGATCGTGAGCGGAGGTCCGTCCTTCCGGCGGTTGAGCGAGAGGCGTAGATCGACGTCGTCCGGGCGCGGCTGCTCATGCGGGCTTTCCTCCGCGACTTCGACAGCGAAGCGCACGACATCGAAGCCCCCGCCTGACCGGCCGATCTTGTATTCCCCGCTCGCGGGGGGCTTGCCGGTGGCCGCCTGGGTCCAAGTCGCCTGCAGCAGCTCCGGGGTCCATCGCAGGTCCCCCATCGTCGGCACCTCGGTTTCGTCCGGTTGGGGCGGCGCCGAAAGTGTCGAGCCGAACAACGCACGGAACGTAGCTTCCTCCTGAGGCTGAAAAATCGCCCGCCCGGTTTCCCCCCGCAGGCGGCGCACCTCGCGAATACCCATCGCACCCAGGCACTCCAGGAGTTGATCGCGCCACGCGCCCATCAGGTTGACGAGTCGTTGCGCGCCCCACTCCGGAGCAAACTCGCCGTCCTCGGCCGGGCAGTGGGTCTTATCGGCCCACAGGCCGCATCCGAACGCGACCATAACGGTGAAGTCGATCGCTACGAGGTCGGCGCCGCAGAGAATGGCCTTCGGGACATGCTCGGCCGTCGCGATCCCCCCGCTGGCAACGAGCGTCACCTCGTCCCGGATGCCGGCTTCGACCAGGCGCCGGTGCACGTCCCGCAGCGCCTCGGCGACGAATCCCCGCGCCGTCTGGCCGTACTCATCGGCGTAGAGGTGGAGCACCTCGGCCCCGTCGCGCACCATGCGTTCTACCGATTCCGGATCCGCGCGGTCAAGCGGAACGCGCCAACTCACCACGGCGTCCGGCCGGACTGCCTTGACGCGGCGGGTCGCCGCTTCGAGCCCGTCGCCTTCGAGCTCGACCATCCGGGCCGGTCGCCACAGGTCCCGATACCGCTCGAGTGCACCCGCGCCGAGGCGGAGCGCCAGCGCGGAGCCGAAGGGCGCGAGATCATCGTCCCACATTTCAGGTGTGATCACAGCCAGGGTGCCCAGCGAGGCGGCGGCACGCGCGATGGCCAGGATCGGGGTACGGGTGACGAGCGGGAACGGGAAGGGGTCAAAGATCACGGGGATCGGTAGCTCCACGATCGGTGGGAGCGCGTCGAGGGACCCGTCTGCGCCGAGGGGCAGGCGGGGCGGCTTTCGGCCTACGTCCACGCTGGTGGAGATGTACTCGCGGCCGTGGATACCGTCCCGGGTAGGGCGGACAATCTCCGACATGTCCAGCCAGATGGCGTCGAAGCCTGACCCCGCAAACGGGCCGCCATAGCCGGCGCCGGAGATCGGGATCCTGCCGGTCTCCGCCATGAACCAGGTCTGCGAGATGATCTCGGACGTCCAGTAGGGGTCGCCGCGCCCGACTGCGGCAAACGGCGGGTGCCCGTACTTGACGTACTCATCGTCTTCCTGCAAGCGGAACCGCACCGGTGGGTCAAACGGCGCCCGCGCGGGCATCGTACCGATGCGGTAACGGGACTGTCTCCGACCCTCGAAGACCATGACGAATCTACTCCCCACCTAGTCTATTATAGCGTCGGAGCTTGGGTTCAGGCGCCGCAGGGAGTGACCCGTGGCTTCGGGGTCGAGGGAGGCTTGCGTTCAGGGGGCCGGCGGATCGTCCGAGCCCCGTACGCGCTCCAGCGACATGTTCAAGCCGGGACGGGAGGGCACGGGGACTGTCCGCCGCTGGCCGAGTTGTGGACGCCGTCTTCCCGAGCACCCCACGCCACCACACTCGCCCGCATGGAGCGCTGAGGCCACGGACGGGCTCAGGGTTGTTGGGAAGGCTGAGACGTAAGGCCTCCACTGTGGCGACCTGGACCGTATCCGTCTCCTCAGAGCCGGCCCCCGCGCTGGTTACCGAAGGTCTTGGGTGCGACCCGCTCGTCATGCGAGCGCGAGGAGCGCGTTTGCCTCGCGTTCGAGAGACGTCCGATCCATAACAATGAAGTGGTGGCGTCCGGCCAGCCACTCCGGGAGTTGGCTGCAATAGTGCGCGCTCCCCGGCTCACCCGACTCCCCACCGGCATCGACCGCATACAGGCCGGGGGGATCGGCACTGAGATCGGCGATGAGCCGGTAGTTCGCTCCGAGGACGGCCAGGTAGTTGGGATCGTAGCCCGTGTTGCAGACGGTGACACCGCTGCCCCGGACGGGGTCGCCGCCGCGATCGAGCAGTGAGCCCAACTCCCCGCGCCCGGACAAGAAGTGGCGCAGGGGGATGGTGTGCATGCGTCCCCAGGTCCACGCCGACATGTCGGCGCCGAAACGAGTCTCGAGGTCGTCGATCGCACCGCGCAGCGCGGCAACCGCCGCGTCGCGCCGAGACCCGCCCGCGAACCACTCGTACGGGTCCTCGGCCAACAGCGCCACTGCCAGCCCCATGTCGGCGCTCGCCATGAGGTCCACCATCGTCGGCGGGAAGCGCATTTCGGCAACGGCCCGGCACCATCGGGCAAGGAAGGACTCGAACAGGGTGGCGCCCACTTCTTCCACGTCCATGCGGCGGTTCCAGGCTCGGAGCACGTCCGCGGCACGGCGGATGCGTTCGTCCGGGGTGGCCTCCAGCAGCGACAGCAACGGCGGAACACCTTCCACCGCGCGTAGAGAGAGCGTGTCAAGTTGCATGCGCGCGAAGTCCCCGACGGCGAATTGCTCCTGCGCCTCGAGTAGCTGCCGGATTCGCGCCGCCCGGTACCCGCTGTTCCACGTGCCGGACAGCGGATACGCGAAGTCGGGCGGCGCGGTGCGATTGTTGGCCGATCGGACCCACCCGGCCGGCGGTTCGGTCACAGCCGGCATGTCGTCGTAGGGAATGAACGCAGTCCATGTATCTTGAGGGTCCCATCCGGCCCGGTACCCCCGGTCCCAGCGCTCTCGGACCGGAATGCGGCCGGCGCATTGGTAGCCGACGTTCCCATCTACGTCGGCAAAGACGAAGCTGAGCGTGGGCACGCGCCACTCCCTCAGCGCTTCACGAAGCTCGCCGCAGGAACGCGTGCGCGCCGCGTTCAAGCCGCACGTGATCTCGTCGCTGTGTTCCGTCCCCAGCCAGCGCAGCGAGACGGGCCCGGTGTGCTGCACCGGTTCGGGCAGCAGGTGGTCGACAATGGGACCGTTGCGCGAGCACCGGACGACCAGGAGAAGGGGTTCCTCGCCCTTGATCGTGATGGTCTCCGTCGCCTCCTTTGCCGGTTCCCACGTGCCGTCGTAGCGGAAACATCCGGGGTGGCGAGGATCGGTCTGCTCCTGATAGAGATCACGCTGTGAGCAGGTGTTGTTCGTAATGCACCATGCAACCCGTTTGTTGCGTCCCATGATCAAGAACGGTACGCCGACATAGGCGATCCCTGCGCTGTTGAACGAGCCGCCGCACAGGTGGAGTTCGTACCAGCACCCGGTCGTGCCGAAGGCGATGTGCGGGTCACTCGCGAGCAACGGCCTGCCGGTGGCGCTGCGGTGACCGCTCACGGCCCAGTTGTTGCTGCCTGCGCCCTCCTCCGGATCGCCCCCTCCTCCGGCGATGGGTTCAAGCGGGCCGCGTGAGGTCGGGTACGATCCCTTGGGGACGATGCTCTCTTCCCCGGCCTCGGGCATCAGAAAAGCACGATAGAGGCTGGCGTCACGCAGCGTCCGCTTTGCCAGTTCCGGGATGGCGATCACGGGAAGGCGCCCGGTGAGATACCAGCGAAACTCGGCCATGACGGCCAATGAGTCCAGCGGCGTCCAGGGGTCCGGTCTGTAGTCCAATAGTCCGAACTCAATCGGCAGGCGCTCCCCGCGCTGTCGAACGCACGCGTTGATCCCGGCGGAGAACCGTTCCAGGAGGCGTAACGTGGCGGCGGGCAGCCGTTCGAGATGCGCGTGCGCGATCCTGTTGAGCCCAACCGTGCGCGCTACGATGTCGAGGGGCACTCCGTCACGGCCCAAGACCTCCGCCAGCCGGCCGAGCGCCCGGCGGCGCAGGTAATCCATCTGCCAGAGGCGATCCTGGGCAATCGCGAAGCCGAAACCGAAAAACAGCGCATCATCGGCGTCCGCGAAAATGTGCGGGATGCCCCAGTGGTCGCGCAAGATTTCGACGGGGCCGGGCGCGCCTGTTCGCAGCCGACCTTCCATCGGCGGCAGGCGGTCGACCACCTCGGCATTCCACCAGGTGGCGAATTCCGTTCGTGTCATCCCGGCCCGGGTGCAGACGCTGTCGATGGATTCGCCGGAGCCGAGCCACCGCAGGAGGTCGGCGGGCGAATGCTTCATTGAAAAATCCTCCGGGATGCCACGCGTCGTCGACTACATGCTTCAACGCCGGCCGGTCATTTCCTCGGCCTCGGTTGCGCCATGCCGCGATCCTGAGGTCGAACACCGTCCCGGGGTTCTCCACATCGGGCGTCCGGCTCAACAGCCCTCTGGATCTGGTCGCCGCGCACATTCTCGCAACCGTTCGCCTAACCTCCGCACAGAGTCGATCCCGTTGAAGTGGAACGTGTGCATCCCAAGACGCGCGGCGGTTGCAAGGTTGTCCGCACGGTCGTCAACGAAGAGTGCTTCCTGCGGTGCAACGTGAAGCCGGGAGAGGCATGTTTCGTAGATGCGTGCCGCCGGTTTCACGCAACCGACCTCGCACGAAGCGACGACAACGTCAAAGCACTCCTCCGGCGCTCTATCGCGCCGGATTCTCGCTAGGATCTCCCGGGTGCAGTTGGAAAGCATGGCGGTGCGGCCGATTGCAGTCTTGAACGCCCGGGCAACCCCCCACATCTCCTCTCTGTATCGGGTGTACGAGTCGACGTCGGATTGGATGAGCCACTCGACGGTGTCCGCAGTGCCGATGTCGGCCGCGCCGAGCCGGTGGAGAACCTGCCTCCAGTACCACTTCGCATCGATCATACCCGCGTCATACGCGTCGCGACAGTGACGAAACGCCTCGCGAAAGACCTCGATGTCTGCCCCCACGCGTGCGGCCATCGCCGTCACCATCTCTGTGTCTTGCGGCCAGGTCAGGACATCACCGTAGTCCAGGATGAGCGTCGAGATCGGGGTCGAACCCAGCGCATCCATCGACGAGCCTCCCCGCGCGACGCCCCTCGGTCGGTCGAACCGGGGCGTGCATCCTCGTTGCAGGCTCCTTGAGCGGATACTTATCCGCGCGGGCGCCGATGTCATCCATGGGCGTGCCGCCGCGCGTTGCCCCTGCCTGCACGGATCCTTGACAGGTATCCACCCCTGCTGCAAGCATGTAGGTGGCTACAATACAGCGTAGGGTAGGTCGCGCGCCGGCGAGACGTCGCGGTCGGGCCACGGGGAGATTGAGATGCCGATCTTTGAGTTCAGGTGCCAAGCGTGCGGGGAGTCGTTCGAAGAGCTGGTCGGCGTTGTGGCGGGGAACGGCGAGACCGTCTGTCCACACTGCGGGAGCGCGGACGTCAGGAAAAAGATCTCGGTCCCTGCCCCGGCCGGCAGCGGACGGTCTTCGTCGATGGGGAGCGGTTGCGCCCCAGGCGGCTGAGGGGTCCGTTTCTAGGCCGGCGGGGCGCCGGCCGTGGCAAGAGTGCGGGCGGAGGACTGTTCGGAGGCCTGCGGAAGCCCGGGGCCCTGCGGGGAGTCGGCGCGCACCGGTCCGGCGGTGGTCGTTTCGCCCTTCGCTCACCCAACCACGCAAGAGTGGGCAATGTGATCCGCCGTTCGATGCCGCCCAAGTTTCCCCGAACGTTCACGAGCCGTACGCGCCGCCGTGCGGTTGGACCGCGCGAAAAGATGCGGACCCGTGCCGCTTCGATCGCGATACGCACCACCCGGGAAGCAACCCGACCAACCCGAATCTGCGGGTTCCTATAAGTAGCAGCTCCGATCTGCGGCGATAGGGTTTCCGCGAGGCGTCGGCGCATTCTCCTGAGAAAGGATCGAGGGCTCCATGGGACCATTCACGTTCTGGGTCTGCGCGACTGAGATTCAGGTGCGCATCGGCCCGTGGGTGGTGAGGCGGGTCGCGCTCGCCGACATCGCCCGGGTCGACGTGGCAGGGTATCGCCAAGTTCCCATCTGGAACGAGCACTGGTGCAACTTCACGCCAGCGCGCTTCGTCGTACTCCGGCGCAAGAGCGGATGGGTCCGCAACTTTGTCATCAACCCGAAGGACACCACCGAATTTCTCAGTGCACTGCACCGCGAGGCGCCGGGGATCGAACAGGGCTAGCGCGCACGTTCGCTCGCCCGCGGGACTCCCTCGAGGGTCCCGGGCGTGGCGAGGTCGAAGAATCGAAGAGAAGAGAGATCGGAGAGTCGCGGGGGCGATGGGAGCAGACATGACGGGGACAGGGCAGGGCACCATCAGTCTGGTCGGCGACGTGATGATTCGCCGCCCGCTCGCCGAGAGCGGACGGGGACGTGCCGCGGGCTTTCAGGCGGCGTTGGCGGCGATGCGCGAGAGCGACCTCGTCATCGCCAACTTGGAGATGCCGCTGTCGCGGCGAGGGTTCCGGGTGCCGAAGCACAGCAACTTGAGGTCCGATCCGGATGTGATTCGCGACGTGCGGGCGATGGGCGTCGACGCGGTCACGCTCGCCAACAACCATATGTACGACTACGGTCCCGAGGCGTTGCAGGACACGATCGCGGCGTGCCGGGCTGCCGCTGTCACGTGCTGCGGCGCCGGCAACGATTTGGAGGAGGCGATGGCGCCGGCGCGCCTCCGTGCGGGCGCAGCCGAGATCGCCCTCCTCAGCGTCGCGTGCACGCTCCCGATCGAGTCGGCGGCGCGGCCGGGGAAGCCCGGGATCGCGCCGATCGAGGTGGTGTGGTCCTTCGAGCCCGACGTCAACCTCACGGTGGAGCAGCCCGGTACGATGCCCACCGTGCGCACGTGTGCGTCATCAGTGGATCGGCAGCGGGTCTGCAACCACATCGCGGAACTGTGTGCCGAAGGGCACGTGGTGATCGTCGGCATCCACTGGGGCGTGCCCGAGCACTGGCTGTGCCCAGCGTCGGGCCGCCTCGCCGAATACCAACGGCCGCTCGGGCATGCGCTCATCGATGCCGGCGCGGCGATCGTGTTTGGGCATCACTCGCACTCGCTCCATCCAATCGAGGTCTATCGCGGCCGTCCGATCGTCTACAGTGCGGGCAATTTCCTGTTTGAGGACCCGCGGCGGTTCATGGCGCCGGAATCGGTGATTGTCCAGGTCTCGCTCGCCGAGCGGCATGAGGTGACGCTCGTGCCGGCAGTGCTGGACGCCGAGGGCTTCCCGCAGCTCGCGACCGGGAGCGCAGCCGGTCGCGTGCTGGACTGGCTTCGCGAGCTGTCGGGAGGGTTCGGCACCGCGCTCGCGATCGAGGGCGATCGCGGGCGCCTGGTCCTCGGGCAAAGCTAGGGGCTCCGACACGGGACGGCAAAAGCGGTCGCGTGTTCCTGAGATCCGGTGTGGGCGATGCGGCCCCCGCTTCGTGCGCTGATCGGACTCGCCGTTAGGGATGTTCCGGACGACGATCACGCTGGACACAGTCTCTCCGCTTCTCAAAGCCGTCCTGTGCCGGAACGTGGTGGGGGTGACAGCGAGCCCGTTTCAGGAGCACGTCGGACAACCAGGGCCGCCCGCCCGGGCCTGCTCCTTCCCGCGCTCTTCGGCCGGTTCGATGCGGTGGTCCTGTCGGCACGCGCGCTCCCGCCGTGGGGGCGGCGGACACGGCGGGGAGTGGCAGCCCGGCAGAGTCGTGCCCGGCAGAGTCGTGCACGGCGAATCAGGTCCCGGCCCGATAGGAAGACCGCGGGGAGGCTGATAGGCTGGGCGCCGCAAGGATGTTCGGGTGAGAGAGGTGAGGGCGATGGCGGCGGCGGGAGCGCAACCGACCGGAAGGCGGATGCCGGAAGCGGGCACTGACGCCGTGCGCTCCCCGAGACGGCACCGCCACGGCACGAGCGCGGAGGTGCCGGAAACGGCGGGCGCCGCCGGCACCGGCACCCGCAGGGCGGCCGCGGCCATCACGCCACAGCAGCGAGAGTCATTTCGCCGGTGCCTGCGCGAGGCACAGGCGCGTTTGCGGGAGGAACTGCGGTTCGCGGCCGGGGCGTCGACCGAATGGGAGCAGACGGCTCGCGGCGAACTGGAGCGCGAGGGGCTTGGCGCGCTGTTGTACGAGCGCGACGCCAGCATGGCGATGACCGCTCAGGTGCGGAGCCGGCTGGTAGAAATCGAAGCGGCGCTGGAGCGCCTGGATGCACGCACGTTCGGCAATTGCGAGCGGTGCGGTCATCCAATCGGCGCGGAACGGCTCCGGGCGATGCCCGAGGCGCGCCACTGCCTGCAATGCGCCCGCGGCGCCGCGTCCCCCGATAGCCGGAGGACCGCTCGACGCGCGGGTTGACGACGCCGAGGCTCGCCTCGGTCGAGCCTCGGTATCGGCCTTAAGAATTGGTCTGTGCGCGCGAGACCGTTTGCCAGGTGGATCGCCGGCGGTTCGCGCGGATTTTCCGCCAGGCCGGATTGACGATGAGCCCGGAGCCTGGTACTGTGACATGCAAGCCATATCAGTATGAGAAGCACGAGTGTCCCGAGTCCGGATGCGCTTACGGATCATGGCCGCCGGAGGCGCGGTGTCGCCGCGCTTTCGTTCCCCGTCCTCTCCGAGGGCGCGGCGCATATCTTCAGAGCTTTGTTACACGCGTGCGGCGATAATTGAGGGGACGGCGTAAGGAAGAGGCACGTCGTCCACTCCGGCTCGGTTCCCAGGAGGTAGGCGTTCGGATGAGAGCATCGCGTTCAACCGCCCCTCGTTACGGTTGTGGTCGGACAGAGACGTACCGCCGGCTGGCCACGGTGCTGTTGACCATTATGTTGCTCCTCGCGCCCTTTGCCCCGGTGCGTCAGGCGTCGGCCGCGAACGCCTCGCTCGTCATGACTGCCTTGAACGTCCTTGAGCGCGGGTACGTTGACCCGGTGCAACCTGTCCAGCTGCTCAACGCCGGCATCGCGACGATGCGCAAGGTGACGAACAGCAGCGCCGACGTGCTTCCGGACATCCCCGCGGGGACTCCGGAGGAGCAGGCGTCGATGCAGTTCATGTCGGAGTTTTCGAAGGCGGCACAGGCCTTACCACCGGGCATCACCGAGACGCAATTCGCGTATGCGACCACCCAAGGCATGCTATTGTCCCTCAATGACAGTCACACGTATTATCTCGACCCGGAACAGTTTCAGGAGGCCGAGCGCCAGGTTTCGGGCACCCCCAGCTTCACCGGCATTGGGGTGGAGATTACGGCTCAAAAAGACTCCTCGGGAGTGCAGTGGGTGTTCGTGGCGACCGTGTTCCCCGGATCTCCGGCTGCCCAGGCCGGGATCAAGCGGTTTGACCGTATCGTCTCTGTGGACGGCCGGTCGCTCAAGGACGCTACGGCCGTGGAAGTGAGCCAGTTGATTCGCGGTCTGGCCGGAACGGTCGCAACCCTCGTCGTTCAACGGGGAGATCAGACCGTGCAGATCCCGGTGACCCGCGCGCCGATTCAGGTCCCTCTGGTGGAGGCGAGTTTTGTCGCACCGGGCGTGGCGTATGTCCAGCTCTTCGAGTTTTCTGAACGAGCGGGTCAGCAGTTACGCGGTGCGATTCAGGCGCTGCTGGCGCAGGGGTCCGTCCGCTCCGTGATCCTGGACCTGCGGGATAACCCCGGCGGCCTGATTACCGAAGCCGCGAACGTCGGCGGGGTGTTCATGTCCTCCAACACCGTTCTGGCGCGGATTCACGAGCGGGGTGAGCCGTCGAGCTCGTTGCAGACGTCCGGGCAGCCCCTCTTGCCGGATACACCGCTCGCAGTGCTGGTCGATGCCCAGAGTGCCTCGGCGTCCGAGATTCTGACGGGCGCGTTCAAGGACTACGGGCGGGCGACGATCGTTGGCGAGAAGACCGCCGGCGCGCTCGGAGGGTCGGTGATGGTGACGCTCCCCGAGGGCGGCATGTCGGTGACCGTCGAGCGGATCTTGACCCCAAAGAACGAGCAGGTCGAAGGGGTCGGGATCGCGCCCGATGTCGACGTCACGCTCACGGCGAACGACATGGAGCGCGGTCAGGACACCCAACTTCAGGCGGCGCTTCAAGCCCTCGGCACCGCCTGGATAGTGTCGTTGACGGCGGCCTAGCGTTCCGAGTCCCGACAGGAGGGGCACACAAGATGTCCGCGCATTCGCTGCAGCATTTTTCGCGGCCCAACAGCGACACAGCGTCCCGTGTCCTCCTGAACCGGCGCGCGCTCCTTAGGGGGGCCGCCGTGCTCGCTTCAGAGCTGGCCGTCATCGCTCCATCGATGTGGACCGGGGCGCTGGCTGCGACCCAGAGCGGGGCGGACGTGCAGCCGTCCGGGAGCGGCCGGCCCGACGCATCGGGAGCGCGCCCGGTGGCCCTGGTAGCCAACAGCCTCAGCAACACGCTGACGATCGTAGACGCGCGCACGTTCGAGCCGTTTCGCACGATGCCGGTCGGTCGCGAGCCGCACAAGTTCCACCTGAGTCAGGGCGGCCGCACCGTGTACTCATGCAACACCATGAGCAACGAGATGATCGAGATCGACCTGGCCACCCTGCGGCCCGTGCGGCGTATCCCCATCCTCGATCCTTACAACGTGACGTTCACCACGGGCCGTCGTCTGTTCGCGCTGAACTACCGCTACGCGTTCGTTGACGTGCACGACGCGCGGACGTTCCGGCGCATTCGGCGACTTCACACCGGGCAGTCGCCAAGCCACTACGCGCTCTCGCCGGATGGCCGCTGGTTCGTCAACTCCAATCAGCGCGCCAACACCGTCACGGTTATCGACACAGGTTCCCTTCGGGTCGTCCGGCTGATCTCTGTGGATCCCTTTCCCGCGGGGGTCTCCATCTCGCGCGACGGGCGCCACATGATCGTATCGAGTGGCCACGCGGGGACGCTGTCGGTGTTCGCAACCGAGGATTGGCGGCTCATCCGCAGAGTGCACAGCGGCCGGGACACGCATGAGCACGTGGCGACGGGAAACGGTGCCCACATTTTCGTCACCAACCGCGGCGAGAACACCGTGAGCGTTTTCGATGTGGCCGCGCAGCGGGTGATCGAGAAGTTTCATGTGCCCGGCGGGCCAGACATGCCGATGCTCAGCGCCGACGGCCGGTATCTCTGGGTGTCGGGGCGCTATGCGGACATCGGGACCGTGATCGACGCCCGTGCGCTACGGATCGTCCGGACGTTCCGGACCCAGCACTCTCCCCACGGGGTGTTTCTGGGGACCACGCTGGCGTAGGCCGGCCCGGAACCGCACTGCGTGGCCCCGGCCCCCGGCTTGTCCCGACGGGCGTCCGATGCGCGGTGGCGGCCGCGTCCCATACCGACCAACGCAACGACCGCACGCATGCGGCTCCGGGTCGGTGCAAACCGATCCCTCACGGGCGTCGCAATGCGCGTTCGCCTCGGAGTCCGCTCCGCCCCGTGCCGGAGAGATTCTCCCACCGGCGCGGCGACGTGCCGTGGTCGGCGAGAAGCATCGTTCGGCAGGAGCTTTTCGCCGAACAGGCCGAAGGCGAACGCCGTGGATTGCTTGCAAGAGATACTCTCCGGACAGGAGGAGAAGAGATGGCGTTTCCCCTGAGAATTCTCGGCCGGGCAGGGCTCCGGGTCTCGGCTCTGGGACTTGGGTGCATGGGCATGTCCGATTTCTACGCCGGGCGTGACGACCAGGAGTCCATCGCGACGATCCACCGTGCTTTGGATCTAGGCGTGACCTTCCTCGACACTTCGGACCAGTACGGGGTGGGGCGAAACGAGGAGCTGGTGGGGCGGGCGATCCGGGGACGGCGCGACGCGGTCGTACTCGCAACCAAGTTTGGAATCGTGCGCGGGCCCGACGGCGGCTTCCTCGGCGTTAACGGCCGTCCCGAGTACGTGGCGCGGGCATGCGATGCCAGTCTCCGCCGCCTGGGCGTCGAGACGATCGACCTCTACTACCAGCACCGCGTCGATCCGGCGACCCCGATTGCAGAATCCGTGGGCGCCATGGCCCGGCTGATCGCACAGGGAAAAGTCAGGTACCTCGGCCTCTCGGAAGCCGCTCCCACGACCATTCGGCGCGCCCAAGCGGAGCACCCCATCAGCGCGCTCCAGACGGAGTACTCGCTGTGGAGCCGTGACCCCGAAGGGGAGATCCTCGCGACGTGCCGCGAGCTCGGCATCGGGTTCGTCGCCTACAGTCCGCTCGGCCGGGGCTTCCTCACCGGCCGCTTCCAGAAACCCGAGGACCTGCCTCCTGACGACAGGCGAAGGGACATGCCGCGGTTCCAGGGGGAGAACTTCCAGCGCAACCTCCATCTTGTGAGGCGGGTACAGGAGATGGCGAAGGCGAAGGGGTGCACGCCGTCGCAACTGGCGCTGGCATGGGTGCTGGCGCAGGGCGAAGACGTTGTGCCCATTCCCGGCACAAAGCGCCGCAAGTATCTCGAGGAAGACATCCTTGCGGTAGACGTCGCGTTGACGGCCGACGACCTTGCGCGCGTGGACGAGGCGGTACCCAAGGGCATCACCGCGGGAGACCGGTATCCCCCGCAAGGCATGCGCACGGTGAACCGGTGACGCTCTGCGCCTCTGGTGTTAAGCGCCTTGGACACGCGTGAAGGTGGTGAGGCCTCCGTCGTTCGCCTCGCATATTCCGCTGGCTTCGCCGGGCACCGTGAGTTCCAGACCTCGATGCGGCCGGTGGCGAGCAGCCGGCTCGGGGATGTGGACCCCGTCCCGGAGCGACTCGAAGCGTTGCAGCTTGAGACTGGCGTTCCTTTCGTGCCGGTCAGCGAGTGCCCTTCATTGTGTAGAGGCGCGCGTCGGCGGCCTTCAGCAACACCTCCGGAGAATCACCATCGTCAGGGTGGCACGCAATCCCCCAGGACAGGGTGACATATCCTCGCGCCTGCGCCGCCCCTGGCGCAGCGGAGAGCGGGATCTGCCAGAACCGCATGGGGATCATCTGGGCGGTCTTCCCTGAAGTGTCGGGGAACAGCAACGCGAACTCATCCCCGCCGTACCGCGCGACGAGATCGTAGCCGCGCGTTCGCTGCCGGATGGTCCGGGCGACATCGCGGAGCGTGGCGTCTCCCGCCGCGTGTCCGTATCTGTCGTTGATTGCCTTGAAGCTGTCGATGTCGACGAGCGCGACGCTGAAGGGACGGCCGGTGCGACGGGTTCGGATCAGCTCCACGCCGACCCGGTCGAGGAACGCGCGGCGGTTTGGCAGTTCGGTGAGCGCGTCGGCGAAGGCAAGCTCTGCCACGCACTCGTGCATGCGCGCGGTCTCGAACACGCCTCCCAGATAGGTGGCGAGAAGGGCCAGCAGGTCGAGATCCTCGGCGCTGAACGCAGCCTCCGCGGACCGATGGGCGCTCAGGGCCCCGATCGCGCGATCGTTGGCAAGCAACGGAGCGTAGATACCGGAGCCGGGTCCGTTCCGCCGGCCTAACGCGCGCGAATCCCCCTGCATGTCCGGCACGCTCAGCGGCACACCGGCCTCGATGGTCGCCCACATCAGGCTCTGGCCCCGGGGGAGGGCGGCATCACGTAGATGCGCCCGGAGTCCGGTGGCCCCTACGATCGTGAGCAGATCGGGGTCGCGGGCGTCGATGAGACCGATGGTGCAGGAGTCAAATCCAGCGGTCTCACTCAAGGACTCCAACACCCGCGTCACGAGGTGTGACAGGCTCAGCACCGCCGTGAACTCGCGAGCGAGTCTTGCCAGAAACTCCAGCGCTTTGTCGCTGCCAGCCGGCGATCGCATCAGACCTTCCTCCGCATTCACATGGACGGCGAGAGACCGGCGCCTGGAGCCACGAGAGCACTCTCTTCTCGTGCTTTTGTGCCCCAGAGAGGCGGACGATAGACGCGCGGCGGTCAACGGAGCGCCTGGCCGTCGACTCCGCCGACGCCGCTCGCGCCACCGGACGGTGTTTGATTGAGGGCCCCCGCAGTGCCGCCGCGGCGGACGCGAGTGCAGAGGCGTTCTTATTTTTCGGACTCCATACACTCAGCACCCGATTGCGAAGCTCCCCCACAGATGCGCCATGCTGAAAATTGAGGATCCTGTCCAAATATCCGTACAGCGAACCACGTATCACCCGGGCGGTTGCGCGGACGTTCGCCATCCTACAACTCCTCGCGACGCGAAGCGAGATGGACGTTGCAGCCGTCTGCAAGGCCTTGTCTATTCCTCGCAGTTCCGCGTACAACCTGGTCGGCGCCCTCTCGACCTTGGGTTATCTCACAAAGCGCAGAGATGGGATCTTGACGCTCACCGAGCAGTCGAGAGCGGCCCTCGAGCCCACCGGCCGTGGAGCCTTGCGCAGTCTCGAG
>Ga0187782_10000992_pt1 | contig 20277 bp, 16 predicted proteins | sample 0715_SJ02_MP15_2_FD_132454 | JGI IMG/M metagenome (GOLD analysis project Ga0187782, IMG submission 132454) | Tropical peat soil microbial communities from peatlands in Department of Meta, Colombia - 0715_SJ02_MP15_20_MG | ecosystem: Environmental > Terrestrial > Soil > Wetlands > Peat | place... | reverse complement strand
TCCGGATACTTCATGCCGATCCGGATCGTGCCGTAGCCGCCCATGGAGTGCCCGGAAAGTCCGCGGCTGGCGCGGCCTGGAATCGTGCGGTAGTGCGCATCCACGTACGCCACGAGGTCGTTGACGATAAACGATTCCCAATCGCCGGTCGCCGCGGAATTCGAGTACATGCTGCCCATGTAAACCGTGTATGCGTTGGGCATCACGACGATCATCTCGCGGGCGCCGGCGGCAATAGCTCGATCGATCGCGAGAGGAGCGTCGACAAAGACATGCTTCGTGCCGAACCAGTTGTCGTCGTTGTCGCTGTAGCCGTGCAGAAGATAGACGACCGGGTAACGCTGCCTTCGCTTCGTTTGGTAGCTCGGCGGTAGGTAAATCGAGACGTCCCGATCGGGCGAATCGCCTTCGAGATTTCCCTCGAGCGATTTGCCGTGCACTTTGACGCGTTCGACGGTGCCGCGCTCTGAAGGAGCCGGCGGAAAGGACATCGGCGGGAACTGACCCTGAGCAAACGCCCAGACTGTCGCGATTGTCGAAATGGAAAAGGCGAGTGCAAATCTGGCGACAAAAGGCGCGGCATGCAATGACCTAATTCTCATGTGACAGGAACCTCCTGGGCTCTGCAATCGAGTCGTTCCCCCCTCGATCGAAGTCCCTTTCCCGGCGCATTGTAACACTCGTCAGCGTCCGACAAGGTTGCCCGGTCGAGCACCCGGGGGATTGTTGGGAGGATTTCGATAGGAAAAGGGTTCTTGGCTTGTCTCTGTCTCATTGAACCCTCCGCGACATTCTCGCTGACCTACAGAAAGCAGACGACAACCCCATGAGTGGGCCGAATCTTCCGTGGTCTGGCCAGCAGATCGCTAGACCTGTTGGATTGTGTTTCGTTTCCGCCACAGTAGAGTGAAACTCAGAGATTGCGAGTACAATTTCCGCGCTTCGCAGGGCCAAGGGAGAGGTGCATCAACCCATGACACATAAGTATCGGTGGTTTCGTGCCGGAGATCTGAACGGCTTTTTCGCCCTGATGTTCGACAACGTCGCAAATCTGGTAATCCTCTCGAGCGTGCTCATCGGTGCCTTTGGTTTTCCGCCGTTCATTGTGCTCCGCCGAATGATTCCGGGCACAGCCGTCGGCGTGCTCGCTGGCGATCTTTTTTACGCCTGGATGGCGGGGCTGCTGGCGCGGCAAAGCGGACGGGATGACGTGACGGCGATGCCTCTCGGCCTGAACGCACCCAGCATTGTGGGAATGTCCTTTGCGGTCCTGGGTCCGGCGTACTTAGCAACTCATGACGCTTGGCTCGCCTGGAAGATAGGCATGGCGGTGACGGTTCTCGTCGGTCTTTTTAAGATCGCGCTCTCGTTTTTCGGTAACGCCGTTCGGAAAGCGGTGCCGCGAGCGGCCTTGCTTGGCTCGATTGGTGGCGCAGGTTTGGCGCTGATTGGCTTGCTGCCAATGCTTCGGGTGTACGCCAATCCGATCCCGGGACTGCTAGCTTCCGGCCTGATCCTGGTGACGCTCATTGCGAGGGTAAGGCTTCCTGGCAAATTCCCCGGAGCCCTTGCTTCGGCACTGGCCGGAACGGCCGCTTTCTACCTTCTGCGGCTAGCGCATATCCTGAGCCCAATCGCCGCGCCGGCAACTCGCAGTGCGCTCGCCCTTCATCCGGCCTTTCCGTGGCCCACCATGGCGTTTTGGGGAGGACTTTCACTCGCCTGGAGTTACCTACCGACCATCTTGCCGTTTTCACTGGCGACCATCGTCGGAGGAATCGACAACACGGAAAGCGCGGCCGCCGCAGGGGATGAATATGATACCCGAGCGATTCTGCTTACCGAAGGCCTCTGCACTCTTCTGGCAGGTCTTTGTGGCGGAGTCGTCGAAAGCACCCCTTACATTGGCCATCCTGCCTACAAATCCATGGGGGCGGGTTCCGGGTATGTGGTCTTGACCGGTGTGTTTATGGGCTTGGGCGGCATCCTCGGTTATCTGCCGTTCTTGGTCGCTTGGATTCCGGCAGCGGCTGTCGCACCCATCCTTGTGTACATTGGCCTGGAAGCGATTTCGCAAGCGTTTCTGGCAACCCCCGCGCGGCATAGTCTGGCCGTGGCGATTGCTGTACTGCCGTCCCTCGCTTTTCTTGTCTCACTCGAGGCCAATGCGGTTTTGAGCGCCGTCGGAGCGAGCATCACGCAGGTCACGGGAGATGCCGCTGAAACCTTACATGCTCTGGTGGTGTTCAGCAACGGATTCATCCTATCGGCGTTGCTTTGGGGGGCTGCAACCTCGGAACTGCTCGATCGCCGTTTTTCCCGAAGTGCAGTCTATCTCACGATTGCGGCGCTATTTTGCCTCTTCGGTCTGATTCACTCGTCGGCGCCGCAAGGGACATTTATTCTTCCCTGGCGCACCGCCTCGACCTTGCCTCTGCATTTTGCCTTTGGTTACCTGGCCGCGGCATTGGTCGTTGCGGTTTCGAGGTATTTTCCACAGACCGACGACGCGCTATAAAACGGGGCCGCAGCGTCTTTTGTTGTGAGGCGATACGAAAGGTGTTCCCTAATAGGTTCCGGCCGAAAGGAATGGCAGGGCGGGCGCTGTGGGTGGTGTCACGGGCCAGCGCCCGCTGCCTGGACTCGACTGCTTCCTTTTTAAAGGATTTCACTGAGACCTGGCCCCTGTCGTTGACGGGGAGCAACTTAGAGAAGAACGAGCATCAGCAAGTTTTCTATTTTTTGTGAGCCGATTTGGGCGAGGCGAGCCCCACGTTTGCGTTCGCGCATTCACCGCGATAATCTGCCAGCCAGCTATAGGAGCATCCATGAGAATGACCTTGCGTGCCGCTTTTCATGTTCTCGTTGTTCTCTGCATTTTCGGTGTTGTCGCATACGCGCAGAAGCAGCAGAGCAAGCCACGGGTACATCATCTTCCTGTCTATTACTTGACGGCCGGAAACTTCAATGGCTTGAGCGATGAAGACCAGGTGATGTACATCACCGGACTGATGGACGGATTCTTTGGACTGGGGTTATTCGGCGCGAATGATGAAGCTGTTGCAGGGCTGACTACCTGCACGCTGGGCATGGACGTTAACCAGGCGACGGCAACCATCTTGAAATGGGCCAAAGATCACCCGGAGTACCGGCAATATCCGATGAGCGTGGTAGCGTACGATGCACTGCTCAATGCTTGTCCCGGCGTGATGAAAATGCCGTAGGCACTTGCCTGACGGGCGAGTCACCAAAAGAAGGGGATCGAGTGTGATGGCTGCGTCATGAAATTTCTTTCAAGGATCGCGCTCGTCTTACTTGGCGTGTGGGCGCTCGTCGCGCAGGTTCCAACCAGCACGCGCGCTGCTCTTGCTGAGGCATTTGATGGAGAAGGTGTAGTCAATGCCGCGCCGTCACCGAACGAGCCAGCGCTGCACTACGTGGCTGGTTCGACGGTCAAGATGCAACAGCTCCTCGGTGAGGAGGACAAACAACTACACCAACTGACGCTTAGTCGAACGGTAACGCGATACGGGATCGAAGGCACGGATTTGGGCAATTCCTTTGAGCACGAAGGCCGAGTGTATTTTCTTTTCGGTGACACGGTGGGGCGTTTGCGCCGCGCGCTCGACACGATCGCGACAACTGACGCGGACGATCCCGAGCGTGGGGTTCGATTGGATTTTCTCATGTCCGGCGGCGACTATCTGACCATTCAGCCACCAGGCATCAGCATGGGAGCGTTCGAGGTGCCGGTGGCGGGCATCAGCCTCGGCGGCCAAGCGTATGTAGTTGTCTCGACGAACCACTCCGAGGATGGCGTGACCGACCGTTCCGTGCTGACGAAATTCAAGCCGCCCACAAATTTCGAGCCCCTGCGAACGATCTCCCAGCTTCCTGAGGGGCGCTTCGTTAAGATGTCATTGCATGTCCAACCCACGATGATTGCTGGACTGCCTGCCGGGGGGCCGTTCATTCTCGTCTGGGGCACAGGTGCCTACCGCAGGAGCGACGCTTACTTGTCCATCGTCCCATCAGCGCAATTTGAAAGTGGCAGAGGGACTCGGTATTTCGCTGGACTAGACAGGGAGAGCACTCCGGTCTGGAGCGAGAAGGAATCGGACTCCAAGGCCATCGTCGCAAACGGCACGATGGGCGATCTTTCCGTAACGTGGTGCAAGGATCTAGGTTTGTGGCTGATGACTTACGACAGTCGAGATCCCGCGCCCCGAGGCATTTTGTTCTCTTATTCCCGCACGCCATGGGGGCCGTGGAGCGAGCCACAAATCATTTTCAACGCAGCGCGTGATGGCGCCATTGGCAAATTCATCCACAATCCCGAGGCAAATCCAGACGATGGTCTTGCCGGACCTGTAATCGGAAAGGGTCAGGCGAATCCGCGGGCCGTTCGCGGCGGCGCCTATGCGCCGTATGTCGTAGAGCGATGGACGAAGGCGCAAGGTTCCGAGCTGAGCATCTACTACGTGCTGTCTACGTGGAATCCCTACGTTGTCATACTGATGAAATCACGGCTGCACATCGAGTAGCATTCCGGCGAGGATTGCACGCTTCACAACGTGCGCCTTGCGCAGGTCATGGGGGCGTTGAAACGAGCGCTACGATTCTGATCTAAGGAGGTATTCATGTTGACGCACTGTACGCCACGATCGGCAAGGCTTGTTGTTCACGTTGCCCTTGCTTCGGCGAGCGCCTTATTGCCATTGGCAGCTGCTGCCACGGCAGAATCCGCGCAATACAGGGCATCCACCGCCAACTCTGCCCCGAATGGACTCGCTGTGGTCATCGAAAACAAGCCACAACAGAATAAGTTGAATCTGCAGGCACTGAATAATCCCTATGTCTCCGGTGTCGCGTTGCAGATTCATTGGAGTGACCTCGAGCCGGTCGAGGGAAACCCGGACTGGTCGAAGCTCGACCAGCTCTTCGCTGCCGCCGAATCGTCAAAGAAATGGGTTCAACTCCTCATTTTCCCCGGTTTTTTCTCTCCTCCTTGGGCTCTCCAGGGCGTACACACCGAAATGTTTCCGCTGCAGTATGGACCTGGCAAAGGCACAGTGGCGAAGCTGCCGATGCCTTGGGACGCCGTCTACCTGAACCGTTGGTTCACTTTCGTGAAACTACTCAGCGACCGCTACGGAGCTTCTCCAGCTTTTCGAGTGATTGCAGCCGCCGGCCCGACTTCGGTTTCCGCGGAGTACACGTTGCCGAGCAAGCGCGAGGATATCCCGACATGGCTCAATGCCGGTTACACTCCAGAAAAATACGCAGCGGCCTGGGAGAAGACATTCCGCGCCTATGCCGCCGATTTTCCGAATCAGTACATTTCCGTGTCCATGGGCTTTGGTCTCGACATTGATGAACGCGGGAAAATCGCTCCCCGCGAGCGAAAGGAGACCAGACAGGAAATTATCGACGAAGCCATGAGCGCCTTAGGACACCGATTCGTGCTTCAGTTCAGCAACCTCGATGGATTCCCGGGTGCGGGCCCCGGTCCTCGCGCCGTCGGTTTTGTGATTGCTTATAACGGCCGGGTCATCACCGGTCTCCAACTCCGTACTTCTTGCGAACACAACAGCGGGAACATGGGCGCCGAAGGAAATCCCGCGCTCGCTTTGAAAAAATCCATCGATATCGGGATGCAGCCGAACGCTGCCGGTCAGCACATCAACTATCTCGAAATTTACGAACCCGATGTCCTTGCGGACGAATTGCAACCGGTGCTTCGCGATGGAGCATCGCTATTCAAATAGCTTCGCACAGGATATGCTGCTTTCCGTGAACGTCCGCATTAAGCCAAATGTCCCGCGTCGAATGATGCGGCCGATAGACCGACTATTCTCACTTTGTTCGAGCGTGTCGTGGCCGCTTGACACGCTTATGGGCAGTTACGGGGGAGCTTAAGAATCAACTCACGTCGAGCCTTTCAAGATCAGTTTGCAGGTATGTCCGCTCGGCTCCACCATCCCCCCCCAAGAGCCTGAAATAGTGCCGCGGTGTCGGAATAGCGGCTGGCCTGAGCCTGTAGGAGCGCGATTACGGCTTGCTGGTAGGCCTGTTCGGCGCTCAGCAGCGCAAGGTAGTTGGTGTAGCCGGCCCGGGTTTGTTCCTGCGTGAGATCCAGCGTGATTTTCGCGGCATCTCGACTGGCAGCCGCCGTCTTCAGACCCTCCGCATCCTGTTCGAGCGCATTCAGCGTGTCTGCGACATTCTCGAAAGCGGTCAAGACAGTACTGCGATACTGCTCGGCCGCCTGCGTATACGCGGCCTTCGCCGCACGCTCGCGGTGCAACAGGGTGCCGCCTTCAAATACGGGCTGCGCCACGCTTGCTCCCAAATCCCAGAAGCCTGTGCCTGCACCGAAGATGCTGCCGAAGGCTAGCGCCATGCTGCCTGCGTCGGCGGTTAGGGCAAGGGTCGGCAGTCGATTGGCGATGGCAACTCCGATCTGAGCGCTGGCCGAATGCAGGTTCTCTTCGGCTTGGCGCACATCAGGGCGTTGCTCGACGAGTTGGGATGGGAGACTCAGGGGCAGGTCCTGTGGCAACTGCAAAGTCGATAGCTCAAACTTTTCGGGAAGGTCCTGGCTGGGGAATCCGCCTGACAGTGCCGCTAGGAGGTCGCGCTGTTGCGCTAATTGCTTGATGAGCGGTGGCAAGGTGGCTGCGATTTGTGCAAGCTGGGATTCCTGAGCCGCGACGTCAAGCCTGCTTACATACCCCTTCGAGTACTGAGCGCGAAGAATCTCCAGCATGTCGGTATTGATCTTGATCAGTTCATGAGTCGCATCGATCTGTGCCCGCAAGGACGCCTCTTGAATGGCGGCGACGACCACATTCGAGGTCAGCGTGATGTGCGTTGCAACGAGCGCGAATCGTGCCTCCTGTTCCTGTGCCTTCAATGACTCGACCGTTCTTCGGTTCAGCCCGAAAACATCGGGGACGAACGAAACGCTAACCTGCGGCGTATAAAGGCTGTAGTTGAAGATGTTGGCGTTGGGAACCGGCGCAATTACATTGGATGTTTTTGATCGGCTCGCCGAAAAACCCGCGGCAACACTCGGATAGTAAGCACCGCGCTGTGCCAGCACGTTCTCTCTGGCAACCGTCAATGCCGCTTGCGCTGCCTTGAGGTCGGGATTCATTTTGAGTGAGCGCTCAATCAGATCGTTGAGCGGCTGCGAGTGAAACAATGTCCACCACTCTCCCGGGATGTCTTGTCCCTCAACGAAGTGTTGTGCCTCTCCGCCGGTGACATTGGCGGTGCTGCTGGTGGTTGAAACTGGGGTCGGCGTATAGCCTGTGACGTTCGGAGCGGCGGGCTTATGGAAGTTTGGACCCACCGCGCAACCTGCGACAAATAGTAAGGCCGAGCTCACCATCAAGCCGACCAAGCGTGAGTTGCCAGGCAGCGTCATAAGAACTGATTCCCTCAAGGTTTGTGATTCATACGGGTTCCATTAATCGCCCCGGTACTGTTTGCGATTGTGTTCCTTGATCCGCCAACGATCGCCGGATTCGGACTGCGATGGCGTACGTTGCTGAGCGTCGGCCCGCCCGCGCTGACAACACCAGGTACCGGAACATATCGGGCCTCTTTGTTCTGAATCGTTCCACCCCTTGCGACAGGCTGGTAACGATTTCCAAATCTGGACGTGTTTTTGTTATTCGCCAGTTGCCACGGACGATGGGCCATGGTTTGGCTCGCATCGCCGCTCCGATGCTTCTCGTCAGAACTGCCGTGCCACTCGTGTTGTGGATCGGGAGAGGCTGGGTTCGTGTGCTGTTTCGCATCTTCAACCGGAGCGGCCTCCCCAGAGGAACCTGGGTTACTGCTTGCCGTGGTCGAGGAGCTCGCGGCAGATGCCTGCTGGGATGACGCCGCACGCGGAGCCGCGAAAGCGCGCCCTTGCACTAAGGCTACAGAGACAATCGTCGTCAAAACAAGACGCGTGGTCTTCATGCGAACTCAACCTCGTGTGGCGGCCTGTTATCCCGTCCCAGAAAGACCATTCTCAGCGCTGGCACGACGACGAGGAGCATGATGGGGCCCACGAGCATGCCGCCCACGATGACCGTGGCGAGCGGGCGTTGAACCTGACTTCCTATGCCCGTGGACACCGCCGCGGGAAACAAACCGATACACGCCGAGAGCGCGGTCATTAGTAGCGGGCGCATGCGCGTCGATGCGGCGCGGAACATCGCGTCGGTCGGCGTTCCGCCGCCCACTAGCCTCTCGTGGTTGTAATAGGTAATCATGAGGATCCCATCCATGACGGACACGCCGAAGAGCGAGACGAAGCCAATCGCAGCAGAGATGCTGAAATTCAGCCCCGAGGCATAAAGAGCTAATATGCCGCCGGCCACGGCGAAAGGAATTCCTGCCAGTGCAAGGAAGCAGTCCCGCAGCGAATTGAACATGCTGTAAAGCAACCCAAGGATCAGCAAGAGACTGATCGGGACGACGATCTCCAGCCGCTTTTTGGCCTCTTGCAGGTCGCCATATTCACCGGCCCAAACCAGCCTATAGCCGGGTGGGAGGGTAACATTCTTCGCGATCCGCGCCTGGGCCTCCTCGACCGTGCCGCCAAGGTCGCGGCCGCGAACGCTGAACTTGACCGGGATGAAGCGCTGCATACTTTCGTGATAGACCCACGCAGCTCCCGTATCCAAGCTGATCGTCGCCAGTTCGCTCAGCGGTATGTAAGCGTTGGCGCCACTGCTGGTTTGGTAGCCTACTTTGATGTTGCGGATTTTTTCGATGCTGTCGCGGTATGCAGGATTATAACGGACGACGAGATCGAACTGTCGGTCGCCCTCCAGGACCGAAGTGGCTACCGCTCCCCCCATTGTGGCTTGAACGACGGAGTTGACATCGCCGGAGTTCAGGCCGTAGCGAGCGGCCTCGGCGCGATCCACCTTGACGTTCAGGTTTGGCTGCCCGAGAACTGGGAAGATGCCGAGGTCCGTGACACCACGGACGCTGCTCATTTGGTCCCTGATCTGCTCGGCTAGTTTCGTCAGTGTTTCAAGATTCGGTCCGACGATCTTGACCGAATTGACGCCTTTGACGCCCGAGATCCCCTCCTCGATGTTGTCCTCAATATACTGGGAAAAATTGAAGACCACTCCTGGCAGCTCGTTGTTAAACTCCGTTTGGATCTGGTCGGTCAACTTCTCTTTCGTTAATCCGCTAGGCCATTCGTCAAATGGCTTCAGCGGGGCAAATAGCTCGACGTTGGAGAATGGCGCAGCATCGCTTCCGTCGTCTGGCCGGCCATGCTGCGAAACGACCGTGATGACCTCCGGGTGTCTCAGGAGAATTTCGCGCATTTTTCTCGTGGCTGCCTCACCGTCTTCGAGCGACAGCGTAATCGGCATCGACGCGCGAATCCAAAAATTGCCTTCTTCCAAGTGGGGGAGGAACTCGCTTCCAAGCCGCATCGCCAGAAATGCGGCGGCCACAAGAAAGAGCACACCAAGTCCCACCGTAACGGCACGCCAGGCCAGCGCCAAACGGAGCGCGGGATTGTAGATCCGGTGCAATGCTCTGACCAAGAAAGTCTCGGCCTCCTTCACATCCTGAGGAAGAAGCAACGAGGCGAGGACGGGTGTGATCGTGAACGTTGCAATGAGAGCGCCGGCCAGGGCATAGCCATAGGTGCGCGCCATGGGACCGAAAATCTGCCCCTCGACTCCTTGCATGGTGAACAGGGGTACAAAGCCAGCTACGGTAATAAGTGCTGAGAACAGAACAGCCTTGTCGACCTGGATCGCGCTGATCAAAATCAGACGCAAACGGTCGGTCCATCCGCGTGTCGTAGTGGATTGCTCCGGAATCCCCGTTGGGTCCGGTCCCCAGAATCCGCTTGCCAGACGCTGGAGCATGCCCTGTCTTTCGTCTGGGTGAGCCTGAAAGTTTCGAAAGATGTTTTCAACGAGGATGACGGCTGAGTCCACGATAATGCCGAAATCGACCGCTCCTACTGAGAGCAGATTCGCGCTCTCACCCTGTAGCACCAGAAGGATGATCGCGAAAAGCAGCGCAAACGGGATGTTCAAGCCAACGATAATCGCGCTGCGAAGATCGCCCAGAAAAATCCATTGGATCAAAAACACCAGCAGGCACCCGAAGATCAGGTTGTGCAGAACGGTGTGCGTCGTCAGAGCAACCAACGACGAACGATCATAATAGGAAACAAGCCTGACTCCCGGTGGAAGACTCCCGTCGTGGTTCAAGCTGTCGATTGCCGCTTTGACCTTGGGAATCATATCGGCGGTCTTTTCCGTCCGCCTCATCACGACGATGGCGCCGACCACGTCGTCCTGTTCGTCACGGCCCAAAATGCCAAGCCTGGGCCTATAGCCGACCGACACGGTTCCGACATCCTTCACGAGCACTGGCACACTATTGGTCTGGCTGAGAACGACGTTCTCGATGTCGTCAACTTTGTAACCCTGCACCAAATCGTCGGCGCCTCCATCGTCAATCAGACCGACGCCCCGGATATTGATGGATTGCTGGCCAATTCGAATTTCGCGTCCGCCGACGTTGATGTTCGCGTTGCCCAGAGCCGTCAGGATTTGCGGTACGGTGACGCTGTAGGCTTCAAGCCTGTGAGGGTCCACTTCCACATCGAACTCCTTGGTTGGACCGCCCCAACTGTTCACCGCCGCGATGCCGGGAATGGTCAACAGGCGACGCGCTACAATCCAATCCTGGACAGTGCGGAGATTTATGATTCCAAAATGCGCAGGCCCGACCACTTGATAGCGATAGATTTCTCCCGTCGAGCTGTTGGCCTGGATCGTAGGGACAAGGCCACCCGGAAGGCTGACGTTCTGTTGCATGGCCACCGACGCCTGGCTGTAGGCGAAGAAGTAGTCGATGCCATATTTGAAAGTCACGCGAACAAAGGAGAGCCCGTAGAACGAAGTGGAGCGGATGACGTCGATTCCTGGGGTGGAGTAGAGGCCGATCTCCATGGGACGGGTGTAGTAGCGCTCCATCTCCTCGGCGGATAGGCCTGGCGCTTGCGCGGTAATCTCCAGAATCACGGGCGTCGGGTTCGGATATGCTTCGATGTTGAGCTTCTCGAAAGCAACCAGCCCGGCGCCGGCAAACAACACCAAGCCGAACACTACAATCGCTCGGCGGCTCAGGCAGAAGGCTATGAGAGACTTGAACATCACTTGTCCTTACGGGAATGACCAAGCATTCGATTTAATCTGTCGGCGGGGCTTCCAGCATGTTGCTGAGGAACACGGCCCCATCACTGACCACCAGCTCCCCTCGTTCGAGCCCCTCCAGAATCTGGACCTGACCGTTTGTGCGCAGTCCGGTTTTGAGAATTCTCTGCGAAAAAATGTGACGGTCCGTTGTCACCCAAGCCGTCATGGTTCCGTCCCCCTCGCGAACTACGCCATTGGCCGGTATGGCCATCGATTCCATCGGTTTCTGGACGCGAATGCCGAAGTTAGCGAGCATTCCGGGACGGAGCTCATTCTGAGGGTCTCGAATCTCGGAACGAACGGTGCCTCGGTGCGTATTGGGATCAACACTCGCGTAGATTTTGGAAACCTTGCCTTGAAATACGCGATCCGGGTAGGCCATCACTTTGACGGCTACCGGATCTCCGACGTGAAACAATGACATGTCGCTCTCGAGAACGTCGGCCAGCATCCATTTGACAGAGACATCGGTGACTGTGTAGGGGGCAGGCGGATTCCCAGGCTGAACGAGAAGTCCCGGCGGGCCATTGAACGAGGTAATCTGGCCGGGAATGGGGCTGCGCACAACCAGCACCGGGTCAATCTTGCGCGAGCGAATGATCTGATCGATTTCCGCTTCTGACTTGCCGAAGACACGCACAGCATCTCGCGCGGCTTTGAGGGCGCCCTCCGCGGTTTGCTCATCCGAAGTTGCCTGCTCCAATTCTCGCTCGGAAACTCCGTTTGTTTCGTTCAGTTCCTTGGCGCGCGTCAGTTCCTTGCTGGTCAGTTCCAAAGTTGCCGCAGCGCCGATCAGGGTTGATTCGGCTTGGATCAGGTCGGGACTATCGATCGTGTAGAGTGGCTGCCCCTTCTTAACTTCGTCGCCGAGTTCCACGAGGCTCTGAAGGATCTTTCCCTGATAGGACGGAAAGACCTGCACCGAAAGGTCATCGGCGAAGCTGATGCTGCCAACCGCCTCTTTTTCGACGGGAAACAGGTAAGTCCCGACTGGCGCAATTTTGATTGCACTCAGTTGGCTTGGAGACAGTTCCAGGTTCGGTTCGGGCGGAGAAACCTTAGAATTGGCGCGCGGTTCCCGTCCTGTATTCGCGTCGGTAACCTGGCCGCGACTGTGGGCAGACTCCCAAAATACCGCCGCGACAATCAACGCCGCGACCGTCAGACACACTAAGGAAACGCTCTTGCCGATGCGAACTGGATATTTCATTGTTGTTCAACCTTCAAGATCCCCAGCCATCGCCCAGTCTTCTACCCCGAGGGGAAGCTCGCCGATTTCTGCATCAGCCTTTTTCAGTTTGTAGCCTGAGAGGGAGGTAAGGAATCCTATCTTTTGGTTGAGGAGGCTGGCCGAAAGATAGCCTGTTAGGCCAGAGGATGGACTGGTCTACGATAGGTCAAGTTGGGGCACTATGGTGCTAAGGCGTATGCACTTCTCTTCCATCTATTCGCGCAAGAACCGCGTGCCATTCCTGATAGCTGCGACGGTTCTGATTGTGGCCATCGCGACTATCGATTGGCTCACAAAGCCCTACATATCGATCGGGTTTCTCTACCTATTCCCCATCCTGTTAATCGCTGGTTTTCTCCGGCGATGGCAGATTGTCGGGGTCGCGCTCCTCTGCGCTCTCTTGCAGGAGCTATACAGCGAACTCCCGTCAGGCGAGGCCATTACTCGCCTGTTGATGGCTTCTGCCGGATTCGTTGGAACTGGACTGTTCGTTACGGAAATCATTCGGAGCCAACAGATGGCATTGGAGCACGTGGAGGAGCTCGAGACCCACACGAAATTGCGGCAGGAGGCGGAAGAGCAACTTCGCATACTTGTGGACAGCAGCCCCGCGGCTATCGTGACCATCGATGGGTCTGGCCGCGTCTTGCTGGCCAACGGGGCAGCTCGTACCCTTTTGGCATCGGAAGACACTGGTCTTGTAGGTCAATCAATCGCCGAATTTCTCCCGGCGTTGCAGGGAGCCGTGCAGACGCAGCGACCGAACCAATTTCGCACGGAACTCCGATGTCGTGGAAAGCGCAGAAACGGGGAAGCGTTCCTCGCGGCTGTTTGGTTCTCTACCTATACGACAAATCAGGGACCGCGATTGGCCGCCATTATCGTGGATCTGTCTGAGGACCTTCGCGATCGGGAAGATTTGAGCCTCGATCATCTCCTAAAAAACACGAAGATTCTTATGGGAGCGGTAGCGCACGAGATTCGCAATGTATGCGGTGCTATTCTCGCCGTCTACAAGAATCTCTCCCGCCTGCCAGGCTTGCAGAATAACGAGGACTTTCACGCCCTAGGCAATCTGATCGAGGGCTTGGAAAAGCTCTCCGAAATGGAATTGTTGTCCCCTGCGGGCGGAGAGTTAGCCTCGGTCGAGCTGACCGGCGTGCTTGATGAACTGCGAGTCCTTATCGAGCCATTATACCGAGAAGCGGGGTGCGAAATTATTTGGCGCTTGCAAGACGACCTTCCCCTCGTTATTGCCGATCGCTACGGGCTACAGCAGGTGTTTCTGAATCTGGCACGAAATAGCCAGCGCGCCATGGCATCGACGGAGTCGAAACGACTCACCGTCAGCAGCGAGGTCCAGTCTGGCAGCATTGTGATTCGATTCGAGGACAGCGGAGTGGGCATCACATCTCCCTACGAACTCTTTAAGCCTTTCCAACCCGGAGCCAACGCGACGGGCTTGGGCCTGTACATCTCCCGCGCAATCCTCCGCAGTTTTGGAGGCGAGCTGAAGTTGGAGCCGCGCAGCAAAGGGTGCTGCTTTGCTGTGAAGCTAGCTGCTGTGTTAAACAGGAAGGAACCACCTGATGAGTAAGATCGCTGCCACTATTCGGATTTTGCTCGTAGACGATCACGCTCTGTTTCGAGAGAGTGTCGCGCGACTCCTACAGTCCGAGCCGGGTTTTGAAATAGTCGCGCATTGCGGTTCCGTTGCCGAAGCACAGCGCGTTCTGAAGGCGCGCCAGATTGACGTCGTGTTATTAGACCTCGATCTAGGTTCGGAGAGGGGTACAGATCTCCTCGAGAGCCTTCGGACCGAGCGGTTCAAAGGCAAGGTTCTACTGGTGACCGCGGGCGTGGAGGAGAGTGAAATTCCGACTCTGATTCGGAAGGGAATTTCCGGAGTATTCATGAAGCACGGTTCTCCCGCGCTGCTGATTCAGGGAATCCGCGAGGCAATCGAAGGAAGAGCACTGTTTGAGCAGGATCTTTTGCGGAGGGCCCTGGAAAGCGAAGAACATGTCGGAGCGCAGCAGACGAGCGCTAGGCTAACAGAAAGGGAAAGACGTGTTCTTTCGTACATCTTCGAGGGACTGGCCAACAAACAGATTGCCGATCGGCTAGGAATTTCAGAGAGCGCAATCAAGGCCTGCTTGCAGCAACTGTTTGCCAAAACTGGCGTGAGGACAAGGAGTCAGTTAGTGCGCATTGCGTTGGAGCAATATCAGGACCAGATCTAGAAGCTTCTCGCGAAACCCTCCCGATGGCCGCTCCCTCGGCTGAGGCTGCCTGTATGCTGCCAAAGTTCACGGTGGTGTCGAACTGGCCCGCCAAGAAATGACGCCGGGCACAACACTCGATCCTCTCAGCAACTGGTCACAAGCTGAGCTCTAGGGATCTATCGCGAAATCTGGAATTTCATCTGGCAGGGCAATGAGGCGCGAGAAGGCCATTCTAGGCGCCGCGTCCATTGTCTATGACTGCAATGCTGACCCCTGGGACGTGGAGGTCGTTCATCCGCTGAGCCGGGCGAAAACGAACTAGACATTCTGTGGTGGTTCGCGGCGCTTTTAGACTAAATTGATTGGTGCTTGAAAATATTGAATCCGTGGTCTGGTCGTCTGTGTTTTGAACAGATGAACCGTCAGAAACTGATTTCGTAAAGGTTGTTGAAAGGATTCTCGAGTGGCACCCTTCGAACAGTACGAAAGCCGACTTCTGTGCACAGCTCCCGAACCTTTCTCTCGTGAAATCCAACGGTACCGAGGCCAGCACCGCCCCAAGCAAGTGACGTCGTCATGCAGTACATGACACTGACGCCATGGAACATCGCGCCCAGTGGCCCCGCGTTCTCCTCCAGCTTATCCGAGCAGTTGGTGTCGAGGCAGACATAGATGCCTTCGGGGCGTAAGGCTCTTCGGATAGCACGTAGGAGTCCGACGGGATCAACGGCGTCGTGAACTACATCAAAAGTGGTGATGACATCAAACTGACCAGGGAGCCCCTTCGAAACATCCAATTCCTTGAACGTAACACGATCATCAACGCCAGCGGCCTTTGCTCTCCCGGTGGCCTCTTGAACGGCTGGTCCGTAGGTGTCATAGCCAAAGTACTGAGATGCCGGAAACGCTTCTGCCATCTTGATTAGTGCTCGCCCTCGACCACAGCCAACGTCGGCGACCCGCCCGCCGCTTTTCAATCTCGACTCGACGTCGGGCATCGCAGGTATCCATTGCTGTATGAGCAGATTGTTGAACCATCCCGCCGAGAAACGCTCCAAGCCGTCCCACATCGCTGGAGGATAATCTGCCTGACGAACTCCCCCACCCTTCTGGAATGCCTCTGCAACTTGGTCGAAGACAGCCATGAGTGCCGGAAACATTTCGTAGATGCCACCAAAAAAAAACGGACCACCCTCAGCGGCCAATGCTGCTGCATGTTCTGGGGGCAACGCGAAGCGCGAACTGGAAGGATCATACTGAACGTATCCAGCTGTGGCCATGCCGCCTAACCATTCTCGAACGTATCGTTCATTGGTACGCGTGCGTTGAGCGAGTTCACTGCTCGTTGCAGGTCCATTCGCGGCTAAATCCTTGAACAAGCCTAGGCGGTCGCCCATGGAGGCCAAGATTGTAGTCACGGTTGCACTCGTGTCGCCGAGGATCTTATGCACGAATGCCTCCTGTTTCGCAGGATCTAGCGTCGGTTGAGCAGTAGCCACCGGAACCTCCTCGTGTGCGGGAATATACGCCTCTCAAGGGACAACAGCAATCAACTACACGAATTCCGTGCCCCGCCGCATGCCCTCTCGACAAAACTCGTCGACTCGGCTTGGGTACCATCGCAGGATTGCTGGTCAACTCCTGGCAAGTCGTGCCAGCTCAGACGGTCGACGCAACACTTGCTTCCAGTCTACTTGCAGGTCTCGATTCTCTGGACTCGGTGCCCAGATCCGGGGAAAGCGATCGTCCCGCATCAACTTCAGCAAGAGTTGAGCATCCAGACGATCGGTCCGTTGCTTCCGCACCCGACACGTCTTGATCTCCGCGGCATTGCCGATCCACAGCTCGAAGTTTAGAATGTTGGGGTGAGCGATGGATTTGAACCCACGACCCTCGGTTCCACAGACGGCACAAGGCCGCCGGAAGAACGCATTATCAGTAGGTTGCGGGCGTCAGAGTCGCCATTTTGGGTGTTTTGGAGGGTATTGTGCAACCGATTGTGCAACTCGAAAGGTAATGGATCCCAGTTCCGCAGAAGGATCCCCCTGTAACATCGTTTCCCGCCATCCCCTTCGTATGGCTTCGATCTGAGGGGTTGTATTCGAGGAAACTGGCCTGATCAGGGACCATGCTATTGTGCCCCAATGAAATACCTCCACGTCATTCTCCTGGTCTACTTTTGCCTTAGCGCGCCCGGATTACCCGACGACTCGTATCAGGACCTATTCATCATCGAGAGAAGTACGAACGCCAACGTGGTCCGCTACGACGCAAAAATCGGGAAGGATGGGGCCTTCGATCCCAAGGAGCCTGTGGTTGCGTATTGGATCATGGCAGCCGAGGACGGTCGGCGGCAAAGTCTCAGCGCCCTAGAAAAGATGTTCGCTTACGGTTTCACGATCCGGAGAGATAGCTCGGACCAATCCTTTTGGATGACATTGGTTTCACAGAAGCGGAGAGAGATCCACATCTATCAAGAAGGCGGCAAAGTGCGTGCTGTCATTCTTATCGGAGGCCAAGGGGCTTATCTCCGCAAGATCCATGTTCAGGTACGCAAAACGGGTTTGCTCCCAACGGTAGATTATGTCGAACTTTTCGGTCACGACATTGTCACGGGACGAGACCGCTATGAGAAATTAGCGCCAGAACAATTAAGGCCATTTGGTCAAGGTAAGTGAGCGTCATTTCCTGGCCTCAGGCAACCGATCGATGCTCTCTACAAAACTGATTGGGTCTCGGCATCCTAATCAAGATTCAATACTCAGATGCATATGGGGGCACATACGAAACCAGCTTCTGTTATCGCCATCTCGCGTTGGGAGCCAACTGCTGCCGCGACAACCACTACATCAAATAGAAGGAACAGAGAGAGCGTCCCGTAAAGTCACTGTGCAACTATTGTGCAACCAGGAAGGATCAGGACAACCGTAACTCACCGAAAAAATTGGGGTGAGCGATGGGATTTGAACCCACGACCCTCGGTTCCACAGACCGATGCTCTACCGGCTGAGCTACGCTCACCAAAGGACTTGAACAACGCGGCGCGGCATTCTTTGTGCGGGCGTCTTGATGGAGTGCTGCAGCGCCGTCGCTAAGCCACTACGTCGGAGTATACCAGCAATAACTCGTGGATTCACGCTCACCGCGAAAACGTTCGAGGCATCCTTCGCCGAAAACAGTGGAGCTCCACCCACTTCACAGGCCTGTCCGTTGGAGTGCTCAATTGGGCCTGATTGATCGGTTGAAGACTCCCTCTGTCTGGAGCATAAGGAAGCATTTTCCGGGGACACTGCCGTACCCCTGACTATTTCTTCGGTATGGTCAGGACTTTGACCCGTTAGTTGTCGCTTCAGTAGCCAATGGGCCAAACGATGGAATTGCGGTGGCCTCATACTGGTGAACGTCGAATACCCTGTGCAAACTGGTTGCTTTGAGCAGGTCCCGCACTTTTGGATTCCTGTTGACGATCTTGAGCTGACCACCATGCTTTTGAAGGGCGGCATGCGTCCTCACCAGCTCGCCAAGCCCGGCGCTGTCGATGTATTGCACTCCACGCAGGTTCAAGACGAGGTGTTTGCTTCCCTTTTCCAAAAGGCTGGAGACAATCTGGCGAAGCATGGTGCTGTTTGGGCCGACGGTGATGCCTCCCCACACATCGACGACCGAAATCCCGCCGATTTGTCGCAATGCGGTTTGCATTCTTCCAGTGACTTGCCACTGTGGGCTGGTGCCCATGCGATCGAGAATTCCGGCCGCGCCTTCTGCGATTTCTTGCGAATCGGTCCGTACAAGGATGACAGAGCGACCTTCGTGTAAGACTTCTCCGAGAAATGCCAAATCTTCGAGAGACTTTGGGTCGGGGGTCGGCTGAGGAGTATCCATCGACTTCTCTAGCGATAGATTCGGCCTTGCTGACAGCGCTTTGCCCACGGCGACCCCCGCTAGCCCGAGTGCAGCAGTCGCGCCGACCCCTAAGGCGAACACCTGGCCGATTCCGGGAATCGAAAACAGCGTCGCAGCCACCACTCCCGCCGTCAGGCCGGCGCTGCCGCCCACAAAGCCTCCGATAAAGGCGCCGAGAGACTTCCCGAGCGTCATTGCCTCGCTTTCAGAACGAGTCAGAAAAACAATCGCGTCCTGTGGGACGCCCTTGTTTAGCAGTTCCTTTACGGTTTCTTCCGCTCGTTCGCGCGAGGCGAAGACGCCCATTACGGTTTCCATCGGGTTCTCCTGCAAACGCTTGGCTTACGGCTCGCCCCCCTTCGCAAGACTGGCGTCGAATGCGAGGGCAGCTCCCAATGTGAGTTCCGTTTTGGCTAGAGAGAACATTCTATAAACTGGCTATTTCTCAATTTTACTTCCTTCGCGAAACACCTTTGTATTGAATTAGACCCATCTTAGATGAAGCAGCCAAGACTCCCGTCGAACCCCTGTTCCACTCTTCCATCGGGCCAAACGACGATCGGGACTGTGCTGCCATAACTGCGCGCTTGGTCCAACATGGCTTGGCTCAATTCCACCCGGCGTTCCTCGTATGCGATTCCTTCTGCATCCCATTTGCGGAGAAGTTTTGCGCATGCTTCGCAACCGCGGATGGTGTAGACAACGGGAACTTGCGTGCCCACACCCCCACCCTGATCGGGCCATGCGAGGGCAGTCGATAAGAGCGCGCGCATCTCCTTGATCGATTCCTTCCGCCAATCCGAGAAGCGGGGCACGATTCTCGCGATCACCTCTCGAAGAAAGGCTTGTTTCTCGGCCGCTGGCGCGTTCGCGAATGTAGTCTCGGGGGGCAAATTCAGTCGGGACCTCACTTCATCCATCGCTGCGGCCAACTCCTTATGAGCGCCAGCCGACCGCTCCGTAAAGTGGGTAATATAACGGCTGTTCTTTGTGTAGAAGACAAATACAGGTATTGCACGGGATTTCCCCCCGTTGCTCAGAAACTCGTCCATGATGTCGGGGTTTTCGTCGCGGAGAAAGATTCGCAGCTCCATGCCGGTTGCCTCGGCGATGCGAACCACGGTCGGGAGTTCGCGGTAGACATCTCCGCACCAGGCTTCCGCTAAGGCGAGTATTTTCGCCGGGCCATTCGGGAGAGTGGTAGTCCTCTTAAAGAATTCGATGTCCTCACCAGTTAGTGGAGACTCTTTATAGTACTGCTCAAATTTGTCTCGATTGACGGTGGCTTTTGCGAGGAAATCCGCATAGCTAAGGCCTCGATTGAAACGAGCAGGTGTGACGACTGTGGTTGCTTGCAGCATGTTGCTCTCCCCTTCCATGGAACTCCAGCGCCGATTCGGGACAGCTTCCCCCCGCATTTAGATGTAGGGAAGGGAATTGGGTTGCGGCGGTTCGCGGCGAATCGATTGACGCCGGGAGGCTCCCGCTCTACGCCTTCTGAGGGAATGGAATCGGCGCCGCACGTTTTCGGCGCGGGGACAGCTCCTTTAAATGGGCTCGCGCTTGGTCGGCCCATGGACCATTGGGGGCATGCCGAAGGTATGCCACCCATTCCGTGCGGGCTAGGTCGCGGTCTCCGCGCTTTTCATATGCCAGGGCCAGATTGAAATGG
>Ga0187782_10000991_pt1 | contig 20277 bp, 17 predicted proteins | sample 0715_SJ02_MP15_2_FD_132454 | JGI IMG/M metagenome (GOLD analysis project Ga0187782, IMG submission 132454) | Tropical peat soil microbial communities from peatlands in Department of Meta, Colombia - 0715_SJ02_MP15_20_MG | ecosystem: Environmental > Terrestrial > Soil > Wetlands > Peat | place... | reverse complement strand
TTGTGAGCGCCACGCAGTTGACCGCCCCGGTTGCCGCCAGCCTGGTTGCCACGGCGGGCTCGGCAACCGTCACCGTCACGGAGGACGGGGTGACCTCGAGCGGCGCTACCTTCACTGTCGCTGCGCTGACGATTACCTCGCTGAGTCCCAATACGGCGACGGCGGGCCAGGCGGGCTTCACGCTGACGGTGAACGGGACGGGCTTTGTCTCGGGCGCGGTCGTGCAGTGGAACTCCACGGCGCTCACAACCGCGTTTGTGAGCGCTACGCAACTGACCGCTACAGTTACCGCCGGCCTCGTTGGCAGCGCGGGCTCGGCGACCATCACCGTCGCGGAGAATGGGGTGACCTCTAACGGCCTTACCTTCACCGTCGCTGCACTGACGATTACCTCGCTCAGTCCCAATAATGCCACGGCGGGCCAGGCGGCTTTCACGCTGACCGTAAACGGCACGGGCTTCGTCTCGGGGGCGGTGATGCAATGGAACTCCACCGCGCTCACGACCACGTTTGTGAGCGCTGCGCAACTGACCGCTACGGTTACCGCCGGCCTCGTTGCCAGCGCGGGCTCAGCGACCATCACCGTCACGGAGAATGGGGTGACCTCTAACGGCCTTACCTTCACCGTCGCTGCGCTGACGGTTACCTCGCTGAGTCCCAATAATGCCACGGCGGGCCAGGCGGGTTTCACGCTGACCGTGAACGGCACAGGCTTCGTCTCGGGGGCGGTGGTGCAATGGAACTCCACCGCGCTCACGACCACGTTTGTGAGCGCTGCGCAACTGACCGCTACGGTTACCGCCGGCCTCGTTGGCAGCGCGGGCTCGGCGACCATCACCGTCACGGAGAATGGGGTAACCTCTAACGGCCTTACCTTCACAGTCGCTGCGCTGACGATTACCTCGCTCAGCCCCAACACTGCGGCTGCGGGCGGTACAGCTTTCACCTTGACCGTGAACGGCACGGGCTTTGTTTCCGGAGCCATCGTGCAGTGGAACTCCACAACGCTCAGCACGACCTTCGTGGGCACCACAGAGTTGACCGCCACGGTGGCGGCCAGTCTCATTGCTAACCCCGGCGCCGCCTCCGTGACGGTGGTCGAGAACGGGGTGACTTCCGGCGCAGCTACATTCACCGTTGTGGCGCAACCGGTGATCACCTCCCTCAATCCCCTCGCGGCAACAGCGGGCGGGGCGGCTTTCGCGCTCACCGTGAACGGTACGGGCTTCCTCTCCGGCGCTGCGGTCCACTGGAACAGCACCGCGCTGACAACAACTTTTGCGAACTCCACCCAGTTAACGGCCCAAGTACCGGCCAACCTTATAGCTAGCCCCAGCACCGCCTCCGTAACGGTGGTTGAGGACGGGGTGACTTCCGCTGCGGCTACATTCACCGTCTCCGCGGGGCCGGTAATCACCTCCCTCAGTCCCAACACGGCAATAGCGGGCGGAGCGGCTTTCACGCTGACCGTCAATGGCACGGCCTTCGTCTCCGGAGCCGCCGTGCAATGGAACGGCACGGCGCTTGCCACCACCTTCGTGAGCACCACCCAGTTGACGGCCCAGGTCACAGCCTCACTCATTGCGACCGCCGGCACGGCAACCGTAACGGCGGTTGTGAACGGGGTGACTTCGACGAGCGCCACCTTCACGATAGTACCGCCGATTATGTCGTTGAGTCCCAGTGGGGCGACCGCGGGCGGTACGGCCTTCACCCTGACCGTCAACGGCACAGGCTTTGTCTCCGGTGCGGTGGTGCAATGGAACGGCACGGCGCTCACCACCACCTTCGTGAGCGCCACCCAGTTGACGGCCCAGGTCACAGCTTCTCTCATTGCGACGGCGGGCACGGCAACCGTAACGGTGGTTGTGAACGGGGTGACCTCGAGCGGCGCCACGTTCACCATTGCCGCAGGGCCGGTGATTACTTCGCTCAGCCCGAATGCGGCGACCGCAGGCGGCGCAGCCTTCACCCTGACCGTCAACGGCACGGGCTTTGTCTCGGGCGCGGTGGTGCAATGGAACGGCACAGCGCTCCCCACCACCTTCGTGAGCGCCACCCAGTTGACGGCCCAGGTCACAGCCTCGCTCATTGCGACCGCCGGCACGGCAACCGTAGCCGTGCTTGAGAATGGGGTGACCTCGAGCGGCGTCACGTTCACCATTGCCGCCGGACAGGTGATTACTTCGCTCAGTCCGAATTCAGCCACCGCAGGCGGTGCAGCCTTCACCCTGACCGTCAACGGCACGGGCTTTGTCTCCGATGCGGTAGTGCAATGGAATGGCACGGCGCTCACCACCACCTTCGTGAGCACCACCCAGTTGACGGCCCAGGTTGCAGCCTCCCTCATTGCGACCGCCGGCACGGCAACCGTAACGGTGGTTGTGAACGGGGTGACCTCGAGCGGCGTCACGTTCACCATTGCCACCGGGCAGGCGATTACTTCGCTCAGTCCGAATTCAGCCACCGCAGGCGGCGCAGCCTTCACCCTGACCGTCAACGGCACGGGCTTTGTCTCCGGTGCGGTAGTGCAATGGAACGGCACGGCGCTCGCCACCACCTTCGTGAGCACCACCCAGTTGACGGCTGCGGTTCCGGAAAGTTTGATTGGCACGCCAGGAACTGCCAATATCACCGTGATAATAGCAGGCGTGACGTCTCCCGCTGAGCCATTTATGATTGTTCCGGGCGTGAGCCTGAGCGGACTTGCAGCAACCACATCGCCAACCCAGAATACCAGCGTGGGTGTGACGTTGAATGCACCGGCAACGACCCAATTGACCGGAACGCTCACGCTGTCGTTCCAGGCCGATCCAGCCGATGCCAATACGCCTGCAGGTTATCAGGACCCGAATATGGTATTCGTTTCTACTGGCAAGACAACGATTCCCTTCACCATACCTCAGGGCGCCAAGGTCGCGACGCTGGGCAGCAACGGGGCCATACAGCAGGGCACAGTCGCCGGGACCATCACTGTAACCATGACTAGTTTGCTCGCCGGTACTGCGGATGTTCTTCCCGTACCTGCCCCGACCCAGTCCGTAACGGTGCCTCGACTCGCGCCCGTCATTCAGCCCGGTTCGGTAACGATTGTCAACCTCTCCTCGACGGGATTCGACGTTGAATTAAATGCTTACTCCACCTCGCGGGACCTTGTGAACGCAACATTCGTGTTCCAAGCTGCTCCAGGGAGCGTGTTAAGCGGACAAACGTCATTCGAGGTACCATATAGCACACTAGCTCCTGCCTATTTTGGGGGCAGCGAAGGGCAACAGAACGGCGGCTATTTTGGCCTGACGGTACACTTCACATTCAGTGGAGATACCACTGTCATCAACGGGGGCAGTGTTGGCGTTACGCTGTCCAACTCAGTAGGAACTTCCACCCAAGAAACAGGGGGAACAGGTACGTAGCCTTCGGCCCGAGTGCCGGGTCCCACTTGCAGGCAGGATGACTGCGCCACACAGGGCGAAACACGGCAGACGCCCCACTACACTTTGTCGGGGACTATCCAAGGCTCTCTATAAGTCCGCCTAAGGTATTGGTTTGCTTCGCTGTCCCCAACAAACGCCTCGTTAGCACTGTCAAACACCAGCCTCCGGTTTCCCACTCGATAGGAGATGTTCGCCATGTGACAAAGGGCCGCGGAAACATGGCCTTCCTCTGCATCGGCGTTGGGGCGCCCCCGGCTGCGGAGACAAGTAATGAAATTATCTATATGGGCCGCCTGCATTGCCGCGAAGGTCTGTTTGTCGCTCGCGACTTTGCGCCCCTCTCGGTCGAATTGTTGCCATCCCCCTCCGTGGCGGCCCAGAATCATCATGCCGTCGCTGCCGTAGATTTCAATTCTGGTCCCAATGAACGGATACCAATCGGGGAACTGAGTCATGCTCTCTCTCACATTGTTGGGCACCTTCACCATATAAGGCGTCCACCAAGTCTGGTGGAAAACCAGCGCCAGCGCGTCGTATTCATACGTGACCATTGAGGTGTCGGGGGTTTCCGCGATGTCCTTAAAGAACAGCTTTCCGCCCGCGTGATGAACTGCCTTTGGAAATGACGCGCCCATCACCCACCGGGCTAAGTCCAACTGATGAACTCCGTCGTCTGTAATGTTGCCGCCGTTAAAATCCCAGAAGACTCTCCTGAAATACTTGGGGTTGTACGGCACTGATGGCCCGGGACCCAACCACAGGTCCCAATCAAGTCCTTCCGGCGGCAAACCATCGGGCGTATTCTCCACAGGTGTCCGGTTCATCATATTGTAAACACAAGCGAGATGGACACTGCCGAGTTTGCCGGATTGGACCAGCTCGCGCGCTGTCGCACCATACGAACTGCTCCGGTTTTGCATTCCGACTTGCACCACTCGCTTATACTTGCGCGCCGCCTCGATCATCCTTCGGCCTTCCCAAATGTTGTGCGAAGCTGGTTTTTCCACGTACACGTCTTTGCCCACTTGGCAGGCCAATATCGTAGCTACGGTATGCCAATGGTCCGGGGCGGCACAAACTAACGCATCTACGTCGCCGTCTTCCAAGATGTGCTCGAAACTGACGACGGCCTTTGGCGCCTTCCCTTTCTTGTCCTGGACCGCCTTCACCGCTGCTGGAAGCTTCTTTTCATCAACATCACAAACGTAGGCAACTTCAACGTCCGGCCGCTGGGCAAACAATTGAGCCAAAAAAGTTCCCCGGCTTCCCACTCCCATGATTCCCACCACTACTTTGTCGCTTGGCGCAACCGCCTTCGAGGTTGTGCGCATTGCGGCCAAACCCAGGGCAGCACTTAATCCGCCCTTGACACCCCGATCCAGAAATCCCCTCCTGCTGATGGTCATCTCACACCTCGCCCTCAAAACTCGAAATACTCCCGACCCAGACCCCGTCAAGACCTGTCCCCGGCCGGTGGAGCCACTCCTGGAAACTCTATTGGTACCTCAGCGAGACAGCCTCCGTCAACTAAAGGGTTGGTCGTAAGGAAATCCCGGATTACCCTGGTGCCGGGGGGTGGCGAATGGCGGGGAGCCTCTCGGATTCATCAATTGCAACGCCGCAGCGTTTACCGATCCCCTTGGTCAGTATGTGGGCCACCTGGAGCTCGGGAGACCCAGTGGACGCGGAGAAGGTACCTTGGTTGCGGCCAGGGGCTGCGCCGTATTACAATTGTCGCGTGATCGGGAATCGTCACATCTTAAGTGGGTGCGGTTCGCGAACCGTCCCTACGCGTGCCATTATCCCCTTACCGGGATCGGTCACAGGCTACTCGAGCAGCTTGCCGCGGAAGTGCATGCGGGCTGGTGTCCGTCCGGGACTTCAAATCCTGCGGGTCTGCCCATGGTGGACCGGTCGGTTCGATTCCGACACACTTCCGCCATTCTAACCGACACGGGTGGCGGCAAGCTAGCGGATGATGCTGGATGAGTCCACGAAAGCAGAAGCGGTTCCGAGCCAGCAAGGAAGTCAAGCGGCGGGCGCGGCGTGAGATCGGATCCCCTCCTCCGACTCGCCGCCATGAAAGCCGCAAGCACAAGCCCCCGAAGCACAAGCAGCGAGAAGTGCAGGTCACCGAAGGCGAGGGCAGTGGCTAATGGCTAGGCATCAGCTACTGCCTTTCGGCTCGATAGAATCCCGGATTTGCAGCCATACCCCCTCCGGAACTTTAAGGAACAGGTCTGCGATTTGGGGATCGAATTGCCAACCCCGGTGGCGGGCGACCTCGGCGCGCACCTCTGACAATCCCAGTGCTTTCCTGTAAGCCCGGTCGGAAGTCATAGCGTCCAGCGTATCAGCCAGCGCAAACAAGCGGGCTCCGAGGGGGATTTGCTCGCCAGCCACCCCATGGGGGTATCCCTTTCCATCGTATCGTTCGTGATGATGCTGCACGATCGGTGCGGCGGGTTTGAGGAACGGGATTCGGTTCAATATTTGCACTCCAGCCATAACATGCCGGCGCATTTGGACCCATTCCTCCTCAGTGAGCTTGCCTGGTTTAAGTAAAATGGCGTCGGCCACTGCAATTTTCCCAATATCGTGCAAAAGTGCGGCATGACCGAGGGCAGGCAGGAGTGCCAGAGGGTAGCTGACTAGGCGGGCCATGTGGAGTGTGTAAGCACGCACTCGCAAAGAATGCGCGTAGGTTTCGTGCTCGCGCGCGTCCAGAGCAAGGACGAGAGCCTCGAGGGTAGTTTGGTAGTTTTCCTCGAGTTCATGCAAGGCCCGCATCAGATCGCGCGTGCGGCGCTCGATGCTGGTTTCCAGTGAGGTTCGGTAAGCGCGTGATTCGCGCTCCATTTGGAGAAGCCGGAAGGCTCTTGAGATAGACTGCTCCAACGTTTCAACGGTAAAGGGCTTCAAAAGGAAATCGCTTGCTCCCAGGTGCAGGGCTTGGATAATTTGATCGACGTGAACCTGGCCGGTGGTCAGAATGAATCCAACATCCCATTTCGACTGCCGGGCCAAGGACAAGAGTTCCATGCCCGTACATCCAGGCATATAGATGTCACACAGAATGATGTCGAAATTCCCCCGTTCAATGGATTCCAGGGCTGTCGCGGCATTTTCTGCGACCTCCACGCGCGAAGCACTTGGGGTGATCACAAGCTTGAGGAAATCACAAACTGACGGGTCATCGTCAACCACTAAGACCTTAGGTAAAAGAGGCTCGAACATGATGGCTTTCATACGAGCACTTTCTCAGGGTGAGCCGGCTTGCTCCCCGAGCGGGCGCCCCGAACTGCGTTAAGTCCCCTCAGGGTGAGAATCGGACTTCCCCTCTCGCGACTTTAATCTCGCCGTTACCGCGACTTTCGAAGCTGGGGCTGGCTTTCCTCTTGACGTATCAGCCTGGCAACCTTGCCTTTGATCTTTCGCTAATTCCCCCTGCTTTTTCCGCCGATGTAAGAAATGGCTAATGAATTTGGCAGGGGAGAGGACTGAGGAATTGGGGAGGGGTGACTAGTCCCCAGACAAAGACCATGCGCATTCTCGTTATAGAAGATGACAAAGCCGTCGCCAACTTCGTAAAGAAGGGCCTGGAATCGGAACAATATGCAGTGGATGTAACAGGGGACGGAGAGGATGCTCAGATGCTGGTCGAGGAGGCTAACTTTGACTTGGTCATCCTGGATTTGGTGCTTCCGAAGGTAGATGGGCTGGACGTGCTGAAACACATATGCAGCCGAAAACCCTCACCTCCCGTGCTGATTCTCTCCGGCCGCGCCCGCGTTGAGGATCGGGTGAAAGGGCTGGACCTGGGCGCGGATGACTACCTGACGAAGCCATTTTCCTTTAGCGAGTTATCTGCTCGCGTGCGCGCCTTACTGCGACGAAGTCCAAGTTCGATCGGCATTGTCTTACGAGTCGGGGACCTGGAATTGGATCGGGCGGAGCGCCTGGTGAGGCGGGCAGGTCGCCGCATTGACCTGACACCACGCGAGTTTGCCTTGCTCGAATATCTCATGCGTAATGCGGGACGGGCTGTGACGCGCGCCATGATTATCGAGCACGTGTGGAATTTTTCCTTCGACACCATGACGAACGTGGTGGATGTTTACATCAACTATTTGCGGAAGAAGGTCGATCAGGATTTTGATCCCAAACTCATTCGCACGGTTCGAAACGTTGGGTATGAGTTGGGGACAGGGGAGGTAACGGGATGAAAAGCGTGCCGCCAGCAACCGGAACTCTCGAGGGGGAATGGAACCCTTCCCAAGTTGGAGATGCGCTTTCCGCCTCTGCCCAAAGCCCCCTCCCTTCACCAAGCGGCGGGAGTGGCGACCTGGCCAGCTCAGCGCCGGACAGTGATCCCACAGGCACATTTCTGCATCAATTGAGCCAGACGTTGACGTCTTTACACGGTACACTTGAATTGGCTCTCCTCGTTGACGCCGACGCGCAGGGCTATCGACGGGTCATCCAACAGTCGCTTGTACAGGCTGAGGCTCTGGTCCAATTGTTTAAGTCCTACCGGGCATGGGCCCAGAGTCGGAACAACCGGCCTTGCGAATGAGAATTGATCGAAACAGAGCCCTCTCCCCATGGGGGAGAGGGCTATTCATTTATTGCTAGCGCGCGGTGTCCAGGCAGAGATTGGGGACGCATTCAGCCCTTCTTGAGAGCGTACGGCATCTCCTTAATTCCCAAGCTAACATGCATGGGACGACAAGCTGCCCCCCTGCACCCATGCCGGCATGCAGGGGGCGACAAGCCGTCCGCCTGCACCAACTCGGGATGCTAGAAAAGTCTAATCGCACATTAACGACTTTCTAACGATACTGTCCCTATACTAAGTCAGTTTGGAGTGTCCAATGGATGGAACGAATGGCGGAATCTTGTGTCGTGATCGCACTGCGGCGGTTGTGGCGAGTGCGAATAAAGAGCTTAGAAAGCGGATCCTCAGACGGCTGCGCGCCCAAAGCTGGACTGTCGAAGAGGCAATGGGAGGGGCCGAAGCATTATCACTAGTTGAGGACGGGGCGTTCGGAGCGCTTCTACTTGATCGTTGGCTTCCGGATCTCGAGGTGCCCGAGCTGGTTCAGATCATCAAGGCGCGGCATCCCCACGTTCAGGTCCTAGTCCTTGGTTCTGAAGGTGAGGAACGCTTCGTGGTGGAGAGGCTCTCCCAACAGGAAAGCTCGCGGATGGATTTCCCCGAGGCGCAGGAATCGCACGAGCGTGAAAAAAGAGTGGAGGGACCGTGGGAACCCCCCGGCTCCCACCCCTTGGTTCCCTTCACACCTCGGGAGGGGAATCAGGAATGGAGTGACGAAGCGGGCGGTATCGCGACGGACCTCAAGCGTGAAGAGCCTTTGCCGGGAATGATCGGAGCGAGCAGTGCGATGCAACGGGCTTATCATCTGGCGAGGTTGGTGATCCCCCGTGATACGACGGTTCTCATCATGGGGGAGACGGGAACGGGAAAAGAATTGATGGCGCGAGCCATTCACAATCTCGGCCCCCGCTCGCGGCTGCCCTTTGTCATTGTGAACTGTGCTGCGATTCCAGAAACTCTCCTCGAGTCGGAGCTGTTCGGCTACAGCCGAGGGGCATTCACGGGAGCGTTCCAGTCGCGTTTGGGAAGGATTCACGCTGCCCACAGTGGAACACTCTTCTTGGACGAAGTAGGAGGCCTGCCGCTGGGCATGCAGGGAAAGCTGCTGCGCTTCCTGCAAGAGGGAGAAGTACAACGGTTGGGGAGCCCGGACGTATTTCGGGTTGATGTGCGGGTGATCGCCGCGACGAATGTGGATTTGGCGCGGGCGCTGTCGGAAGGAAGGTTCAACGACGCCCTCTACTATCGATTGTGCGTCTTTCCCATCCCGCTTGCGCCGCTGCGTGACAGGAGGGATGACATTCTCCCTCTGGCGATTCACTTTCTGGAGTCACTCTGTCGTGGGGCTGCCCTTCCCTGCAAGTCCATACCCTTCGAGGTGGGCAAGGCACTTGAGGCTCACTCGTGGCCTGGGAACGTGCGTGAGCTGAAACACGTCGTGGAGCGGGCCTTCATCTTGTCCGAGGACAAGCCGGTACTTCGCTCTGAGCATATCGAGTTACCTATAAGAGTCGTCTCCAGATCCACCGCTGTCGCGTAGCGTGGGCGTCTGGCCCGCTGTCGCGGGAGCGTCCCGCGCCCGCAAGGAGGACGGGGCATGGCTTGCCCTGAGGGCACCGAACGGATGCCCTGGTGACAGCGGGGGAGACGCCTACGCCACATCCAGGGGGGAGAGGGCCGGAACCCAGGCGACAATGCGCAGCGTAAGAGGAATCTTAGATTGGGAGTCCGCGGATGGCATGTGTCCTGCACTTGCCAGGTAAGCTATGCAAAGTTTTCCTGAGATCCGGCAAGAAAAGCCTATGCCGACACACAGCAATCAGTCGCGCCATCGCTCGAGCAAGCAATCTTTGGTGAAGGCATTCCGCTCATTTACGACAGCGGCGGGCTCGCTCGAGAACTTTTACGCTTTACTCCAGGCGGAGGTTGTGCGGCTGCGGCGGGAACTCGAAAGAGCCAATCAAGATCTAAATCAGAGTCTTGAGGATAACAAGAGAATCCGGGCCTACTTGAGTCGAACCTTGGAATGCCTGCCGTGCGGAGTTCTGGTAGTTGATGGGGACCACAAAGTGAAGCTGGCAAACTCTGCCGCACTTGGCTTACTGGGAACGCGCCAAGCGCCCAGACAGACAGCCTTGGGCATTGCAAGGGAGGTGATTGAGAAGCTCGAGGAAACTTCCAGTTTGCCATCTGTGGGGACAGAGAGGGAGTGGTCGGTTGATACCCAGGAAGGACTGCATTTTCTTGCCGTATCTCGCACGCCGCTGAGCGGCAACGAAGATTCCGGGGGAGAATGGATCTTCATCCTTCGCGACGTCACGGAGAGCAAACGCCTCGAAAAGGAAAGAGAGGCCGCCCGGCGCACCCAAGACCTTGCGCAGATGGCGATGTTACTGGCGCATGAGATTAGAAATCCCCTCGGCAGCTTGGAACTCTTCGCAGGGCTTCTGGCCGATGCTACGCAAGAGCGGCCGGTCCTCCATAAATGGGTGGAGCAAGTGCAGGCAGGGCTGCGGACGCTGTCCGCTACGGTCAACAACGTTCTGCAGTTCCACAGCGAGCCGCGCTCAGAACTATCGCCAGTGAACATTGTAAGCTTGCTCAACGAAACGGTGGAGTTCCTTCAGCCTCTGGCCCGGCAGCGCGGAATGCGTTTGGATTTCAGCTCGAGCGAGCCGGAGGTCATGTTGCGGGGGGACGCACATCGACTGCAGCAGGTGTTTATCAATCTGGCGCTGAATGCGTTTCGCGCCATGCCACCCGGCGGCGTCCTGCGGCTGTCGGTGCATTGCGGCAGCCAGGCTGAAGACTTGCCCATTCGGGTAGTCTTCCGTGACCAAGGAGTCGGGATTCCCGCACCACAACTGGCCAAGATCTTCGAGGCGGGGTTTACGACGAACCCAGGAAGCCCTGGACTGGGGCTGGCGCTGGCCAGAAAGGTCGTGGAACAGCACCAAGGGAAGGTCTCGGTCGAGAGTGAGCCGGGCATAGGTACAAGTTTTACCTTGAGCTTTCCACAGTCAAGGGTCGTAGACGAGATTGAAGTTGTAGGGGCAATCCCGCGTCTGCTTGATCGCCAAATAGCCGCGTAAAGCCGCCTCTACATCGGGAGGGGGAAATGAATCGGGTCCTGGTTGTTGATGACGAGCCGGGGATGCGAGCCGCCTTGGAGGCCAACTTCACCCGGCATGGGTGGGAAGTGACTACGGCTTCGGGAACGCGCGAGGCAATGGAGCGGTTTCGTTCTTCTCCCTGTCCATTGGTGATCACGGATATGCGCATGCCGGATGGTGACGGCTTGAGGGTCATGCAACACGTGCGCGCCTTGGCGCCTGATACCGCGGTCATCTTTTTGACGGCCTTCGGAAATGTGCCGGAGGCGGTGTTGGCCATGCAGCGTGGGGCCTGCGATTATCTGATTAAGCCGGTGTCCTTTGAACAGTTGCGGCAGGCTGCGGCACGCGTTCTGGGGAGTACCAATGCAGGGACGAAAGGATCTCCTCCGGGAGGAATGGTGGGGCATTCGGCAGGCTTGCGGCTGCTGATGGAGCGGGCCTGTCAAGTGGCCAGGAGCGATGCGGACGTACTGATTATGGCTGAAAGCGGCACGGGCAAGGAGCTGCTTGCCCAGTTCATCCACCGCACGAGCGTGCGGCGGGATTATCCCCTCGTGCCCGTAAACTGCGCGGCTTTTCCGGAGGCCCTGCTGGAGAGCGAATTGTTCGGGCACGTTCGGGGAGCGTTTACCGGGGCAGTGGCGTCGCGACCCGGAAAGTTCGAACTCGCCTCAGGGGGAACTCTGCTTTTGGACGAGATCAGCGAAATGCCGCTCAGCCTGCAACCCAAGCTGCTCAGAGTGCTTCAGGAACGCGAAGTCGACCGGCTAGGCGACACACGGCCGCTACGCGTGGATGTGCGCGTCATCGCTACGACGAACCGAGACCTCCCTTCGCTCATCGAAGAGGGGAGATTCCGCGCCGATCTCTTCTACCGGCTTGATGTCGTACCCCTCACGCTGCCGCCACTCCGCGCGCGCCGAGAGGACATTCCCGACCTCGTCGAGCATTTCGTGCGCAAGTATGCGCCGCCGTCCCGCGCCTTTCACCTCACGGAAGAGCTCCTCCAGAGGCTGACGGAATTCGACTGGCCGGGGAATGTCCGAGAACTGGAGAATTTCGTTCGGCGGATTCTGGTTCTTTCAAGTAATTCGGTGGTAGGTGTGGAGGTCCTGGGAGAAAAGGAAATAGGGGACAAGATAACCACCACGGCCGGCTTTCCGGCCCAAGGGGTCACGCTGCGAGACATGGAAAGGCAACTCCTCGAGAGGACGCTCGAGGCTACGGGGGGAAATAGAACTCGTGCCGCGGAGATCCTGGGGGTGAGCCTGCGTACGGTGCGCAACAAGATTCGAGAGTTTGGACTTCCACCCAAGAGGTCTGTATGAGCCGGATGGAGCAGCTTTGCGAGTATTTGGACCTCGCGGCATTTCGGCAAAGGCTGATTGCAAGCAACCTGGCCAATGTCGACACTCCGGGCTACCGGACACGTGACATCAATTTTGCCGAGGAGATGCGCCGCGCCGAAGATCAACTCGGGCCTGAAGGGCCGAGGCCTCGGGTATTTGAGGTTCAGGGTTTAATCGAGCGGCCGGATGGGAACAACGTCAACTTGGAGCGCGAGAGCCTGCTGCTGGCGCGGACGCAATTGCAATTTCGATTGGGAGTGGAGCTCTTGCGACAGGAGTTCCAGCGGATATCCGCTGCCGTTAAAGAGGGGAGCTAGTCACATGAACTTATTGGGAGCTTTGGATATCAGCGGGTCAGCGCTTACGGCAGAGCGACAACGTGCGGAAGTGCTGGCCAGTAATCTGGCGAACGCGCAGACGACCCGAACAGCCAAAGGCGGTCCCTATCAACGACAACTGGTTGTTTTCAGGACACGCCAGGCCGGCAGTGGGCGATTTCGAGCGGTCCTATCCGGATTCAGCGACCGGTACGCGCAGGGGGTGGTGGTCCAGCAAGTGGTGCCCGATCCGACTCCGCCCGTGCAGCGTTATGAGCCGGGGCACCCCGACGCCAACAGCCAAGGTTACGTGGCCTACCCCTCCATCAATCCCATCGAGGAAATGGTGAACCTGATGGGGGCGGCCCGTTCGTATGAGCTCAATGTCGCCGCGGTGCAAGCGACCAAGAACATGATCAATGCATCGCTTCAGATTCTAAGTTGATCGGAGGTAAACAATGGGCAGCCCACTCTCAGCGCTTTCGCAGCTTGGCCAAGCAAATGCGGGAATTGAGACTGGGAAGGCGGGTAATGAAAGATCGGCCTTCGCTTCCCAGCTCGAAGCGGCATTCAATCACATCGAACAACTCCACACCGATGCCGATCAACAAATAGCGGCACTTTTGAATGGCCAGGGCGAGGATATCCATAGGGTTATGATCGCGGTCGAGAAGGCAAACCTGTCTTTCCAACTCATGATGCAAGTTCGCAACAAGATAATCCAGGCGTACCGGGACGTCTCGGGAACACCTTTTTGAAAGGTGAGGTATGGCGCTGCGCCCCAAGGAGACGGTCGATCAAGTTCAGAAGTATATGCGTGCGCTGAGTCGAAAGCAGCAAATAACGCTTGGGGCGGGAACGTGTCTGGTCCTCCTGGGTCTTCTGGTGTTCATATTCCTGATAGACAGAGCCGATTACAAAACGCTCTACACAGGGCTTCAGCCAGAAGAAGCGCAATTCATTGCACGAACGCTTGCCGCTAATAATATCCCTTACGAGATCTCGAGCGATGCGACGAGCTTGCGCGTTCCTGCCAGCAAAGTGGACTCGGTGCGGTTGGACCTGGCCTCTCAGGGGTTGCCTCAAACCGGAAGGCTGGGGCTCGAGTTGTTCGACAAGCCCAATTGGGCAGGGAGCGACTTTGCCGAAAGGGTGAACTACCAAAGGGCATTGGAAGGAGAGCTGGAACGCACCATCCGAGCGATTCGGCAAGTGCAGTCGGCCCGCGTTCACCTGGTATTGTCTCACGACTCATTATTTAGCGAGCGTGAACGTGCGGCGAAAGCTTCCGTGGTGGTCAAGCTGCGAGGGGGCAAGTTGGCGGATAGCGCGCTCAGGTCTATTACCTACTTGGTGGCCAGCGCGGTGGACGATCTCCGCCCTGAAAACGTTACAGTGATCGATGCCGACGGCAATGTACCCATGCTGTCAGGGGGGCACACACAGGGCGTGAACCATGATGAAATCGAGGACATGGAACACCACTTGTCTGAGAAGCTGATTTCAACTCTGACTCCCCTCGTGGGACACGAGGGGCTGCGTGCCAGCGTAACGGTGGAATACGACTTGGCGAGCAGTGAGAGCACGCAGGAGACGTACGATCCGAACGGCTCAGTGGTGCTGACGTCTCAAGTCTCTGAGGATCAATCGACGGACACGGAACCGCAAGGTATACCTGGGACTCCCAGTAATGCTCCGGACTCCAGCGCTAAGGGGGCCGCCTCGGCGGCTTCGGACAGCACACCTGAGCAAGCGGGTCAAAGGAGCGAGAGCAAGACGTACGCGGTCAGCAAGGCGGTGCGCCACGTGGTTCAGCCTTCGGGCGGGATAAAAAGGATCGCCGCCGCAATCCTTGTGGATGATGCGATTGAGACCAAGACCGAGGGTGACACGAAGGTTGAGTCCCGCCGCAAAAGGTCGGCGGAGGAATTGAAACAGATCGAAGAACTCGCGAAGGCAGCGATAGGCATCGATCCCGCCCGGGGCGACCACTTGTCGGTCCAAAACATTTCTTTCGCGAGCCTTTCTCCCGGCCCTCCCCCCGATCTGCCGGAGCGGCTTGCGCCGATTGTCCAAGAATGGATGGGAGTAATCCGTTACGTGGGGCTGGCTGCTTTGTTCTTGATGATCTATGTGCTGGTTCTCCGACCTGTCAAGAGGCAGATCATGGCTGCCTTGGCGGTTGAACAACCACAGCTTGCGGGAAGAGTGGCTGAGCAAGGTGCGTTGGGCAAAGGTGGGACGCCGCCGCGTGAGTTAACGCCGGAAGCCGGTGCGGGTGCGAGCGAGGGTGTGGAGGAACTGACCGACATCAACGCGTCAGTCAAAAGAACCGTCGTGCTAAAGAATCAATTGGTTGAAAGGATCAAGAAAAACCCTGAAGCTGCAAGCCGTTTGATCCAGAGCTGGGTTCAGCAAGGCGAGGCTGAAACATGACGGATGCTCTTCCCCTCCCTGAGTCAGGTCCGAGCCCCAGGAGCAGGCAACGCCCTGAAACTCAGCCCCTGACAGGAATCCGCAAGGCCGCAATTCTACTCGTGCTCTTGGGAGATGACGCGGCCAGCGAGGTCTTCCGCCACCTCAACATACAAGAGGTGCACGAGCTGACGCAGGAAATTGGCGAACTCACTGCTATCTCTTCCGAGACGGCAGCTAAGGTACTTCAGGAGTATCACCGGTTGTCGCTGACTCAAGACTATCTGGCGCGAGGCGGACAAGCTTACGCCCAGCAATTGTTAATTAAGGCATTCGGCAAGGACGGGGCGAACACGTTGCTTGAACAGGTCTTGCACGCGCAGGAAAGCGACGCCATGGACCTCGACACGTTGAAGAAAGCGGACCCTGAACAGCTCGCGAAGTTTGTGGAGGGAGAGCACCCCCAGACGGTTGCGTTGTTGCTAGCTCATTTGGGGGCCCGGACGTCAACTTCGCTGCTGGTATTGTTGCCGGAGAAGCTGCGTGCTGAAGCAGTGCGGCGGCTGGCGGTGATGCAACAGTTCTCCACGGAGATGGTCAAGAGGATATCGGTGGTGTTGCACAAGAAGCTCGCCACGGTGGGGGAGCAAAGACGCCGCGCCTATGGAGGTGTGAGTGCCGTCGCCGAGATGCTCAACAGCGTCGATCGCCGATACAGCGATGAAATCCTGACCTCCATCGAGCAGCAAGATCCCAAGCTATCCTTGGCCATCCGGAATCTGATGTTTGCCTTTGAAGACCTTAGCACCATTCCGGAGACCGCCATCCGTGAAGTGTTGAGCCAAGCGGATAAGAAGGTACTGGCCACCGCCCTTAAGGGTGCGTCGGAAGACCTGAAAAACCATTTTTACAAATCCATGTCTTCTCGCGCTGTGGAGATGTTGAAAGAGGACATCGAGGCCCTGGGGCCCGTTCGTTCCAGCCAGGTTCACCAAGCACAGCAGGAGATAGTGAATGTGGCGCGAAAGCTGGAAGCGGACGGCAAGATTACCTTGAAGAGCAGTGGAGAAGACGCTTATGTGGTCTAGGACACGTGCTGGGGTTGACGACGCCGAGTCGCCTACCGTTCAGCCCTATGTCTACCGGTCGGTGGTAGACGTAATGGGGCAAGGCGAGGCGCAGGATGCCGGAAATGGAGACCCCCTCGCACAATGCTCGAATCCTGCTATGCAGGCTGGGCTTGCCTCGACGCCGACGCGAAAAACAGGCTTTAGCGATGACGAGGTCCGGGCGAAGGAGGAACAAGCGCGCGCACTGGGTATCAGGGAAGGTGAGGCGCAGGCTCGAGCCAAGTTTGAGCGCGAGCTTGCCGCCGAGCGCGCAGCCCTCGCCAAGGCCCTAGCGGATTTTGGGCGCGAGCGTGAAGGCTATTTCTCGCGAGTGGAAGCTGAAGTGGTCAAGCTGGCGATAGGGATCGCGCGGAAGATACTGCATCGAGAAGTGCAGGTCGACCCTTTATTATTGGCGGGGGTCGTGCGCGTGGCGCTCGAGAAGATGGCCGCCGGCACCAGTGTGCGGCTGCGCGTGCATCCCGACCATGTCTATGCCTGGCACGATTTCTTTGCGAACCAGCAGGATCATGGCCCCACGCCTGAGCTGCTGGGCGACCCAGCGCTCGGAATGGGGCACTGTTTGTTGGAGACGACCTTGGGCACCACAGAACTCACTCTGGACGCCCAACTGGCGGAGATTGAGCGAGGATTCTTCGACCTGCTGGCCCAGCGCCCTGTGACAACCTGATGGACCCATCGAAGCAATTAGCTCCATATTTCCGGTATCTTGATCTGTGTTCCACGTCCCGATGGGTTGGCCGGGTCACCAAGGCGGTCGGCCACCTGGTCGAATCGGAAGGTCCCTTCTGTTGTGTAGGCGAGTCCTGCGAGATTACAGATTCCGAGGGGCATGTCGCCCGTGGCGAAGTAATAGGGTTCCGCGGACCCAACGTGCTCTCCATGCCCTTAGAGAGACTGGGTGGAATACGATATGGTGACCGGATCGTGACCTGGGGCGCACAGCCCACCATCCGCGTAGGAGAGGAGTTGCTGGGCCGGGTGATTGATGCCGCGGGAAGACCTCTGGATTCCCTTCCCGATTACCGTGCGCGTGACCTTCAACCTCTCCACGCCTCAGGTCCCCCTCCTCTCGAGAGACTCCCCATCCACGAGACGCTCGCAACGGGCATTCGAGCTATCGATGGCCTAGTCACTTGCGGCCGCGGGCAAAGGCTGGGGATTTTTGGCGGGAGTGGGGTGGGCAAGAGTACCTTGGTAGGTATGATGACTCGGGGGAACGCGGCCGACCTTGCTGTCTTGGCGCTCGTCGGGGAGCGCGGGCGAGAGGTGCGAGAGTTTCTGGAGGGCACTCTCGGGGAGGAAGGACTCAAGCGGTCCGTGGTCGTCGTCTCGACCTCCGATCAATCTCCGTTGCTCCGCATCCGCGCGGCGCTGACGGCGACGGCGGTAGCGGAATATTTCTGTGCCCGCGGCAGACAGGTGTTGTTGGTGGTAGATTCGTTAACCCGCTTTGCGATGGCGCAACGCGAGATCGGATTGGCCGCCGGGGAGCCCCCAACCGCGAAGGGGTATACACCTTCGGTTTTCAGCTTGCTCGCGCAGTTGATTGAACGCGCTGGACGCTTTAATGGCGGTAGCATCACCGCCTTTTACACCGTGCTGATGGAAGGAGATGACCAACTCGATCCTCTTGTCGACTCCGTGCGGGCGCTGGTGGACGGCCACATCGTGCTCGACCGACGGCTTACCTCGCAAGCCCACTTCCCACCCATTTCAATCCTCGACAGCCTCAGCCGCCTCATGCCCGCCATCAGCTCGCGCCCACACTTGGAAAAAGCCAGCCGGCTTCGTCGCCTGGCTGCCGCTTATGCTGCTTCAGAGGATACCATTCGAGTGGGCGCGTACCAAAAGGGTCTTGACCCAGTTTTAGACCAAGCTCTCGCGGTCTTGCCGGCGCTGACCGCATTTCTACAGCAGCGCCAGGATGAGAAGGCTGCCTTCGACCAGACGCTTTCGGCCATGCAAGCCATTCCGGCCTGATGTCGCGCCGGCTTCCAGCCGGCACAGAGCACATGCTGGACTAAAGGCAGCGCTACGGGGAGCGTAGCGCCGACCCTTAGGCCGGCATATGCTGGCGTAAAGCCAGCGCTTCGAGCAAACCTGGGATGGCTCCCAGGGTAGTAGGTCCCATTATGGCATTCCGGTTTCCCCTGAGGGCCCTTTGGCGAGTCCGCGTGTTGTATGAACGCCGCGAGGGACAGCGTCTCGGCGCCTTAACCCATCGGTTGATTAGCGCGCAAAAGCAGCTCGCTACATTGAAGCAGGGCCGACTCGAAGAGGCTGGGGCGCTGGCCAAGAACCTACAACATGGAATGACTGGCGCCGAGGTTCGATTTCAGGTTGTATGCTCGTCCGTGCTCTTGGGACGCATTAAGGCCGCAGCCCAAGTTGTCGAGAGTGTGAGCCAGTTGCGCCAGCGGCAACTGATCGAATACAAGCAAGCGCGCCAAAAGCTGGAAGTCATTGAGCGGCTCTACGAACGTCAGCTTGCCGCCTACCGAAGAACTCAGGCACGACGCGATCAGCAGCAAGCAACCGACATGTTCCTCATTCGTTTCCAAACTGCCGATGAGGGTCAGTAATTGCCCGGAGACTCGGCAAATCTTTCCCGGCACGAACCCCGCTAAGCCTTTAAGCTACGTCACCTTTCCCCCTCCCTGACCCTCAAACCCCTTGATGAGTCAGAAGATCTCCAGAGCCTTAGGACTGTCAGCCGCTTCAGAGTGTTTTGGAGGACCGCATGCACCTTTGCAGGTGCCCCCAACGGGGTAGAGACGATGGAAATCCTCGCCATCAATGCTATGAACATCGAGGGCCAAGTTGCGACCTCTGCCAGTATGCGAGCTGCCTCGAACACGCAATCGAATGGAGAATTTGCGGCTGAACTTGATCGCAACCTTCAGGGAAAGAATGACCCGATACTCACCTCCCGCGTCAACGAGCCTGCAGCCGGGCCGGGAAAAAGCAGTTCGTCCGAAGATGGGAACCTATGTCCGCAGGCCTTCGCCCCGTCAGCGGTGACGCTGGCCGCACCTCTGGCGGCAGTTTCCGTCACACCACCAAACAACTCATCGGCTGATAATAGGCCCACTTCGAATTCCGACCAGGCACCACCAGCTAGTCGCGACAACGCAACAAGTGTCCTTAGTCAAACAGGCGTTGAAGAATTCAGCCCCCACGTGTCGATGAGGAGGAAGGCAGCCGACGGCGTAAACCGTGGGTCAGCGGACGCTCCCTCTCCTACGTCCCCTCCCCCGCCCGCACGGGAGACGGGCATCCCGCAAACGCGAGGCGGGGCGAGGGCATCCTCCCCCGTGGCTCACGCCGTGGCCTACAATCTTCCGCCCTCTACGGGGCTTCCAAAAAGCTGCGTGCAACGGAAAGATGCGGTCAGCGGACTTCCGGTGCGGAACGCTGACTTGCTGGTGGGAACTGCCTCGACATTTGCAGTCGCGTCGCCAGATACAGGCCTGAAAGCCCTCTCGGTGAAAAGAGGAACGCCGGCCGAAGCCAGTCCGGCCCTGCCGCCATCACCACTGCCTCCGGCCTTTCCAACAGGGCAGCACGGGTCCACAGATGTCGCAGAATCGACGTCGAAACAGATGGATCCCCTCGACGCGAGAAGTCCGAGTAGTTCAGGCAAAGGATTAGAGAGTGCGACCCCTGCGCCGTTGCAGAACGTCACGACACCGTTGGAATTGCAAGACCCTTCTACACGAACGGGCGGCATCGACGCGACAGGTCCGATTAGCCCGGGCAAAGGATTACAGAGTGCGACCCCTGCGCCGTTGCAGAACGTCACGACACCGTTGGAATTGCAAGACCCTTCTACACGAACGGGCGGCATCGACGCGACAGGTCCGATTAGCCCGGGCAAAGGATTAGAGAGTGCGAC
>Ga0187782_10000990_pt1 | contig 20291 bp, 18 predicted proteins | sample 0715_SJ02_MP15_2_FD_132454 | JGI IMG/M metagenome (GOLD analysis project Ga0187782, IMG submission 132454) | Tropical peat soil microbial communities from peatlands in Department of Meta, Colombia - 0715_SJ02_MP15_20_MG | ecosystem: Environmental > Terrestrial > Soil > Wetlands > Peat | place... | reverse complement strand
TCAGCTGATGGCCCAGCCCATGCGCGTGGCGATGATGTAGCTGCGATGGCCGGATGCGGCAGCGCCGCTGGGATGGGCGAGCTTCTGCCCCGCCTGCGCCGCGGCCCGTGCATGCGGGCACCCTGGCAGCTCGGCTGCGCCGGCTGGCGGCGCCGCACTAACTACCGCGCCGATCGCGAACGCCAGCATCAGGCTGATCAGTACCGACCCCACGGCCCAGGCCATCAGCTTCATATGCCTCTCCCCGGAGCACTGCCCCGCGCATATGAAACGCCTGCCGCCGGTACCGCGTCAGCCCGGGTGATGTCGTGTCCATCCTCGCCGTCAACGCGTTCGTCCCCACCGAATGTTACAATAATGCGACACCCCGGAGGGAACGGAGGGTGCACGTGGCGAAGCTGCACGAAGTCGAGATTCATCGACTGCGGCCTACGCAGATCACCGTGGGCATGATCGAGGTGCGTGACAAGCGCGCCAAACTCGAGGCTCTCAAGCAGAAAGATCAGCGCGACTTCATGCAGGCACGCCCCATCCCGGCGGTGTGGGGCCCGGACGGCAAACTCTATATTACCGATCATCATCACCTGGGAAGGGCCGCCTCCGAGGCCGCGGTGGACACGGGCTTCTTCTGGATCGAGGATGACTTTTCCAACACGCCGATCGCGCAGTTCTGGCCCAAAATGCTCGACGCCAAGTGGGCTCATCCGATCGATCAGCACGGTCAGCAGCGCTCCTTCGAAGACATCCCCGATCACCTCGAGAAGCTGGTGGACGATCCGTATCGCTCGCTCGCAGGCTACGTGCGCGACGCCGGTGGGTATGAGAAAACACCGACCGCATTCGCGGAGTTTCTCTGGGCCGATTTCTTCCGGCCGCGCGTTTTGATCGGTCCGAGCACGCCTGACTTTCAGCAGTCGGTGGCAACCGCGACGAAGCTCGCCACCTCCCCACAGGCGGCGCATCTGCCCGGATACAAGGGCCCGGGGTGAGCGTGCGGTGACCCGTGAAACACGGGGCGCCGCGCATGAAACTGCCTCCGTCGGCCGTAGTGTGAGCTGCATCAACTGCAGCGTTCCCAAAGCGTGCGCCTGCACACAGAAGATTTGTCATAACTGCGCAGACTTTCCGCGCACGGGAGGTGTTCCTACACCCCGACGCAGGAGAGGTTGTACGCATGAAAGCGGTTCCCCATCTTTGGCAGCGCCACCCGGCCATCACCCGGGTGTTGGCGGTGGCGCTGTTGGCGGTGCCCGCCATCGTGGCCGGGACGCTGCTTTTCCAGAACGATTACGACCCCTGGATCATCGTCGCCGTGGTCGTTTTGTTCGCGTTCACCGCGCGCTGGGTACTGGAACGCGCCGGGCGCAAGGATTGAAAAGATCCCAGAGGGGTAGGGTGCACAGGTGAGGCTCACTCAGTTCCGCGTCTACAACTTCCGCAGCATCCACGACTCCGGTCCGATCCAAACCAACCGGATAACGGCGTTCGTCGGGCAAAACGAGTCCGGCAAGAGCAACCTCTTCGAGGCGCTCTATCGCGTCAACCCCTTCGATCAGCGGGCCGCGTACGACATAGAGGAGGACTGGCCGGTCGACCTGTGGGCCGATAAGGACCCTAAGGCGACGGTCTGCGAGGCGCAATTCGCACTCGATGAGGCGGAGATCGCCGCGCTGTTCGCCGCAGCCGCGGTGCCCGCCGATCCCGCCGCGCCACCGCAGGCTCGCCCCGCGGCGCTGACCTTGCACGCGCGCAGCCAGTACGCCAGCCCGACGTCCTACTTCGTCGACGATGCGTTCGCTCTCGCCTTGGAAGCCCAGAAGGTTGCCGACTGGGCGCGGGCCAATGTGCCCAAGTTCGTCTACATCCAGGACTACCAGATGTCCGGGAGTCAGATGGAGCTGCATACGCTGCTGCAGCGAAAGAATTCCGCTTCCTGGGACCAGCTGAGCATCGATGAGCAGACGATGCTGATCATCCTCGATCTGGCGCACCTCAATCTCAACGATTTTCTCTCCAAGGGCGACACGCCGGCAGGCCGAACGGCCCGCTCGTTCGACAAGCGCTCGGCGTCTGCCTACCTCACCAAGCAGTTTCAAAAGCTATGGCGGCAGAAGAGCGTTCGCTTCGACATCGAAGTCGACGCCACGACGCTCAACATCTTCGCCGAGGATGATGGGCTCGGCATGCCCGTGAGGCTCAGCCGCCGCTCGACCGGCTTTCGCTGGTACGTCGGGTTCGCGTGGAAATTCACGCACGCGAGCAAGGGACAGTTCAAGAACTGCATCCTCTTGCTCGAGGAGCCGGGCATCCACTTGCACCAAAGCGCGCAGAGCGACCTGCTGCAGGTGTTCGAGCGGCTCGCGGACGCAAATTCCATTCTGTACACCACCCATCTGGCTTCCATGGTCGACCTTGCCTCGCCCGAGCGGATCCGTATCGTCGAGACGGAGGCGAACCACACGGTGGTGAAGCACGGCGTGGTAAGCAGCCAGCCAGGGCCGATGGCCGTGATCGAGATGGGCCTCGGGCTGACCGGCGACATGAGCGGGCTGCTGGGCAACAGGAAGAGTCTGATCGTCGAAGGCAGCGACGATGCGCTGATCCTGCAGAAGCTGTCAGCGGTTCTGGCCGCGAACGGCAGGACGGCGCTCGCCGAAGACATCTATCTCTGGCCGGCGCTTGGCGCGGCGAAGACACCGATGTATGCAGCGTTCGCCATCGGCCAGAACTGGCAGTCGGGTGTCCTGCTCGACAGCAACGCAGCCGGCGAGAGCGCGAAGAGGAAGATCGACGAGCTGTTTCTGTCCAAACTGGGCGAGGGCGAGGCACGGAAATTCCGCGTCATCATGCTGAAACAGGCGGCGCGCATCGCCAAGAGCGAGGCGGGGATCGAAGACCTGTTCCCGGACGAGTTCTACCTGGAGCTGGTCAACGACGCCTACCGGACTCAGATCCAGATGAGCGATCTGCCCATCAATGGCTCCGACATGATCGCCAAACGCATCGAGCACGTACTGACGTCCGACTACGGCTGCGCGAGCCTCGATCGGGCTATGGTGCTCACGCATGTGCTCAGGGCGTTCGAGGGCTGGAAGACCCTCGCGGACATTCCACCCCTGACGGTGACTCGCGCCGAGCAGCTCTTTCACAAGATCAATCTCGACTTTGCGGCCTGAGTCAGGGGTTCTGCCCTGACGCACGCGCAAACCGCACCTCACTCTCGGACTGATAAGATCCTGCGCTGTCCGGTGGGGTGGCCGAGTGGTTTAAGGCAGTAGTCTTGAAAACTACCGAAGGCGCAAGCCTTCCGTGGGTTCGAATCCCACCCCCACCGCCAACCTGGAGCTTCGTGAGTCCTCAGTCGTACCAGCCGGGCGACTTGATGGCATTCTTGAAAAATGCCGTGCTGTGCCCGATCCACAGCTGGGCGTTCTTCTCCTTGAGGAACCGGTCCATCATCGCACGTGAAGCGGGCGTCGCCGTGGCCTTCTCCTCAGGCGGCATCCGGTTGCGCGTGCGCTCCTCAGCGTAGTGGTAGAGGTCACCCGCGATCACGACGCCACCCGTCTTCGCGAGCTTCACGTACAGGGACTGGTGGCCCGGAGTGTGCCCGGGGGTGAACTTGAGGATCACCGTGCCGTCGCCGAACACGTCGTGATCGCCGGTCAAAAGCTGCCTGCGCGAATGGGCGAGCGCCGCATACAGCGAGACGTACGGCGCATCGGCCTTGGGCCCGAACATGAAGTCGAGCTCGGCTTTCTGCGCGAGCCAGATCGAGCCCGCGTAGTCGTTGGCGTTGCCGACGTGATCCCAATGCGAGTGCGAGATCGCGAGGAAAGTGATGTCCCCGGGTGCCACGCCGATGTCGGCCAGCTGGCCGCGGAGCGTGTTGAACTTGATCTGCCCGTAGCCCTCTTCCACGTTCTCGTAAAGCGGCCGCCCCACCAGGCGATCGGGCAACCCCGTGTCGAAGAGCAGGATTCCCTTCGGGTGTATCACCAGGAAGCACGGCACCGACATGTTGGTATCGGCCACCTCCTCGCGGGTGAGGCTGTAGTCCTCGGGGCGGTTGTAGACCAGCGTGCCGCAGTCGATGACGTAAAGCCGTGGCGAGGTCACCTTCGGCAGGGGGCCGAGCCCGGCCGGGCGCGACGGCGCGACCGGCGGTGCGTCCGCCGCGGGTGCCGCCGTCGAGCCGGCAAGCGCCAGGGTAAGGAGGAGTGCGAGCCGCTGGCCGAATCGACGATGACCCATGGCGTAGTTGCTCAGAGGCGGGTGAGGTGCCGACCCGCGTCCGATTGTAGATGAGCAATCGCCGACACGGTGACGGATCTTCGCCCCGGCGGTGCACGATGACGATGAGCGCGGTCAATGCTGCGGCGAGCGATTGCGGGTTGACTCGCCTGTCACAGAACTCCTCCACGTCTTTCTCGGACATCTGCGGCTGGGCGCCTGGCACCTGTCTCGTGCAGTGTTTCATCAGCTGCGCTGCCGAGCGGTGTTGCTGCCCTCGCGACTCTTGCCGGTGCCCGGAAGCGGGCGCGGAGCCGCCGGGCTTTGCGTCGGCGGCGTGGCGCCGGGCGGTGGGTCTGCCGGGCTCACTTGCGCGCTGGCGGCGGTTGCGGTCAACGCGCTCAGAAGGGCAGTATGCGGATCCACGCCGAGCCGTGAACAAGCAACATGAAGTGGCTTCGGATAGCGGGACATGCACTGCTCACCCTCATCGAGGTCGCCATCGCAATGGAGGTCCTGCTCGTGGGCAGGGATCCGTTTCAAGAGGTTGCGATTGCTCTCCTGGTCATCCTCTATGCGCTGTTGCGGCTGAGCCGGGCAGGGCTGGATACGAGATTGGCCGACGCCGATCGCAGGAACTACGCGCGGCTCGTGCAACTCGCAAAGACGTTGGGAGCCGAATCGGCAGACTTGGAGGGCGGACTCAGGTCTCTGACTGAGCGGTACGCGCAACAACGTCCACTGATCTGGGTCACTCTGGTGGGATGTTGCGTCATCCTCGCGGCGGCAGTGATTCGGCTGCTGATGGCGATGTTCTGATCACCACCGTGTCAGGAGCCGAGCCGGGTCCTATCGTCAGAAGACAAACGCGTAGACGTGCTGATCTGCCGCGACATATAAGTGCCGGCCGACGACGATGGGCGTTTGAAACCTGCGCACCTCGCTCATGGCTTCCGCCGGGCCACCGCCCGAAAAAACGACGGCGCCCGTGTCGGCTCGATAGCCCCGCAGGCGGTTGCTATCCTCGGCGCCGACGACCCAGACGATCGGATTCGCATGACCGTCGGTCGTCGTGATGATCGGTGAGCCACGTCCTTGCGCGGCTGCGCACCAGGCGATACTCATCGAGGGTGGCGAGCCATAGGCGACCTTCAGGACCGCGAGGTCACCGTGGGTGCCGCGCGGGCAATCAATGCCTCGGGCCTGGAAGGCGACCACGGCCTCGTTGCCCGAGGCGAGGTATGCGGGCGCGGTGCGGATGGCATCGGAGGATATCCTGCTGCTCAGCAAGCTTCCGCCAATGCCCCCGAGGTTGCGACGGTCGAGAAGGTACGCCTTACCGTCCTTGCCGAGCGCGAGCACGAGCTCCGCCGGAACGTCACCGGGCAGGCTCAACAGCAGCGGGTTCGTACCACCGAGATCGGCGTCGGCCGCGTCGAGCTTGAGCCAATCGGCGGGCGCAAAGTAATCGCGTGGCTGAGCCGAAAACGTCAGGTCCAAACCGAGGCGAATCACGGCCTCGCCGTCGCCCCAACGTTGTGCGCCCATCGTGTTGCCGGTCGCAACGTAGACCCCCGTACCGTCGGAGCTGACACCTCCCGCCGCCCATACGCCGCCACCGCGCGCGCGAGTGGACCAACTGTGCACGTTGCGTGGGGCCTGTAACGATACGCTCACGACCCAACCCCGGTAGTCGCCGCAATCACCAAAATGCCCGCCGTAGGGTACGTAGACCGCGTCCGCGGCAATGGTCAGGGCGCCGCGCTGGTTCTGCAGCGCGGAACGGAACGTCTGGCCGTTGCCGTTCAACGCTGCTTCGACGTCGACCGGCCAACCGGACAACACCGATCCGTCCTTGGGCGACAGCGCAAAGATCATGTGTCTTGGGGCGCCCGTGGCCTTGTCGGCGATCAACGCATCCAGGTAGATGGCCTGCAGTCGACCGTCGATCACCGGCGTGCCGGTTATGCCGAGCGGATCGATGTTGCCGCACGGCAGGGACGAACCTCGCACTGCGGGTCCGAGTGAGGTCTTCCAGGCCAAGGCCCCGGTTCGCGAATCGAGGGCGTAAACGAGGTTCTGTTCGGTTGCCAGCAAGAGCAGTCCGTGATCACTCCCCGACAGGGGAAGGTAGAGGGGCTGCGCATGTACCGGGCCGTCGATGTCGGCGTGAAAATTCGGATCACGGTGCAGGTGAGCGGCAACGTCCCAGGTGAGCCCCGGTGCGACGTACATCCCGGAACGTGTTGCATTCCCGTGATGCTCGAGGACCTGCTGCGTGGCTGATTCGGCTTCTTGTTCCGCGGCGCGCACGTGATAGGCAACCGCGTATAGCGCGAGCAGCAGCAGGATCCGCGGACGGCGCTCGGGCTGCATCGAGGTTTCCTTCAGCGAACAGTGTCCCGGTCCCAAAGTACTACAGGCTGCTGGCGGGATGGAATGCTCGCTGCGAGATCGGGCGGGCTGCGTCTTTCGGCGTGAATCCTGCGCAATAATGTCGCGGAGCGGCTATGACCATCTACGGCTGGCTGATCTTCCTGCTCTGGCTGACTCTGGTCGCGTACTGGGTCTTATCGGCCCATGCCGTCAAGCGGAGTATCGGCAGCAGATGGCTGTGGTGGCGTGAGATCGCGATACGCCTGGGCCTTTTCGCCGTCGTGGTACTCGCGGTGCGAATTGCGGGCGCCGCTCACGCGTTGCCGCAGGCGCGACTAAATGCAATCAACACGAGCGCGCTCATGGGCCTCATTGGCTTCGTGCTTGCCGCACTTGGCATCGCTCTCGCCATCTTGGCCCGCGCCTATCTCGGACGGAATTGGGGCATGCCCATGTCGCGGAAGGAGAATCGTGAGCTGGTCATGAGCGGCCCATACGCCCTTGTGCGCCACCCGATCTACGGCGGGATGCTCCTCGCCATGCTTGGCTCGGCGCTCGCGCAGAGTGTTTTCTGGGTTTTGCCGCTGGTGGTGTACGGGCCCTATTTCATCTTGAGTGCGCGGCAGGTAGAACGACACCTGGTCCAAGAATTTGGAGATGATTATCGGGCCTACATGAGGCGAACGAAGCTGCTCCTGCCCTATGTGCTCTGAGTCAGAACCTCACTCATGACTGACTGGATGGCCGCCTGGAGCGGCTCATCGAAGCACAAGGAGGGCGACCCGCGACGCGGGCCCATGCCGAGCGCACGCACAGCCCCGAGATCGGGTCGGAGTGCGTCAAGCAGGTCCTCGAGCAGCATGCGCGGTAGCGCGGCCTGCCGTGCACTACCTGTCCCCGATGTCTCGCCGACACGCGCATCGTGCGGAATCTCTTTCAGGCTCTCGACGCGCTGCACGCTAGCACCGCGCCCGTCGTGCTCTCCGTGCTTCATGTCACAGATGAGGCGACCTAGCCGGACCTGAGGCGGCGCGGTTCGGGTCGCAACCTACTCATTCGGGGAGATCGGTGATCCACAGATCGAGCGGTAATTCCTGCTCGTGCTCGGACGGACCGGCTAGCGGCACCGTTTCCATGGGTTTGCCATCCATGGTCGCTTTATCGTAAGCGGCTGTTGAGGCCCCGCGTCGCGTCGCACGGAACTTGCGCAACAGGTAGGGAACTCCGTTTGCCATCAGTGCAGATGGCCCATCGGTCACCTGGAAATGCAGGTGTGGCTCGGAGGAGTTTCCAGTGGTGCCGACCAGCCCGAGCAGTTGTCCGCGCCGCACCTCCTGTCCTTCAGTCACCTGCACACTGTGTGGCTTGAAATGCGCATACAGCGCAAAACGCCCGTTCCCGAGATCCAGAATCACGTGGTTGCCGTCGGCCCTGTCGGGCGGCAAATTCGGTAGCGCCCCGATCGGCGAGTCCGCCATGCCGTCGACGGCGGCAATCACACGCGCGTCGGCGACAGCGTAGACGGGCTTTCCATAGATCACATAGCTGTTCGGCTGTTTGGGGTCGCCGACGTAGATGCGGTCCCGTGTATCGAGCTGCTCCCAGTCGATCGCGAAGCGCTGCGCGTCGAATGCCGTGCCGTTGAGTGGGAGCGTCGCGCGAACATGCCGAGTCGAGTCGCAGCAGCCATCGCCGGCGATGTAACGCGCTCCGTGCAACGGTGCGTCGAGGAGGAGTTGCGTAGGGCGTGCCACGCCGCTGCACGCCGCGGTTGCCACAACGGTCTGGTCCTTCGACGTCATGGTCAGCCGATGGCTGATGGTTGGCGGAATTGCGCCCGGCGCATCGAAGGTCACGTGTAGGTACAGGATACCGAGCTGCGAGGCACCGAACTCGCCCGCGACGGCCTGCCGGTCGCGAACCACCAGGCGCGAGGCGATCATTGCGCCGTCAAGTCTGGCGAGCTGCGCGCCATCACGCGCATCCAACACCTGCACTTGATCGGCACGTACCCGATCACCGCTGAAGTTCTCCAAGGTCAGCTCGTAGGCCAGATGGAAGTGTCCGTCACCGCCCTTGAATGGAATCGGCTGCTGGGTGGGCTGCATCACGAGCGGCGTCAACTGCACGGGATCCTGGTTCAACGGCGGCGCGCACAGGCGCGCCGTGTTGCGCGCGCCCTGAGGCTGGCTGTTACCTGCTGCCGTCACTGACTGTGCGAAGGCGGCCGTGCCAGCCGCGTGACCCACCAGGGCGCAAAGTGCCAGCGGGATACTCTTCATGCCAGGTGCCAGCAGCGTAGTCCCAGGTCACTGGGTCCGTGCGGCTGGCCGCAGGGCTCCGGCGAACAGCCGTTCGAGCTGAGCAACGACGGCAGCGCGCTCGTACGCGGTGTGCGCCTTGGCTCGGGCCGCTTGGCCGAGTTGTTCCGCGGCCGGCGGATCGCGCAGCAAGCGGACGCACTCATCCGCGAGCGCCGCCGGATCACTGCGCAGCACGATCTCCGTCTCGTTCTCGAAGGCAAGTCCTTCGGCGCCAAGCGGCGTCGATACGATGGCGCGGGCGTGTGCTGCCGCTTCGATGATTTTGACGCGAGTGCCGCTACCACAGGATATCGGGCAGCAGACGACGCGCGCCTGGTCGTAAAGCCCATCGAGATTGTCGACGAAGCCGGTGAAGGTCACGCTCGGGTCGCTGGCGGGATACGACTTCAAGCGTTGCGGCCGATTGCCGGCGATGACCAGGCGTGCCTCAGGGACTCGCGCGCGGACCGCGGGCCAGATGTTCTGCACCAGCGTGTCCGCTGCCAGCGCGTTGGGCTGGTAGCCCATGTAGCCGACGAACAACACGACGGGATCCGCGGCGTGCACGGCAACGCTCGCCGGAAACCGTATGCTGTTGGCTACGACTGCGATCCGGCGCGAGCACCCGAGCCTTCGCAGGTGGCGGCGATCCTGCTCTGAGCACACGAACGTCAGCCACGAGTGCCGGATCGCCTGGACCTCGGTGAGCAGCAGCCTTGGGATCTGCATCAGCAGCAACCGTTCCATCGGCCACGACGGATGGTGTAGCAGACGGCGCGACAGCGAGAAGTGCTCGATGTCGTCCAGGTCGAAGAAGATAGCCATGTGCCGCGTATAGCGGGAGAGCTTCATCAACAACGACCGGACGGGCAGGCGGTGCGCGAGTATCAGATCGGGGGCGGTGCGCAGGGCGTCGCGCACCGCGAGCTCGGCTGCCTCGTTGTTGACGTCGGCACCGACGTCCTGCGCATGGAAGTTGAATATGCCGGGCCCATAGCGCTGCCAGCGTGTCGACACGAACTTCGGCCGCAGTACAGGCGCGACACTCAGGTGCAGCTTCGGCGACCAGCGGCGTCGCAGCCGCTCCTCGTGGCCGCTGAGCTCCTCGGCTGAGAGCCTCTGATCGGCCGCCGTCAGGAACAGGCAATCTATGCGGTCAGCGACACGCCCGAGTGCCTCCACCTGCGTCTCCAGGCGCTGGACGATACCGTGCACCATCTGATCGTTCGCGGGGAATATGCGGGAAATGACCAGCGCGGACGTCATGTTTGGCACGCCTGGAGAACGACCGACATGGTCGAGGTCGCGCGCACCGCAAGGGCGGCTCGCCGAGCAAATGTGATCGCTGCCGGCACGCAGCTATTGTGCCCGTTTTGCGCGGTGATTCGCCCCGCTGTCGGCGTGAAGCCCAAGATTGAGGCGCGGGATCGTCGTACGCATTCGTGCGGCGCGCAATGTTGCACTGCACAGCGTCGGTCGCGGGCACCGGCATCGTTCGTTGCCCGTCACGCGCCGGGACTCGGACACGAACCCGGCGGTCTCCGGGCAATGTTGATAGAGAGCCCCTGCAGGGACAGCCGGTTTCGCCGGTGTATGCTGACTGCGTTGCGCGGTCCATGGGGCTGACAAGATGAATCAATCATGGAGCAATCCACAGCCCGCTGTTGCACCGAGCGGCGAAGAAACAACATTGAGCGGCGGCGGTACCGTCACTGCCGCTGGCGACTGGCGCCATCCGTGGTTTCTCGCCGGCGTGTTCCTCACCTGCATGTGCAGTCTCATGTTGCAGATCATGGAGACGCGTGCTCTCTCAGTGGTCGTCTACTATCACCTCGCGTTCTTCGCCATCGGTGTGGCGATGCTCGGCATGACTGCAGGCGCTCTCATTGTCTTCTATCGATGCGAAACGACATACGCACCCGGCCCGCTCTTCGAGCTCATGGCACGCGTCATGTCGCTGTTTGCCTGGTCGGTGCTCTTCAGCCTGATTGCGCTGTTGAATCTGGCCTTGAGCGCCACCTACGAGCCGACGTTGACCTTCATCGTTTCCTGGGCACTCGCCGTCATCATCCTGCTGCCGCCGTACGTTCTGCTCGGAGTCGCGGTAAGCCTCGCGCTGACCCGCAGCTCGCAGAGAATCAACGTGGTGTACGGAGTCGATCTGCTGGGTGCCGCGGTGGGGTGCCTGGCGACGCTTGCGCTCTTGAGCCTGATCGACACCTATTCGGCCGTACTGGTCGTCGGCGGGATAGGCGCGTGCGCCGGCATCGCATTCCGCAGAGCGAGCCGGCTGGCGGGACGGTTGCCCGCGCAAGCCGCTAGCACCGCCACCCTGGCAAGCACGGGCACCCTGGCAAGCACCGGCACCCTGGCAAGGCTGAGGGTCAAACCGACACATGCACTCGCCGCGCTATGGCTAGCGGCCGCAATCAATGTGCTGCTCGGCACGCATGGCTTGCGTCCCATCCTGGTCAAGAACCATCTCGAATTCGCTCCGCGGCTGACCGAGGAGCGGTGGAACTCCTTCTCGCGCGTCGACCTGCAGATGGCACCGCAGTCGGAAGTGCGACTGTGGAGCCCGTCCAAGTTTGCGCCGCACGTTACCCTGGATCAGGGCTGGATGAAGATCGACAGCGACGCCGGTACCCCGATTTACCGGTTCAACGGTAATCCGCACGAGCTCGATTTCCTGCGCTTTGACGCTACCGCACTCGCGTATTTCATCCGCCACCAGGGACGGGCAGCCGTGATCGGCATCGGCGGCGGACGCGATCTGCAGACCGCGTCGATCTTCGGATTCAGAGATGTCACGGGCGTTGAATACAACCCCATCTTCGTGCGCCTGTTCGCGCAGGACTACCGCGACTTCAGCGGTGCCGGGCGGATCCCGGGATTGCGTCTGGTGATCGACGATGCGCGCAGCTGGTTTGCCAGAAGCCAGGATCAGTTCGATCTCATTCAGATGAGCCTGATCGATACCTGGGCAGCGACGGGAGCCGGAGCCTTCACACTATCGGAAAACGGTCTGTACACCGTGAATGGCTGGAAGCGCTTCCTCTCCCGTCTCACGCCAACCGGCGTGTTCACCGTGTCGCGCTGGCACTCGGAGAAGCATCTGGACGAAACGGCCCGCATTCTGTCATTGGCGATGGCGAGCCTTTTTGCCATGGGTGCAACGGATCCAGCGGCCCACCTCTACCTCGTCTCGAACCGCACGCTGTCGACTCTCGTTGTCGGGCGTGCCCCACTGTCGGCGCAGGAGATCAGCACGCTCGATGATGCCGTGCGAACGCTCGGATACCGGACGCTGGTTGCACCGGGAAGCAGAGCGAGCGACCCGGTCTTCGCGCGCATCCTCGAAGCCCGCAGCGCCGATGAGCTGGTACGCATCGGCCGGTCTACACCGCTCAACCTGGCCCCAACCTGGGATGCGAACCCGTTCTTCTTCAACCAACTGCGTCTTACCGACCCCGCCTCGATGCTGCGCGCGATTCGTTCCGCCCCGGGCGTGATCCAGGGGAACCTGACCGCTTCACTCACGCTGCTGACACTCGTGGTCGTCTCGCTGATCGCAGTACTGGTCGTGCTGATTGCCCCGGCATGGGTATCGGCGTATCACGCCACCCCGAGCTCCCTGCTGTGGGGCAGCGCGTATTTCCTCTTGATCGGGATCGCCTTCATGTTCGTTGAGATCTCACTTATCCAGCGCATGTCGCTCTTTCTCGGGCATCCCGTATACGGGCTCGCGATCGTACTGTTCGGCATCATCCTGGCCACCGGTGTTGGCAGTCTGCTGTCGGCGCGTACCGTAGGGCTCAACACAGCGTCGCTGATTACGTGGCCGCTACTGCTCGCGCTCTATCTGACGCTCTTGCCACTATGGCTCGGCAGCGTTCTCGACCAGGCGGAGACCGGATCACTGCTCGAGAGGGCCCTGGTCTGCCTGCTCATCATGGGTCCCGCCGGCGTACTCATGGGGTTCATGTTTCCGACCGGCATGCGCTTGTGCACGCGCATCGATCCGCGTGTCACGCCCTGGCTCTGGGCGGTGAATGGCTCGGCCGGTGTCCTCGCAACTGGTGGCGCCGTGTTGGTCAGTCTCGAGACCTCGCTCAACCAGGCACTGTGGGTCGGCGCCGTCGGATATGCGCTGCTGACCGTCGCCAGCGTCCGTCTGCTGCGGCTCGGCGGGCCGGCCGCCGAGCAGCCACGGCCCCTGGCATTGGCATCGCGCCCGCTCAGCACCAGCTCATGACGGCCACACGCGGACCGTAGCGCACGAGTTACGGCTGCCTACAGCTGCCCCTCGATCGGCAGAATCGCGAGGAATCCGAGCCAGGTACGCCGCCAGAATCCCGCGCCGGGCTCCTCAGTGAGTCGCAACGCCGGCTCACCTGCGGCACGCCGGTCCAACCACGCCAGACGGCCGGTCGAATCGAGCTCAACCTGATAGGCGATGATCGGGACGACGTCCTGGAAGCCTTGCGACAGCGCCGTAGCCAGTGGAACGGAATCGATGACCAGACCGATCTCGGTGTTGAGGTCCGCGGACCGGGGGTCGAAATTGAACGAGCCGACGAAGACCTGTGAGTGATCGATACCGAAGGTCTTGGCGTGCAGACTCTCGTCGCTCGCGCGCTCTGCCGCGTAGGCCCCGTTGCGCCGGCCCTTGAGCTCGAACAGCTCAACGCCAGCTTTCAGGAGCGGCTCGCGGTAAGTGCGGTATGCCGCAAAGGCCGCGTCGACATCGGCGGACTCGGCACCATTCGTCAATACGCGAATCTTGACGCCGCGATGCGCGACATCGGTCAGCATGTCACGCCCGATGGCACGCGGGACGAAGAAAGGCGACACGAGGAGCAGCTCATCGCTCACGCGATGGTGAAGCGCCTCCTCGAACTGCTTGAGAAGCTGTCCCGCCTTTGGCGCCTTGCCGAGACCTTTGGCCGGATCATCCACCACCAGGTACGTCGTCGCCCAGTCGAGGCTGAGATGATGCGCCTCGAGATCGCGTACCAGCTGACTGTCGCGGACTGCCGCGGTGTAGCGGGCCGCACCGGGCTCATTCCGCACATTCGCCCAGAAGTCGATCCGGCGCTGCACATCGGCCGGTGTCGCGGGATCGAGGAGCAGTGAGGCCGGGTAGGCCGAGTCGCTGCTCCAGAACTCATCGAAGGAGTGCGCAACGTCCGCGACCACCGCGCCGACTGCGAGCACATCGAGATCGACGTAACCGAAGCTGTCGGCAGCCTGGAAATATTCGTCGGCGATGTTGCGACCGCCTACGATCGTGGCCGCCCCGTCGACCGTCAAAGACTTGTTGTGCATGCGACGGTTGAGGCGCGAGAAGTCCGTGAGATAACCGAGCATCCGCAGCGTGCGGTGCTTGAAGGGATTGAAGAGCCGTACCTCGACGTTCGGATTCGCCATGAGCGCGGCAATGCTCTTATCGAGGCCTCCCCGGGTCGTGAGGTCATCGAGCAGCAGGCGAACGCGCACTCCACGTTCCGCAGCTCGTCGCACGGCGTCAAACGTGAATCGGCCGGTCATGTCGTCATGCCAGATGTAGTACTGCACATCGATGCTGCTCGTGGCGGCATCGATGAGAGCTACCCGTGCGGCGAACGCATCGGGGCCACCCTTGAGGGGATAGATGCCGCTCAGCCCCGGGTGCGCGGCGGCGAGCGGGTCGATCGCCGTCCGCAGTGGGCTGTTGGACGGTGCCTCGATCGCGTGGCTGACGGTGCGGTATTCGAGGGGCGGGAGCGATCCGCACCCGGCGAGGAGCAGGAGCTGCGCGGCCAGGAGCACCGGCCACGCCCCGCAGGGGCACTCACGATGGTGCCGAGGCGCGCCGCGTGGCGGTGGGCTCGACCTCATCGACCTCGGGCTACGCGCGACGGCGGCGTCATGCGACGATCTTCAGAACATAGTCCACGACGTCACGGGTCATCCGGCGGTCGATCCGTGCGTGTCCGAAGAGGGCTCGGAAGTAAAAGGGCGCCGCCAACAGATCGAGCAGTACGTCGATGTTCGGAGTGCCGCGCGCCTCGCCGCGGCGCCGGGCTCTGTCGAACGCATCGCGCATCGACTTGCGTCGCGGAGCGAGCACCTGGCGCCGCACGGCCTCCGCGAGTTCGCGATCGTGCGCCATGTCTGCGACCAGGCCCGGCAGCGCAGGCCCGAGAGGCCCGGCAAATGCGCGCCGCAGCGTGCCGACGGCTGCGCGCAGATCCTCGCCAAGCCCCCCCTGATCAGCGGCCGGACTTGCTCCCAGCGTGCTTACGATGCAATACGCCACGAGGTGCGGCTTGCTCGGCCAGCGGCGATAGAGGCTCGAGCGAGCGCGCTTCACCTTGCGTGCAATGCCATCAATGGTAACCGCGCGGTAGCCGCGGGTTCTGAGCACCTGAAGGACGGCAGACACCACCTGGCGGTCGATGGTTTCGTTTCGCGGTCGTCCCAGCCTGGCTGCGCTCACTCACCCACTTAAGCACGCGCTGCGTGGGCGCTCAAGTACGGCTCGAGTGGACAAGGCGAGTGCCCGACGCGGCTCATCCGCGAACCGCGCGGGCCTGGGAAAGGAGCGGCCCGCGAAACGAGCAGCAGGCCGTTAAAGGTACAAGCCGCGAAACGAGCAGGCCGCGCAAGGAGCTGCGGACACCGATGGCTGGCGGCGAGGCGCACGCGCGGCTGCAATTTGAAGCCGGATCCCGCCGCGGGCTATGCTCGGACGCGCTGCAGTAATGTCCGCGCACCACACAAACGGGATTTGCCGACAATGCGGCGCATGCTGCGCGGCTTTCCGGGTCTCTTTTTATTGGGCGGAAGCCGCACGACTCGGACTGCGCGACACGCTGCTCGACCAGGTGACTCCGCATCTGCTGGCCACGCAAGGCACGAGCGGCCCGCGACCTCGGTGTGCCGCCTTGCAGGGTGAGGTTGGCAGTCAGGTCACGTGCGCGGTGTATACGGGGCGACCATCACCGTGCCGCGAGCTGCAGCCGGGAGACGAGAAGTGCGCGCGGGCGCGGGCCAGGCATGGGCTTGAACCACTCGCGGCCCGGCCCTGCAGCGCAGCAGTGGGCAGCGGGTGAGCGGTCGTGCGGCGCCCGGCCGCAGGCTGGTCAATGCTGATTGTGCACGCTGACGTACAGGATCACGCAGCCCGCAACGATCGCCAGCACCAGCAGCATGTTGTACAGGCGTCGGCGCCGATGGCGCGGGCGGGGATCGATCCAGCGCAGCGGCACGCCGTACCTCCGGGCGCGCGCTTCGAGCTGTGCGCGACTGGGGGGCAGCACGCTGATACCGACGACGTTGTTACGGACCAACATGCTGAGCATGTTGCCTGCCATCGCACCAACACCGCTATCACCACGGTGTCAGGATGCGAATCGCCACCAGGAGCAGCTCACAGGCAACATAAAGCGCTGGCGTCGCAACTTATTTCAGGCGCTACTGGTGTTGGCGCAGGTGGCGATGCCGTGCGGCAGGCCCTGTTGAGTCGCGTCGCGATGTCCGCGGCCAGGCGATAGCGCCGCTCTAGTGTGCCCAGGCGTCAGCGACCGTCACGTAGTAGGGAAGGACCCAGCGGACGACCTCGACATGCGTGACGCTACGCGCTCCACGATACGAGTAGGCAGTCACCAACTGTCCGCCCGGCAGTCGCACGGTATTGCCGAAGCCGCCGCCACGCGCCTCACCTGCGGGAGCTGCCTCATCGAGGATCAGTCGGTCGGTGGCAAAATTCAGTGAGAAGCCGCTCGCCCGCTCGACTCCCAGCACCGCCTGCAGGCCAACCGGCGGACGCGCTCCGCGTGCGCTGAAGGTAAAGAGCATGCGGCCGTCGGTGAGTCGCAACAGCGAGGGATGCATTTCACCATAGTAGTCGCCGATATCGGCTGCGAACGTCCAGGTGCGCCCGCCGTCACGGGAGCGGAACAGCACCATGCGGTCCGTGTCGTCATTGACGGCCGGGGTCTGGGTATCGGGGAAGGGCGCGACGGCGTCCGCGGGCGCACGTGCTATTCCGAGCAGCTCAGCGTTTCTCGCCTGGAAGAGAATCATCTCGCCGTACCACGGCCGCCCGTGACTCGAGACGTCATAGCCCTGCACCTGCGCCGCCAGCGACCTGTTCCAGGACTGTCCCTCATCGAAGGAGTGCCACAGGTAATCGATGCTGCTTCCTGCCGAGACTCCCATGACGAGCGAGCCGTCCTGGAGCTCGAGGACGTTGCGACTGATGCGCGTCTGGCTCCTCGGCGGGGCTCCCGGTACGTCCTGCGTCAGGATCGGCAAGGCGGACCAGCTGTCACCGCCATCGGTCGACCGATAGACGCAGGCGTGATCGTAGCCCTCCTTGTTTCGGTAATCGGTGGCCAGTAAGCGCGCGGTGAGGAACAGCGTGCCGTCGCGCAAGACGCTGAAATGTGGTTCGCGACCGAGCAACGGCAACACTTCGCGCTTGCCCCAGCTCGCGCCACTATCCTTGGAGCGATAGAGGATCAGGTTTTCCTGATAGGTGCCGTCGGCTTTGCTCACCGGCTGGAACATCACCAGCAACAGTCCTCCGCTCGGCAGCAGCACGAGGTCCGGGTTACGGTCGTTGGGTAATCCGACTGCAATTCTCTGGGCGTGTATCTGCGGCGGCAGAACGGCCGCGTCGCGCACTTCGATGACGTCCGACCAAGGGGCAGCGGCGGAATCTTCGGCACGCTCGCACCCGCAGAGGTTGAGAGCGGCGAGCGCCAGCAGCGTGACACGCAGCAACAGGCGGCAGCGCTGTCGGTCGGCCAACGACTTCGCCCTGACCCTCTGCAGACTCTCCATAGGTGGTGGTATTCGCCACGGAGCAACCGCGCGCATCGGCGGCCGCCTGAATTGCGCGCGCCGCGTTATGTCCGTGCCAACGCGGCGGACCGGATACAACGGCGCAGATCATATGTTGGGAGCGGGCGGCGCACGTGTGACCGAAGTCGGAAACGTGACGCGAGGAGCCGCACGTTGCAACGACGTGGGACCGCGCCGATGCGCCGGGCGGAAGCTGGTCCAGGGCCGGTTCTAGGCCGAGCGCCGCTGGCGTTCGTCCGGTTGAGCTTTCCCCGGGGTCGGGCCTTCGCTTGATTGTTAGGCCGGAACGCGAGCGCTCGCTTACAATCGTGACTTTCCATAACATAGGCACCTGGCTTCAGCGAGCGGAGTGGGCGGGACGGGGGATGTGATATGTCAATAATTCGAACCTTTGCGCTGAGCTGTGTATTTGCGGTCGCCTGTATCGTTGCGACTCTTGCCACGCCGGAAGGGCGCGTCGCGGTGGCAGCGGAGCCACCAAAGGAGTGGGACGGGCTGCAACTGACCCCGAGCAAGAAGGTGTCGCGGTTGTACGTGCGCCCGGGCGCATCGCTCAAGGGTTACAAACACGTGCGCCTCGAGCCGCTGCAGGTCGCTTTCGACAAGAACTGGAATCCCAACGCCAGCCGCGTGGGTACGAACCGCCTGACCGCCGACGATTTCGAGAAGATCAAGAAGGCACTGGCGGACGAGTTCGCCAGGGTCTGGACCAAGGACCTCGCCGACGCCGGCTACGACGTGGTTACCGCACCGGGCGACGACGTGCTCGACGTCACGCCGCTGGTCGTCGACCTGTACATCTCGGCGCCGGACAAGCCGACGGCCGGACGCAGCCGCACTTACACCGCCGACCCCGGCCGCATGACGCTCGTCGCCGAACTACGCGACTCGGACACGGGGCAGATCCTGGCACGGGCGCTCGACGCGCAATCGAAGTCCTGGACCACCTTCCAGGTCGCGTCCAGCGTTTCGAACATGTCGGCCGCGAGTCAGATCATCTCGCGCTGGGCAGCGGCGTTGGTCGACGCGCTCAACGAGGCGAACGGACGCTGACCGGGCTCGCTCGAAAAAACCCGACGCCGACCGCGCGCGGCGCGCGTGTCGGCGCCGCGTTTCCTCAGAACCGCACCAGGAGTCCGACGCTCGCTTCGCCCTGCGCGACGAGGCTGCCGTGAAAGCTGATGCTGCAGCCGCCACCGCAGGCGATGGCACCGCCGCCGTTGCCGCTGAAGGTGAGCAGCGCCCGCAGATCGCCACGGATGCCGATGTGGTCGTTCGCCATCCATATGACACCACCGCCGAGACCGATGCTCGGCTTGGTCTCATCGGAGCCGGCAGCCGTGAGCTGGGTCGCACCGAACGTGCCGGCGAGCAACCAGGTGAGCTGCGGGTTATCGGTGGCGTACGCATCGACCAGCCCGATATGCAATACGCTCATCGTCACGTCGTGTATCTGCGCCACGCCCGGGGAACCGAGCGTCGTCTGCTGGCGGCTGTAGTAGAACTCGATGGAGCGCGGCCCCGAGAGCGGCACGTCGATCACCCCGCCGTAGCTTGCGGCGGCGTCGAGCGTCACCGACATGGGGCCCTGCGCCCCCTGCGTGGTGGTGCCGACGTCGCCGCCGAAACGAAAGCCGACGAACGGCACGAGGTCGACGGCCTGTGCGGACGGGCTGGCGAGGCAGAGAACACCCACGGCGAAATACAGGACGCCTGTAAGCGTCAGGACGTGTCGCAAGCGTTCAATCACGGGGCACCTCCTGTCTCCCTGGGCAGCAGCTGGTGAATCTAGCCGAATCCGCGGCCGATTTCGCGCTCATCGCCGGGACGTTCCTGCTGCTGCTCGCAGCGGCAGCACACGCACGATCGCCGCCGCAGGTACAGATGCCGCAGATGCAACCGTCGCAGGTGCAGCCGCCGCAGGTGCAGCCGCCGCAGGTGCAGCCGCCGCAGGTGCAGCCGCCGCAGGTGCAGCCGCGGCAACTGCAGCCGCCGCAGGTCTTGTTCCAGGATCTCTTTGTCGCCGTGCAGACGGCGAGAATCTTCCCGGATCAGAAAACCTTCCCCGACGCCGTTCCGCACAGTGCACCGGTGGATATTCTCGCCGCGTACCGCGCGGCGCATCCCACATCCACCGAAGCGTTGCGGCACTTCGTGGCCACGCATTTCGCCTTGCCCGCCGAGCGCAGCCCGCAGGCTCAACCGACCGCCGGCGGTCCGCTCGCCGCCCACATCGATGAGCTCTGGGACCAGCTGATCCGGCGCACCCAAAGCGCGCCACCGTGGTCGTCGCTGTTGCCTCTCCCTCAAGCCTATGTCGTTCCAGGCGGACGTTTTCGAGAGGTCTACTACTGGGACTCGTACTTCACCATGCTCGGCCTCAAGGAGAGCGGCCGCCGCGAGCTGGTCGCCGACATGGTGCGTGACTTCGCCTACCTCATCGAACAGTATGGGCACGTGCCGAACGGTACGCGCACCTACTACCTCAGCCGCTCGCAACCGCCGTTCTTCTTCGAGATGCTCACG
>Ga0187782_10000989_pt1 | contig 20293 bp, 16 predicted proteins | sample 0715_SJ02_MP15_2_FD_132454 | JGI IMG/M metagenome (GOLD analysis project Ga0187782, IMG submission 132454) | Tropical peat soil microbial communities from peatlands in Department of Meta, Colombia - 0715_SJ02_MP15_20_MG | ecosystem: Environmental > Terrestrial > Soil > Wetlands > Peat | place... | reverse complement strand
GGCGCAAAACGCATGTGCAGCAGGGCCAGGTCCGGCGAGAGCAGCGGGCCGGCACCGCTTGCGAGGCTGCGCCACTCTCGAAGGGCTGCGACGAAGCGCGCGTCCCGCCGGGCGATTGTCACCATGGTGGGAGACGCTTCCAGATCCGCCACGGAGCGCACGCCCGACCCAACGGCCGCAGCCGCTGGCTTCGGTTCGACATTCGCCAATCGATTTCGCATGACCCCGATGGGTAGCTAGATACGTACCCGCACGTGTCTGCCTTCTGGTTTCGGACACACAACGGCGCTCGCCTTGCAAGCACGCCGACCCGCACGGCGCGGTCCGTTTGACATGCGCGTCGAGTCGCAAGGCGCGGTCCCTTTGAGAAGAGCAGGGCGCATCCCCACGGTGATTGCGGCAACCGTCGGCGCGGCGAGCACGGCGTGCGGGCCTCATGCGACAGAAGTGGCCGACGCGTCGACGACGCTGAGTCGCGAGACGCTGATGGATCCTGCGACGTGCGGGGGCTGTCACCCCGCTCAGTACCAGGCATGGCAACAGAGCATGCACGCCCTGGCGTCGGACGACCCGGTCTTCGTCGCAATGAATGCACGCGGGCAGCGGGATACCGGTGGGCGGCTCGGAACGTTCTGCGCCACGTGCCATGCGCCCATGGCGGTGGGGGACAGCGTGACGACCGACGGTCTGAACCTGTCGACGTTGGTCGCGGGCTATCGGGGCGTGACCTGCTTTTTCTGTCACACCGTCAACCAGGTGACCGGCACACACGACGGAGCCGTGGCGCTCGCGGACGACCTCGTCATGCGCGGTGAGTACGACAATCCCATTCCCAGCGCCGCGCACGGGGCTGAGTACTCGGTCCTGCACGATGGCGAGCAGTCGGCAAGCGCGGGGTTTTGCGGGGCATGCCACGACGTCGTCGTCCCGCAGACCGATGCAGCGGTCGAGAGAACCTTCACCGAATGGTCGCACTCGGCGTTCGCCGGGTCCGGTGGAGCGACGTGCATCGAGTGCCACATGACCGCGTCGCCGCAAGCGGGACCAATCGCCGACGTGGGAGGCGTTCCCGATCGCACGTTGCACGATCACCGGCTGGCTGCGGTCGATGTGCCGTTCGCCGGGTCCTTCGTGGACGCGGGGACGGACGCGGTCGTGGACGAGCTGAGCGGCGCGCTGCAGGGAGCACTGTGTGTCACGGGTGCCGGCGGCATTCGCGTCGTGCTCGATCCGGTCGGGATTGGCCACGGCTGGCCGAGCGGTGCCACTCAAGACCGACGCGCCTGGACCGAGGTCGTGGCTTCGACGGGGGGAACCGTCTTCTACCAGAGCGGTGTCGTGCCTCCGGACGTGGCAGTCGGAGAAGAGAATGGCGACCCCGACCTCTGGCTGTTGCGAGATTGCATGGTCGACGCCAACGGTGACCCGGTCGACATGCTGTGGCAGGCCGCCGCCAGCGCGGGAAACGAGCTGCCGGCGCTCGCGACCTTCGACATGCTCGACCCTGCTTTCTACATGAGTCACGTATTTCAGCGGTTCCCCAACGATGGATCTCCGCTTTCGCAGTATCCCGACGAGGTCACCTTGCGGGTGCGCCTTCAACCGATCGGGCTCGACGTGCTGGCAGACCTCGAAGGCAGCGGCGACCTCGACGCGGCGGCGGTGGCGTCCATGCCGACATTCGACGTCTCGCTTACCGGCCCGGGCGGCGCGGACCTGACCTGGACCCCGCAGGCGGCCGCTTCGCTGACGTACCTCTCCGACGACGGCACGCCGGCGACATGTGTCGCAACCGAGGGGTTCAACATCGCAGCCACGAAGGTCTTGGCAGGACCCGCGTGCGGCGGACTCGCTTCTGCTCTCCACCCCTCCTCGGCGTCGCCCTCGCCATGACGGAGCGATCGCGACGGCTTGCGCTCGTCCTCGCTTCCTTTGCCACCGTCGCCACCTTCATTTCCATCAGCCGATCGACGGCGGCCAATGGGCGGTATCCCGCCTCGAACAAGATCGTCTTTGCGCCCGAAGACGCGAATCTCGTGCTCGTGCGCGCGACGTACGGAGTGCTGCTCTCGACCGACCAGGGCGCGACGTGGACGTGGATCTGCGAGAGCGCGCTCGGATTGCCGCCCACCACGGAAGAAGACCCTCCGCTCGGCGTCACCGCCGGGGGCGCACTGGTCGTCGGGACCCAGACGCCCGTGGGCGGCCTGGACGTTTCGGACGATATGGGTTGCACGTGGAGCTGCGTCTCCGGAGCCCTGGCCGGACAGAACATCGTCGACGTCACCGTGCGTCCGGACACGCCGCACACGGTGTTGGCGCTCGCGTCCACGTTCGTGTTCAGTGACGGCGGGAGCTCCATCGACGCGGGGCCCATGAGCGAAACGCAGCTCTTCGAAAGCACGGACGACGGCGCGACATGGAACGCGTTCGGGACACCCATCGACCCCACCCTGTTGGTCGATTCAGTCGAGGTGGCGAGCACGGATCCGAACCGGGTCTACGTCTCGGCGACCCGAGGCTTCGGACCCTCTCGAACCGGGTGGCTGCTCGTGTCGACCGACGCCGGCGCGACATGGAACGAGCAGCCGGTGCCCCTGGATTACTCCGGGCGAAACGAGGCCGACCTCTTCATCGGCGCCGTCGATCCTACCGACGCCGACCGTGTCTACCTGCGGACGGACGGCGAGTCGGAGCTCTTCGTGTCCGACGATGCGGGTGCGACGTTCCAGTCCGTTCTGTCGTTCGTCGGCGAGATGCTCGGTTTCGCCCTGTCGCCCGACGGAACGAAAATCTACGCGGGCGGAGTCGAGGACGGACTGAGCGTCGGAGAGCGTGACTCGATGACGTTCGTGCGTTCGTCGTCGATCGACGTGCAATGCCTGACAGCCGAGGGGAACGCTCTCTGGGCCTGCGCGAGCGACGACGTCAGCGGCTTCGTGGCCGGCGTGTCGGCCGACGACGGAATGACGTTCACCCCGAAGCTTCACCTCGACAGCGCGAGCGCGCCGATCGCGTGCCAAGCGCAAGATCCGGTCGCGTGCTGGGCCGACGCGAGCTCCGTCCAGTGCAGCGGAGGGCCATTCACGACGCTGTGCGCGCTCACCGGTTGCGAAGACGACGCAGCCGGCGCGAGCGTGGGAGACTTCGTCGGGGGGATGGCGGACGCTTCGGTCGCGTCATCCTCGAGCTCGGGGGACGCAGAGTCCGCGCCGCCGGGCGGCGCATCGTCGGGCTCGGAGAGCGCCGGACGGACCGGCGCCGCGGCACGCAGCGCCGACTCCTGCGCCCACGCCGCCCGGTCGCCCAACGCCTCCACGATCGACCTCGCCCTCGTCTCCGCGATCGGGCTGGGGGCCATCGCCCGCAGGCGGACGTCACCGCAGCGCCAACGTCGTCGCGCTCATCGGCGGCATGACGTACCCGAGAGTGCAAGCTCCCGCCGCGCACGAAACCGGCAGCGCACCGCTCACCGGCGCGACCGCCGCAGCGGCGCCGACGAGCTGGAAGGCGCTCGCCTGCGAGAGCCCGGAAGCTCCGGCGACCTCGATGCTCGCCGTCACCGGTGAATTCGTCTTGTTGATGGCGACGAGATCGAGCGCCGACGCATCCTCCGAATGCGCGAAGGCATAGATCGAGGTATCGACGACGTCGCTGCTGATCGCCTGCACCGCGGTGTCGCCCACGACGGTGCCGTTGCCGTCGTAGTTTCGGTAGAGGTCGAAGGCTGCGACGAGGTAGTTGTCCGTGAGTGACTCGAGCGGCCAGGCGGACGCCGCGAAGACGCCCTCGCGCCCGAACACGCCGAGGACGTCGGCTTGCGCAACACCTCCCGAAATATCGGATTCGCAACCGTTGTTGTATTCGCTGATGGAAAGCTGCGGGGGCGCGGAGCCCCCGTCGGAATAGGCGTTCGCAATCTTCTCGAGAAGCCTCGGGATCAGACGACGCGGATACCAGTGGGAGTTGAAATAGTCGTTCTGTCCCGCGTAGCCGAAGTCGAGGTCATCGGTCTGGGTCGGCGAGAGACTCGTGTAGTCAGGATCCCAGAAAAGACGGGGCGACTGGACGCACTGCGCGGGCCCGGGAGCCGGACTGCCGTTGTTCGTGTAGTAGTGCACATCGACGACATCCAGCAGCGGCTGGCCCGCGTCCGCGGAGGCCGAGGCGATCTGCTGGAGGTAATAATCGAGAAATTCGGTCGGCCAGTGGGGATCGAGATAGGCATGCGCGTAGACGATACCGTCCTGCGCGACCACCGGTCCGAACACGAGGGCCGTCGGCCATACCGCCTTGATGGCGCTCGCAAACGTCGTGTCGCGGTCGACGATGTCGTCGTACGTCACGGTATACGTTTGACAGGGCAGCGTTCCGGTCCACGGCCAGAGCTCGGGATGGGTGCCGCCCCAGTAGTTCGGCTCGTTGTCCAGACTGAAAAAGACCGGCGCGCCGCCGTCCGCATAGTTCGTCTCGATGAAATTGACGAATTCATCCTCGTAGACGGGGCTCGCCGCAAGCGTGCAGCCGCCGTCTTCACATCCCGCGTCGGAATCGTCCGGACAGGAGCAGTAATCTCCTCCCGGTTTGATCGCGACGTTGGAGACGAACGCAGGGCTCGCCCCCTCACCCCCGTCCGGGTCCGTGGGAAACGGGAGTCCGCCTTCGTTGACCCGCGTCGAGCTCGTCGTCCCATTGCAGAAAGTTCCCGTGACCGGACACATGGCAACGCCGTTGTCGTAGGCCGCGGCCACGTAGTCGGTGATTGGCACCGTGGCGAGAAAGGCTTCTCCCTTGGCCTGGGCGGCGGCAATGGTGTCTCCCTTCACGGTGATGGCACCGGCGACCGCCGTCCCGCCAAGCCCGGGACCCTGCGCGAAGCAGTAATCGGAACCGGCGTTGTTGTAGTTGTTGGTCCAGTTCCACGAAGAGTAGGCGTCGCCCCCTTGGCGCACCATGCCCCAGCGCGTGGCTCGGCTCACGAGCTTGACCGAAACGGCGGTGCCGTCGAGACCGGCATTGATGCCGTAGACGTAATCGGAAATGAGCTGGGGCGATGCTGGCGGCGCAAACTGACGTGCGGGCCCTTTCGTCACGTCGACGGCAAAGTTGACCGGGCCTCCCGTCTCGGTCGCGTCTTGCGCCGTTGCGTCGGACAGCGCCGCGTCGCCTGCCCCCGCCTCCTGCATGACGAAACTCGTCCCCGCATCGCCGGTGGGTGAAGCGTTGCTCGCTCCGCAGCCGAGCACCGCGAGAGACGCGACGGGAGCTGCAGTCGCGCCGATCGCGACGACGAAGCGGCACGAGCGCCACCGGCTCGGTTTGGACGGTGCGAAGGTCGGGGACGACTGGGAGCGGGCGGACGTTCGGGAGCGGCGATCCAAGTTCCTCTGGTGGTCCGGCGCCCGTCGGGCGGCTCAACAATTTGCGAGGCGCCTCTAAACGCCCGATGCGGGGGCCACGCGCTGTCGCGGGGGTACTTCAGACCTCCGGCCGTCGGGCCAGGACGTCGACCCAGCGCTGGACGAAGACCCCCTCCGGCCCCTCGGCCCACCGGCGGGCGGCCTCGGCGGCGCTGGCAAAGCGAGCCGCGTCGGTCGCGAGGGCAGGATCGGCGAGCGCGCGACCGATGCATGCGCTCACGAAGCGGGCAAGCTCGCGGTACCCCATGTCGGTCCGATCGTACAGTCCCACGACGAACTTGGTGAATCCCGCGGCCTTTGCCATCTCCTCGAGACGGCCGCCCGCAAAGGGATCCCCCCCCGCCAGGAGGCGCAACTGGCAATGGGCCACAATCGCCTCGTCCACGTCCGGGGTGCGCGGCGCGAGCTTGGCGCCACTCCAGTCGGAGCTCGAAAGACAGAGAATTCCCCCCGGTCGCAGCACGCGCCCGAGCTCGCTCATGGCATGTTCGGGTCCGGCGAGATGCTCCACCAATGCGTGCGCGAACACGGCATCGAACGTTTCGTCGGCATAAGGCAGGTCGTGCACGTCGCAGGTTTCGAACTCGACGTTGCGCACCTTCTCGTCTGCGGCGGTGCTTCGCGCTCGTTCGATTTGCGATGCCTCGAAGTCGATGCCGACGGCTTGTCCCGAAGGGCCGACGGCGCGCGCCAGACCCACCGTGATCGACCCTGGCCCACACCCGGCGTCGAGGACGAGCATTCCCGGCCGCAGATGGGGCAGAAGCGAGATCGCCCGCTCGTCCGCGGTTCGTCGCGAGAGCATGGCGAGCGTGTCGGGGCCCCAGCCGGGAACGTAACGAGGGGACGACGCCGGGCGGGGGGATTCGGGCACGATGCCTCTCGACGGCATCTCGTGCCGACAGCGTCCCCCCCTACAGCGGCGAGAGCGTCGGCACAACGACGTCGGTGCTTACGACGTGTAAGGGAAGCGTAAGCGCAGACCTGCGAAGTCAGCGTCCAATCGTACCGTCGCCGCCGCTGACCTGCTCTTTCCCAGAGGCGAGCGCGGCATGGAGCTCCGGGCGCAACGAGGAAGCGACTTCGAGGAAGTCGCACGCATCGTGAAACGCGTCGGGACCAAACACGCGGATCCGAGCCTCTCCGACCCATCGCCTCGACAGGAGGACCTCGGGCCGGATCGAGGGCGCAAGCACCGCATGGGGCTTCTTGAACAGACCGGGGATGCTGAGCTTTGCCCGCTGTTTGGCAGCGAACTCGGTGTCGAGAGCATCGCCGACCAACGCCACGAGCACGACACGGGTCGAATCCAGCCCGGCCACCGCGTCCGCGATGTGCTCGTCGAACTCGCGGTCGGAAGGGCGCAGGGCGCGCCGCACGACCAGGCGAACGTCGCCGATGAAGCCTTGAACGAGTGTGCGCCCCATGACCCTGACTCCCTACGTGCGGCTATTCATCTGCTCGAACGCGCGGTCGAGCTCGGCCCGTGAAGCATGGATCGAGCTTATGGTCGTCCCATACCCGATCTCGCGCGCGTCGCTCTCGAGCCCCTTCATGACCGCCGCGACGAAAGTGGCCGCGGAGAGAACCGGTCGAAAGCCGCCGCGCTTCGCCCGTCCGGCGGGATTGAGCTCGGTGTCGACGGCAGGAGGCACGACCTCGACGACCCGAATGCCCAGACGCTCCACCTGCTTTCGAAGCGCCATCGTGAACGCATGGATCCCCGCCTTCGTTGCGCTGTACACGGGCATCTTCGCAGAGGGGACGAACCCGAGCCCCGACGATACGTTGACGATCGTGGCCCCCGGCTTTCCGGCCAGCTGGGGCACGAACATCCCGGAGAGCGCGATGGGTGCTTCGAGGTTGATCTTGATCTCGCTCTCGCCGGACAAGAACTGAGCGGCGCCGCTCGTGAAGTCGATGTCACGCTGAATGCCCGCGTTGTTGACGAGGACGTTGAGCCTCGGCAGCATCGACTGCACCCACTCGATGAGCGCCTCGCGATCCTTCTGCTCGCCGACGTTGCACTCACGAACGAGAATCTCCGGATGCTTCGCCTGCGCAGCGAGAAGCCGATCCTGGCGCCGAGCGCAGACGGCGATCTCGTTGCCATGGGCGAGGAACGCCTCGGCCATGGCGAGCCCGATCCCGCTCGATCCACCCGTGATGAGTATGGTGTTGCCGGAAAGGTTCATCGCGAGCTGCCTGACGAGCCTCGGATCATACCCGAAGGCTCGCGGTGGCGAGGGACGGTTGCTCGTATGTTCCGTTCGGCCTCTGCGGAGCGATAATCCGACGATGTGCAAGGAGGCGAGGGTGCGAACCGGTCATTTTTCAACCCGAGGTTCGGTTCTCGCTCTTTCTCTCGCCATCGCCGGCTGCGGCTCGAACGCCTCGACTCCGACTCAAGAATCGAGCGCGCAGCTCGTGCAGCTCTGCGCGAGCATCTGCTCCAAGTCTGCGCAATGCAGCGATGCCGGCCCGGCCGCCAGCGCCTGCAATGCGGCGTGCGCGGACGCCAGCGCTGCCGACTTTGGTCCCGGATGCAACGTGAATCAGCTGGTCAGCACGGAGGACGCATGCCTCGCGGACTCGTGCTCGACGTTCGCGTCGTGCATCGAAACGGCGGCGGCGACCGCCGCTTGCGCGACGAGCGGCGAGGGCTCGACTTCCGCCGAGGCCGGCGCGAGCTGCGCTCTGTGCGACCAGGCGGGAACTTGCTGCGCCGCCCTGCAGAGCTTGTTCGGCGCGACCGATGCAGGGAGCTGCGCCGCGTTCACCACCGCCGCCTGCAACGATGCCGGACCGCAGAGCCCAGGCTTCGCCGATGAGTGTCAGCTGCAGCTGACCGTGGGACAGGATTACGGCGTCGCCGCGTGCAACTAGCGCCATCGCGGCTCGGCGGTCGGGGCTGAGTGGAGCGCCAGCGCGACGAAGCGGACGAGTGTCGAGGCTCCGGCCTCGCCGTCGGTCACGTGCCGGAGAAGCCCGTCGGGGTCCAAGCCCTCGCTCAGAAGAATCGCCCGGCGGGCCTCGAGGTAGTCGCGAATGGTGCTCCCATCCATCTCCGGGTGAAACTGCACGCCCCAGGCCGCGTCCGCGAAGCGGACGACCGCGTGGAGCTCGAGAGCGGTCTGCGCCAGCACGCGGCTTCCCGACGGCAGTCGTGCGATCGTGTCGATGTGTGTCGCGTTGGCGTGCCACGGCGCGATCGCCGACGAGAGCAGGGGATCGGCCTCCAGGACCTCGAACGCGACCGTTCCGATCTCCCGACCCCTCGGGTTGCGAGTCACGTGCCCTCCAAGCGCCTGGCCCAAGAGCTGGTGGCCAAAACAGATGCCCAAGGTGGGCACGCCGTCTCGGATCAGAGCCCGCAGGTACTCCTCGGCGCGCAGCATCCACGAAGCCCGCTCAGTCACGCTCGCCGAGGATCCCGTCACCACGGCTCCGCCCAGGGTTGTGGGCTCCGGGAGCGGAGTGTCCTGGCGAAGGTCGACTTCCATCCACGTGACGCCCGACTCGCCCGCACTGGCGCGGATCATGTCCGCGTATTCGCCGCGCCTCGCGCGCACCTTCTCGATCGGCTGGCCCGCAACGAGGATGGCGAAGGGCCGACGGCAACCCCTATGCGGCGATCTCGCACTCTTGTCTGGCACCGTCATGCTCTTTTGGTCGCGAGAGTCGTCGTCCAAGGTCGATGCCGCGCCCGAATCCGGTCGACACAGTGGTCCTCCGCCCGACGCATGATTATGGATAAGACATTGCTTGGCGGCGGAGTACTGCGATGGATAGCAAGCGAAGTGTGACCGTCCTTCTGCTCAGCGCTGGATTTTATGCCTGCAGCGGAGCCACCGGCCAACTCGGGGGAAGCGCGTCGTCGAGCAGCGCGAGCGCCTCGTCCAGCAGCAGCGCGAGCGCCGCAACGGCGGTTGGATCCACCAGCTCGAGCACGCAATCGACTGGGTCGTCCACGAGCGCTGCGTCAGCCGCGACTTCGCATGCTTCCACCGACACGACGACCGGAACCTTGACCCTTTCCGTCGACGTGACGGTGACCCATACGGCCGTCGGAACGGGCACCGACGTGGGCATGACCGTGACTCGGACGGCCGATGCAACCCAGACGCAAACGGCCAATGGGACCGGAGTCCAGACGGGGAAGACGGTCACCCAAACAGCGTTCGAAACCGAATCCGAAACGGCAACGTTCATGATCGTCACGTCGTCGGTTCCGGTCACCGAGACGGCGACGGTGCTCGCGACCGGAACCGAAATGGGGACCGTCACTCGCACTGCCGATGAGACCCAGACCCAGACCGCGACCACGACCGCCGGCGGCGCGCGGACCATCACCCAAACCGCCGATCGGACTGAAACGGGTACCGTTCTCCTCACGAGCACGACGACCGGTCCGTGACATCTTCCGCGCGGGCCGGGGCACCCACACTCACCATCATGCTGCCGCGAACGTTTCCGGGGATTCGACCCGCCGCCTGGCTCGCGCTCGCAATCGGTCAGACAGGGTGCTCGATGCCCGCGTCGAGTGCGCCGTGCGCCGCCGCGTCTCGCCCGCCACCGGTGCCCGCTGGTGGGTCGCCCGGCGCCGCCTCCGCGCCCCGCGACGCCCAGCCCTCGCCGAGCCCCACGGCCGACGAGCGCGCAGAGTCGCTTCTCCGCGCGATGACCGACGACGAGAAGCTTGCATACATCGGCGGGGACCACTCGATGTTCATTCGGGCCGTCCCGCGTCTGGGAATCCCGGCCATCCGGATGAGCGACGGCCCCGCAGGCTGTCGCAACTGGGGATCCAGCACGGCGTACCCCGCCGCCGTCGCTCTCGCGGCTACGTTCGATCCGGCGCTCGCGGAGCGGGTGGGCAGGTCGATCGGGCGCGACTGCCGGGCTCGCGGCGTGCGGATCCTGCTCGCACCGGGAGTCAACATCGCGCGGTCGCCGCTCAACGGCCGCAACTTCGAGTACATGGGCGAGGATCCGTACCTCGCGGGCGTCACCGCCGCGGCGTACGTCCGGGGGGTCCAATCCGAGGGCGTGGTGGCGACGATCAAGCACTTCGCGTCCAACAACCAGGAATGGGATCGCAATCGAATCAGCTCCGAAGTCGACGAGCGCGCTCTGCGCGAGATCTATTTCCCCGCCTTCGAGCGCGCCGTTCGAGAGGGCCACGTGGGCGCGCTGATGAGCGCGTACAATTTGCTCAACGGGACCTACTGCTCGCAGAATTCGTGGCTGCTCCGGGACGTGCTCCGCAACCAGTGGGGCTTTACCGGAATCGTCATGTCCGATTGGGGCGCTGTTCACGACGGGCGCGGCGCCGTCGAAGGCGGCTGCGACCTGGAGATGCCGTCCGGACGGTTCATGAACGCAACGACGCTCGGTCCGCTCCTCGCCAGCGGCGCGATCCCGAAGGAGGCGATCGACGAGAAGGTTCGCCACGTGCTGCGTACGATCGTCGGCGCCGGCTTTCTGGATTCACCGGCCGCACGCGACGACATCCCCCTCGACGATCCCGCGAGCGAGGCGACCGCGCTCGAGGGGGCGCGCCGCAGCATCGTGCTGCTCAAGAACGCCGGTGGCCTGTTGCCCCTCGACCGCGCACTGACCCGCCGCATCGCCGTCGTCGGCCCGAACGTCGAGCCGGCCGTGGTGGCCGGGTTCGGCAGCGGGTTCGTCACCCCGCTGCACGACGTGAGTCTGGTCGACGGCATACGCCAGGTCGGCGGGGCCGTTCGAGTCGAGGTGCACCCCGGAATTCGCCAGCGATTCGAGTACGGCGCCCTCGGCCAGCCGTGCTTCTCAGGCCCGGTGGAGCAAGAGGTCTTCGCCGGCGAGGCGCTCTCCGGCCGACCGGCGTCGACGAGCGCGGTCGATCGGATCGATTTTCGTCCCGAGGGGTCCGCCCCGCCCGGGGTGCGCGCCGAGGGGTACTCGATCCGCTGGACGGGAGCGCTCGCCATCCCCAAGAAAGGCCGCTACCGACTGATGGTCAACGCCGACGACGGTGCGCGCGTCCTTATCGATGGGGCGCTGGTCATCGACGACTGGGGTCCCCACGAGGCGAAGCTCGGGGTCGTCGTGCTCGATCTCGAGGCGGGGAGTCATCCGCTGGTCTTCGAGTACCACCAGGACACGGGCCGTGCCGTCGCCCAGTTCGGGCTCGAACCGGAAACGGCACGCGGCGCGGCGCCTGCGATGACGGGCGCGGCCGAGCTTGCCGCCGTCGCCCGCAACGCCGATGTGGTGGTCGTGGGCATCGGGTTCGGCCAGTCAGGCCTGACGAACAGCGTCCGCACTCCCTTCACCGGCCGGTGGCCGCCAGCGTGGGCGCGAGCCGCCGGGCTCGTCGAGGCGGAGGACGACGACCGGCCGTTTGCCTTGCCGGCCGCGCAGATCGAGACCGTGCGCGTGGCGCTTGCGGCCAACCCGCGCACCGTCGTCGTCGTGAATTCGGGCGGGGCGGTGGACCTGCAGGCGATGGCCGACCGGGTGCCCGCGCTGATGTGGGCCGAGTATCCGGGCGAGGACGGTGGGCGCGCAATCGCCGAGGTGCTCTTCGGGGAGACGAACCCTTCCGGCAAGCTGCCGGTGACCTTCGGGCGGCGCCTGGAGGACTATCCGAGCTCCGCGTACTACCGCGTGAACAGTGGGGGAAAGACGCCGTACGCCGAGGGGGTCTTCGTCGGCTACCGCGGTTTCGAGCATGCGCACCGAACGCCGATGTTCGCGTTCGGGCACGGGCTCGGGTACTCGCCGTTCGCGTACACGGATCTGCAAGCGTGGCCGTCGCCTGACGGAGGAGCGGACGTGCGGCTGACGGTGACGAACGAGGGAGCTCGCCGCGGCGACGAAGTGGTCCAGATCTACGTCGCGCCGCCGGAGGGCGCACGCGGTCCGGCGCGCCCTCCCAAGGAGCTGAAGGGCTTCGCGCGGGTGAGCCTTGCGCCCGGCGAAGCGAAACGCGTCTCGATCGCCCTCGAACCGCGCGCGTTCGCAGCGTGGGACGACACGGCGAAACACTGGTCCGTCGATGCCGGCGTGTACGAGATTCTCGCCGCCGCAGCGTCGGACGATATCCGACTGCGTCGCCGCATCGACGTAGCGAATCGGACGATCGACCCGTAGAGTCGTCGCACGCGTGGTGCGCTTCCGACCGCGGCGCGGTATCGTGGGCTAGGGGCCACGCATCCGCCGGACGAGGAGATGCGGTCATGATCTTTGCGAGACATCGCGATTTCCGAAGGAACGCCTCGATGCGGTCAGCCGCGGGGTGCATCGTGGGGCTGGGGCTCACGTCGCTGCTGGCGTGGGCTGAGGCCTGCGGTGCGGCTCACCGCACGGGCGAGAGTGCCGCCCCCGCGGACGGCGGAGCGGCGAACAACGCGACCGCAGGCAGCGCAGCGACCGCAGCCGCGGGCGGCCAGTCGGGTTCGTCCCTGGACGCCGCGAGCCTGGCGTCGTCGACGGATGCGGGCGGCACGCAGTCGATGAGTGCCCGCGATTCCGGCGGATGGTGGCGCCCGGCTCCCGGCGTCACTTGGCAGTGGCAGCTCGACGGAACGCTCGACACGACCTTGAACGTGCAGATGTACGACATCGACATGTTCACCAACGAGTCGTCGACGATCGCGTCACTCGAGAGCCGCGGAGTCGTCGTCATCTGCTACGTCGACGTCGGGACGTGGGAGCCGGGTCGGCCCGACTCCTCCGAGTTTCCGGCGAGCGTCCTCGGAAACTCCGACCCGGACGGGCAAGGCGAGTACTGGCTCGACATTCGGTCCTCGACCGTTCAAGAGCTCATGCAGGCGCGCTTCCAGACCGCGCAGACGAAAGGATGCGACGGCATCGAGCCCGACAACGTCGACGGATACGAAAACGACACGGGGTTCCCGCTGACTGCTGCCGACCAGATTACCTACAACACGTGGGTCGCTGGCGCTGTGCACGCGCTCGGGATGTCGGTTGCGCTCAAGAACGACGTCGACCAGATTGCCCAGCTCGAGCCCCTCTTCGACTTCGAGCTCGACGAGCAGTGCTTCGATTACGACGAGTGCGACACGCTGCAGCCGTTCATCCAGGCCAACAAGGCGGCCCTCGAGGTGGAATATGGCGACGCGGGCCTGGCGGCCACGATCTGCCCCCAAGCGAACGCGCTCAAGCTCGACACGATCATCAAGGACGTGAACCTCGACGCGTTCCGAGTCCCCTGCCACATGTGAGCGGGTGGACCGCGACGCACCTCAGAATCGGCCGACGAGGCCGAGGATCGCGCCGCCTTGCGTGGGGGCGACCACCGGCTGCAGGCGCAGCATGCCCGGGTCGCGCTCCCAGATCGTCATCAGGCGCTGGGTGGGCGACTGGATGAAGTAGGACGCGGCAATGACCGTCGCCCCGAGCAAGACTCCCGTTCCACCGAAAACCCGGTCGTACAGGCGCTCTTGCGCCGTTTGTGCCGCCAGCTCTCCGTAGACGATGGCCGACATCGAACCGACGGCGACAACGGCACCGAGGGAGCGGGCGATCCACCGTCCGCGCTCGTCCCGAGCCGACATCTCCCGAAGCCGCTCTTCGGCCACTGCAAACGCGCGCGCGTAGTCGCCCTGCTCCCCCAGCGCGACGCGGTAGTCACGGGCGGCGATTTCGCCGCCCCACGGTTCCGCCAGCGTGATCGCGCCGAAGCCCGCGTACAGCGCGGAGATGCCCAGGAACAATCCCCCCGCTGCGTAGGAGAACGTCTGCGACTGCGCTAGACTTCTCGCGAAGTGGAGCTCGGTGCCGCCCGCCACTCCCAGAACGGCGGCGGCGCCGAGTAGGACCGAACCCGTCAAGAGGCGCTGTCCGCGTTCCGCACTTTCGATCTGGTCGAGCAAGAACTGCATCCGCTCGGCGTCCTCCCGCGACACGCCGTAGACCGGCGGCGGCGAAGAGCGCATCTCGAGCACGTACGAGGAGACGGCCCGGGGGCCGAAGGGCCGCGCGAAGAGACTCTGGAACATCGCGTCCGGGCCTCGAACCGTCCCACGAATGCCCAGCGGCTCGAGCGACGCGAGCGTCAGGTCGGTGGGACGTTCGGGGATCGAAAACAACTGCGGGTCGCTGGATCGCCCGTTCGCCGGTGGCATGGCGCGCTCGAGGGTGGCGCCGGGGGCCCATGACGCCGGAAGGCCGATCGCGAACGGGTGTCCCGCCTCGGCATGCGTGTCGAGAAGCGGCAGACCCTCGCGATCGCGGATCCGCACGCGCAGCGGATCGGCGTCGGAAAATCGCAGGGTGCGGACGGCGCGCCGAGGAGCGACCGACATGATTGGCACATCGTCCCGACCCCCTGGACCGCGAGCGAAAACCTGCGGACGCATGTTCGGGTTCTTGACGTCGGCCGTCGCCGTGGCGACGAACGCCGCCATCTCGAGGTAGCTGACCAACCCATCGCCGTCGCTGTCGGCGGCACCCAGCAGACCGGAGCGCACGACGTGGCTGAAGATGCCCGACTGGAGCTCGGACCACTCGAAGACCTCGCCTTCCGCGCTCGTCGAAAGCAAGACGCCCACGTTGGGCAGGCGCGCGGAAAGAGAGCGGGCAGCGTCGAGTGGAGTGGCGAAGTACGAGCCACCCGGACGGCGCGCGCCCAGCATGAAGAACGAATTGCAGCTGTCGAGAATCACGTGCGCTCGGGAAAACGGAATGGCGCGCAGCCATGCTTCCAGATCTGCAGCCGTGAAGCGCGAATCCAGAAGCTCGATGAAACCGCTTCCCTCGTCGACGTCGCCGTGACCCGCGAACACGAAGTAGACGTCGGTCTCCTGCCCCCGATTTGCCGCCGAGCGGACGCGCCGCGCGAGCTCAGCGCCTACCCGGAGAAGCTCCGCACGCGACGGGGGGCTCGCGTGCGCACGCTCGTCGGGAAACAGCCGCTCGGTGTCGCGATCGAAGTCGGCCAGCAAAAAGACGTCGTCGGGGGCAATCGTCCGCAGAATATCGAAGTACTTCGCCGCGTCATCGTCGGCATAATGTAGGTCGGGTCGACGTGAGGCGAGGCTACGGTTATTGCCTATGACGACGGCGAAGGCGGCGCGCGGCGTCGAGGGGACCGCGTCGGCCCTGGTCGGGCTCGCGAGCACGGCGAACGCGACGCTGAGCGCGAAGAAGAGACGCCATCGAGATCTCATGGAACCACCTTCCGAGCGTCGGCCCGGACCTGCACGACTGTCTCGCGCACCTCGGCCCCCGGCATGCGACGCGCGAGCCCCGTCGACGTCAGCTCGGCTGGAGCGAGTGACTCGACGTCGGACACGCGCGCCGGCACGGGCGTGAGCACCGCCACCAGGCGCAGCGGCCCCGCGCTGAGCTCGTCGAGCACGGCAGTCGATGCGAGAAGCCGCTCTTCGAACGTGGGTGCAAGCTCCGTCGAGCGGGGATCTCCATCCTCGCTGGCAAAGGGCGGCGAGATCCAGTGCACCTTATCCGTGACATCGATGGCGAAGAACAAGAGGAACGCAGGAGCGTCCCCGATGTTGCGGAAGCCTGCCGTCAGCGGCGTATCGCGAGCCACGATCGCCCCGGCCGCCAGGGGCCGAAGCGTCCCCTCGTAAGCGTAGGGCTGCACGCCGACATCGCGGGCGATCGTAGCTTCCGCGGCGCCCCCGCGAGCCTGCCAGGTCTGCGTCCCACGGGCGCGGAGCATCCAGGGCACGCCTGCCATCAGCGACACGCACGCGGCCAGCGCAGCCGCCCCGGCCACGATTGCCGTTCTCGACATCCCTCGGCCCGATCGAGCAGGGCGGTCGAGCGCTCGCAAAACCAGACCCACGTGAGCGCGAACGTCGAGCTGCGCGAGAGCCGGCTCGCGCAAGCCGGTGACGATCTCACGAAATGCGTGCTCCCGCTCCCGGCAGCTTCCGCAGGAGGCCAGATGCTCCACCACCCTCTCGACTTCTTCGGGCCGCAGATCGCCGTCGACGAAACACGCAAGCGTTTCTTCGCGCGGGCACGTCGTCGTCCTCATCGGCTCTTCCCCAGCATCTCGCGAAGCAGTCGCAGTCCGTGGTGGACGCGCGATCGCAGGGTCGACCCGCCCACGCGCATGATCGCGACCATCTCGTCGTATCGAAGATCTTCCGCGAACCTGAGAATGAGCGCTTCGCGCATCGCTTCGGGCAGACGAGCCAGCGCTTCGCGCACGCGCCTGGCGCGCTCGCCTGACAGCAAGGCGTCGATCTGATCCGGCGTGGGCGCGTCCGCGGCCGCGGTCGCAGCATGCCGTTGCGCAACTCTATGGTTGCGCAGATGATTGCGGCACCGGTTGCGTCCGGCCGTGATCAACCATACGACGAACTTGCCGTCCGGTCGGTACCGCGCTCGATGCTGCCAGACGGCGACCCACGTCTCCTGCGCGAGCTCGGCGCCGACATCGGCATCGCCCACGAATCGCGAGCAGAGCTGGACGACGCGAGCGGCGTGGCGTTCGACGAGCACCGCAAACGCTGGGCGCAGGCCCGCTTGCGCGAGCGTCATCAACTCGTCATCGGTGCGTTCCGCGAGCGACGCCGAGGATCTTGCCTCCAGACGAACGAGACGGGTCGGGCGCTGCATCCTTACGGAGAGAACACGCCCCGCGACCACCCGTTGACGAAAAAAACGACGTAACCTGGCCGGAAGCGGACAGAATTCGATGGGACCGGATCGGCCGCGGCAGGGAACGATGCAGAAACGACGCCGACTTTCGGTCATCGTTCGGGGCGGTGCTGCGCTCACCCTGTCGTTGGGGGTCCGGCCGGCCAGCGCGATCGATGCCCCCGACGATCGCGATCAGGCCAAGCCCTGCAGGCCTACCGTCACGTGCACGGCCGACGTCGTCAGCCCGGGGGAGCTGCAGATCGAGGCAGGCGCAGCGTACGCTCAGGGCGACGCGCTCCGCGAGTGGACGGGGCCCTTTCTTTTCAGGATGGGGATTGCGGGCTGGCTCGAAGCCGAGCTCGGCTCCAACGGGTACACGCTCATTCGCAGCCCCCCGCGCGCGAGCTATCTGGACAACCTGGTCGCGGGGCCCAAGGTGCATTTCACCGACCAAGGATCGATCGTTCCATCGCTGTCCCTGAGCGCAGAGGTCGGCGTGCCGACCTTCGCGGCCGCGGGATACTCGCGAAATGAGGACCTGTTTTTCGTCGGCTACGCCAGCAAGGACCTGGGGCCCCTCCATGTCGACTGGAACGTGGCTCTGACCATCTGGCGGCTCAACGACGAGCCCCGCGCGCAGGGGTACACCTCGCTGGTGCTCTCGACGGCCCTGCCCAAGAATTTCGGCGTCGAGGTGGAAGGGTACATTTTTTCGGCCGCCGGATCGGCGGCCAGCCGAGATGGGGGGGTCCGTGCCGCGCTGACTTACGCACCACGCCCATGGATCATCGTCGACGCAGGGGGCGACGCCGGATTTTATCCTTCGATCCGGGCCTATACCGTCTTCGCGGGCGTCACCGTCATCCCCGTGGCGTTCTGGCGGCCGGCGAAGTAGCCCTGTCCGGTCTCCGTCCGACGCCGGCCCAAGGTCCCTCGATGAATGACCCGTCGCCTCGACCCACGCGCCCGCAGACCATCACAGTGGTCGGCGACACCCCCGCCGCATCGCCCAAGAGGACACTCGCCGATCTGGTCTTTGGGCGCCGCCTCGCTTCGGACGAGGAGGGCGCGCAGCAGATAGGCCCCCTTGCCGGTGTCCCCGTGCTGGGGCTGGATGCGCTCTCGTCGGCGGCCTACGGGCCGGAGGCCGCGCTCACGTTGCTGATTCCCCTCGGCGCGTTGGGGCTGGCCATGATCGTGCCGATCAGCGCGATCATCGTCCTGATCTTGCTCGTCGTGTACTTCTCGTACCGACAGACGATCAGCGCCTACCCCAACGGCGGCGGATCGTACACGGTCGCCCGGGAAAACCTGGGCCGTCCCTGGGCGCTACTCGCAGGCGCCGCGCTGGCGCTCGACTACGTGCTCAACGTGGCCGTCGGGATATCGGCCGGCGTCGGTGCCCTGGTCTCGGCGTTTCCGCCGCTTTTGCCGTACACGCTGCAGCTCTGCATCGTGATTCTGCTCCTGCTCACGTTCGTCAACCTGCGCGGAACGCGGGAGTCGGGGCTCACGTTCCTGCTGCCGACGTACCTCTTCGTGGCGACCTTGGGGATGGTGATCGTGACCGGGATTGCAAGGACGGCGCTGGCCCATGGCCATCCCACGCCGGTTGAAACAATTCCGGTCGTCGGCGCACCGACCGAGGCCGTGAGCCTGTGGCTCTTGATGCGCGCGTTCGCCAGCGGGTGCACGGCGATGACCGGCGTCGAGGCCGTGAGCAACGGCGTCCCGGTGTTCCGGGCGCCGGGGGTCAAGAACGCCGAGCGGACGCTGACGATCATCATCCTGATTCTCGTCGCGTTCCTTGGCGGGATTGCAGTCCTCTCTCGAACGTATGGCATCGGCGCGACGAACCCGGGACAGGAGGGCTACGAGAGCATCCTTTCGCAGCTCTCCAGTGCGGTGCTCGGTCGCGGTGCCCTCTACTACCTCACGATGGGCTCCGTCGTGGCGGTACTGGCGCTCTCCGCCAACACCAGCTTTGCGGATTTCCCGCGGCTGTGCCGCGTGTTGGCGCTCGATCGCTTCCTTCCAGACGCTTTCGCGGTCCGCGGACGTCGCCTCGTCTTCTCGTACGGCGTCATCGTGCTCGCGCTCGTCTCGGGAAGCCTGCTCGTCGCATTCGGGGGCATCACCGACCGGCTCATTCCACTCTTCGCCATCGGCGCCTTCCTCGCGTTCACCCTATCGCAGGCCGGCATGGTGCAGCACTGGCGCCGGACAGCGGGTTCCAGCCGACACTACGCCCTGTGGATCAACGCGTTTGGCGCGGTGGCGACGGGCGTCACGCTCATCGTGGTCGTGATCTCCAAGTTCATGGAAGGGGCCTGGATCGCCGTGCTGGTGGTGCCTCTGGTCCTCCTGCTTTTCTGGCGAATTCACCGCCATTACGCGTCGGTTGCAGCACAGCTGACCGAAGACCAACCGCTCTCGCTCGAGAAGACGAAACATCCGGTAGCCGTCGTCCCGGTGCAATCGTGGAGCAAGCTCACGGCCCGCGGCCTGCGCTTTGCCCTCGAGCTCAGCGAGGACGTCCGTGCGATCCACATCCTCACAGGCGACAGCGTGATCTCCGAGCTCACGCTGACGTGGGAGGAGCTGGTGGGGGCTCCCGCGCGCGCGGCAGGTCTCCCCGTGCCGCAGCTGGTGCTGCGCCGGTCGACATACCGCCAGTTCTTCGCGCCGCTCGTCCAGTACGTCGAACAATTGAGGGACGATCATCCGGATCGTGACGTCATCGTCATCGTTCCGGACATGGTGGTGAGTCACTGGTACCACCGATTCCTGCACAACAACCGCGGCACGATGCTTCGCAGTCTGCTCCGCATGCGTGGCGGCCCCCGGGTCATCGTCGTGAATACGCCATTCTACATAAAGGACTGAAGGGGACGATCACGGATGAACAAGCACGGTATGGGCCACGGTCCCGGCACCGGCACCCTGAGGGCAGTGGCGCGCCGAGCCATGGCCGAGCGTTCGCTCCTCCCCGATTTCTCTTCCGAGGCGTTGGCACAGCTCTCCGCACTGCGCGAGCCGGCGCCCGCGCTGAGCGCCTCGGGCGATCTCCTCACAGACATGCGTCCCCTTCTGTGGGCCTCGATCGACAACGACGACTCGCTCGACCTCGATCAGCTTTCCGTCGCCGAAGAACTCACCGATGGAACAGTGAAGATTCTGGTCGCTATCGCCGATGTTGACGCGATCGTGAAGAAAGATTCGGCGATCGACGGGCACGCACGGTT